>Ga0335075_10018827_pt1 | contig 10231 bp, 10 predicted proteins | sample Lox_Sample_24_FD_206723 | JGI IMG/M metagenome (GOLD analysis project Ga0335075, IMG submission 206723) | Soil microbial communities from Loxahatchee National Wildlife Refuge, Florida, United States - Lox_Sample_2.4 | ecosystem: Environmental > Terrestrial > Soil > Wetlands | place: USA... | reverse complement strand
TTTGCTACCATTCACTTTGCTACATTTCATACTAATATAACAGTCGTATTATTTGGTGCTGATTAATACTTAAGTCTCAAATTTACAATAGCGCAAATCCAATAAGCAATATGGGTCGCACTAATACCCTCCCTACTTCAGAGCCTCGCAACTCTCAATCCTCGAAAGTCCCCATAGCTCGTAGCGCAACGACCTCAGCGCAAACTTCTACGTCCCAAGCTCATCACTACAGTAAAGGCCTTTTCTCAAGTCGCAAACAAGATGCGCCAGATACAGCTATTACTACAAATGCTCCAGGCGCTGGTGCTCCAATGCGCCAAAACAGCGTCCAGACCCGTTATATGGATATGTTATTAGCCATGGACGCAATTCCACGGCTGTACAATATCCTTTCTTCATTCTTTACATGGTTGCTTCTCGCTGGATTCATTATATTCCCCGGCACATTCACCACAATCTCAAATCTTGATAGCGATACGGCTATCGCCAACAGTCATACGGCCTCAACTATTATTGCTTCAATAAAGAATATCCCGCTCTTAGTCGTTGCAGGCGTATGCTCTGGGATTGGTGCCGTAGGGATGGTATGGCTGTGGTGGCGCTGGAGGCAGAATTACGTCTGGCTACTTAACAAGATTTTCCTGTACCATCCCTATCCTCCCCGTTATATATCTTACTGACAGCAGATATCAACAGACCCGGCTTCCTCAACTCGTTCGCTGGCCTCATCTCCACACTTGTCAATGTCTACACCCAACAGAGCAGCACCTGGTCCGTGACCGCCAAAGTCACGGCCATCGTCACCGGCGCCTGCATGGCTATCACTGGCGTGCTTTTCGCGCTATACAACTTCTGGGTCTTAGGTAAAGTAAAGAGGAGCCATAGCCAGGAGATGGAGAGCGCTGCGGCGTATCAGGATGAGACTTTGGTTGAGAAGGTAGAGAGGAAGGCTATGGAGCCGGGCCTAGAGCCTGGGAGCGTGGTTTGATTGTCTAGTTTGCCATTGAATGTCGGAGTCATGTGTTGGAAATGTTTTACCATAGGATAATTTAGATACCCTTTAATTTATCTCAGTTGAGCTCAAAACAGCTAATTACCTCACCCTTAAGGCCCTTTGAGCTTGGACGGATAGTAATACTAACTCTCGCTATCTTATATTACCGACTATTGGTCCTCCTTTTTCAGGAACATAGCCTTAAAATCCGCATTGCTCTTGGGCTGCACTTTCTTCTCATTCTCATCGGCTGCAGTCCCATTCTCATTCGCATGATCCTCTCCAGCAGACGCCTTCTTGGCCAGAGCAGCAGAGTATCCTAACCCCCTCTTCGTGCCCAACCCGCCACGGGCACCCGGCCCAGGCCTCTTAACCGGCACAGTGGGCTGCATAAACCATGAGCCAGTCGCGGAAGGAGGTTTCTTCGCACCAGTGCCGATCTGGATACGATCTGTCCTGAACTCGCCCTTTTCTTGGAACAGGTCTTTCAGCCCACCAGTCCGCAATTTTCGGCCGGGAACAATCTCGTGGTTTTCAAGACCGAGGGAGGCACGGCCGGCGGCTGTCACCTCTGAGTATTCGATGATGGCACCTTGGTGGTCGGGCCGCAGGGTCAGCTTGACGATGGTACCATAAGGCTCTACTAGGGCGCGGATGCGGGCGTCGTTGACAGTGTCGGGTATGTTCATCACAGCGATAGTTCGCGCTGTGATCTCAGCTTTCGATGGATTGTGCTGTGCCTGTGTACTTTCTGCTGGAGAATTCGGTGCTGGTGAATTAGACATCCGCAAATCGCCTTCACCATCAGGGGCGGGGGAAGTAGAGGATGCTTTCAGCCCAATTGTTGTTGCAGTTGGCTTATAGTTTGACTGTGTAGAAAGCTCGACAGTCAGGATTTGGGATTTGAATTTTGTCTTGTCAAGTTCTAGAGCTTCCCGTGCCTCTTCTTTTTTCTCAAAAACTACAAAGCCGCCCCCTTTACTCCTTCCTGCTAAATTTTTAAGGATTCTAACACTTTCAACACTGCCGTACTTGGAGAAAACTTCACGCAGGTCGTCCTCAGTTGCAGTGCGATCAATATTCGTAATATGGATTTCTCGACCTTCAGCGCTAGCCCCCTCTCGAGCTTTTTTCTTAGCCGGATCCGAATACTTGGCTTCTAGCTTGTACCGTCCCTCGAGTAATTTCCCGTCAAGCTGGGTAGCAGCTACCGCCGCACTTGCAGACCTAAAAGAAATGTAGCAGAAGCGACGGTGTGTATTGAATTTGAGGCTTGGCCATCGTACACTGAAAATCTCTCCGCATTCAGCAAAAAGCTCACGCATATATGCTTCGTCAGCTGCCGGGGGATAATTTGTGACATAGAGTGTGAGACCCGTGCCATTCTCAACATGTATTTGTTTATCGCCGAAGTATTTGCCGTCCTTGATCATTGCCGACCGAACTTCGTCAGGAGAACGAAATTCGATAAGCGCCGCTGACGAAAGTCCATCTTCTTCCGTCTTGACTGTTAGGTTGTTTATGTGACCATACTCCTTAAAGTATTGTCGAACCTTTGTCTGCGTTACCTCCGGAGGTAGGTTCGTGACAAGAACAGTCGTGTTCTCACGATCACGCTTCAAATGATTAGGCCCCTGGTTGTCACTCACTTTCCCTTTAATTTTCTTGCTCGCGGTGCCATTCACATCGGTCACCGAATCACGTTTCCTTTTTGACCCCCCTGAAGGCGAAATATCAATTGCAGGTTCGGCAACAACCGGCTCAGCATAGTTTCCTTGTTGAGCAACATTAGCAGTCGCTGCATCCACTGCCTCAAGTTGCCTTCGCTTGACAACCACTTTTGAGCTCGTATGCACAATATCCACAGCCTCCGCGAGTGTTTGAGGATTTTCATAAGTCTCACAATGCTGAAGATAAATCTCCATGATCTTCTCTGGCCAGTCCAAGCCTCTTCTGTGCATGGCCTTCTGGAGTACTGCCGTCGCTAGTGATCGAGTCGATTCGAGATGGTCAACAGTCATTTCCCAGAGGTAATATCGCTGCCAGAATTCATAGCTGTCGCCATGGGATTTCACAAGCTTTTGCCACTGGCTACGTGCTTCACTTATATGACCCTTTTGTGTCAGGTATTGGATTAAGCACTGCTCTAATCGGAAGCTAGGATCGCCTTTGTAGACCTTTTTCCCATATAACCGTTCTCCCCATTCTTGAAAGCTCTCAAGAGCTGAGGATAGGCCAACATCCGCAATGTCGACATCTTCATCCGAGGCAGATTCGCTGACGGCACGCCGCCTCAGAAACCCACACCAGGCGGAGTATACCGCAAGTACATCGGTCATCCCACTACGGTCTAGCTGCCCAGATCCTGTCGCCGCATGCTTGATCTGTTCCACCTCGGAAAAGGAAAGACCTTCCACTTCAGCCCTCAATATATAACGAGACCACAAAGATCCTGACCATGGGCAATTCTTCGTGGCTCGTTGGAGAATCCTGAGAACGTTCGGTATTGATAGATCTGATGGGATAGACGGCATTTTCGCTGATTTATTTCCTGCTTTATTTGTGGGACGACTGAGAGCACCAACATAATCTTCCCAAATTGTCGAATTTGTGGGGAACATTATCAGTGCTCTCTCGTATAGAGCAAAAAGAAGTGTCGGGCTGCCGTTCTTCTTGTTACTCTGAATGGTCTCCCAGTCCAGATACTCAATCATAACCGCTTCTTTGGTTTCAATATCACCAGAGGTAACAGTCCTTTGCAGCTTCAGTTCATGCACTTCTCGCTGACTATAAACCTCTTTTGCCGTCTTGGCGAGTTGTGTAACTGTCACCATCGTCTTCTCCCAGGCAGCTTCATCGTATTTCGTGACAAAGGTTGAGAATATCTGAGAAGTTTCATCCCAGGCAGCATGAGGCGTTTGCAATCGATCCATGAAGAGAGCCTTTATGCGTTCGATCGCCAGTGGTTCTGGATTCTTTGCTAATTCTTCCAGTTCAATAGACATCCACCTGTTCCAGAGCAGATGACTATCGTTCAGCCGATATCGAGTTGCCTGAGCACCTTGTTGCCATATTTCGCGCGCCACTTCCAGAGAGAATAGCTCTTGACCGAGAAGCTGCTCTTCTTCTGACCATCCTGCATCGCCTGATTGACAGTCTGTGAAAAGTGACCATATCCATTCGCAGTAGGCAAGCCATAGTCGCAAGCTGAACGGCTCTGCACCAACAGCCCTTTTGTATAGCTCCACAACTTCGACACGCTGTTCCAGATCCCCAGCAGCTCTACTCGCCTCATCAACCAAGGACATCCACGAGTCCTCTCCAATAGGTTCATTCATGACGAGCCTTCGTCATGGGTTCTTAGCGTTGTGCGACGTTAGAGGAGTCTCGTTCGGAATTTGTGCAGAAATCTCAAACCCATAGCAGACTGGAGGCCCAAGAATATATGAGGCAAATCGTTTGAGAAAGTACATATAAGTTTGTGATTTCACGTTGGGAAGTAGAGCACGCGAACATGCCTTGGCGTTTATTGCCGCAAGATACCGCCCAGAACAATTTCACTCACATCCGAGCAACTTCGACGATGCTAACAATTCAAGGCCATTGCAATGAGCCTGCCTTTACGATCACGGCGGCTACTTGCGCCAGGTAAGATATATTGTCTCGATATCATTAATGTGTCAGAGCTAAATTACTCCCATACAGCCGCATCTACGCAAGTCTCCACTCTACGGCTCTCCTTCCTTGTACCAAACATTCAACGACGGACACTCTTCTGGAGTCGAAAGGGGAACGATTTCGAAGCGCCTAGGGAGAATCCTCTGACAGAGGAATACCTGAAGCGCAAACCATCTAAGCAGAAGGGACTGGTTCGTGGTGATCTTGCGTCCTCATCTATTTTCGAAGATGAAAAGATTGCCGGTCCCAAGCCAGCTCCTCTGCAGAGTGAGAAAAAGGGCACAACCATCGGTGTCCGTGATCCTGCCATCATGGCTGCTGCATTAGACCCTGATCCAGCTTCTCGGATCCGGTGGGAGCGCAAGATGGTTATTCGAGAGATCCACAAACGAGGGCGTCTGTCGCGAACTCAACTGATAAAAAGACAAGAGCGTGAGCTGCTCTCAAAAAGCCATAACATCAAGACGTCAGTGAAGAAACTTGGCCCTTTAGCACGACAAATTGCAGGCAAGTCGGTTGAAGAAGCTATTGTCCAAATGAGGTTCTCAAAGAAGAAGGCAGCGATTGAGGTTAGAAAACATCTAGAGCACGCAAGGAACGAAGCCATTGTAAGGCGTGGGATGGGATTGGGAGTATTGGAGGGCCGGAAGACTCTACCTACCGTGATAAAGCGGAAAGACGGAAAGCGTATTAAAGTGGATGACCCTACGGCGTTGTATGTGGATCAGGCGTGGGTTGGGAAGGGCGACTATGGGATTACGCCAGATCATAGGGCTAGGGGTCAAATCAACCTGATGCACAATCCAACAACCCGTATGCTATCTTTCTATCTGAATGAGGGAATGCTAGCTAACATTAGCAAGATATCGCGGTCCTTCTCAAGGAGGAAGCCACCCGCTTACGAGAACATGCTGAAAGGGAGGAGAAGATCCGGAATAGAAAAGTCTGGGTTCAGTTGCCCAATAGACCAATTACCGCTCAACGGCCGTACTATTCATGGTAATCTAGCAACAAAGTTTAGAGGCGCATAGATATATTTGTTCATATAGTGTACAGTACAATAATAAAACACAATGTGGTTATATTGAAACGACAAATGTCACCTTCACTGCTTTTCCCGGAATACTTTAGATTGATTAAGAGCATCAAGTCACTCTCCTCACAAGAATTGGAAAGTCGTTTATGCAAGTTTAACCATCCCCTGCACGGCCAAGGTGAGTTCCTTGGCACACTTGGGTAACGAACAAATTCAAGCGCCGTGCATCCACTTCAGTGAGCCGGACAACTATTAGTTTGCTGTCACCACCAGGAGGAGTTGTCATGAATTCCAGCATATCCTCTTCTGATCTAGAATCTAAGTCTTGACGAATCTCAGGGACTGATACTGCATTAATCTGCAGTGCAGCGAGATGTCGAGATATGTCCATAGAATATTCCTTGCCAGGATAGCAGTAAACTTACTTCAAATAAATAAGGTCTGTCTTAGGCGTGCCATCAGTTGAGACACGCAGTCCAGGATAAAGGTCCCAAGAGGCACCAACGCTGTAGAGTTCCGCGAAAGGAGTCTCAACTTGACAGACGCTCTCGTGATACTTGGACTTGGGCAGACAACACTACTGGTAATCGTATTCGCATTCCGGCGTGACTGTTGGAGCCAACGAAGATTTCTTCCCGTGACTCCCAACCAAAGCTTGAAGACAGAACACACCGTCGACGGATTCGAAGAAACCGAGGATTTCACAGCACTTGTAGAGCGAAGAGACCATGTTGGGGTTGTATACATTTGGCAGCCACCAAGGTAGAGCGCTTAAGAGGACACGACCTGGGACGTGCCAGAGCCAGCCGTGGAAGCGTTCGGAGGACTGGGGGTTGCTGAAGTCAGTGCGGTCAAACTCATTGTAGAGTTGTGGCACGGAGAGCTTACTAAAACCTGCCTCTGATGCATGGAGCAAGGTTTCGTAAGTAGCTTTCAGTGGTGAGAGTTTTGGCGTTCCAGAATACTGGCAAGGCTATCTCTACCTTGACTCCAAGTGTTGAAGACGTCTTCTCATGGGCGATCCTAGAGAAGACATATCTGAACCACTAGCGGCGAGGAATGAGCCATACAGGCAAGTGAGGATTGGTACAGTTTGATATATCCCCCTCCTTTCCTTCACGTTGGCAATATGATTTTGAAGCCATATACTGTCACTTGTCCTGACAAGTGTTATATTGGGCTGAAAATCGCTTGCAAAGTTCAGTGAATGCTGGCGAAGTTCTGACTGTCCTATCTGACTTTATACGCTGGAAACATTCTACGTTCGCAAGAAGATATAAAAAGGACACTTCCGTTCGCGAACACAAGCAACACTCTCACGACTCCAAAGTATCCTCGGATTCTAACAAACTTTCATCATGGATTTCATGCCTGAAGATGGTTTCTGCTGCCCTTTCGTTGAGAAATGGTCATCAACGTCAGAGTATGAGCCAAGGATATCGAAGTTCATAGCCTGGGTCAAGTCACTGCCAGTAAAACCTCCCCATCATAAAAGATACCCTATTGCTTCCAACACGGCGCCATTGAAAGACCAGCCTTTTGTCATCAAAATCGTCGAGGACGGATATGCCTTCATGTTTCATGGCGCTTTTGCTCCAAGAGAAGGGCAAGGCGACTGTGGAGGCTTTGACAGAATCCCATATTTCGATCTCATCACTTCAGACTTCGAGAAGATAGAGTTGTGAGCTTGTCTACCCCATTTATGAAAAATTTCTTCACTAATAGATTGGGTAGTGACGGTGAAGCATCCGAAATTGTCGTTTGTGAGAAACACGGAAAACGATTTCTGCTGCATATCTATTTGAAGGCTCCCATTGCCAACGACCGATGCCCAAAGGAACTAAGAATGACAGCGAGCGGTCTTAAAGTGCTGGAGAAATCATGTGGAGGCAGGGAGAATGACCTGCCTGTAACAGTCACTGGCCGTGTTGTAACTGGTGAAGAAGATGGAGAAGATACAACAGTTTTGGTCGCCACAGAACACAATCCAAAATGCCATGGGATACACAGGTCACAGGAACGATCATCTTACCTGCAGTCAGACAATGACACTTGGGCGTGGTTTGGATAATTTTAGCATAGCCGGTTCTGTCTTAGTTTATGTTTGGAGACATTGGAAAGATTGTGCAAATGTACAACACCTTACAAATGAAGGCACTCAAATCACAAACCTTGTTGATCGCATAGACTCTTAGATTTTAAGTCTGAATTCCAAGCGCCCCAAGCAAAAGTTGGGTCTTATTTTATGCTCAGTTTATCACGTGTTCTTGTGCGTGAAAGGAGGAGAAAGCGGGAAGCCAATCACAACTTAGCTAATGTATCGCTAACTTAGCGTCATGGGGGTAAACAAATGTTCACGACGCTCTTTATTCTCTTGAATTTGGATTCCAGTGTAGATTTTATTCAGCACAGAATTGAACATTGCCATATTCTTTGAATCTTCATGCTGCAACTCTTATAAGATATCTTTCAGTTTGTACTCGACTGTCAAGCTAAACCTCAAGAATGCCGGCCACCGGACGGCGTCAAACGCGTAAAACCAATACTGATGGAACTGTGAAGACGAAGCCCACTGCCAAGCGTGTTACAAAACCTCAATCGAAAGTGAAGAATACAAGTGTCCTAAAATCAGGGAAGGCGTCCAAAACGGCTGCGGGAAAGAAGCCAATTTATGACGCGTTGGGGTATGAAATAGATCCAGCCAAGGTTGCGAGAGCCAAGAGAAGACCGAGGCAACTATCACCGGATTCATACATGAAGATGCTTGACGACGATAGGAAGGAGAATGGCAGGAAGGCAGAGATTATGGGGACACCTCGTGATCAAGTGTCAGCAATGACAATGATGGCTTGGGAAGACCGAATAGCACGGGAGTTAGGCAAACCATTTCACAAGGTGGTCATGGAGGATTTCGAGGAAGTGCACAGAAGAGGCATCAAATTTCACCCGGATGAGTTCGTTGCCGCCAAAATGTCAAAAACGGAAACGGACAGGATATCCAAGCTTGCCACTGGTAGTGCTTTCAGGAAGTAAAATCTAGAAAGCAATGACATCACATTTATCTCCTGAACAATCCTCGAAATCAATCAAAGAGAGGACAGTAATTTTGGAGGTGTTCAAGTCTATTGCGCCAGGGTATTTAACTGGAAGAGGAGAGCTGACATGTTAAGAATTGGAAAATCCGAGCGTTCTGAAGACATACTTTGCGTGTCATTCAATCATATCAATTTAGGCCGCCCGGTTGTGATCTTTTCCCAAATCATGGTTGCCCGGAATAGCACCTGTAACTTCAATTTTCATGTTTCCTCTAAAAAAAAAATATTCAACTTATATCCCAGAAATTGTTGAGTAGTGGTACTAAATTCCTTAATATGAGGAACCAACTGTTCATAAGTAGACTCCGAAGGCATAGTTTTTCCAGCCTGCTTTTACTCAAGTTAGGTTCCAAAGCAGGACATAGAAGTATGGATGCGAAGAGAGAAAAGTTCATTTGTGTCATGTGCTGACATATACACCTTAGACGCGTAAACATCCGCCGCTACTCCAGACATAATCAGGATAACATCAATTTACGTAAAAGACCCAAGCACTTACTCGAGCTACTGAATATGTGAGTTTCGTGTTTCCCTTGTAAATTGACATGCATCGTAGAAGGAGCACAATTCTGCAGAACCAGATACTAACCCAGTGCACTCCAGGTCCACAATGCAATCCATTTACAACCGTATCGCCCTCGAAATCATGTGGACCCCGTCGATATTCACCTCCTTCCCTCTCCTTCCACCCGAAATCCAAAACATGATCTGGCAAACAGCTATCGACTCTGTCCGCCCCCGGATGGTCGAAGTCAAGGAAAATATCTCGCGTGCGCCAAAGTCGCGCCGGAGCAAATATAACGGCAAAAGACAATTTATATCGACTTGTCCCATTCCTGGTGTCTTGCATGCCTGCCGCGCTTCGCGCAGCCTAGCTTTAAGGCGCTGGCGCCTTTCATTCGCGGCAAGATATCAAGAGCCAAAGATATTTTTCGACATGGAGGAAGATGTTTTATATTTCGGCCGAGACTTCGAAAGCATCAAGAATTTCGCCGATGCGGTAGATTTTGAGGACCGGCAGGCTACGCAACTTTTGGCCTTTCATCTCATGCATCAATGGATGAATGATTACTTTAATGACGGGGAAGATCTAAGCCTCGTCCTTCACGAGGACTTCCCAAATGTCAAAGTGGTTCTACTTCCGGAGTTCGATATGGATGAAATGGTGGAGAAGGCATCTAAACTTCTTCGTCGATCGAGTCGTCTCGCGAAACCCGAACCGCCAAAGGCGAAACCCGACCCCAAGACGACTATCATCCGCTTCATAGGAACTGAGCGAGATATTGATATTGATGATCTTACTTCTGAGGTTGTGTTTGACTGTTTGCAAGATCGTGAGGTCCGAGAATTGATTGAGCCTGCTATGGTACGCGTAGACTATTACAGAACAGATCTGAGTGAATACGAATATAACGACGATCAACGACG
>Ga0335075_10018826_pt1 | contig 10231 bp, 10 predicted proteins | sample Lox_Sample_24_FD_206723 | JGI IMG/M metagenome (GOLD analysis project Ga0335075, IMG submission 206723) | Soil microbial communities from Loxahatchee National Wildlife Refuge, Florida, United States - Lox_Sample_2.4 | ecosystem: Environmental > Terrestrial > Soil > Wetlands | place: USA... | reverse complement strand
TGCCGAAGCCGGAGAACTGCCGAATCGTCCAGGTCCGCCCGCGATACCCGGACGGGTAAAGACCGCGCGTGAACGGGAACTCGCCGGGCCAGCCAATCCGCTCGAAGTCGGGCACGACGGCACCCTCGGGCGGGCCGTACACGGGGTCGACCTCGACCCCGGACAGGGTGGTGAAGTCCGCGTCCCTGATCCGCGATGCGTCATAGCGCCGCTGCCACTGCTTCCGGCCGTAGTCCGGCCCCTCGGCGGCCTCGTCACCGTGCATCAGAACCCCGATCGCCAATTACTAGGACGTCCTACTATCTGCCCCCGAGTCTACCTGCGGCCGCCGAAAGAGAAAGACGGCGGTTGTCTCCAACCGCTAGACCTGCTCCGGCGTCTTAGGTGGTGCGCGGCAGGCAGCGGTCGGCGACCGGTGCCCGGCGGGCGACGGACGGGCTGGCGGGCGGCACCCCGGTGCCAGGCGGCTCGGCTCACGTCCTGATGCGGCCTGAGAACCAGCAGAGAAGTGGTACGAAGATGCAACATAGCGTCAGCGGGGCGAGCTGTACTCTTGCCCTCCGGCACTCAGGCCCTGTGCAGCTACCCTCGGTCGAGCTACGTTGGTCCGGGCGGCCTGCGCGCGCCGCCAAGCAAGGGAGCTCAGTGGCCAGGCTCCGCGCCTCCGACCACCAGGCGGTCGAAGAGTTCTTCAATGCCTGCTACCCGCGCCTCGCTGGCTGGGTGCGCAGGCTGGTCGATGACGACGAGACCGCGCACGAGATCGCGTCTGAGGCATTCACCCGGCTGCTGTCGCGCTGGTCAGGCCTGGAGAACCCGCAAAGCTACGTCTACATGATCGCGACCAACCTGGTCCGCGACCACTGGCGCAAGAGCGGCCGCGAGCGGTCGGCGATGCGCGTGATGACGGCCGCAGGGGCCGAGATGGCCTACCACCCGGCCCAGGACGTGGACGTGCGGGCCCTGATCGAGGCACTCCCCGAGCGGCTGCGCAGCGCGTTCCTGCTGCACTACTACGCCGGGTTCGGGGTCAAAGAGGTAGCGGTCATGCTCGGCCGCCCTGAAGGCACCATTAAGGCCGACCTGTTTCACGCCAGAGCGCGTCTGAAGGCGGCCGTGGGAGAGGCCCGTGAATAACGGCCGCGACGAGATAGATACCTGGCTGGAGCGGGAGGTGACTCCGCTACTGCCCCGACCGGGAGCCCTCGACAACATCCGGCGCACGGCGAGGCGGCGCAAGACCACCCAGGCCGTCATGGCGGCGGCCGGCTGCGCCGTCATCATCGGCGCAGCCGCCGCGATACCCCAGCTAACGTCGAGCCTGCACCACAACTCCGGTGGCCCGACCCCGGTCGCAGGCGCCAGTTCGACGCGCTCCCCGGCCCTGCCGGGGAGCGCAAGCCCCAGCCCGCCGTCGCAGTCCGTCGCCTCGAGCCCGGACCACCGGACGGCCCGCAGTTACCTGTCCGCGACCACGTCGGGATACCCGCCGCCTGTCGACTTCCGGCCCACGTCGGTCACGTTCGTCGGCAGCGGCACCGGTGGCGAGGTCGGCGCGGTCATCGGCCAGGCCGGTGACAAGGCCTCCCCGTGCTCCACGACCGACTGCACGTCACTGGCCGGGACGTCGAACTACGGATCAAGCTGGTACGGCGTGAGCGCGCCAGAGACCTCGGGCCCGGCCAGCGCGAACGGCGTCAGCCAGCTCAGGTTCAGCAACCTGACCGATGGCTGGGCGTTCGGCCCCGGGCTGTGGGAAACCAGCAAGGGTGGCTGGCCGTGGACGCAGGAAAACACCTTCGGCCTGCGGGTCACCGACCTCGAGACGGTCGGCGGCCACGCCTTCGCGATCTTCGCCAGCTGTCCTGGCACCGGCCAGGACTACGCCACCACCTGCACGAGCTTCTCCCTCTACACATCGCTGCCCGGCACCACGACCTGGACTCCGGTCCAAGTGCCCGCCGGCTTCGCGACGATGACGACGCGGGCTCCTTCGGCGGCGACGCTGGTCATGTCCGGAGGAACCACCGGGTACCTGCTCACGCCGTCCGGCACGGTGCTGACCGGGCCGGTGACCGGCGGCGCGTGGACAAAGGCCGGCACGGCGCCCTGCCGCCCCGGCGCGGCCCAGGCCAGCGGTCAGCCCGCCGACGCGCAGCTCGCCTCGGGGCCATCGCTCGTGCTCGCCTGCGACAGCGGTGCCACCTCGACAATCTACGTCTCTCACACCGGCGCGAGCTGGCAGCAGGTCGGGAAGGTGCTGGTCCGCGGGAGCGCAACCGCGCTCACGGCCTCTACTCCGGACATCACCGTGCTGGCCACGACGGCCGGCATCTATTACTCGGATAACGCCGGCGCGACCTGGCATGCCGCCAGCATCACCAGCGCCGCGCCTAATGGCTTCACCTACATCGGCATGACCACGCAGAGTTTCGGGGTGGCGGTTCCGGCAGACGCGCAGCTGAGCGAGGTGTTCGTCACCAGCAACGGCGGCCAGACCTGGAAGGCGTCCCCTATATCCGGTTAAGGAACGGAACGAGGGCTCAGCCCGGCTTGAAGTCGCCCGCCGTTACGCGCAGCTCGCGGAGCAGGTCGAATAGCTCCTGGAGCTGATCTTCTCCGTAGCCGGACATGCCGAACTCCGCGCTCATCAGATCGCCCGTCGCGCGCTGAATAACGTCCCGGCCGGCCGGCGTGATCTCGGCCAGCGTGCCGCGGCCGTCGCGGGGGTTGGGCTTGCGCACCACCAGTTCCTGGCGCTCCAGCCGGTCGATGATGTTCGTCACGCTCGTCGGGTGCACCATCAGCCGCTGGCCGATCAGGCTCATCGGCAACGCGCCGTCGCGGCTGAAGCTCAGCAGGACCAGCGCCTCGTACCTGGCGAACGTGAGGCCGTGCGGCCGGAGCAGGGAGTCGAGCTCGGCCAGCAGGATCTGCTGGACGCGCATGATCGTGGTCACCGCCGCCATCGCCTTGGAAGCACCGAATCGGCTTTCCCACGTCTGCGCCGCCCGTGCTATCGGGTCGAAGGGCAGGTCCAGCGGTTTGCGCACCTGCACAAGCTATCGCGGCCCGGCTTGTCCGGCATTCGGTCGTCCGCCGTGCAATACGAATCGGGCCAGCCGGCGCGTACGTGGACATGGTCAATTACAGATAGTTACATTGCCTGCTGGGGAACGTCTCATGAGCAATTTCGGGGGAATCCGTGAGGTCGGCCCAGGCACTCATGGCCGCAGATCCCGTGCTAGCCGCCGGGATCGGCGTTCGCCGCGGCGGGCGCTGGGCCGTGCGGTCTGCGAGCTTCCGTATCGGCCCGCCTATGCCGGGAAAGTCCGCCCTGGGCATCGCCACAGACCAGCCAGCGGCAGCCGCCGCCCTGGTTGACGTCCTGGCCGGCGCGTCGAGCGTGGCGTACGGAGAGCTGCGGGTGCTCGGCTTCGACCTGGGCACGGCCCGCGGCCGGCACGCGGTCCGCAGCCGTGTCGGCGTGGCCCGCCGCAATTCCCGGCTGCTGCCGGGGATCCGCGTACGCGGGCTCGTGGAGCACGCGGCGCGCCTCGCCGGGCCGGGCACCGGCGACCGGCAGATCCTGGCCGCGGCGATTCTCGACCGGATGGCGCTGAGGCCGTGGGCAGAGGTGCCGGTCCGGCTTGCTCCAGAAGCGGTCGGCCGCCGGGCCCGGCTGGCCGCGGCGGCCGTCCACCAGCCAGAACTTCTGCTGGCCGACGGCCTGCTTGACGGCCTGCGGCCGCGAGACGCGGCGGCATTAGCAGAAGTCATCGGCGACCTCGGCCGCGACACCAGCATCCTGCTCACCGGGCGCGACGCCCAGATCCTGGCGCTGGCCTGCGGCGAGGTCATGCTGATGGCCGATGGCGTGCTGGCCAGCACCTGACCGCCAGCCTGCGCCTCGCGGCCGCGCCGCGCCCGCCTCGCGTCGGGCGATCGTCATGCTGGCTGCATAGGCTGCAGTGGTGGACTGGAGCACTCTGGGCTGCGGGCGTTACGGTCACACGACCTACGCCCCGGACGAGCCCGAGCTGCGGCAGCAGCTTTCCGCCGCGGTCGCGGACGGGGAGGCGTGGCGTTGCCTGCGCTGCGGCGCGTTTGTGGCCGGACCGCCCGACGCCAGCGGGCCAGCCGCGGACGCACCGGTGGTACCTCGCGGCACCGAGATCCGGAGCAAGCTGATCCTCCGCCTGTTTGCGCTCGAGCGGTTTGTCCGCGTCCTGATCTTCTCTGCGGCCAGCTACCTGCTATGGCGGTTCAGGGGCTCGCGGATCTCGATCGAGCGGGCCTTCAATCGCGACCTGCCACTGATCAGGGGAATGTTCAGGGAGCTCGGTTTCAACATCGACCACTCCAAGCTGGTCGGGCTGGTGCGACACGCGCTGACGCTGAGCGGCCAGACGATCACGCTGCTCGCGATCGGCGCGACGGCCTACGCCGCGATCGAACTGGTCGAGGCCATCGGCCTGTGGCAGGCACGACGCTGGGGCGAGTACTTCGCGTTCGTGGCCACGTCGCTCGGGCTGCCACTTGAGGTCTATGACCTCACGCAGAAGGTGACCTGGCTGGCACTCCTGCTGCTGGCCATCAACCTCGCGCTCGTGCTGTACCTGGCGATCACCAAGCGGCTGTTCGGCATCCGCGGCGGCGGGCGCGCCTATCGCGCTCGGCTGCGGGAGCAGTCTGTGCTGGAGGAGGCCGTCGTCGCGGCGTCGCCGGCATCCGCGCGGCCGGCGCCGGATCCTGACCTGGACGGCACCGCGGACGAGGAAACGCCCGCGCCCGCGCAGCGGCGGCCCGGCGGGTCCTAGCCGGAGATCAGCTCGTCGGCGGCCGCGTACGGGTCGAGGTCACCGGCCGCGACCCGGCCGGCGAGGTCGTCAAGCCTTGACTCCCCCGGCATGCCGCCCATGCGCTGCTCGAGCGCGGTCAGGGCGATAGCGGAGATCTCGGCCCTGGCGCGGTCACGGCGCCGCCTGGCCCGCTCGCCCGACTCGTCAAGCCACTCGCCGTGCCGCGCGATGGCGGTCATCAGATCGTCGATCCCGTCGCCGGTCGCGGCGGTCGTGCTGACGATCGGCGGTTTCCACCGGTCGTGGCCGTAGTCGGCCATAGCGAGCATCGTGCGCAGGTCTCGCACGACTTCCTGGGCGCCGGGCCGGTCGCTCTTGTTCACCACGAAGATGTCGGCAATCTCCAGGATCCCGGCCTTGGCGGCCTGGATCGAGTCGCCGAGGCCCGGTGCGACCACCACGAGCGCGGTGTCGGCCAACGAGGCAATCTCGACCTCGGCCTGGCCGACGCCGACGGTCTCGATCAGCACGACGTCAAAGCCGGCCGCGTCAAGGATCCTCAGCGCCTGCGGCGTCGCCCAGGCCAGTCCGCCGAGATGGCCCCGGCTGGCCATCGACCTGATGAACACCTGGTCGTCGGTCGCATGATCTTGCATCCGGACCCGGTCACCGAGCAGCGCGCCGCCGCTGAACGGCGAGGACGGGTCGACCGCGAGCACGCCGACCCGCTGGCCGGCGGCGCGGAGGCTACGCACCATCGCCGTCGTCACTGTCGACTTGCCGACTCCGGGCGAGCCGGTAAGCCCGACCACCCTCGCCTTGCCGGTCAGCGGGGCGATGACCTTCATCACCCGGCGCAGATCGGGCGCGGCGTTCTCCACCAGCGAGACGAGCCGGCCAAGCGCTCGCCAGTCGCCGGCCCTGGCCGCCGAGATCAGCGCCTCGGGGTCGGTCGCGCGGCCGCGCAGACGCTGTGCTGGCCCGGGGGGACGACCCCCCGAACCCCCCGGCGAACTGCCCCACCGCACGGACCGACCGGACCCGCCCTGCCCTGGTTCAGGCATGGCCCGGCTCAGGTACTGGCAGGCGCCGGGACGCGGAACAGCAGGGCATCCCCCTGGCCGCCGCCGCCGCAGAGTGCGGCTGCGCCGAGGCCGCCGCCGCGCCTGCCGAGCTCGTAGATGAGGTGCAGGGCGATCCGGGCGCCGGACGCCCCGAGCGGGTGGCCGATGGCGATCGCGCCGCCGTCGACGTTCACCTTGTCGCGGTCGATGTCCAGGTCTCGCATCGACTGGATCGCCACCGCGGCAAACGCCTCGTTGATCTCGACCAGGTCCAGGTCGCTGACCGCGAGTCCGGCCTTCGCCAGCGCGCGCTTGATCGCGTTCGACGGCTGCGACTGCAGGGAGTTGTCAGGGCCGGCCACGACGCCGTGCGCCCCGACCTCGGCCATGACCGTAGCTCCCGCTGCCGTCGCGGCCTCGGCCGACATGACCACGACAGCGCAGGCACCGTCGCTGATCTGGGAGGCCGAGCCCGCGGTGATCGTGCCGTCCTTGGCGAACGCGGGCTTAAGGTTGGCCAGCGATTCCACCGTGGTGTCCGACCTGACGCCCTCGTCGGTGTCGACCACCAGCGGCTCACCGCGCCGCTGCGGGATGCTGACCGGAGTGATCTCCTGCGCCAGCACTCCGTTCTTAATCGCCGCCGCGGCCAGCTGATGCGATCGGGCGGAGAACTCGTCTTGCTCCTGCCGGGAGATGCCGAGCCTTCCGTTGTGCCGCTCCGTCGACTCGCCCATCGACACCTGGTCGAACGCGTCGGTCAGCCCGTCATGAGCCATCGAGTCGATCAGCTCGGTGTCACCGTACTTGAATCCGCGCCGCGAGCCCGCGAGCAGATGCGGAGCCTGCGACATCGACTCCATCCCGCCGGCAACGACGACGTCGAACTCGCCGGCCCTGATCAGCTGGGCAGCGAGCGCGATCGCGTCGAGGCCCGACAGGCAGACCTTGTTGATGCCGAGCGCCGGCACGGTCATCGGAATGCCCGCGGCCACCGCAGCCTGGCGGGCCGGGATCTGGCCCTCGCCGGCCTGCAGCACCTGGCCCATGATGACGTAGTCCACCTGGTCGCCGGTGACGCCCGCGCGCTCAAGCGCCGCCTTAATCGCGATGGCGCCGAGTTGCGCGCCACTCAGTCCGCTCAGCGAGCCGAGCAGACGACCGATGGGCGTTCGCGCCCCGCCGACAATCACTGCCTCACGCATAGCTGAAACGATACCCGTCAGGAAACAAACCGCCGGAGGGGTGGAAGCCGTGCTGACCCGACTTGATCATGTTGGCATCGCCTGCCGCGATCTGGACGCGACGGTCGCGTTCTACGAGTCAGCCTTCGGACTCACGGTCGCGAGTATCGAGGTCAACGACGCGCAGGGCGTTCGGGAGGCAATGCTGCACGTCGCCGACGGGCCGGCCGGGTCGTCCTATATCCAGCTGCTCGAGCCGACCGGGCCCGACACGCCCGTCGGCCGGTTCATCGAGCGCCGCGGCCAGGGCATGCACCACGTCGGGTACGGCGTGGCCAACATCACACAGGCGCTGGCATCCCTTGGCGCCAGCGGGATCCGGCTCATCGATGAGCGACCGCGGCACGGCTCGATGGGCGCGTCGATCGCCTTCCTGCATCCGGCCGCTCTTGGTGGCGTCCTGACCGAGCTCGTCGAGGCACCCCGATAGGGCCGGCCGGGTCCGATCACGCGGCTTGTCTCCTGGATCACAAGTCGCTCCAGACCCAGGCGATGCCGAGTCTTACCCGCTCATAAACCATGCCATCGGCCCCTATAACGGGTCGTTAGTCCAGGTTCAGCTGAGGGAATATATATTACATATACGTAAAAACAGGTAGCTCCGTCACTAGGGACCGCGAACGCACCGCCAACGGGCCAGCAGGAGAGTACGCTGCGAGCACCGGGTGAGCGCGATTGCGTGCCCGCCGGGCGGTAGGCAGCGCCCCCTCTCGCTGTCGTCCCGGCCTCATGGACACGGTTAGCGGTCGCGTCGGTCCGCGAACCCTCCCGTCTACTCCAGGATTAGGCACATGCAGCCCGACATCGATGCTCAGCTCAGCAATTTCTTCGTTGAAGTCCCCGACTTCTCCAGGGTGATGCGCGGCTATGACCCGCAGCAGGTCACCAGCCACCTTGAGAAGCTTGATAGCGAGGTACGCAAGCACCAGGAGCACGCCCAGGCCCTGCAGCACGAGCTGGCCGAGGCGCACCGGCAGATCCAGGAGCAGGAGCGGCCGACTTACTCCGGCCTCGGCTCGCGGATCGAGCAGCTGCTCCGGCTAGCCGAGGAACAGGCCACCGAGATCGTCGGTGAGGCCAGGGCGGCGGCCAACGAGCTCAGCGCGGCGGCCAAGGTGGCCGCGGCCGAGGCGAGGGCGTCAGCCGAGAACGAGGCCGCGGAAATGCGGGCCCTGGCCAAGCGCGAGACCGACGACCAGCGCAGCTCCGCCGAGCGCGAGGCCGACGCCATCCGCACCAAGGCCGGCCGGGAGGCCGACGAACTGCGGTCGACCACCGATCGCGAGGTCGCCAAGCTCCGCGCCGCCGCCGACCACGAGGTCGCGGAAAAGCGCGCCGGCAACGAGCGCGAGGTCGCCAAGATGCGCACGACGGCCGAGCGCGAGGTCGCGCAGATGCGGGCGTCGTCGAAGAAGGACAGGGACGAGATCCTGACCACCGCCAAGCGGCAGGCTGACGAGATGCGCAGCCAGGCCCAGCGGGCCTTCGAGGACAGCGAGGCGCAGCGGGCCCAATCCGAGGCCGAGTTCGAGATCCAGCTCGCGGCCCGGCGCGAAGAGGCCGAGCGGCAGGAGGCCGAGCGCCTCTCCGCGGCACAGGCGGCCACCCAGAAGATGGTCTCCGAGGCCGAGCAGCGGGCCGCCATCGCCGAGGAGCGGGCCAGCAAAGCCAGCATCCAGGCCGAGCAGACCCGGCGCGAGGCCGACCAGCACTCGCAGCAGCTCGTCGGCAACGCCAAGAAGAACGCCGACGGCATCGTCGCCCAGGCCAAGGCCCAGGCCGACCAGCTGCTTGCCGACGTCAAGGCCGAGACCGAGCGGATCCGCAGCCATGCGCAGCGCCAGGTCGACGAGCTGAACAAGCAGAAGGAAAGCGTCGGCGCCCACCTGGCCCAGATCAGCCAGCTACTCGGCGCGCAGATGCCGGGCCTGGCCGACGCGCTCAAGCCGAGCCCGCAGCCGGCTGCCGTCCCCGCGGCCACGACCAAGGCCGTCACCGCCGGCCCGTCATCGAGCGCCCCGGAGCCGGCCGCCGCTACGGCCAGGCACTCGGCCCCGCCAAACGGCGCCAAGCAGGCACCGGCCGGCAAGCAGGGTGAAGGCGAAGACGAGTGGTGGACTGAGTAAGGCCGCCGCCTGCTTATTGCAGACCCGAGGGGTCAGCGCCCGGTCGCGCGGGTGCTGACCCCTCGTACGTTAGGCGGCCCGCCGCCACTGGCCGCGCAGGCCAGGCTGCTCTCGCCACCCGGTCCGCGTGGCGCCGGCCAGCGCGCTCGGGTGCACAAGCGGGCGGTAGCCCGCGGCGAGCGCCGCGACAATCGACGGCGGCGTCAGGAGCTCGACCGGGCCCGCGGACGGCGCGGGCACGGGACTTCCGTATCCGGTGAGCGACCATGGCCGGAGCCGGCCACCGACCAGCAGGCTCGCGCCGTCGGCAGCCCGGATCATCACGCCCTCGGGCAGGCCGGCGACGTCGCGGACATGCGTGCGCTTGCGCCGGTTCCTGTCGGTCCGCTCGGCGTGCAGGCGCGCGTCCATGTCGGCCGCAAGGAGGCGCGCGGGCAGTCCCGCCGCCAACCGCCAGGCCTCGGCGAAGTCGACGTAGTCGGACCGGCGGCAGTACGCGCAGGGCCGGTGCCCGGCCGCGAGCGCGGTCACCTCGTCGAGGAAAAACAGCGCAGTCCAGCGCCCAGGCAGCATCGGGTCGCGGCGCCGGCCCCGCCAGTCAAGTACGCAGCCGATCCACAGCTTCGACCGCCACCGGCTGACCCCGAGCTCGCGGCCCTGACCGTGCAGGCAGCCGCGATTGCCCATGAGCAGGCCGCGCGCGGACGCGGCCACGATCTCGCCGTCAGGCCTGACCCGGTTCTGCAGTGGCATCCCACCATTGTCGGTGCCTGAACTGTCGGCGCCCGCCGAAGCATCCGGTCTGCCGGCCGCGGGCCACGGTGCTCAGGAGCTGATCGTCTGACCGCCGTCCACGATCAGGGTCTGGCCGGTCATGAACGACGACGCGTCGCTGGCCAGGAACACAGCCGGACCTGCCATCTCCTCAGGGCTGGCCCACCGCTTCATGGCCGAGGTCGCGACCGTGGCCGGCCCGATGACCGGGTCCTCCCACA
>Ga0335075_10018825_pt1 | contig 10231 bp, 10 predicted proteins | sample Lox_Sample_24_FD_206723 | JGI IMG/M metagenome (GOLD analysis project Ga0335075, IMG submission 206723) | Soil microbial communities from Loxahatchee National Wildlife Refuge, Florida, United States - Lox_Sample_2.4 | ecosystem: Environmental > Terrestrial > Soil > Wetlands | place: USA... | reverse complement strand
GCCCCGGGCTGCGGCAGCCTTCGGCTGGCCCGGCACCGGGCGGGGAGGCGCATGACAGGCCTTCTGCCAACCGGTAGGTTCCAATTCCAGTCTTGGCGCGGGAGCTGAAAGTCGGCCCTCTCACCTGCGTAAGCGCAAGAAGAGAGGATGCCTTCTGGCGCACGCCTGTGCGGACCTAGATCCCCCACAAAAAGGCCCACAACCAGGCCCGCGCCCGGGCGCCCGCCCCGGCCAGCCGAAGGCCCGCCGCCAAGCGCGCAGCCGTGCCTTCGCGAGCGGAGCTTTTTTACTGAACGGGCCGTGGCGGGCGTGGGACGCCAACGTAGACGGCCGACCAGCGTGGCGGCGCGACGCACTGGCCGACCACGACCCGGGAGGTGGCCCCCACGAGCTGGTAGGCGTCCGCTGCCGCGAGGCTGTATTCTCCGGTCAGCCGGGCGTGGATCTCGAGCATGGCCGCCTCCAGGTTCGGTTCAAGGCCCGCGCCGGCGATGCAGCCGACGGCGCCGATCGTGAAGCCGTCGTCGACGTGCGGCAGGGTCATCGGGTGCGCGGCGCCGGGCAGCACCTCGGCGCGGATCGTCACGTCGGCGCTGGTCTCCAGTGCGGTCCCGGTGATCTCCGCGTCACCCATCAGCGCGTGCACGTCGCCCAGCGACAGCAGCGCGCCGGGCACGTTGACCGGCAGGTAAATGACGGATCCCGTGGTCACCAGGGGGCAGTCCATGTTGCCGCCGTGTCCCCGGCCGTACGTCAGCGAGGGCACGCCGCCGCAGGCCGGCGCGGTGCCGATCGTGCCGGCCATGGGCCGGCACGGCCGCCCTAAGTCACAGCATGCGGCTGTAGTACTAGGCGGATGGCGTAGATTTCTTCGCATGTCGGCTGGTCACGGCGAGATGGCTGGAATCGGGCGGCGATGATGACGCGGCGGAGCTTGGCCGTCATGTCGGCGGTGGAGGGCTGGGTCTTGCTGCGGTACCAGGGGGCGCGGGCGCGGCGGGCGTGCACGTCGGCGGGGTGGTGCCCGGGGGTGGCGTGCCAGGTGACGGTGATTGCCTGGCAGGTGCGCTGGAACGGGATGGTGCGCTCGACGGCGCGGGCGGCGCGGTTGCGGGCCTGGCCTGCGCCGAAGATCTGCTTGCTGTCTTGTATCGCCACTTCCACGCTCCACCTGGCGGCGTAGCGCTCGATGACGGGCGCGGCGGACGCGGCGGCGCCGGTGGTGACCAGGGCCAGGTCATAGCCGGTTCTGGAGCGGTCGCGGGTGAGCACGACGGTGACCGGGCGGGCGCCGAAGACCGAGTGCCACAGGCAGGTGACGGCGGCGGCGCCGATGGTGGCGGTCTTGCCGTACCGGGTAACGGTCACCGGCGTGAACGGCGCGATGCCGGCAAGCCTGGCGAGGCAGGGGAGCCGGTCGCCCTTCTCCCGGGGCCGGCCGCGGCTGCCGGTCCGGGCTGGCGGCAGCCCGTAGAGGGCGGCGTCCTTGCGCAGCCGGGTGGTCCAGGTCACGCGGGGCGTGGGTTGTTTCAGTTCCCGGCCGGCGTAGGCGGAATCGGCGACTGCGTGGATGGCCCGGCCGGGCAGCGCACCGGCGATGGCCCCTGTCATCCGCCGGGCCAGCCACAGCCGGGAGGCGGAGTTCGTGTCCTTGATCACCAGCTTGGCCAGCACCGGGATCGCTGCCGGCCGGCGGATCGCCGGCAGCTTCACCACGATGGCCGCGATCACCCAGTTGTTGCCGTATCCCGTCTTCGCCGGTCCTTGTGCTGAGCCGTCGTGGAACCAGGAGGCCGCCCAGATCCTCCTGCCGCGCCTCCTGAACAAGGTGTCATCGATCGCCACCGTGACCGGCTGCCCGGCCGGGACCAGCAGCGCCACTACCAGCCGCGCGACGGCCAGGCCCAGGTCATCGGGATTCCAGCGGGCGCGGGAGAAGAACCAGTGCGCCCGGTCATGGCTCCACAGCCTGGCCAAACCCGCCCCGGCCAGCATCCCGCATACCGTCCGCCTCCCGGTCTGCGCGACGAACCCGCAGACCAGCCCGCAGAACGTGCCGAACGACGGGGCGGTAAACAACGGCGCGAAGCAAGCAAGCAACCCCTTGGAGTGAGGCGGGAGCCGGTAGCGTGGCGTCCGGGAGCATCGGCGGGATTCCGTTTCATCGGCGGTTTCACAAGCACCGCCGATGCTCCCTTCCTCATGCCCGCTTCTGCCCCAGCCGCGCGTCCCGCCAGGTCACACGGCGTGTCACAGACACCCGGTGCGCAATCTGCCCGCTCCCCGCGCTCATGCCCGCGCCGGAACTCCGACGCCGCGATGACTGCAGTCGAGGTTGTTACGCCACGAGGTCTTCCAACGCCAGGCAGATAGCACGGAGTTCTTCTGCTGCGGCTGGCCGGGGCAGGATGCTTTGAATCTTGCGCCGGCCGGATGGTTTACCAGGAGACCCCCTGCGGCACATCCTGGCCGGAAGTTACACGCCACACCTGGCCGGCACGGATCTTCACGATGCGGTATTCGCCGCGCGTGGTCGGCGGGAGGCACGCGTCGTAGGTTTCCGCGAGCATCGCCGACGGGTCGGCCGGGGCCAGGCTGAGCGTCTCGCCGCCCAGGCACGATCCCAGGCGGATCAGCGTCCTTGTGACAGCGAACGTGCGCGGGGAGACCGCGACGGCGCTGAGCTGGTGCCCGGGACCGCATTGCAGCAAGGCATCCAGCTCGGTCTCGGTGCCAGCCAGCGCCTGGTACCGGCAGCCGCGCGGCGCCGGGTAGACCGCCTCGGCCATCGACGGTATCCGCAGGACCTCCAGCCCGGCCTGCGTGAACACGAAGGACACGACCTCACTGTCGTGATCGAGGAAGACCGAGCTGGCCAGCTCGGCGGCGTCCCCCAGGAGCCCGGCCCTGATCAGCTCGCGGCCGGTGCTGAGGTCGCGGATGTGCACCAGCGCGCGCCCGGATGGACTGCACGGAACCGTGTCGTAGATCAGGTACCTGCCGTCGGCACTGTACGACGGGCCACCCGGGTTGATGGCGTTGTTCCCGGTCCCCGTCATCGGGACCAGCACCTGTTCCCGGCCGCCACCCAATGGGACCGTGTCGATCGTCTGCGCGCAGCTGCCCTGCCCCCGGGAGAAGATCACCGTACGGCCGTCCGGGGACAGCCGCGGAGCGCCCACCCCGCCGCCGGGCAGGGGCACGGTCAGCTTCCTGATCAGGTGGCCGTCGGCCGCCGAATACACGGCCACCACGGCCGTGACGGCCGTGGTGGCCCACGAGACGCCGATGAAGTCCGCGGGGAAACCGGCGGCAGCCACACCCCTCGCGGCAGGCGTTGCAGTCATCACAGTCACCGGTGTCGTCATCGTCGCCGGAGGCGCCGCACGCGGACTCGTCGCCGTCGAGCCGCTGCACCCCGTTGCTATAAGGAACAATCCGGCGGCCAGCATCGCCCATGCCGCCCGGACACCACCCGCAACCATCGCCTCACCTTCCTACCCGCCCGACTGGTAGACGCGCGAGGAGCCCGGGGGTTGCGCCGACATTGGCGCCAGTCCTATGCAGGCAAGATCACGAACCGTGCCCTGAGACGCTCTCCTTGCTACGACGCAGCCCCGCCAGGGCAGACCTGCCGCATGTCACGGCAGGCGCCCGCCCGCCAGCACCGCAAACCCCGAAATGTACGAAAGTCGAGTACACAGTCTGTGCTCAAGATAATCATCGAAAGCGGCAGTGGCCACACACAGGAACTCGTGAAGCCGTTACGAATGCACCCAGAGCCGTAACTAAGCGAGGTAGACCATGACTGGGGACCGCGAAATGCCGGCAGTGGTCTTTGGCGAGGACGGACGTGAACACGTGCGCTCAGTTGCCATTCCGGAACTGGAGGCGGGCGAGGTAATCCTGCGAGTGGATTACTGTGGTATCTGCGGCAGCGACCTGCACGCGTCTGCCCCCGACTTCCGCGCCGGTGTGACGATGGGGCACGAGTTCTCCGGAACAATCGTCGACGTCGGCCCTGATGTAAGCGGATGGCGCGCTGGTGATCGCGTGTGTGTAAATCCCAATAGCGATAGATGCGGTGAGTGTGAGTATTGCCAATCTGGCGAGCACAACAAATGCACCGCGATCGGAGACACGAGCGTGGGAGTAGCGCAAAACGGCGGAATGGCTCTATATGCTGCGCTGCGTCCAGCCACACTCCGCCGCCTCCCTGATGAACTCTCGCCGGTAGAAGGTGCCTGGGTAGAACCTCTGGCCGTGGCCCTTCGCACGGTGCGGACATCTCGCATAGCCGTCGGCGACTCGGCAGTTGTTTATAGAGCTGGTCCGATCGGCCTGCTGGTAATCAAGGTCCTCCGCATGGCGGGAGTAGGACGAATCACTGCGGTCGAGCCGTCGCCGCTCCGCGCACGACTCGCGGCCGACGTTGGAGCGGATGACGTCGTGGACCCAGGTGACTCTGCAGCGGGAGAAGACTCGCCATCTATGGCGGACGCGCCTAGATACGCGTTCGAGTGCAGTGGCGTGGCGGCAGTAACAGCCGCGGCGGTGAAAGCCCTGCCGCCAAGAGGAGTTTTGACGGTGACTGGATTCCCTCGGGACAATCCGTTCTATTCCGCCCGGGATCTGCTTTTCAAGGAACTCGAGATACGCATGCGTGACTGACCTGCGGGCAGTCTGCAAGTCGGTGGGCCGTCTGTTCTGGGCTTTAGCGCCTGCCCTCTGCGGGGCTAAAGGCGGGTGTGGTTGCGTGCTAGGTGTCCCGCCAGGGCGTCTAGGGCGGTATTGAGGGCGCTCTGGGCCGAGCGGATGAGGCGTATGGTTTCCCTTCGCCACCATGGGGCGGCGAGCGTGCCGGTAGCCGGGCCGTATTCGGCGCGGGCGGCGGTTTCGGTCGTTCCGAGGTAGTAGGAGATCTCATGCCAGCTGCGGCCCCGCTGGAGCGCTACGGCGACGCGGCGGGTTACCTCATCGCGGCTTGCATGTTCGTACAGTGTCCGGCCGAGCATGCCGAGATCGCTTGCGTCTTCGCCGGGAGGCAGCTGGTCCGGTGGCGTATCTTCTAGCCAGGCCAGGTAGTCGTCCAGGTTCTGTTCCGGTTGTGGTGTCACGTCTCCCATGTCACCCGCCACCCTGGTATTGCCCGGTCCATCTGCTGCTTGAACTTGTCCCGCAGGAGGTCGGCATGGACGATTGTCTCCCGTTCGGCGCCGTAGCTGGCGACGACGATCTCCAGCAGCGATCCGCCGCCGCGGCAGGCGAGCAGGCGGTGCCCGGTTGCATATCCGGGCTGAGCCGGGAACGTGTAGATCCGCGTGTACCAGGCTGCCTGTATGTCACGGTCGCTGATGGGCCTGCCGTCAGGATGATTGTGCGGGGTCCTGTTCGGGCTGATCGGAGGTACGCCGAGACCGCGCGGCAGTTGGCCACGCGGTCGTTTCTTGCGAGGCACGTCCTCATAACTCCAGTGTCACACGGCCGCTTGAGTGAGGCGACCCTCGGCAGAGGGTAGTGCACACAGACTCACGGCGGGCCCGGAACGTGCTGCCGGCACCGAAGCCGGCATTTGAGCCCTGCGTGCGGATGTGGGTGAAGCATCACCTGTCGCGGTGATCCCGTGGCGCCATGCGCCGCCTGCGCTGCAGGGCGGCCTGGGGCGCAAGCACGAGGGGCGGCGGCTCGTGCAGCGCCGCGGGCAGTCCTCGTTCAGCTTGAGTCATGCTCATGCCCGACTGAAGACAGCCGGATAACCGGACGCCGGAATACACGGAGTGCCTATATGTGAAACAGTACGAATAAGCATGCCTTCTTGGCCCCTGCTTAACGCCGGGAGGCGGAAGGTATTTCCTTATTTGCCGGGCAGCGAGCCGCGATTTCCTGAATTATGGCCGGTGTATTAAATTTCGCTGCCGGGAAGGGATATAGGTAGTGGCCGGTGATGGCGGGCTGCTCGGATGGGCTGAGCGGTCTGCGCGCCGCCGGGCGCGCATAGTAGCCGAAGGGACGGCCCCGGGCCGGTTGCGGTTCGTGTTCTACGGGCGGGTGTCGACCGAGGACTGGCAGGATCCGGTGATGTCGCGGGCGCGGCAGCGGGAGCAGGCCGGGGCTCTGGTCCGCGGTCACGGGCAGATCGTGGCGGAGTTCTTCGATGTGGGGCTGACCCGGAAGCTGGCGTGGGCCTGCCGCCCGCAGTCCGCCGCCCTGGTCGCCCAGCTCGCCGATCCGGGGCGGGGGTGGGACGCGATCGTGATCGGGGAGTATGAGCGGGCGTTCTACGACAGCCAGTACGCGGCGATGGTGCCGCTGTTCGAGCATTATGGCGTTCAGCTGTGGATGCCAGAAGCCGGCGGCCGGATCAACTACCAGTCTGAACATGATGGGAAGACGATGACGGCGCTGGGGTTGTCATCCAAGCGGGAGATCGTCCGGACCAGCATCCGGGTCCGCACTGCGATGGCTGTCCAGACCCGGGAGCAGGGCCGGTACCTCGGTGGCCGCCCGCCATTCGGGTACCGGCTCACGGACGCGGGCCCGCATCCGAACAAGGCGCACGCCGCGTGGGGCCGCCGAGCGCACCGCCTGGACCCGGACCCGGCGACCGCGCCCACGGTCCGGTGGATCTTCGCCCAGCGGCTGGCCGGGCACTCAGTCGCGCGGATCGCCCGTGCATTGAACGAGGCCGGGGTGCCGTGCCCGTCCGCCGCCGACCCTGGCCGCAACCCCCGCCGGAGCGGGGCGGGGTGGACGCTCAGCGCGGTCACCACGATCTTGGAGAACCCCCGGTACACCGGCCGGCAGGTGTGGAACCGGCAGCGTACCGACAGCGAGCTGGTTGACCCCGCCAACGTGACCCTCGGGCACAGGTCCGTGCCGCGGTGGAACCTGCCCGACGGGTGGGTCATCTCCAGCCGGCCCGCGCACCCGGCTTTGGTCAGCGAGGACGATTTCACCGCCGCGCAGGACATCAACGCGACCCGCGGCCCGGTCCCGAAGGGTGAGCCAGTGCTCCGCAGGTACCTGCTGGCCGGGCTGCTAGCCTGCGGGCTGTGCGGGCGCCGGATGGAATCAGCCTGGTCCAACGGCAAGCCCGCCTACCGGTGCCGGCACGGCCATACCAGCGCGATGGCACCAGACCCGGCCCGCCCCAAGAACACCTACATCCGCGAGGACAAGCTCCTTCCGCACCTGCCCGCCCTGCACCTCACCACTCCCGCCATGCGCGCCAGGCGCCGCACCCGAGCAGGAGCCGACGTAACAGGCGCCGCCGGCCCGAGCGAGGTGATCGGGTACCTGCGCGAGCACGAGATCACCCTCACCTGGAACCCGGCTGCCGCTACCCTGCAGGCGCCCGCTACCCAGACTGCCAAGACCGTCACCGTGAAAACGAGCTGATCCGGCTGCGAGGCCCTGACCAGGAAGGATAGAGGCAAGAAACGCCAATCACCCGGCGCTGGCGGCAGCCTGAACGCGGGTGACCATCAGCCATGCCCGAAAACAGGCGGATATGGGGAATTACTGTGTCCGAGGGACTCGGTCACCACTCGTGGTGCTGCATCACCGATTCGGTGATCCATCACCACTCCAAGCTAACACGGCACGGGACGGCCGGGCCCGCATTCCGCAGGCGACACGCGGCGGCAGCACCGCCCCGCCGGCCGGTTCCGGCATGTGACCTGCGGAAACAACGAGGACGGTGAGCCGGGACCGGGCCGCGCGCAGGGCCGGGCCGCGGCAGCCCGCAGCACGGCGGTTCATCATCAGCAAAGCACAGTGACAGCCTCCCGCTGCTGCCCGCCAGTCCCCGCACCGCAGCTGCAGTCCCGTAAACCGGCCCAATGACCTCGCCACCGAGTTGAACCCCATAAAACCGAGTTGAACCCCCATAAGGCAGTCCCCGGCGGCCAGCCGCGCCAGAGCAGATCAACAAGCGGCGCCTTTCCGCGCACGACGCATAGCTCGCCGGCAATGGGGCGCAGAGTCGGTCACGTCGCCTGCGATCCGCGGCACCCGTGCCCTCTCTTCGCTCATCTCCGTTTCCCGTTCATTCGCTCAAGGGCGATCGCCACTAGCTCGTGCCGCAGAATGGCCCGCTGCTCGCGGCTCATGACGCCGCCCTCGGTGGCGTCGGGCGGAAGTGTGTAGCCCTCGGGATACTCGTATCTCGGCCGACCGTATACCGACTGGAGGTAGCCGTCATGGAGCCCGATCACCTGGGTTACGGTGGTGCTGCACCGTGGGCAGGTTTCCGTGGCGAGCACTACGCCCTGCTTGCGGTCAACCTCAAGATCCGTCTTCCGCCCGGTAATGCCTTCCAGCAGGTGCCGGTTCTGCGTGCGGCATTCCAGCCAACCGGGCTCAGCCCCGGCTATCCAGTCGGCGAACGCCTCATCCCGCGTCCGGGCCCGATCGGGCGGGGTCACATTCACACTCATTGCATATCACCAGTTCATTCACGCAGCTCATGGAGGGCTGGTCCCGGGAACGGTCCTCAGCACCAGCGATCGGACCTGAGCGGCACAACCGAAGACGAACAGCGGGTGTCTGTTACTTCGTTACTCCCCGTGACACGCGAGGCAGTACGGGCGGTCCGTATTCGTGATCACCGTAGCAACCAATCAGTAGCCCATCAGTGCGAGAAACTACGCTCCGCGCGGAGGGCCGATCGCCGTCACGGCTCGGCGCCACGTTGTTGGCGCGTTGCCCCTCATCGCGGCATTATGTGGGTGACCTTCGGTCACCTGCGCCCTTCGGGCCACATAATGCCTGATCATGTAGGTGATCGAGGCGCTGCGTGGTCGGGCCAGGCGCACCTGGAGACCGCCGGGCGGGGCGGCCCGATGTGGATCGGCCCGGCCAGCATCCGCGTCGGCACGGACGCAGCCCAGATCGCCGGAGTGCTGTGTCGGCACGGGCTGGGGCATGGGCCTGTCGGCGTGCTCGGGCCCGGCATTGCCAAGCCCGGCACTCGGGTCCGGAATCACGAAACGCCGGGGGCGTGGGAGCGGAGGGCAGCTCGGTGGCTGGTGTGATCCCCAGCGGGCTCCCCCGGCCCAGCCGCTCAACCCGCTGGCTCATCGCCGCAGGCGTCGCCGTTGTCGTGGTCGCCGGGGCGATCGCCGTGCCGCTGCTGCTCAGAAGTGGCGCACCGCAGCCAGCCGCCACCCTCACTGACGAACCCAACGGCAGCGACCTCGGCGTGAATGGTGTCGCGTTCAGCCCGGACGGTGCCATGCTGGCCACGGCCTACGGGGATGGCAACATCGACCTGTGGGACGTGGCCACCGGTAAGCTCGCAGCCACCCTCACCGACCCCGGTGGCCTCCCCGGTGGCCTCCCCGTCTTCGGTCTCGCGTTCAGCCCGAATGGCGCTACTCTTGCCACCGCAGGCGCCAGGACCTACCTGTGGGACGTGGCCACCGGCACGCTTACCGCCACCCTGACCGACCCGGGTGGCGGCACCGTCAATGCTGTGGCGTTCAGTCCAGGTGGCGGCACTCTCGCCGCAGCTGACTGGGACGGAAGCACCTACCTGTGGGACGTGGCCACCGGCAAGCTCACCGCCACCCTCACCGACCCCAGCGACGGTCCTGACGATCAAGGCGTTCGGGGCATTGCGTTCAGTCCGGGTGGCGGCACTCTCGCCGCAGCTGACTGGGACGGGAGCACTTACCTGTGGGACGTGGCCACCGGTAAGGTCACCGCCACCCTCACCGACCCCAGCGACGAAGGTTCCTATGGCGGTGACAACAATAGCGTCGATGCCGTCGCGTTCAGTCCAGGCGGCGGCACTCTCGCTACCGCCGACGAGGACGGCAGCACCTATCTGTGGGACGTGGCCACCGGTAAGGTCTAATAAATAACCCCAGAGTTCCCTGAGAGCTCAGTAGCCTCTATAGCCCCTGGACCTGGGCTTCCTTCCCTGATCCATCTCTGTCCTGCCTTGTGATGGTTTCTCGAAGGTCTATCGTGTCTGTTGCTGGTCTTCCCGGATCAGTGAAGGCAAGGGAGGCCCGGGTTTGAGCCTGGCCGTGGTACGAGACCTGCGGGAGGCGCGCGCTCCGGCGGGACCGGAGGAGCTGGCGGCGTTCGAGACCGATGTGCTGGCCGGGTTCGTCCTGGCCCGGGCGGCGGCCGGCCTTTCTGATAACACGATCCGTTCCGATGTGCTGCACCTGGAGCAGCTGAGGGCGTGGTTCGGCTGCACCTCGCCGCCGTGTTCGGGATC
>Ga0335075_10018823_pt1 | contig 10232 bp, 11 predicted proteins | sample Lox_Sample_24_FD_206723 | JGI IMG/M metagenome (GOLD analysis project Ga0335075, IMG submission 206723) | Soil microbial communities from Loxahatchee National Wildlife Refuge, Florida, United States - Lox_Sample_2.4 | ecosystem: Environmental > Terrestrial > Soil > Wetlands | place: USA... | reverse complement strand
AACCGGATGTCATAACGATGGCGCGTGGAGAGGCGACGTTGGCGTTGCTGCATTCCTCTGACAAGTGGAATGGCGCGTCGTAGCCGGACATGGTCCAGATGACGGCCACGAAGGACATGAGGATGGCGACGCCGGGAGGGAAGTCGGTACCTGGATAGATCGTACCCCAGACCTCCGACGATGAGGAGAAGCGTGGGAGACCTTGATCCGTACGGTTGGTGTTTGCGGGGATGAGGATTACGACGATGATGAGGGCGATGATATTGAAGGTGCTTCCGTAGGAGTTGAAGGTGGCGATCCAGCGAGTAGGCATACTAGAGATGCAGCCATGGATGAGCATGATGAGGGTCGTGAGAAGCCAGATCTGATAAGGTTGGGGGACATAAGATGGCTTTGTAATGGAGACTGCTGCGAGGATCATGGCGGAGAGGGCATAGTCCACCGAGGGGGCACCTGTTACTTGCGCGAGCCAATTCGACCATCCAGTAATCCATGCGGCAAGAGGGCCGTATCCAGGTGGCGCGAGCACTGCAGAGGCGTAGTACAGACCACCAGAGGTAGGCATTGAAGAGCAGAGCTCAGCTAGAACAGTTGTCAATCGGCCAGGTCATCTCTTTACACGTGGACATTGACCTACCCATTCCCATGGCGACGCATTGGATGAAGACCATTGCTATGATCCACCCCCAAACCATTCCAGCAGTTCCAGCGTATCCCATGCCATAGTATAGTGTCGATGCGAAGCTGGGTAGGAGACCTAGCACGGCAAACGAAACACAGAACGACGTCCATAGAGAGAATTCACGTTTGAACTCGGGCCTAAACGATAAAATGTAAGCGATCCGAGCGAGAAACGAAGGGGATTCATGGGATTGTACTTGTAACCCAACGCAGCCAGAACCTGCTCATCCGCCGTCAACTCGCGATCAAAGATAGGAACCTCATTGTTGGTGAGAACTGAGGTAACAGCATATTCGGCGACGGTGGACCGCCTTCTGCCGCCAAACTGCCCAGATGCGGTGCTGCCTTTGCGATCGCTATCCTTCTGGACCTCCATCGTCGCTGAGCCTGTACCGAATATGTTTCCGCGACCGTACAATCGGCGTGTGAGTGGTAATGGGGGCTCGAGGGTCGACGGCGGTTATGCAACGGAGAATCAGTAGGACTTATAAATCCAGCAAGAAAGGTTCGGACGCAAAGCGAGGACGCCCGTACATATTGAATTGGGAGCGATGAGGGCTAGCGCCCCATCGGGCAAGTTCACCCAGCGAGCTTGTCGAGATATCAAGATAAGAGACTGGCTGTTCATGGGCTCGCATACCTCCGTCTCTGGAGAGGCTTGTGAGTGGCCGATGACGGGATTTACAGGGCCTTGTGGAGATGCCAAGGTGGCTCGCATGGGCCCCGGGTGTGCCACCGCGGCAGGGACCGCCAAGGGGGATGCACGAACGGCGGAAAATAAAAGCGTAAATTGAGCCCTACTCCCGTTTGTGGGAAGCAAATTGATGGATCCCGTTGTGTTTCTTGCGATTCAGCATCTTCCTTGTTTCCGAAATCTCCATAAAGGCAGATTAAAAGGAACGAGATTGAGGGCTTCTTCACTTGCCTTAAGATGTTGCTGTTGGTTCGAAACTTGACCTTGGAGGCGACGCCAATCGGCAAGGGTCATTTAGCGGTAGTGAGGGGTTGCCCCAGGCCCCATCCGGTGGCTTCCACGAGACGTTCGGGTGGCGGACAAGGAAGGGGAAAGGACTACGCGGTAGGTTGCTGGCACGGGCGAGTTAGATAGCCGAAAAGCCTATGAAAAGTACGCGACAGATCTTTCGCGACGTTTGAGCGGCCGAGAAAAACGTGCCACTGTGGCCGCCTGTACCTGCCACTTCTGGTAGGCACCAAATCTGATCCGGGAAAGGAACGAATGAAGTACAAGCTAGATAGTCAAGCAGAATCTTGCAAAAGCAATCGTAAAACCGCCATGAGAGGTGAGGGCAGTCAAAGCTCCTTGACCTTGAGGGAAGCTTCGGAGGGAACGGTGTTGCTGGCGGATTTGGACGTGGACAATGTTGGCCTTGACAACTGCTTCCGGCACGCTTGCAAGCGGAGAATATTTAAGGGTGTATAAGTATGGCCCATCTATAGACGGTAGTGCAGAAAAATCCTTCTACCCAATCCGTCGTGAGTGTGGATCTCAGAACTCGACACACGGTTTTGGAGTCCAGCCGCCCGATGATTATAACAGGCAAGATCAAACCGCTAGCGTGAGTCATACTCAGTCATCCACGAAATGGACGCTGTATACCAACCATAAAACCCGTCTTTATGTATCCACGCTCTTTCTGACGCCTAGCTAAAGTCTCTGACGGTGCTTCACCTGGACTCTTGTACTCCTATGTCTCATGTTCCCCAGGTATTAGGGCCGTCTCCATGGGCCTCTCTCAGGGTCAATGGCGTGGTCTGGAATCGACGACGAACTTTGGAGGTCCGCTGATGTGAAGGCATGTCCGGCAAACACAGCCCTAGGATTTATTTGTCTGCTGAAGGCCGCTGGGCGTCCTGCACGTGCGATGGGCTTCTTGAGGCGCAGTCTCCCAGATGACATCCTTGACGTCTTTGCCGACCTTTTCGACCGAGTCCATGGCCCATATTACGTCAAGATGCTCATACTCTTCGATTATCTTCGCCTTGACCAATCGAACATGCGGCTCTCTGCCTCGCTCAAACCGGCGAAGCAGCCTCCGGCCATCAACGAGATCATCGGAACCTGCAATCCAGAGTGCAAACGGCGGCGCACGCTCATCGTACCAGGCGGTCCTGCCTTGATTACGATGCTCTTTTTGCACCTCTTCCTGTTCATCCTCTTCATCTTCAACATCTTCAATCTTGCCCTCCTCTCTTGTCGCAAGAATGCATTTCTGCGTTGCAAAGCATTCCCTTCCAAGCCACCACCTCATGCTTTCAGAGCTGACATAGACAGGCGCAAATTGAAACATTCGATTACGCAGATCCCTCTCCCATCGGTCATCAGTCCAATTGAACAAGAAAGAGAAGACACGGTAGCCCAGCGCACCATACAGAGTGCCCGGCAGTAGCCGGTGCATCGTCATCATCAGCGGTATAAAGGCGTGGATGCCGAAAAATATCCGAAACATGCCCGGAGAAATGATACGCATGAATTTGAAGTACATCTTTCCAATCAACGATCCAGCATAGACCGCGGGAGCCAAAGCACAAAAGACACTGATCTTGTCTCCAAGGTCTGGTCGCTGCTCCTTAGCCAGTGCAACAAACGTCTCCGTCGTACCCTGAGAATGACACACTAGACCCAACTTGGCGAAGCCAGTCTCCGAGAGCACACGAGAGATCAGCGCCGGCAGATCCATGACGCCCATCTGACGAATATTCCATGCCCACATTCTCGGATCATGGTACTGTAGTAGGGTGTGCCTTGGTTCGAATCCACAGCGATTATTTCCGAGCCAGACATCGTAGCCGCTCTTGCATAGAAAGAATGCCAGGCTGTCGTCATCGTTGGTGCAGTAGGCTCCTGCGCTCTGAAGTAGTCCATGCATCAAGAGTACAGGATAGCGTCGCTGTCCATCCGAGTACTGATTCCTTACCTGGCCTGCGATGTCGGTGAAGACATCCAGAGATTTGTAATTGCGCTTCTCTGCGGGCAGTGCGGTGTATTCGGATGGATTGTATACATGCCACAGCGTAATGATGAAGCCATCCTCGGTTTGCACGCTGAATTCTTCGATATCCAAGCCTACACGGCGCGCGTAGTATGCCACATCGCAGACGAGTGGGTCTGGCCCACCCTCCAAAGGCTCATACGCCCTAGCAGAGCCATCTTCTTCCTTTGCGTGCGCAGACTGGCTCCCCCTTATCCTCCTCTGACGTTGCCACTTTTGTGAAGCCTCTCGCCTTGCTGCCTTCCTGCGGATTTCCTCCTCGTAGAATGGACGACGTTTATCCGGATTGCGAAAGGTAAGGCGCAAGCCAATGTGTTTGAACATTAGCGGGATGGACGTAAAGACTGAGCCGAGCACAATGACAGCTAGAAAAGCAGTAGAGAGGAAAAACGATGTAATGCGGAAGGTCTGGCACTGCAGTTTGCGTAACAAGGAGGGTGGACCGTACAAGGGCAATGGTGGAAACAGAGGATGCGTCCTTGACGGTGGAATGGCTGCCGCCCCCATCTTACTTGCTTGCTCGCTACTATGAACTCTGGTCTCCGCATGTTCATCAACTACCAATTGCTCGCCCGGCAATTCTTCCACCGCTCTCTTGCCCAAGTCAGGTAAGGAGTTCTCAGCCTGGTGCTTGAGAGTATTGATTTTGTGGGCCTCGTCCACAGGTACTGCTGGAAGCCGGTTACCGTCTGCAGTCTGTATGACAGGGTCTAGTGGCGTGATGAACTTCGCCTCAACAGCCGTGCTGCCACTCGTCGATTCGGAAGGATCGTTGGCTGACACTAGAGAAAGCTTTTCCGATTGATGCGCATATTCGGCGGAGAATTTTGAACGGCTCGTCACCTGCGTTGTGGACATGGTTCACGTTTAGTAGAAGGTCTTGCGGTTTCCAGAAAATGGATTTAGATGATGGGCCGTGTAGACAAGCGTCGCCATGTAGTGAATCGAGAAGTTGCACCGGTCCACCAATGGATGAAAGAGACGTACAATAACTGTGTGAAAATAGGGACAGACACTGGCAAGGGAGATTCTATATAGATCGACGAGAACAGAATAAAAATGGTCTGCCAGGAATGATCTACATCGTGGACGTTGGGAACGAGCCCGGTTCCGGGTTCTGGGCAGGGCAAAGAGACTGAACGACCAATGAGATGAACATGATTCGCGGAAAACTAAGTTTGCCAAAGCTATGACGTAGCTTGTTGCGGACTCGTTTACCGCTGGACTCAGGGAGATCAATGAGGTAATCGTCTATCACCAAATTTCCTGTGAGGGATGAGATGGTCGATTAGAAGGCCCCCCTGGATTCTCGATGCTGACCGCTTGTCAATGGCGAGTTCGGTCTGCTGGGAAGTAGTGGTACGAACAGGGGATTATGTAACCACATGCCAAAGCCGTAGTGAACACGTGTCTGCCGAATATCATTATCAGTCAAGTCTTTGCATCGACCTGATGCCTACCACGAACTGTATCTTTGACTATGATCCCCTTTTAACGAGCAACCGCATATCTTTTTGTGGTGTCACTTACAAGACTCGTCGTGTGCCGTTGCACCTTTCATATTTGACTTTGAACTATTGATAAGAACCTTCTCAAGGATTGCAAATCAATACCCACTACTGTGTCCTCTTGACATCAGAATTCGTGGCTTGGTTGACCTTCGAATCTTGAGTCTCTCGGGAAACGAGATACCCATCGACCAACCCACTCTTTAGCACAAGCTTCCAAGTGCACCACAAATAGCATATCCCGAATCCCACAGCGCCAAAACATGCATTCGCGACGACCCACAGGTCTGGCTTGCCCTCAGGAGGCTCCGCAAATGCTTCAAGGAGATGCCAGAAGGCCATGATGTAGTAGTATTGGAAGTGAAGTATCTTGGTCATGGTGTGTAGGTCGTCCGGTGGGCGTGCTCTTCCTACGACGTTCTCGTTTTTAGGGTCATAATACACCGAAACGCTGGTTGGCGGAAGACCAAGCAAGTACGCCCAAAGCAAAGAGACAACAATGTATGGTGTCCGAAGCTCGTCGCGCTTGAGCAAAGGGTACATGGTCCAAGTTCCGAGCAGGTTGGCCCATCCGATCCATGCGCGATACTCTTTGCTGAGCCCGTCTTTGCTTCCGAGGAGAAGAGTCATCGGTAGCAGAGGGAGAAGGACCGATTTCTCATGCACCTGGAACGAGAACAAGAAGAAGCCCCAAGCCGACGAGGCCAGTGCGTATGGGAGAAGCGACATCCGTGGAACGGCACCAATAATCAGCAAAGGCGCCAGGACAGACATTAGCGTGAAGTAAAGGGAAACCCGCGAGAGTTCAATGATGCCCTCTAGGTTGCGAAGCTTGTAGAACGTATTGAGAGAGCACCAGAAGTTGGCCACTTTGTCCTCAAAAACACCACGAGCGAAAGGGAAACAACGGTGAATGGTTTGAGCTGTTTGAAGAAGAACAATATGAAGGCGGGAGTCCGTATTGATGCGAGCTGGAACCCACTGCAAGAGTGGTGGTTCGGACTGTTCTGGGAGTGTAAGGTTCCGCTTCTCATCGTAAAGTGCACCGAGTAGAAGAGGCGTAAACAGAATCGTGAAGGCGAGAAGGGTGGTTAAGCTAATGCTCAACAAACGACCTAGGCGGAGATGGGGCGTTAGGCACGAGCCCAAGAGATAGGCAAAAATTACTGGCGAATAGTACAGAGCCATCTGCTTGAAGCCAATAGCCGCAACGAAGAAGACGCAAGCCCAGAGAAGGCGGCCGGCGTATAAGCTCGAAATCGTCGCCACGACGAATCCAAGCATCACCGTATTGTACTGAAAGTGACCATGATCAACGAGAATGGTTGCGGGTTGCATGAGAATGGCGACCAATGCCACGGAGGCGGACGTTGTACCAACGCCATGCGCACGGGTGTAATGGCGCAAGAAGATGATGATTGCGGGAACATAAACGAGGTATTCAGACACAATGACAGACGCGCGCATGTACACTTTGAGAAGTGGGTCTTCGATGCCTCGAGATGTGTCCAACGCGAACCAAGAGGGGTTGATCAGGGAGCCTCTGTTATAGATAGTCAGCATGCGCTTGATCTCGTTGGGGCGGATTGGCCTACATTTTGCCAGCTATCCAACTATGGTAAGCTGTTAGGGGGGGATAGTCCAAGCCCCAATACTGCAAGTCGTAAAAGTACCAAAAGGACACCGGAAGGTGATTGGTGATCTCCATCCAATGCCTTTGGGCTTCAAAGTCACCGTGCATAGGCTGTTCTCCCAAGCCTGGTAATTTGGTCAGGTTTGCGTTTTACGGGGGCTCATCAAAAGGACTGACCGGAATAGCCCCAGAGGCCTACAGTCCATCTGAAAAGGCCGACCGCTATGAGAACAAGCGGGATCAGTATCCATTGCGACGTGGTCCCTCGAGCAGGCCAAAGGAACGCTACAAGAGGGAATTCTGGTTTGACCGTGTTGCTCGGTCCATCGAATGTTACTATATTGGCAGTAGTTGGAGTCCGCGTCAGTGGCGAGTCGAACTTTTTCTTCTTTCGCGCTCGATGGGAAGCCGCAGGTGAAGACATTTGCAGTAAATACTGGCCCTCTCTCACTCCTAACGATGCTCAATAACGGGGAAGCGAAGAAATCCAGCCTTGGCGTGAGGTGACTAGGGAGACTAACTAGTGTAAAACGAGTCAAGGGCCGGATTAAGCTAACGTTAGCCGCAGAAACAGGCTGGTCTCGAAATTTTACCGATTCCCCACTTTTCATTTTCTCTGGTCAAAAAGTGATTGACCGCTCACTCGCGTTCACCTTCACATTTTACACCATTCCATTACTACGACTACGGCCTTGTATACCGTCGTCGCAGCATATCCTATCTGAGGGCTACTGAGGGTCAACGTTACTGTGGGTCGAGGGATTCTTGCGATACTATCTGTGGGACTTCTTCGTGGGTACCACAGACAAGCCGTGGGTCTTGCTTGTCTGTCACTCGTCGGCTTTTCCTGTACACTGTGGGCTTTGTGGGTGTGCCGCACTATCAACATCTCTCTGAGTTGTTGAATTTGACCATCTGCATCTGCTTTTGCATTTGCATTTGGCATTGGGACCTGTGGGCTCTAGATCTACACTGTGGGTTTGAGGGTTTTCGCCGCATTATTATCTGAGCACAGCAAGTTACGAGGAATTTGTGGGATCAGTGAGTTTTGTTTTTTGCCTCCTGCGTCGCTCACCGATCACTCATCGATAACAAGCAAAAATCTAATTTATGTCAGATTGGCACGATGTCCAAATCGAAGTCGAAGGGTTCCAAAGGAGCTGCGTCAACTCCAGACGTCTTGACTAAGGTCAAAGATGCTGCCGTTACAAAGCCTTCCCAAAGTGTGAAGGCAAAGAGCAAGGAGATTGCCAAGCAGGTTGCTAGCAAAGAAGAAAAGAAAAGCAAGTTGAAGAAGGTTAAAGAACCAACACCGGAGCCAAGTGAGTCCGAATCTGAGGACGAGTCTGATGAATCCGAAAGTTCAGAAGAGAGTGAGAGCGAGGAAGAGAGCGAAAAGCCTGTTAGGAGTGGAAAGCTCAACGGGACTGCTACCGTTGCCCCCAAATCGACCAAGAAAGCTGATTCTGATTCTGACGAAGATGACTCCGAAGATGACTCCGAAGACGAATCTGAGGTCTCTGATGAATCCGAATCCTCCGAAGACGAGGCCGCCGCAAACGGCGTTCACAATAAGGCATCTACAGCTCCCCAGGCTGACGCACAATCCTCCGATGAGGATGGCGAAGAGGATAGTGGCAATGAGTCTGACGCTGGTGTCCCCGCTGCTAAAGTTGTCAAAACTGCTGATAGCTCCGACGAAGAAGAAGAAGATGATGATGATGACGATGAGGAAGATAGCGATGAGGAGAGTGATGCAGAAGAAGTACCTGCTAAAGACAAAGGTCCAGTGAAAGCCGAGGAGCTAAGCAAGAAGCTCAACCCGATCGCAGCTAACACCAGTTCAGACGAGGACTCTGATGAGGATAGCGACGGCAGCGACGACAGCGCAGCCGACAGCGACGATAGTGAGGAGGATTCCAGTGATGAAGAAGAGGAAGTGAAGCCAGCTCAACCCGCCAAAGCCAAGCGTAAGGCTGAGGAAGTCGCAGCTCCAGCTGCCAAAAAGTCGAAGACGGCCGAGGCTGGTGCAGATGAGGGTCAGGGTGGCAACCTCTTTGTTGGCAATCTGTCGTGGAACGTGGATGAAGAATGGCTCACGCGTGAATTCGAAGAGTTCGGCGAGCTCTCCGGGGTTCGCATCATCACTGATCGCAACACTGGTCGTTCTAAGGGGTAAGGCTCCTACTCTGCGGTAATTGATCCACGCTTACAATGTTCTAGATTTGGCTATGTTGAATTTGTCAACGCTGGCGACGCAGCAAAGGCACATGCTGCGAAGAAGGGTGCTTTGGTCGACAATCGTGCGTTGAACATCGACTTCGCCAACAAGAAGAGCAATGAGGGTCAACAGGAACGAGCTCAATCACGCGCAAAGTCCTTCGGTGATCAAAAAAGTCCGCCATCCGATACATTGTTTGTCGGGAATTTGAGCTTCGACGCTGGGCAGGAGACAGTTTCTGAGGCATTCAGTGAATGGGGAACGATTCTAGGAGTCCGACTGCCCACTGATCGTGAAACTGGCGAGCCCAAAGGATTCGGTTATGTCACATTCTCCTCTATCGACGAGGCAAAGGCCGCTCTCGAGAACATGCAGGGCGCTGAGATTGGGGGTCGAACCTGTCGTCTAGATTTCAGTCAACCTCGTCCTCAAAACGGAGAGTCTGGTGGCCGTGGTGGTGGTGGCTTTGGGGGCAGGGGCGGCGGTCGTGGCGGGTTCGGTGGTCGTGGTGGAGGTCGAGGTGGCTTCGGAGACCGCGGTGGGCGTGGAGGTCGTGGACGAGGCGGATTCGGAGATCGTGGAGGTCGTGGAGGGCGTGGAGGCAGCACTAACCGTGGCGGCTTCGGCGACTTCGCTGGCAAGAAGGTCACCTTCTAAAGCGTTCTCAGCTTCGTCCGCACAGTCTGTTCGACCCAGGCTTCTGCAACTGGCCTACGCAGCATCCATTGCACTCAGACGACAAGTTCTAGCCCACGCATGTTATGGTCATCCTTTCTGCCTACCGGTAAGGCAGGATAGTGCATGTCTATTCGTGTAAAGATGAGACTTGTCAGGAAAGGTTTGTTCTCTTTTTCTCATCACCTCGAGGCGTTTCCACATATGTACACTTTCCTACAACACGATAGATTCCTTGCGTCAGGCTCAATCAAACGTAACTGCACGTCACAAATTGCCGCATTAAATCGCACTAGTGATATAGAATTACCGTGACCGGGCTCATGTGTTGATGTGTGGATGACATCAGGTCAGCTGGATCTGTTCCACAGCAGGTGATGGATGTCCGTCGGGCATTCGGCACCGGGCATGTCCTTAGTAGTCGCGCCTGGACCAGCTTTCCCATAGCCCACTTCGCGCATCATCAACTTTCCAGCTCAACAATAAACTCCCTTTCTTGTTCG
>Ga0335075_10018822_pt1 | contig 10233 bp, 9 predicted proteins | sample Lox_Sample_24_FD_206723 | JGI IMG/M metagenome (GOLD analysis project Ga0335075, IMG submission 206723) | Soil microbial communities from Loxahatchee National Wildlife Refuge, Florida, United States - Lox_Sample_2.4 | ecosystem: Environmental > Terrestrial > Soil > Wetlands | place: USA: Florida... | reverse complement strand
GATCCGCGTCACGGTCGTCCGCGAGTCCCGCGCCACCGAGTTCGCCCGCTGACCCCGCCACCACCAGGTCATGATCACGAAAGAAAAGCGTCCTATGCGCACACTTTTTCTTCGTGATCATGGTCAAGGGCGCCCGTTACGCTGGCGTGCGTGTACTCCATTAGTGATCCGCGGGTCAGGGAGTTCCTGTCGGCCGGAACGAGGACGGGCAAGCTCAGCTACACCGCCAAAGACGGACGCCCGCTGGTGGTGCCGGTGTGGTTCGTGCTTGAGGACGGCGCGCTGGTGTTCAACACCGGTGGCGAGACCGCCAAGGGCCGCGCGCTGCGGCGCGATCCGCGCGCCGCGATCTGCGTCGACCTGGAGGAGCCGCCGTACGCATGGGTCCAGGTCCAGGGCTCTGCGGAGCTATCGGAGGAGCCCGGCGACCTGCTCGCCACCGCGACCGCGATCGGGCGGCGCTATATGGGGGCGGACCGGGCGGAGGAGTTCGGCCGGCGCAACGCGGTGCCCGGCGAACTGGTGGTCCGGCTGCGCGCGGCGAAGGTGCTCGCGGACTTCAACGTCACCGGCTGACGCGGCCTGCCCGGTCCCGGCGGCCTTCTAGGTACTCGCGTTCCGCGGTGTCGTGGGTCAGGCTGATCGCGCTGTCGTAGGCCGCGACGGCCTCTGCTGTCCGCCCGAGGCGGTCCAGCAGGTGCGCGCGGGTGGCCCTGGCCGGCTGGAACAGCCGGGCGGGCTGACCGGCGTCCAGCAGCAGCGCGTCGAGCGCGGTCAGTCCCGCCGCCGGCCCGTCGACCTCAGCGGTGACGGCGGCGAGCGCGACGCCGCTGCCGAGGGAAGGCGCGACCGCCTGCAGGATGCGGTGCAGGGTGAGCAGCTCCGGCCAGTCCGTCGTGCCGTCGGGTGCCCTGGCACAGTGCACGGCCTGGATCGCGGCCTCGAGCTGGAACCGCCCGAGCTGCCTGCGCACGTGCGCGGCCCGCAGGTGCTCGTGCGCCCGGCCGATCAGCTCCTGGTCCCACAGCGCGGGATCCTGCTCGGCGAGCGGCACGAAACCTCCGTCCGCGTCCATCCGGGCCGGCGCGCGCGCCGCCGACAGCTCGATCAAGGCCGCGAGTCCGTGCGCCTCGGGATCGCCGGGAACGAGGGCGGTGAGCACCTCGGCGAGCTGCAGCGCCTCCGACGGCAGCTGGCGGTCTTGCGGGCCGGTCGCCCAGTCGATGACGTAAGTGCCATAGACCGCCTCGAGGACCGCGGCCATCCGCGGCGGCAGGTCCGCCAGGTCGGGAATGCGGAACGGGATCCTGGTGGCCTTGATCCGCTTCTTCACCCGGACCAGCCGCGTTGCCATCGTCGGCGTCGGCACCGAGAACGCCCGTCCGACCTGCTCGGCAGTGAAGCCGAGCACCGTGTTGAGCATGAGCGGCGTGTGCATCGCCCGGTCGATGGCCGGGTGCGCGCACACGAGCATCAGCTCGAGCCGCCGGTCAGGGATCGCGTCGATGTCGACATCATCGATGTGCGCCAGCGAGTCCGGGACGGCGTCGAGGGGAGCTGCCCGCTGCACCCGCGCGGACTTCCATTCGTCGCGCAGCCGGTTGCGCGCGACGGTCAGCAGCCACGCGTCAGGGTTGCCGGGCACCCCCTGGGCCGGCCATGTCCGCAGCGCCCGCTCAAACGCGTCGGCGAGCGAGTCTTCCGCGGCGGCCAGGTCGCTCGTGGCGGCCGCCAGCAGGGCGAGCAGCCGGCCGTAGCTGTCCCTGGCCGCCACGCCCGCGGAGCGGACCGCCGGGGACGCCGGCCCCAGCTCGCCCTCGTGTGAGCTAGGGTCGGCGTCGCGCCCGCTGTAACCGGGCGTCAGCGTGTCCACGCGCCGTCGACGAAAGCGGTCGCGACCGGGCGCACCTCGACCACGCCCCACTGCGCACCCGGGCACTTCTCGGCCCAGCCGATGGCCGCGTCAAGGTCGGGCACCTCGACCATGAAGATCCCGGCCAGCGCCTCCTTCGTCTCGGCGAAAGGCCCGTCCTCCACCCGCAGGCCGCCATCCCTGCGGGTCACCGACGTCGTCGCGGGGGTCTGCTGGAGCACGTCAGCCGACAGCAGCACCCCGGCGGACGCCAGCGCGCGGCCGTAGGCGTCGAACGCCTCCATGGCCGCCTTGAGGGCCTCCTCGCTGATCTCGCCCTCGCCAGGCTCCCGGTAGTGCATGAGCAGTGCGTAACGCATGATCGTTACCTCCCATCCCAGTGTCGCGCCAACCGCGACACCTGCACCAAGATGACGACTGAACAGTCCTCAGATCGTCACCGCAGCCTCGCTGTCCACTTGATAGCGCGCAATTTTCGGCCATTATGGCCGCGGTCGAATTAGTGAAGTGGGTGAATACCGACTGGCGAAATTATCAGAAGTAGTTAGGGGATGCCTATAGTCCGCTCGGTGTCTGGTCAGACTCGCCGTGTGAGGGTTAAGCTCGGACAATCCGTGGTCCGTCGGGAAATGTGCCCATGAGGGGGAACGCGGGGGCGGCAATGAACGCGGGGAATTCCACGTCGGTGGTGACGGCCAGGCTCGTGAGCGGGAAGCTCAAGGCGAGCGGCGATGCCTGACCAGCTAGAAGGTCTCCTGCGAGACTGCACGGTGCAGGTCACCGGGGGTCCGGCGCCAGGCGCCGGGTTTTTCGTCGCCCCGGGAATGGTCATGACCTGCGTGCACGTAATCGGTGACCGCAAAGAGCTCGAGGTCCGATGGGAACGCGACTGCCAGCCGGTGGCCAAGGCCACGGTGCGCCGCGTGGTTGCGAGGCTGGCCGATAAAGGCCGCCCGATTCCAGACCTGGACTGCGACTACCCCGATATTGCGGTCCTCGCGATCGACGGGCTGGCCGGCCACCCCTGCGTCCCCATCGACACCGAGCTCCCCTCCCCGCGTGACACATTCCTGGTCTTCGGCTATCCCAGCGAGGGCGGAGCCACGCAGCTGACCCCGGCCCGGCTCACCTACCGGGGCCTGCACGGCGTCTCCCCGGGGCTGTACGTGGATCTGGACTCGGACAGGATCAAGCCAGGGATGAGCGGTGCCGCGGTGCTCAATCTGCACACCAGGGCCGTATGCGGAGTGGTAGTGGCCAGCAAGAATATCGCTCAGCCCGACGGGGCCCTGGCCATCCCGTGGTCTTCCATCGACGATGCTCCGTTGCGTGAGGTGCTGACCGCCAACCGGGACTTCCATCGTCAGGACCGGCGGTGGGAAGAAGCGACGGCATCCCTTCGGAAAGGGCTGCTGCTCCCTTACCCTCGGGTCGCCTCCCACTTCACGGGCCGGGATGATCTGCTGGACGAGGTGCACGGGGCGCTGGGCGCGGAGCGGCGGGGAATGATCATCAAGGTAATCACCGGCCTCGGCGGAGTGGGCAAGACTCAGCTCGCCGCCGCCTACATGCGGGACCATCACGAGGAGTTTGACATCGCCGCCTGGGTGCAGGCCGACGACGGCGGGATCGACGACCTGGCCCGCCTCGCCAGTGCCCTCGGCCGCCCGGTGAAGAGGCGCAAGCCACCCGAACGGGCCCGCGATGTGCTGGTGTTCCTATCCAACGACGATCGCCGCTGGCTTCTGGTGTTTGATGACGCGCCAGGACCGCTGGCGCTGGAACTGCTGCCGAACACCAGTAAGGGCTATGGCCGGGTTCTGATCACTTCCCGGCGCCGCGGCGTATGGGAAGAGTTCGGAACGGAACGGGTTGTCGACGAGTTCGACCCTGACACGGCGCGCCGCTACCTGCTGGACCGCACGGGCCGAACCGATCAGGAAGCCGGCGACGCCGACTCGGTCGCCCGTGCCCTGGGCTATCTGCCCTTGGCTTTGGATCAGGCGGGCGCCTACTGCGTGACTGATGCCGGCGTGTCGTTCGGTGAGTACCTGGAGCGGCTGCAGGACCTTCCGTCACGCGAACTGTTCAACACTGACCGTGAGGCGTTCTACCGGAACACCGTCGCCGCCACCTGGAACACCTCGATCGCCGCCGCAGAACAGCAGGCGCCGCTGGCTCGCCCGGCCCTTGAGATGACGGCCTACCTAGCCCCGGAGACGATCCCCCGCTCGTTTTTCTCCGTCCTGGATGACAGCTCGACCGCGGGACGCGCGCGGGTCGATAACGCGCTCTCCGCCCTGCACGGCTACTCGCTGGCCACGAGGACGGGCGACCAGATCAGCGTCCACCGGCTTCTCCAGAGGGTGATCAGAGACCAGATCACGGGAAGGGAGCAAGCGAGCGCGATCAATCGCGCGCTCGCGGCGGTCCAGGCCGCGATGCCCGGCGATCCCTCCCTTCCGGAGGCTTGGCCGCAGTGGCAGGAACTCGTCCCGCACGCGGCTGCCCTCGCCGACCGTGATGCTGTCGCGGAGCTCGGTGCCGCCGAGCTTGTCGGGATACTCAACCCGATGTGCAAGTTCCTGCTCGCGGCCGGATTCATCCAGAGCCCTGAGGAACCTTCGGTCAAGTCGCCCGTCGCGCCGCGGCCGCAGACGCCGCGAGCACAGACCGCGTCCATGGTCACCAAAGCGGTGGATGTCGCGACGCGCTACCTCGAACCCGACGATCGCGCCACCTTGGAGGCGCGCGCGATCCACGCCCGCTGGACCGGGGAGGCCGGGAACGCCGTCCGCGCCAGGGATCTGTTCGTGGAGTTGGTGGACCGTGACGAGCTCCTCCTCGAACCCGATGACGTCAGAACCCTGGCCGACCGCGACAGCCTTGCCCGCTGGACCGGGGAGGCGGGGGATGCCGCCGGGGCCCGGGAGCAGTTCGCGGCGCTGCTGCCAGTCCGGCGGCGGGCTCTGAGCGCCAGGGATCCCCGCACCTTGACCACGCGCGGCCAGCTTGCCTACTGGACCGGGGTGGCAGGGGATGCCGCCGGGGCCCGGGAGCAGGTCGCGGCGCTGCTGCGCGTTCGGCAGCGGCTCCTCGGCCCCGAGCACCCCGACGTCCTGGCCGATCTTGGCGGCCTTGCCCGCTGGACGGGGGATGCCGGGAAGCCCGCTGACGCCCAGGATCAGTTCGTGAAACTGCTGAAGGTGGAGGAACGGGTGCTGGGACCGGAGCACCCCAGCAGCCTGGCTACGTGCGGCAGCCTCGCGCACTGGACCGGGGAGGCGGGGGACGCGGCCGGGGCCCGGCGCCAGCTCGCGGCGCTGCTGCCGGTCCAGCGGCGGGTCATCGGCGCTGAGCATCCCGACACGCTCACCACGTGTGACAGCCTCGCGCACTGGACCGGAGACGCGGGGGATGCGGCCGGGGCCCGGCGCCAGCTCGCGGCGCTGCTGCCGATCCGGCGGAAGGTCCGCGGTCGCATGCATCCCGAAACTCTGGCTACCCGCGAAGGCCTCGCGCACTGGACCGGGGAGGCCGGGGATGCGGTCGGGGCCCGGCGCCAGCTCGCGGCGCTGCTGCCGGACCGGCAGAACGCCCGCGGCGCCGAGCACCCCGAGACCCTGGGGACCCGCGGTGCCCTGGCGCACTGGACCGGGGAGGCAGGAGACGCGGCCGGCGCCCGGGATCAGTTCGCGGCGCTGCTTGACCTGCGGGAGCGACTGCTTGGACCCGAGCACCCCAGCACGCTGGCCACCTGTGGCGCCGTTGCGCACTGGACCGGGGAGGCGGGGAACGCGGCTGCAGCCCGGGAGCAGTTCGCGGCGCTGCGGCTGCTGGAGGAGCGGCTGCTCGGACCCGAGCACCCCAGCACCCTGGCGACCCGTGCCAGCCTGGCGCGCTGGACCGGGGATGCTGGAGATCCGGTCGGCGCCCGGGACCAGCTCGCGGCGCTGCTGGACCTGCGGCAGCGGCTGCTCGGACCCGAGCACCCCAGCACGCTGGCCACCCGTGGCGCCCTGGCGCACTGGACCGGGGAGGCGGGGAACGCGGCTAAGGCACAGGCCGAGCTGGTTGCGCTGGTGGATGTTGAGCAGAAGGCGCTCGGACCCAAGCACCCCGACACCCTGGCGACTCGTGACAGCCTCGCGCGCTGGACCGGGAATGCCGGGGATCCGGCCGGTGCCCGGCGCCAGCTCGCGGCGCTGCTACCGGACCTGCAAAAGATCCGCGGTCACAAGCATCCCGGTACCCTGGCCACTCGCGCCGCCCTGGCGCACTGGACCGGGGAGGCGGGGAACAAGGACGAGGCCCGGGACCAGCTCGCTGAGCTCGTGGACGTTGAGCAGAAGGTGCTCGGTCCCGAGCACCCCGACACCCTGGCGACTCGTGACAGCCTCGCCCGCTGGACCGGGAATGCCGGGGATCGGGCCGGCGCCCGGGACCAGTTCCGGGCGCTGCTGGACATCCGGCAGCGACTGCTCGGACCCGAGCACCCCAGCACGCTGGCTACCCGCGCCGGTCTTGCCTACTGGACGGGGGAGGCGGGGAACGCGGCCGCAGCCCGGGAGCAGTTCGTGGCGCTGCAACTGCTGGAGGAGCGGCTGCTCGGACCCGAGCACCCCAGCACCCTGGCGACCCGTGACAACCGTGCCCGCTGGACCGGGGATGCCGGGGATCCGGCCGGCGCCAGGGACCAGCTGGCGGCGCTGCTGGACCTGCGGCAGCGCCTGCTCGGACCCCAGGACCCCAGCACCCGTGCTACCCGCGACAGCCTCGCCTACTGGGACGCGCGAGCTGGCGGCGCGCCGAAACGCGAAGACTGACCCGAGGGGCAAGGAGAGACGATGCACGAGTTCCGGGTCTGGGCGCCCCACCCCGAGGGCGTTGAGGTCGTGCTCGGCAAGCGCCGGATGCGGATGCGGCCGGCCGGGGACGGGTGGTGGACATGCCGCGGTGATCAGGCAGGACCGGGCAGCGATTACGCCTTCAGCCTCGACGGCGGCCCGCCCTGGCCTGACCCTCGCTCTGCCTTCCAGCCCCGGGGCGTCCACGGCCCGTCCCGGGTGGTCGATCACGCCTCATTCGCCTGGCACGACAGTGGGTGGCGGGGCGTGCCGCTGCCAGGATCGGTCCTGTATGAGTGCCACGTCGGTACCTTCTCGGCCGAAGGCACCTTCGACGGGGCGACCCAGCATCTGCGGCACCTGGCCGACCTCGGCGTCGACGCGGTCGAATTGCTCCCCGTGGCCGAATTCCCTGGCCGCAGGGGCTGGGGCTACGACGGCGTCGACCTGTTCGCCCCCCACCACGCCTACGGAGGCCCCGAGGGGCTCAAGCGGTTCGTCGATGCCGCCCACGCCCATGGAATCGGCGTGGTGATGGACGTTGTCTACAACCACCTTGGCCCGGATGGAAACTACCTGCAGAAATTCGGTCCCTACTTCTCCGACCGCTACCAGACCCAGTGGGGCAGCGACACAGTCAACTTCGACGGCCCTGACAGTGACGAGGTGCGGCGCTTCGTCATCGACAACGCCCTCATGTGGCTGCGCGATTACCACTGCGATGGGCTCCGCCTCGATGCCGTGCACGCCCTCGCTGACCAATCCGCCACCCACATCCTCGAGGCGCTCACCGTGGAGGTGAACGCGCTCGCCGCCCACCTCCACCGCCCGCTGTTCCTGGTCGCCGAGAGCAACCTCAACGACCCGCGCGTGGTCCGCAGCCGCGATGCGGGCGGCTACGGGATCGACGCCGCCTGGGCCGACGAATGGCACTACGCGGTGCACGCCGCGCTGTCCGGGGAAGGAACGGGTGACTACGAAGACTTCGGGCCGTTGCCGACGCTGGCCAAGGCACTGCGCCAGGCGTGGGTGTACGACGGCAGCTACTCCCCGAACCGCCGTCGAGTCCACGGACGGCCGCCCACGGGCCTGTCCGGCAGCCAGTTCGTCGTCTTCACCCAGAACCACGACCGGGTCGGCAACCGCGCCCTCGGCGAGCGCAGCGGCGCCTTGATGAGCGACGGCCGGCTGCGGATAGCCAGCGCGCTGCTGCTCACCTCGCCGTTCGTGCCGATGCTCTTCCAGGGCGAGGAGTGGGGTGCCACCACCCCGTTCCAGTATTTCACCGACCACCAGGATCCCGATCTCGGCCGGGCTGTCAGCGAAGGGCGGCGCCGTGAATTCGCCGCCCCCGGTCTGGACCCGGGCGACGTGCCCGATCCGCAGGATCCGGCGGTGTTCGAGCGCTCCAGGCTCGACTGGACCCAGCCCCGCAAGGACCGCCATGCCGACCTCCTGGAGTGGCATCGCCGGCTGATAGCGCTCCGCCGGCAGATCCCGGAACTCACCGACCCCCGCCTCGACCGCGTCCAGACCGAATGCGACGAAGAAGCCGGCTGGCTCATCGTGCGGCGAGGACCAGTCACGGTGGCCGCCAACCTTGGCACCGGCCCGTGGGTTTTCCCAGCCGGGTCGTCGGCGACGGTCCTCGCAGCCTCCGACCTCAAGATCAAGCAGACGCGCAAGGGCCTCGTCCTGCCACCCGACACCGTCGCCATCGTGACCGGGACAGGATTGCCGAACTGAAGAGGAAAACCATCATGCAGAATCCGTTTGGCACGCTTTCGCGGAACGCCTCTCGTCAGGAAATTTACGGGATGGCTGGCAGGCTGCTCGCGCAGCGAAAGGCGGAGAATCGATATTCGGATTTCAACACGGAAATATGGTATCTCGCGGGAGATGCCTTGGAGCGTGGTTTCGCCCCCCTGACGGGTATGACGAAGGACCAGGTCGCCCAGGAAATGGGCAACTCCATATCGAGATATCTCGAGCGGCAGAGGAACCCGCGGTAAGGCCGGGCTGCTCTCATAGGGGACAGCAATGCCACGAGAGCCGTCGCCTGTTTTACCGCCGCCGGGACGCGGGGTGGACTACTGGCTGAAAGCCGAACAGCGAGGAGAACCCCATGACCGACAACACGCCCATGGTCCTGTACACCGCGGCCTACGACAGCGTCTCGGACGCGCTGGCCGACCTGGACGCGATCGACCAGCTGCACAAGAACCAGGTCCTCGGCAAGTTCGACGCGGCCGTGATCGACCAGCAGGACGGCAAACCGCACATCGTCAAGCGAATGGACCGCCCAGAGGTGCGTGTCATCCCGGAGTGGTTCGGCGGCGGCACGCTGCCGCGCAAGGAACTCAAGGAGGCAGCCGCGGAGCTGACAGCAGACCAGGCCGGGCTCATCGCGGTGGGCGAGCCGACAGTCGAAAAGGCGCTCGACCAGGCGCTAGCGAAGGCCGACAAGGTCGTGAAGCACACCGTGGCTGCCTCAGCCGACGAGATCACCAGCGAGCTGCAGGAAGCGCTCAAGAGCTAGGACCAGTAAGAATGTGCCCATGCTCTACATGGTGATCGAGCGGTACCTGTCGGGGCCTGGGCCGGTTTACGAGCGGGCCGCCGCACGCGGCCGGATGCTGCCCGAGGGGCTCACGTACGTCAACAGCTGGGTGGCGGACGAGGACGGCTTGGGTCGCTGTTTCCAGCTGATGGAGACCAGCGACCCAGGCTTGTTTGACGAGTGGTTCGAACGCTGGAGTGACCTGGTCAGCTTCGAGCTGTACCCCGTGGTGACGTCCGCCGAGGCGGCGGCCCGAGCCCGGGCATGACAGGACCGGTGCCGCGCGAACCTCACGACCCCCGAGATCCCCTCGGTCTCGCGGTAGACGCGCCGCTGCTGGACGGCTGGCTGCGGTTCGACGCCGCCATCCGTGCGGGCACCGCGACGCCGTTCACGATCCCGGGGCACAAACAGCGCACGCACCTGGTGGGCGACGTCGTGCGCGGCGATGTGCCGCTGTACGGGGGCCTCGACACCATGAAGCAGGACGGCCGGCTCCTGGTGAAGGCGGAGCAGCGAGCGGCGGCGGCCTGGGGCGTGGACTGGTGCCGGCTGTCCGTCGGCGGCGCTACGCACGCCAGTCAGGCCGCCGTGCTCGCCCTCGGGAGTCCCGGGCAAGACGTCATCGTCACCCGCACCCTGCATCGCTCGCTGCTGCTCGGCATCGTCTTCGCCGGGCTGCGGCCAGTGTGGGTCCGGCCGGAACTGGACGCCGTCACCGGGCTGCCCGGTGCGGTGCCCGTCGCCGCCGTCGAGGCCGCACTCGCCACGCACTCTGGGGCGTGCGGCGTCGTCCTCGGCGATCCGTCGTACGTCGGCACGCGCTCCGACATCGCCGCGCATTCGGCTGCCGCGCACGCCGCCGGCGTGCCGCTCGTCGTGGACGCCGCCTGGGCGGCCCATTTCGGATTCTCGCCCGCGGTGCCGCCGCACGCGCTCACCCTCGGGGCAGA
>Ga0335075_10018821_pt1 | contig 10233 bp, 6 predicted proteins | sample Lox_Sample_24_FD_206723 | JGI IMG/M metagenome (GOLD analysis project Ga0335075, IMG submission 206723) | Soil microbial communities from Loxahatchee National Wildlife Refuge, Florida, United States - Lox_Sample_2.4 | ecosystem: Environmental > Terrestrial > Soil > Wetlands | place: USA: Florida... | reverse complement strand
TTGCTAGCCGTTGAGATCAGAACATGGTTCTTGAAAGAGCTCCGCATGGACGTCCCAGTACTCAAAGTTCTTTCCGGAGACACTGTAGCTCAAATCTGCGAAGATGCTACAAAGAAGTTCCTTGCCTTGGAGCTCAAGGAATCCCAAAAAGAAAAGCCAACTACGTCCACGGACGCTGAAGATGTGGTCACAATTGAGATAAATCAGGTTGTTTCAGGCGTGACTATCAAAGATCAAAGTGAAAAGCCCGACCCTGATAATCCAGATATAGAACGTGACACGAGCAGCGACGGCAGTTCCAAGAAGAGCGCATCAATGTGTGACCTAGGGCTAAGCACACTCTCTTTGGATAACGGGACAGAGACACCCCAAAGTGTTCTAACATCTTCCATCGACCTATCAAAGGAGGTAGAAATCAATCTCCTACACTTTGGAAACGAAAGCAGCATCCAAGAAGTCGAAAAGATGTCTTACGCTCAATCCCGGATCTGGTTTCTGTCGAAGTACCTCGAAGACTCGACAACATACAATGTTACCGTCTCCTATAACGTCAAGGGCAACTTACAAATATCGAGACTTAACCGAGCTCTAGCCGCAACCATTTGCCACCATCAATCCCTGCAGACATGTTTCTTTGAGCAGCCAGAAAATGGCAGTCTCATGCAGGGCGTCTTGTCATCCCCTTCATATCTCTTCAAACACGTGCAATGTGGGGACGAGGCTGGAATCGAGCAAGAATTCGAGCTTTTGCGGACTCATTCGTGGGATCTTGAAAAGGGTCAGACATTTGGAGTGACCATAATTTCTCAAAATCCAAACCAGAACACCATCATTTTCGGTTATCACCATATCATTATGGACGGTGTGAGCTGGCATTTCTTTCTACGAGACTTGGACCTCGCGTATCAAATGCAAGACTTGAAGCACAGTCCCAAGCAATATATTGATTTCTCAAGAGAGCAGCTTCAGGCTGCTGAAAACGGAAACTTTGTTAGCGAACTTCAATTTTGGGAAGAACAGCATAGTCAACTGCCAGAAGTGATGCCATTGCTGCCTATTGCGCGGACCAAAACTCGAAATACACTTCGCAGCTACGATAGCCATCTCCAAAGCACAGAGCTCGGCCAAGAATTTGTATTTAATATAAAGCGAGCATGTCAAAAGCTTCGAGCTACACCTTTTCACTTCCATCTCGCTATCATACAGGTCATATTCTCTCGCTTTCTTAACATTGATGATCTCTGCATTGGCGTGGCTGATGCGAATCGAACGCATGATGACTTTTCCGAAACTGTTGGCTTCTTTCTCAATCTCCTTCCTCTACGCTTCAGGGTGGGAAGGAGTGACAGCTTCGCGGAGCTGGTACAGCGTACTTCACGGAAAATATACGCGGCTTTGTCCAACTCAAAGGTGCCGTTTGATCTGATCTTGGACAAGCTCAATGTTCTTAGGTCTCCTACTCACAGTCCCCTCTTCCAAGTAGCAGTGAATTATCGTATAGGCGCCTTATTGCAGACTCCCCTCGGCGACTGCAAATTGGAGTTTGCATCCGCAGAAGACGCCAAAAACCCGTACGATATCAGCTTTGGGATCACTGAGACTTCTTCCAACACTTGTCTGCTGGAACTCACTTGCCAAAATTATCTTTACACTCCCGAGGCTTCCAAGCAACTGATGGACACCTACGTACATCTCCTTGAGGCCTTGTCTACTAATTCTTCAACACAGGTTCAAGACTGCTCTATGATGGACCCTACAATAATCAACCAAGCACTTAGCCTTGGGCGGGGTCCACGGATTCAGCTTGACTGGCCTGCAACGCTTTCTGAGAGATTCGACGATATCAAAACAGCGTACGCTAATGATATCGCCGTCAAGGACAAGACTGGAGCCGTGACCTACTCTCAACTAGCGCAAAAGGTCAACAGCATCGCCCAGGCAATCTCCAACAAAGGCTTGGATTCTGGCAACCATGTAGCCGTTCTGTGTGAGCCATCTGCAGACTCCATAGCCTGCATGCTGGCCATCCTTCGCATAGGCTGCGTCTACGTGCCTCTAGATTTGCGTCTTCCAATAGGTAGGCATGTTAGTATGCTTGAAAGTTGCAAGTCGGACCTTGTATTGTGCCATTCGGCCACACACGAGTTGGCTCTGGAACTGACCTTTGCGTGCGGAAGGGATGTGAATGCTGTTGATATTTCCCAGGCGAAGAAGACAGTAGAGGAAGTCAAGAATATAGCGCAACCAAGCACACCTGCGTTTTTGCTTTACACTAGCGGCTCAACGGGCGCCCCTAAAGGCATTGTACTTTCCCAAGCCAATTTTGTCAACCACCTCGCTATGAAGACAGCTAAGCTTTCAATTGAGAAAGAGGTCGTCCTTCAACAGAGCTCTCTTGGGTTCGACATGTCAATTATTCAAACCTTCTGCGCGTTAGCAAACGGTGGTACACTCGTTGTGGCGCCAAGAGAAGCTCGAGGTGATCCCGTCAAGCTTTCAAAGTTGCTCTTGCAGGAGAAGGTCACGTTCACGATCGCAACGCCATCCGAATACCTTATAATGCTGCAATACGGCAACGCGTTCCTTAAAGAGCACACGCCATGGAACTGGGCATGCATGGGAGGTGAGGCGGTCACCGAACAGCTGATGTTGGAATTCCAACGTCTGAATCTTCCACACCTCACACTTACAAATTGGTACGGCCCAACAGAGATAACTGCAGCCGCAACTTTCGAAGTCATGTCCTTGGCTTCAGCGGCCGATGGCAGAAAAGATATACAGAACGTGGTCGGCAAAGCACTGCCCAACTATTCTATTTACATTCTTGACGAACATTGTAGACCAGTTCCAGTTGGCTTTTCTGGCGAAATTTGTATTGGAGGGGCCGGCGTCGCGCTTGGATACTTGGACCTTCCAAAACAGACCGAATCCAAGTTCCTTCCGAACCTATATGCCACTGCTGAAGATATTGCACAAGGGTGGACTAAAATGTACCGAACTGGGGACAAGGGACGACTGCTTCCGGATGGATCACTGGTCTTCATGGGTCGCATAGATGGTGACACCCAGGTCAAACTCCGAGGACTTCGTATCGAGCTGGAAGATGTCTCAAACACTCTTTTAAAAGCTGGATCCGGCCTGCTTTCTGATGCCATTGTTACTACTCGAGGGGATCCAGCATTTCTCGTCGCTCACGTTGCACTCACGCCTGGTACAAGCATAAGCAGTACAGAGTTAAAGCTGCTCGCCAAAAATCTTCCACTGCCGCAATACATGATTCCCTCGATGATCATTCCATTGGAGCGTCTGCCAACCAATTCAAATGGCAAAATTGACAGAAAATCCATAGAGCTACTGCCAATATCTGAGGAAAATTATGAAGCACAATCTATTGAGCGACTCACGCTTTCCGAAGGTGAACTCTTGCTGCTATGGCAACGTGTTCTTCCTCAGTCCTCTCTCATACACCCAGATTCTGATTTCTTTATGCACGGTGGCAACTCGATATTGCTTATAAAACTACAGGCTGCTATAAAAGAGGCCATAGGTGTCTCGACTTCCATCATGGAACTCTATCAGGCAAGCACACTGAGAAGAATGGCTGCTTATGTTAGCGCCAAGAAGGAAGAACAAATGCCACTCGATGAAATAGACTGGGCCATTGAAACAGCAGTGCCGGATACAATCTTGGAGACACCTCGAAGTAAGCACGGCTTGAGACAAATGAAGGAGAGTGACCGAGAAGTTCTGCTCACTGGCTCGACGAGCTTCCTGGGCGGCGCAGTGCTGGCGTCCCTCATAGAGGATGCCAGCGTGAGCAAGGTCCACTGCATCGCTATTCCACCTGAGAGTCAAGGTACTCTTCCTGAATCTGAGAAAATCGCCTGTTACACTGGCAGCCTCCTGGCACCCACTCTCGGCCTGTCAGAAGCTGAATGTGTGAAGCTACAATCATCTGTTAACTTGATCATTCACACCGGCGCTAACGGCCACTGTCTCAACAACTACTCATCACTGCGCGTGCCGAATTATCATTCAACCCGATTCATAGCAACATTTGCACTTTCCCATTCCATCCCAGTGCATTTTTTATCCTCGAATCGTGTTTGTTTGCTCTCGGGCAAAACCGCTCTTCCTCCAGTGTCAGTCTCATCGTTTTCACCCAAGACAGACGGGTCTGAAGGCTTCACCGCAAGCAAGTGGGCCAGCGAGCGCTTTCTTGAGAATATCTCACGGAAGACTGATCTACCTGTGTGCGTGCATCGCGCATGCGCTGTCACTGGCGATAAGGCTCCGAACGAAGATGCACTTAATGCACTTTTGAGATATTCAATGCTTACTCGCGCCGTCCCTCGATTCGAAAACTTTGAGGGTTTCTTTGACTTCAGGGACGTGCACGAAGTGGCCAATGAGATTGCGAAGGAGGCACTGACTATTATTACTTCTAATGACGATGAGATTAACGCCACCACATCAGTACGCTTCGTCCATCATTCAAGTGGAATAAAGGTTCCAGTGAATCAGTTCCAGAAGCACATGGAGAGCATGCATGGGTGCCGCTTCGAGGAGCTGAGTGTTACGGACTGGATCGGAAAGGCGATGAAGGCAGGTATTGATCCACTCATTACAAGCTATCTCGAAGCTTTGGTGCAAAAGGGTGAATCTATCAAGTTTCCATACCTGGGTGAATCGAAGAATATGGTTGAGGAATAAAAGAGCCCGGGTGTCTCTGTCATTTTTGCAAGTCGTGATGGAGGCGTGGGCAAAGACGACGAGTGCTTTAGCAACGGCGGTGACAATCGCCCATCGTTTATGCCTAGCTTTCCTAACAGCCGCTCATTCCCTACTTCTATTGGTGGAACAAGAAAACTGAGTCCCGAAATAGCCACGTTCAACGCCTGTACAGGCTATGTAGCAGGTGGTGGGTTCAGCAATTACCTTCCCCGGCTCCGAATGCTAAGAAATTACCGGCACTAGCTACCCCAATGACCGTCTCGAGCGAGGGCAATTTGAAGGACTGTTTAACCCAAAAGTCGTGGAATTCCTAATGTTGCGGCTACAAGCTACCACTATGCTATTATCCATAGGGAAGAGTCTCATCTGAGCGACGGGACATGCGCTGCTTCTCCCACCTTTGCGGCTGAGATTGCGCCGTCAACGATGCGTTAATGGTGGAGAGGAGACCTCCTCTAGGATTCTTGAATCCGTGGATTTATTCGGACAGGCTTAAAGGGTTGGGGGATACTGTGCATGGATCAAATAGTGGATGTACAGTAATCCCACGGGTTTCCCAGCATTAAAGGGCAGGGATTCTCCGTAGCAATCTCGGTAATAACCGTCACTAAGGACAAGGGGCGCACTCGCTTTATTTGTACGCTAAGCGAACTATAATTGTGGCAATGGAACATTCATACCACCGTCTACCGCTTCGACTTCTCTATTCTTCACAATATTCGCTCCGCAGCACTGGCCGCGCCGCCACTTCGACGTTCCCATGTCTTAAGAGTACTAAGGCATTTACGCAGCCAGAGGGTCTCCTTGAATGGCTCTTAAATGTCCCAAAATTTATGGCAACTTCACGAGCATCGATAAAGGAGCTCCAACAATTACTATGTAATGGGAACTGCAACCAATGTGGTTGCCTTTGAAAGTGAGTGACTTGCGCATTAGCAGCCACGAGTTTCAGACTGTGACAATAGGAAAAAGAGCCATCCATCCACCAATGTCGAGACTCCAATGTGACAGCGAATCACGGGAAGGAGTACGATTGTGATTCCAGACGATGTTTCATCACTAAGCTGATGATAATGCTTACAGTTGCGCGATGTAGCATACAAAACGCTTGACCGAAAAGGGAGTGTGTTCGGCTTTGCAAGGTCTCAACCACAGTGCATGGCCTCCGCTACTCAAAATCGACTGCGTTTTGCGCTAAAATTGGGAGAGGATGTCTTTTCGTCTATAAAAGCACACAAAGCCGCAAGGAGCATCCTAACACCAAAGGCATGTCGAATTGTTGAACATCAGGCTACACTCCTCGATATGGCCACCAAAGAGCGAGTTTCAAGTTCACTGTCATGCAGCACCAGAATCCAAAAATATTCAAGGACGAACCCAACAAGTATTGGACAAGGAAACATGCGGTGGTCGCAGCTGTCTGGCTTCAGAGACACAGGATTTTAGGCTATACACAAGTGAGTCTCGATTCAATACCTGTAACTTGAACCAGAATGCACTCAGCAGTGCATGGCCACCCTACTATTCGCAGTGCTAATACGGAACCATAACAGTATTACACTCCCAAAGCTACCAGAGATCTTGCTGCAGGGTTTGCCGATCAAATTGGTTGGAAGCTTTCCACCTACGATGGGCATGTCGAGTTCATTGTACGGATTATCGAAGATCTGTACCGAGCGGTCCAAGACCCCGAATACCCGGAGAAAGTGGCTCCCGATGAGCAATACTTGTTGGATCCTTTATCTTCAATGGTGACAGTTGGCTGGGAGGAGGTGTATATCCTGGACGGGAAAGTGGTCAACATATCAGATGACGGCAAATCTCTGTATTAGTTGGAGTGGTCAACAATTTAACGAGTTCACATAGCAATGAAAACCCGTTTCTCAACTTCAAAGTGATTCAGCCAGCTCGTAATTTCCCTTCCTAACATTGCACTACATCTTCTAAATGCTCGTTACCCACCACTCACCCAAAAGAACTTGTCCAATTCCCGGCGAGACAAAGATCTAGCAATATATCATACTGATGAAGCGGATATACCTAATAGATTGCCTGGGGGTGTACCTCCGAGCAACACACATCCCAGCGAAAGGGAATTATGCCAAAGTCCGACCGGAAATTTCTCGAGTATTTCCAGCATCGACATACTTTCATATTTTCTGGTCGCACCCGGCAAGACGTCCACTTTTCCGCTAGAAATTTGAGACCTTCCACGGCGGCTATTGGCGTGCCAGCAATGAAAAGCTGCTACTGCTCTGAGAGGAAATTCCATGAGTGTCAAAGCTTTTATGTATAGGCTCCCGCCAGATTGCAATTCCATCTCAGCTCTCATACAGAACTCTTCGTAAAATACCTGGATAGGCGCAGCATTTAGACTTCGGAAATCCGCCGAATTGCCGTCTGTCACCGGTTCGACAATGAGGGCAGTAGTATGCAGGTGGGCCATAAGCAACATGACGGAGGAGTGGGCGTTGAGGCTAGGGATAAATCAACTGGGGAACCAGAACAGCATGTCTCTCAAAGGTTTCAAGCGCTCGTGCCGTGGGATGGTATCGTCGGAATTTATTGGGTCTTTTAGGCTTTCCAAAAAGCTAGCCAATTGGCTGACCGCATTGGACATTTGGGGAAATTCAACTACAGAAAGTCGAAGATCTGTTAGAGATTGAAGAGGCTCGTCAATTAAAGTTTCTCTATCAGTAAAAGGCTGACAATGCTCATTGACGGTTTGCATCAGAGTTATATGATCGATAGAAACCTTCGAGTCGAGTTGCAAGTGTCACGATATAAACCTGTCAAGGGGTTGTTTGATAGCTGGCTTACGCTGTTTATAATAATAGTTCCTAGATAAATACCAAGTGTTACGGACCGCAAACCAGGCAACAGTCCGCAACGGCCCGAGTAGGGGCCCAAAGCTGCCCTTACAGACGGAGTTTACGGGCGGTTAGCTATAGCCCGTTGGCACTTGGTTTACGGACGGTCCATAAACGACATGTGACCTGTAAGGGACATATAAACCCATCCGTAAAGTACTATCTTCTTCTTCTTTCCTCAACTTTAGATTCTTGTATTATAGGACTACTAATAGCAGCGGCCTCACCCATTCGCGGCGTCCCGGTGCCACTTATTGACTGAGTTCGTAACACCAAGTTTTTTGAGCTTTTTAAATGTAAAAGCATAGTTATTAGCTGTTTCTTTAAAGAGGAAGCAAAAGGTAATAGAAAAGCTCTTCTTAGAGCCTGTACAGCCTATTTGCTAGTTAGCTAGAGTTTTAAGGAGTGCTTACAGGTTGTATATAGTTGAGACCCTTATACAACCTGTATACACCCTATAAGAAACCTGTAAGCACTTGTAGCATAACAAAACTGCACTTACTTATAATGTGGAGTAATAGTAGATCATACTTGTTTGTTTTATATATACAATCTATAAGTATAACATCTTAATTTGTCCTTACAAGTTCAATTGACTTTAAGTACGCAATAAAAAGGTGATCTACCCGATTGTCTTTATTAACCTTCTTCTTGTAATATATTCTGCGAGCTTCTAAGTCTTTAAGTAACATATTTATTAGAGGGAGACTAAGAAGCTTCTGCTGTTTAATAGCCTTAAAAAGGTTATATACATTGTTAGACAGATAGGGCTTATTTGAGGTTTAATGGAGGAAGGTTATAACATTCCTTGGCTTAACACCTTTACGGATTAGCAAGTATTTAAAACCTATAAGCATAGTTCTTACTAGCATCATGCATTTCACGTACTTTCTGCTTTGTTTCCTTGTTAAATCAACAATAAGCTGGATGAGATGTTGTAGCATGGCTTAGTAGGTGATTATGGACAGAGAATTGTAGATCTAGCTTATGTTACAGCTCTCATACAGAAACGCTAACTTCTACTGCGTTTATAGAGAACAAGCAACCCGTTTTATAGGTAGTTGTACAACGTGTGCGTTTATGCAAAGTACGCTCTAAGTGGTCTGCTAGCAGCAGCGATCTACAACGATCGCAGGCTTATACTATTAATAACCTTAAGCCTTTATTTATCTTAGTAGACTGTATCTTCTAAAACGTATATCCATACTAGGCAGTAAAGCTTTAAATACTATCATGGAGCTTATCGGACGAACTGTAAGATCCTTCAGGTGGTAATAGCATAGAGCCCTTAGGTGGCACTAGAATAGAAGTAGGAACATCTCTAGATGGCAACGCAAATGGTCCTAGTGATAAGAATGACGGGGTTGGCGATTGAGGCGATTGAGCTGGTTCTTCTAGAGAGAATTGCAGTGGAGTCATTAAGGATGGAGTGTAGAAACGGGTTGCGTCGTCAGCATCGCCTTCTAGTGATAGCGATAGCGAGAACATTGTGAATAGGCAGAGTATAGAACTGTTACGATGGTTGCATGAGAATGAAGGTTATTTACAGGTTTGTTTACGGGGAAGTTGACGTGTGGGGCGCTACGGGTCTACCTAATTGGGAATTCGGAGTGCACAGGCCCCGTAAATTGACGGTATACCGTCAACGTACTGGGACTCCCGGGACTCTCGGTAAATGGGGCACGGACCACTCCCTGGAGTCAGCGTATAGGTCTTCGCAGGTCGTCTCAATTGTTCTGTAGTCTGATCCATGCTCTGTTCCATGTACCCCAGATTTAATTAAGGTTGTAGATAGCTCATCTAATGCAAATATAAGGCCGATTGTTGATTCTTGCTCATTCCTAGCCCACATCTTAATTGCCTTAGGCAGAAGGCAATGGAGGGAGAAGTCCCCTATAAAGTCCAATTATTAAGTCAGCTTCCCCTTGCCTTGATCATGAGACGTCATATCCACCCCCAGAGCTGGTCGTGTCGAATGAAATCGCCAGCTATTACTACGTCAAGTCGGGTGCTAGTTTGATGACGGGTTACTCTCAATGAGTTGCTCTAAGCGTTGGAATGTTTGCTGAAGGGCCTTAGGGGATGCCGGTGGAACATATATTGACCCTATAATAATTAACCGATCTGTGACGCGTAATGCTGCTGCTGTTATATCTGTTGATTCCATTGCTATCTGCGTTGCTTCTAAATCCGCACGGATCCAGAGCATGCTCCGTATAGCCCACCTGCCTCTTTGTTGAGTAGTAGGTATAATTTTCGTCCAGTTATGTCCTGCTGGGGGTACTACTATTGTGTTGCTCTCTTTATCTCTCTATAAGTACGGTTTTGAGATTACTAGTACACTGAAATCCTTTGTCCTCATTAGAAGAAGTGGGACATGTGTTGCGTTTTGCAACTAGCTCGGGCGGTTCTTAGGAACAGACTTATCAATTGCTACTATTGTATGTAGAGATTGTAGTGGGACCACAGGTCCCTTATATACACAAGACAGATCGGCGTTCCCAACGCCATTGATCACAGCAGCTGAAGCAATTTGCCATGTGGCAAATTGCCACTTATAAGAAGCTGAAAACTCAGCTGGCTTGACAACTCCTTAATGAATCCAACGATATGAGAGGACAAGGAGAGG
>Ga0335075_10018819_pt1 | contig 10234 bp, 9 predicted proteins | sample Lox_Sample_24_FD_206723 | JGI IMG/M metagenome (GOLD analysis project Ga0335075, IMG submission 206723) | Soil microbial communities from Loxahatchee National Wildlife Refuge, Florida, United States - Lox_Sample_2.4 | ecosystem: Environmental > Terrestrial > Soil > Wetlands | place: USA: Florida... | reverse complement strand
GGATCGACCCCACCGACTTCCGCGCCGGGTTCCTGCACCTCCTCACGCACCGGACGCCCGAGGTCGCCGTCGCCCGCATGGCCTTCTCCTCGCGGCGCGGCCGACGCTCGGCGGTCCACTACCACTACCTGCTCGGGCGGGCGGGTCGACCGATCGAGCACTACGAAGAGGTGGACCCGGGCCTCCTGGTCCCGCGCGTTCGATTGCTTCGGCTTCTCCGTACCGCGGGCTTGACGGCTCGATTTCTGCCCCGAGGACTCACCCCCGGTCGGGGGCTGCTGGTCGGAGTCCGGGACCGGCACTCGACGCGCCCCCTCCGGTCGCGAACGTCGCGACGGAGTCGTACGGCCGGTCGCGGTACGTAGGGGTCGACGCAAGAGTCCACCCGGCCCGGTCGGGGAGCCCACCGGACCTGCCGCCGGCTCCGTCGCGCTTTTACCGAGGGACAAGTTCCCGCCGGCCGGGGGGCGAACATGCCGGCGAAGCGGTCCCGCGAGGGATTCACCGAGGAGGAGCGCGCCGCGATGCGGGAACGGGTCAAGGAGCTTCGGAGGCCGGCCCCGGGCCAGGTCGACGGCGAGCACGCTGTGCTCGAGGCGATCGCCGCCCTGCCGGAGCCGTCCCGACGTCTGGCGACCCGGTTGCACGCCGTCATCCGGGCGAGCGCCCCGGCCCTCGTGCCCCGGACCTGGTACGGGATGCCCGCGTACTCCAAGGAGGGCGAGGTAGTCTGCTTCTTCCGGCCGAAGGAGAAGTTCAAGGAGCGCTACCTCACGATCGGCTTCAACGACGCGGCGCACCTCGACGAGGGTCACCTCTGGCCGGTCGCGTTCGCCCTCACGGAGCTTAGCGCCACCGACGAGTCGAAGATCGCCGAGCTCGTTCGGAGAGCCGCGGCCTGAAGGGTCGGTCGAGCGAGGCGGGGACTCCCCCGCTCCGACCGACCGGGAACGCGCTCGACTCCGGGGCTCGGGATCGCGAGGGTCGGCCACCAAGCCTATGAAGCACCGTCCGTGCTCTGGCCGTGGCGCGACCCGCGGAGCCCGCCGCCCGCCGGGCCGACTTCCACTCCCACTCGTTCCTGACGGACGGAACCACCTCACCGACCGAGATGTGGAACGAGGCGGAGGCGCTCCAGCACCGCGCGCTGGCGCTCACCGATCACCTGTCGCTCGAGGATCCCAAGCCGCTGATCGACCGACTCTTCGGGGAAGCCCGGGCGTGGGAGGGGAGCGCATTCCGGCCGATCGTGGGCGTCGAGCTCACCAAGGTACCCCCTCGCCGCATCGCGGACGCCGCTCGGGCCGCCCGGAAGGCCGGCGCCGAGATCGTGCTCGTGCACGGCGAGACGATCGTGGAGCACGTGCCCGCGGGGACGAACCGCGCCGCGATCGAGAGCGGGGAGGTGGACGTGCTGGCCCATCCCGGGCTGCTCGAGGCCCGGGACGCGGAGCTCGCCCGAGCGCAATCGGTGGTCCTCGAGATCTCCGGCCGGCGCGGCCACTCGCTCTGCAACGGCCTGGTCGTCCGGAGGGCCCTAGACGCCGGGGCGGAGTTGGTCGTCGACTCCGACGCGCACGGCGTCGATCAGCTGATCCCTGCCGAGCAGGCGCGACGCATTGCGCTCGGGGCCGGCGTCCCGGTCGACCAGCTCGAGCGCGTGCTCGTGGGGACCCCGACGGCGCTCATCGAGCGGTGTCGTCGGGCCTGATCGTTCCCTCCCGGCGACGTCCGGGCGTCCGCCCGCGGGCCTCGTCGGCCGGCCCGCTCCGTGAGGTTCCGTGACACGCGGACCCGCGAAGCCTATAGGGCCGCCGTTGGTCTCTGGGGTGCCGTAAGGCGCGCGCGGAGTCCGAGATGTCGGTGGATCGCTACGAACGAGTGCCGATCCCGGAAGAGAATCGGGAAGAGCGGATCGAAAAATTCGCCCTGATCGATCAGCCGTACACCCTGGAAGATGCGGTCCTCGAGGGCCAGCGGTGCCTTCAGTGCGCCATGCCGTACTGCGTCCAGGGGTGCCCGATCACGCAGGACTGCCGGGGCTACAACATCCTCATCGGCGAACGAAAGTTCGACGAGGCGGCGCGGCTCACGCTCCGCGAGAACCCGCTCGCGACGGTCCTCTGCAAGACGTGCTATCACTTCTGTGAGGACGACTGCATCATGACCGGACGCGGGGTCCCGATCGCCATCCGTCACTTGAAGCGGGCGGCCCTCGATTTCGGGAAGTCCGATCTGCAGTACGTCCCTTCCAAGAAGCGCGAGGAACGGGTCGCGGTCATCGGCGCGGGGCCCGCGGGGCTCATGGCGGCCTGGGACCTCGCCGTGCGCGGTCACCCGGTCACGGTCTTCGAGTACGAGCCGTTCCTCGGCGGTCAGATCAACACCATCCCCCGCTATCACCTGGATCCGGACGATCTCGCCACCGACCTCGCGCGCTGGAAGAACCTCGACATCACCTTCGTGGTCGGCAAGCGCGCGGGCGTCGACTACACCCCGAAGAGCCTCCTCGCGGACGGCTACGAGGCGGTCCTGGTCTCGATCGGAGCCTCGAAGGCCCGCGAGCTCGGGATCCCGGGCGAGAACCTGCCCGGGGTCTACCACGCCCTTCCGTTCCTCCTCGCGATGAACAAGCGGCCCGAAGGACTCTACGGACGGAAGAACCGCCGGGTCGTCGTGATCGGCGCCGGCGATGTCGCGCTCGACGCCGCCCGGTCCGCCCGGCGGCTCACCGGCGGCGGCGACGTCGAGCTCGTCTACCGGCGGGGCCCCGAGGACATGAAGGCGACCGAGGAAGAGAAGTCCGGTGGGGAGATCGAGGGCGTCCACTACCAGTTCTATCGGGCCCCGAAGGCGATCGTGGGCCCGGAGCACGTCGAGGGCCTCGTGGTCGAGCGTACCGAGCACGGCCCACCCGACGCGAAGGGGCGACGGACCCTTGTCGTCGTCCCGAACTCCGAGGAGACGATCCCGTGCGACATGATCATTGTCGCCGTCGGGGAGGTCGCCGACCTCTCGGGGTTCGATCCCGACTACGGCTTCAAGTTCGCTTCGATGGGCTGGCCCGAAGGCAAGCACGAGGACTGGATGACCGATGTGGACGGCGTCTTCGCGACCGGTGGACGCTCCGTCGTCCACGCCATGGCCGCCGGCGAGCGGGCGGCGGCCGCGATCGACGTCTACCTCGCGAAGAAGCACGGACGCGCCCCGGAGCCCCGCCCCGATCCGTTCGGTGGGCCGAAGCCTCCCGAGCTCCCGGCCGGCTACGGCGGTCCGGTCTGGACCCCGTAACGGGTCCCCCGCGTCCCGGTGGGGCCGGGCCCGCGTCGTTCGGCCGAGCGTGTTGCACCGGCCCCGGCGGGTGACACCGGCTCCAGCGAAGCGTTATATATCGAACTCGATACATAACTCTGTACTATGGCGAACCCCCCGCCGCGCGGGCCGATGCAGGGCCGGGTCCTCGGCCTGTACGCCCTGGCGACTCTCGACCGGGAGGGTTCGGTGTACGGCTACCTGCTCTCCGAACGGATCGGGGCAAAGACGGACGGAGCCTGGCGTCCCGGACCCGGCGCGATCTATCCGGCACTCTCGACCCTCGTCGAACGCGGCTACGCGCGCTCGTCCGTCGCGGGAAAGCGCCGCCTCTACTCGATCACCCCGGCGGGCCGGGCCGCCCTGCGTCGGATTCGAGCCCAGATGGCCGGAGTCGGTCCCGGGGCCCCCGACCTGAGCCTCCTCTGGGCGGAGATCGCCGGGTCGTCGGACCCGGGCGCCCACCTGATCCGGCACCTGCGGCGCCACCTCGATGCCCTCGAAGCGCTGCTCGAGCGTCAGCCCGATGCCCAGGCCGGCGGCCGCCCGCTCCGGGACGCCGCCCTCGCGGAACTCTCCGCGACCCTCGACCGGCTCGGCCCGTCGAGGAGCCGACGAGCCCGTCCCGGCCGTCGTCGGCCCTCGGGGGCCTGAGATGACCGACCCCGCGATCGTCGTCCGGAACCTCTCGAAGACCTACGGGTCCGGGGACCGGGCGGTCCGGGCCCTCGATCACGTCTCGCTCTCCATCGAGCCGGGCACAGTGTTCGGGCTGCTCGGTCCGAACGGGGCCGGGAAGACGACGCTCATCAAGGCGCTCACGGGGATCACGGACATCACGGAGGGCGACGCCTCGGTCGCCGGGTTCGACATCCGAAGGAACCCCCGGGAGGCGAAGGCCCGGATCGGGTGGGTCGCGGCCGAGGTGATCCTCGACGACGACTTCACCGCGCGCGAGAACCTCTGGCTCCAGGCGAAGCTCCAGAGCCTCACGAACTGGGAGTCGCGCGCCGACGACCTGCTCCAGTACTTTTCGCTGAAGGACCGGGCGGACGACAAGGTGAGCCACTTCTCGACGGGGATGCGCAAGAAGCTCGAGATCGCGCTGGCGCTCCTCCATCAGCCGCGGGTGATCTTCATGGACGAGCCGACGATCGGGCTCGACGTCAGCACCCGCCGGATGCTCTGGGACATCGTGACCCAGGTCCACAAGGAGTTCCAGGTCACGGTCCTCCTCACCACGCACTACATCGAGGAGGCCGACGCGCTCTGCGACCGGGTCGCCATCATCGACCACGGCCGGATCCTCGCCGAAGGGACCCCGTCCGAGTTGAAGGCACGCGTGAAGGCCGACATCGTGCAGCTCGAGACGTCGGAGACGCTGGACCCCGCGGTCCTCGCCGCGATCCCCGGCGTCCAGGAGGCGCGCGCCCAGGGGAACGACTGGCTCATTCGCGTCGCGTCGTCCGAGGGGTTCCTGCCGCAGCTGTTCCGGACGGTCCGTACCGATGCGATCCGCCGGATCAGCGTCGAGAAGCCGAGCCTCGAGACGGTCTTCCTCGAAGTGACCGGGCGACGGATCGGCGAGGAAGAGCCGATGCGCGATGTCCGGAAGTTCTACATGCAGATGGCGAGGGCCCGGCGATGACGCTGCAGTGGAGCCCGTTCTGGGGCCTCTACGCCCGCGAGCTCCTGCGCACGTTCCGGAACCCGTTCGTGCTCCTGATCACGATCGTGCAGCCGTTCATGTGGCTCGCGTTCTTCGGGAGCAGCTTCTCGGCGGCGCCCGCCTCCGTCCTCGAGGCGACGTTCGGGACCTCCAACTACATCCAGTTCCTCTTGCCCGGGGTGCTGTCGACCTCGATGCTGACCGTCGGGATGTTCGGGTCGATGAGCACCATCCAGGACAAGCGGTTCGGTTTCATGAAGCGCATCCTGATCACGCCCACCTCCAAGGGGCTCGTGTTCGTGACCAAGGCGCTCGGTTCGGCGACGCGGGGGCTCATCCAGTTCCCGATCATGGTCGCGGCCGCGCTCGCCTTCGGGATCTCGTTCCACCTGACCGCGCTCGAGTGGGCCGCGTGGGTGGCGACGCTCATGCTCCTCGCGATCGGCTTCTGCAGCCTGTTCCTCGCGATCACCGCGCGCTCGACCGACTGGCAGACGCCGGGCGTCGTCTCGAACTTCATCACGATGCCGCTCATGTTCGCGAGCGCCGCGCTGTTCGGGGCGAAGTACTTCCCGTCCTGGATGATCGCGATCTCCGACGTGAACCCGATCACCTTCTCGACCCTGCTGGGGCGCAGCTTCGTGCTCGGGGGCGCGATCGACTGGAGCTACTTCGGCTACCTGGCCGCGTTCGCGGGAATCATGCTGACGATCGGCTACGTCGTGTCGAGCCGCTGGCTCGCCGTCGAATAGCGCGCCGTTCCCTCACGGCCGCCCGGGACGCGCCGGCGCCCCGGGCGGCGGGGCGACGGCCGTGACGGAGAAGTCGGTCCCTTCCCAGCGGTCGACGAGCGGCCAGCGGAACGTGAACCGCCAGACCTCGCCCGCGGTCGCGAGCGGCGCGAGATCGGCGTAGTGGAGCCCGAGCGTCGTCTCCGTCGACTCCGAGTCGGAGACGGTCGCCCAGTCGTCCCGGCTCGCGTGCAGCACGAACGGCTGGTCGGCGATGACGCGCAGGCTCTCGCCGACCCGGAGCGTGGTCGGCTGCCGGTTGAACTTCCAGACCTCCCAGCGGAGGCGCGCGCCCTTCCCGCGGCGGTACCGGTCCTCGACGATCGGGAGCATGTCGTAGACGCGTCCGTCCGCGGCGCTGCGCAGGAGCTTCACGTACTCGGCGTGCGCCCAGACGAGCGGCACGGCGGACTCGGTGGGCCGGCCGAGCTCGAGGTGCAGCGCCGGCCGGTCGGCCTCGTCCCAGACCTGTTCGGGCAGGAGGCCGGTCGCGGTCGCGAACCGCTCCATCGCCCGGAGGTACGGGGCCGGATCGCGACCGGCGGCGAGCTCGAAGTGTCCGCGCTCACCGGTGAGCAGCGGCCAGGCGCGCCCCTGCCCCCAGCCGTCGTACGGGCCCCCGTCGTCGCGTGTCCCGTACCCGTCGTGGTTGTACCGACGCCAGACGGGGCCGAACGGGGTGTCGACCCGCAGCACCCGGTCGAGCACGGCGATCGAGTCGAGCACCAGGGGATCGTCGGGCGCCCGGATCCCGTAGCGCACGAGGTCGAGGAAGCCGCCGTCGACGACCTCCGACGCCGGCACGAGCTCGGGGGTCCCCGGGGGGAGGTTGGGCAGCCGGACCATCCCGAGGTCCGGTCCCTCCTCGGGGTGCACCTCGTGCACGGGCACCGGGCGGATCCGGACGTAGTGCCGCGGGATCCCGGGCACGAGGGTCCCGTTCGGGGTGACCGTCCAGCGTTCGACGTGCTGCTCGAGGAAGTCGGCGTACTCCTGGATGAAGCGGCTCTCCGTGGGATGGCCGCGCGTCGCGGCCAGCTCGGCGGCGACCGTGAGCGCCGCGATCGACGCGGCCAGGGTCGACGGCGAGTAGCCGCCGACCTCCTCCCAGCGGTCCTGCTCGGTCGCCGGGCCGCGTTCGATGAGGAAGCGGGCCGCCGCGCGCATCATCGGGATCGGATCGAAGTGCGCGAGCGCCCCCGCCTCCTGGAGGCGGCCCGCCAGCAGGATCGGGAACGCCACCTCGTCGAGCTGGATGCCCTTCCAGTACGGCTCCCCGTCGACCCAGAAGTTCTGGGGGAACCCGCCGTCCGGCTGCTGCCGGGTCGCGAGGTAGATGAGGGCGCGCAGCGGGGCTTCGGTCGTCCCCGAGGCGAGCAGGGCGCTCGCGGTCTGGACCATGTCGCGCGTCCAGACGAGGTGGTAGCCGCCCCGGTCCTCGTCGCCCTTCGACGCCCCCCACGGGATCGAGAGCGACGCGATGAACGCGCCCGGATAGACCTTGTCCTCGTGGGCGAGCAGGATCGAGCGGCTCATCCGGTAGAGATGGCCCCCGTCGTGGGCCGGGCCGGCGACCGGCAGCTCGTGCATCGAGACGCGCCTCCACTGCTCGTGGAACCGCCGCTGGTGGACCTCGAATGGGGTGCCGAGCGACTGGAAGAGCGTGGTGACGGCCGCCGCGATCGACTCCCCGAACGCCAGGCAGAGGGTGAAGTCGGTCCGGGACCCGAGGGGCACCTCGCCCGTCAGCGCGACATTCCCGTCCGGCGCCCGGTCGTACGTCGCCCCGAGGTCGCGCGTCCGGGACAGCTGGGTCCAGCCGTCGCTGGCGCCCACGTACCCGACGCTCGCGCGCACGAACGGGACGCTCGCGCCGAGGGCGAGGGCGACCCCGTCCTTCTCGGCCGCGAGGATCGGTTGACCGAGCACGCGGTAGACGGTCGCGGAGTTCCCCCAGCCGCCCACGTTGAGGTGCGGCGAGGCCAGGGCGAACAGCCGGAGCCGGCCGGCCAGCTCCGGCCGCAGCACTTCGACGCGGGTCTGGAGGAGGAGGGACGGGAGGTGCGGGTCCGAGAGCAGGTGCTTCGTGATGCGGTAGCCGCCCTCGGGGTCCTCGCCCACGACGCGGTAGTCGAGCGCGTGCTCGCCCGGACGGTCCACGACCGAGCGCAGGTGACGCTTCTCCTCGTGGAAGAACGACGTCCCGTCGGTGACGAGGAACTCGAGGTCGCGGAGCTGCGGGCGGTCGATCGTCGGGAAGTACACCTCGGTGACGATCCCCCGCCAGACGGTGTACCACAGTCGGGAGTCCGCGGAGTAGGCGGTCCCGACGCCGTCCTTGTTGCTGTGGGACCAGCGCGGCGGCATCCCGGGAGCTCCGGGGGCGATGCGGCTCCCCCACGGCTCCATGACGTCCTCGGTTCGGGCGACACCCCGCGGGGGCCTTCAAGCTTCGCGGGGGCCGGCGGCCACGCGCGGCCGTCGCGCTTTTCTCACCGGGCGCGTGCCGAACGGCGTGGACCTCTGGCTCTTCCTGGGGCTGCTCGCCCTCGCGGCGATCGCCGCCGGGCTGGTCGGGTCCCTCACGGGGCTCGGGGGCGGGGTCATCGTCATCCCGGTGCTGGTCGTCCTGTTCGCGGTCCCGTTCCCGGACGCGGTCGGCGCCGGCGTGATCACCATTCTGGCGACCTCCTCGACGACGGGGGCCGCGTACGTCCGCGACCGGTTGAGCGATCTGCGCATCGGAATGTTCCTCGAGATCGCCACCGTGCCGGGCGCGCTCGTCGGGGCCTCGCTCACGGTGGTGCTCGTCCACGCGAGCCTCGACGACGCGCTCCTGATCGCGCTCGGGGCCGTCCTCCTCGCGGTCGCGCCGCTGAGCCTCCTCCGCCTCGGGGCGGAGCTGCCGTCCCCGAAACCCCCCGATGCCCGATCGGTGCGGCTCGGGCTGCGGGGCGAGTACCATGACCAGGCGCTCGGGCACGTCGTGCCGTACGAGGCCCACGACACGTCCTCCGCGCTCGGGGTCATGTTCGGGGCGGGGATGGTCTCGGGGATGTTCGGCATCGGCGCGGGCGTGTTCAAGGTGCTCGCGCTCGACCGGTTCCTCAACCTGCCGATGAAGATCTCGACCGCGACGAGCAACTTCATGATCGGCGTCACCGCCGCGGCCGGGGCCGGCGTGCTGCTGGCCGCCGGGTACGCGAACCCGATCATCGCGGCGCCGGTCGCCCTCGGCACGGCCCTCGGCGCGTACTCGGGCAGCCGCCTGTTGCCCGGGCTGAGGAACCGGACGGTTCGGATCCTGTTCATCCCCGTCGTGGTCGCCCTCGGGCTCGAGGTCATCCTCCGGGGGGTCGGTCTGCCATGACGGAGGCTCCGCCGTCCGCTCCCGCGCCCCCGCCCGAGCTCCCGGCGGCCGCCTACGAGCGGATGTCGCTCGTGCTCCGGGTCGGCCTCCTCGCGTCGCTCGTCATCCTAGTAGGCGGGCTCGCGGCCTACCTGCTCGCGCACCCGGCAGCGAGCTCGGGCTCCGTCCTGAGCTCGAACCCGATCCTTCAGTACCTCTCGTTCCCGGGGCTCGCGCACGGGCTCGCGAGCGGATCGATCCCGGCGTACCTCACGCTCGGGCTGCTCGTGCTCCTCGCGACGCCGCTGGTCCGGGTCCTGTCGGGGATCTACTACTTCCACCACGGCGGAGAGCGGACGATGACCGCGGTGACGGTCACCGTGCTGGTGCTCCTGCTCGTCGGGATCCTCGTGATCGGTCCGCTCATCCGGTAGCGATCGGCCGGGCTACGGCGCGCGGCCGATCGCGCCGAGCGCTTCCCGGATCGCGCCGAGCCCCTCGTCGGCGAGCGCCCGCGCCCGGTCGGCGGTCTTCGCTTCCGCGAACACCCGGAACAGCGGCTCGGTGCCTGAGGGCCGGAGGAGCAGCCAGCCCGTCGCGAAGTACGCCTTCACGCCGTCGATGGTCTCGATCCGCTCCGCGCGGGCTTCGAGCCGGCGCTGCGCGGCCGCGAGCACCCGGTCGCGGGCCTCGACCGGGCAGGCGACCTTCTCCTTGATCATCGTGTAGTGGGGCAGCTCGGCGAGGAGCCGGTCGAGCGGCGCCTCCTTGCGGGCGAGCAGGTCGAGCACCGAAGCGGCCGTCATCGCCCCGTCGCGCGCGAGCTGGAACGCGGGGAAGATCAGCCCCCCGTTCTCCTCGCCCCCGAACACGGCGCCGTGCTCCTGCATCGCGTGCGTGACGCTGGGCGACCCGACGCGCGTGTAGATCACCCTGCCGCCGAACGGGCGAACCGCCTCCTCGACGGCCTGGGAGGCGGAGACGGGAGAGACGACGAGGCCGCCCCGATGGCGCTCGACCGCGTCCTGGGCGAGCAGCGTGAGGATCTCCTCGCCGGGCACGAACCGGCCGTTCGCCTGCACGAACACGGCCCGGTCCGCGTCGCCGTCGTGC
>Ga0335075_10018818_pt1 | contig 10234 bp, 8 predicted proteins | sample Lox_Sample_24_FD_206723 | JGI IMG/M metagenome (GOLD analysis project Ga0335075, IMG submission 206723) | Soil microbial communities from Loxahatchee National Wildlife Refuge, Florida, United States - Lox_Sample_2.4 | ecosystem: Environmental > Terrestrial > Soil > Wetlands | place: USA: Florida... | reverse complement strand
ACCACGGTGTCAGCGACCGACTCCTGCACGAGCAGCCTCGACCCTGCGCAGCAGACGTGCCCCTGGTTGAAGAAGATTCCGTTGACGATGCCCTCGATGGCCTGCTCGACGGGCGCGTCGTCGAACACGATGTTGGCGGCCTTGCCGCCGAGCTCGAGCGTCAGCTTCTTGCCCGTGCCGGCGACTGCGCGGGCGATTTCCTTGCCGACCTCGGTGGAGCCGGTGAAGGCGACCTTGTTCACGCCGGGATGGCTGACGAGTGCAGCGCCGGTGTCACCGGCGCCGGTCAGGACGTTTACCACGCCTGGCGGCAGCCCTGCCTCCTGGCAGACCTGGGCAAGCAGCAGCGCGGTCAGCGGAGTTGTCTCCGCCGGCTTGAGCACACAAGTGTTGCCAGCGGCCAGGGCCGGCGCCAGCTTCCAGGCCGCCATCAGCAGCGGGAAGTTCCACGGGATCACTTGCCCGGCGACGCCGATCGGGCGGGGATCCGAGCCGAATCCGGCATGCTCAAGCTTGTCCGCCCACCCGGCGTAGTAGAAGAAGTGCGCTGCGGCTAGCGGGATGTCGACGTCGCGCGACTCCTTGATCGGCTTGCCGTTATCGAGACTCTCCAGCACGGCGAACTCTCGCGCGCGCTCTTGCAGCTGGCGAGCGATCCGGTACAGGTACTTAGCCCGCTCGCTGCCGGGCATCGGCTGCCACACCTGCTCGTACGCCGTGCGCGCGGCGGTGACGGCAGCGTCCACGTCGGCCTGGCCCGCCACCGCTACCCAGGCGAGCGGCTCCTCCGTCGCCGGGTTAACCGTGGCAAAGGTGCGGCCGTCGGCAGCTGGCCTGAAGGCGCCCGCCACGAACAAGCCGTACTCGGGATCGATCGAGACGACGTCGCGTGCCTCAGGCGCCGGCGCATATTGCCAGATTGACTCGCCAGGCTCAGCGGTCAGCTCGCTCCCGCTCCCACTCTCGCGAAGCGCGGCGCTCCGGTCCGCCGCCGCCGTGCCCTTGTCGGGGCTTGACCTGGCCTTTCCGCCACTCATCACTGATGTCCCGTCACTAGCCGATGCTCCTCGAGCCCTCATTCTGGCACGCCAGAAATCGCATTCCGGGACGCTCCGGCCACTTCACCACTGTCGCCCGCACCTCTCGCCGCGCAGGCCGAATCGTGCCTGAGCGGTCAGCCGTCGGGCTCGGCAATGCCCTCCGCGGCTCGGCTGATACGGCCGCCGGTCACCCTGGGTAGGGGTCGCCGGCTGTCTGGTAGGTGCGGCCGCTGGGCGTGCGCCAGGTCATGTGTCCTGGCTGGGGTTGTTGCAGGTGCCAGCCGGGTGTTTGCTTGGCGCGGTGGTGCCGGCGGCAGCATGGTGCCAGGTTGCAGAGACAGGTCCGGCCGCCCTTGTCGAAGGGCACGGTATGGTCCAGGTCGCAGCGGACCGCGGGCCGGCGGCAGCCGGGATAACAGCAGGTCCGCTGCCGGGCGCGGACCAGGTGCTGCAACCGGGCCGGCGGCCGGTAGCCGGGTGATTCGGCGGCGTGGCTGCACTCGCCGGTGTCCAGCAGCCCGAGCCGGGCCCGCAATCCGGCGGCCCAGCGCAGCACCGGTTCGCCGGCGGCGGGGCCGCGGGGGGCGCAGGCGTGCGCGGCGGCGCGGCCGTCCGGGCCGGTGACCGTCAGGCACCACCGCGTGCCGCCGCTGGCCGCGAGCAGGGCGGCCAGGTCGCGGCTGGTCGGCGCGTCGACCGGGCCGTGGCCGGCGACCTCGCCGGGCTGGCCGCCGCCCAGCAGCGCCGACAGCGGCATGGTCAGGTGCACCGTCCCCGAGACCGCCGGCCACCCCGCACCGGTGCCGGCGCTCAGCGGCCCGGTACCCAACGGCCCGGTACCCAGCGGCCCGGTACCCAACGGCTCAGTACCCAACGGCCCGGTGCCCAGCGGCCCGGTGCTCAGCGGCCCGGTGCTCAGCGGCCCGGTGCCCAGCGGCCCGGTGCCCAGCGGCCCGGTGCTCAACGGCTCAGTACCCAACGGCTCAGCACTCAGCGGCTCAGTGCTCAGCGGGCCGGTGCGGCGCGGGCCGCAGTCCGGGACGGGCGCGGCGGGCCCGTCAGCATCGGGCTCGCGGGAGCTGCTCGTTAAGCCGGGCAGCAGTGATTCGACCGGGTCGCCGGCCAGCAGCGCGGTGTAGGCCGCGGCCCGCAACTGGCCGATGGTGCCGGCAGCGCCGTGGTCGTGCAGCCAGTGGGCCAGCGCGTTGATCCGGGCGAGCGCCGCGATGACCTGGGCAGGCGGCAGTTCCCGGCCGGCCAGCCCGGCATTGCCCGACGACTCATCCCACGACTCCACGTCAGCGTCGGCGCGCGCCTCCCGGCGGCGGCGCACCGCAGCATCGGGATCAGCGGCCAGCACCGCCTGCCGCAGCCGGACCCGCAGCTGCCCGGTCGTCCAGCCCCCGGCACCAGCCCGGCCCACCAGCCGGCCCGCGATCTCGGCCGCAGCCTCATCACTGGCCAGCACGCCCAGCTCATCAACAAACACGAACGCCTTCGCCCAGTCAATCTCACCCCGCTCCAGCGCGGCATGCACCACATCCAGCCGCCCCAGCCCCCGCGCCAGCCACAACAACCGGTCAGCGCCACGGCCGGTCAGCGTCAGCGCCGCCGCCACCTCATCCCCCACATGCTCACTCAGCCCAGCCCGGCCGCTCTGCTCCGCCTGCGCGGCCCGGCGGCGGTCCAGCGCCAGCACCGCGGCGGCCTCCCCCGCCACCGCCCACGACGACATCCGCCGCCACGCGCACAACACCCCGATCAGCTCCGACTCACCCAGCTCCTGCCCGCCCGGCTCACCGACCCCGCGGGCGGCCGCGGCAGCGACTGCCTCGCCCAGCCACGGACCCGGCTCCAGCAGGTCCAGCGTCCCGCCGGCTGCGAACCCGGCCCCGCCCGGCCCGCCCCGCAGATGATGCACGAACCCCGCCGGGATTAGCTCGCCATGGCCCGCTTGTGCCCCTGCCAGCACCTGCTCCCGCACCTCAGCCGGCAAGCCCGCCAGCCACACCTGCTCATCATCAGGATCAGATTCCGGGTCACCGTAGTCACCGGGCACCCAGCCCGCATCGACCCACTCATCCACCGACCACTCCGGGCCGGCGCCGCCCCGCTCACCAGCACCGGCCGGCTCACCGGCGGCATCCGGCGGCTCGAACGGCGGCTCGGGGATCCCCAGATCCAGCTCGCCAGAACCCGTCACCTCGAACTCGCCCACCGCTCTCACCACCCCTCCGCGAACCGTGAGTCCCGCTGCCGCCCGGATCCCTGCTCCTGACTGCCTTTAGCTCATATTATCGAGAGCTACCGACAATTCCGGGAGCGCGACAGGCGCCGGGCGCTCGCCCTCCAAGGCTTTGCCGATTCCCGAAAATCGCTTTGTCCGTACGGCAGGAGCGCGACAGACTCTGCTCGTGAGGCCGGCCAGGAGCTACGTAATCTGCTGTGTCCAGCGAACTGGGAGCTGGCTCCTGGCTCACACGCTGGCGGACACGGGGTACGCCGGACGGCCATCCGACTACTTCGACGAAGCGGAGCGAGAGAATCACACGCGGGAGTGGGACCTGCCGGACGCCCGCCTGACCCCCTATGTGCGCGCCATGTGGGACAAGGCCACGACGCCGAATGGCGTGCTCGGCTCGAAGATGATGTGGAACGACTTCGACAGGCTTCGGTCTGAATCGCCCGGGCGGTCCTCCGGGACGGATGCGGGCCTGGAGTTCATGCGGGCGACCTTCCCCAACGCTCAATTCGTCTGGTTGCGGCGTGAGGACAAGGTGCGGCAGGGCATCTCGTGGTGGCGAGCCGCCTTGACAGACCAGTGGGGCCTGCGGCCGGATCAGGAGGCGAAGCAGCCAGCGCCGGACGTGGACAGCATCGTGCAACTCGTTCAGTACGCGAAGCAGTGCGAAGACGGCTGGCGGGAGTGGTTCTCATCGACCGGCATCAAGCCCCACGAAGTCCGCTACGAAGACCTCACGCAAGACAGGCTCGCGGCCGCGAACCGAGTACTTGGGTTCCTCCGCCTTCCGCAACTCGATGCGGATGAGCTTCCGCCCGTTCGTTACCGCAGGCAAGCCGACACTCTGACCGAGCTTTGCGTCGACCTCGTCCGCGCAGCAGTGAACTCACCGCCTCACCAAACGGCCCATGAACTGCCGTCGCGAGGGTAGAGGGCGCTGAACGGCACTAGCGGGGCCGAGCTTTCGTTGTACAAAGAGTCGCCTGGGCAATCGGCCTTACCCCCGAGCTGCGCCGCCACAGGGAGAACTGATGCTATCCCGGATCATCGGCTGGGTGCTGGTAGTGTTCGTCGTCTATTACCTGGTCACCGACCCAGACGGCGCGGCCAGGTTCGTCCACTCGGTCCTTAACGGCCTGCGCGACGCCGGAGACTCGCTGTCAAGGTTCGTCAATCGCCTGTAGGAAACTCGTCAACTTACCTACCGCGGCTCGCCGAGGCCGCTGGCGCGAATTGAGTCGTGGCCAGCGCCGCGTCCGGCCGCGCGACAGCGCCGGCGCTGCCGCGGCGTTCCCGTCAATCGATAGTGAAGTAGTCAAGGCTGCCGTAGCGGCCGGTGAGCTGCTTGGCGCGCTGCATGAGCAGGTCGTTGAGCAGCGTCGAGGCGCCGATCCTGAAGAACTGGGGACTAAGCCAGGCAGGGCCTGCCACCTCATTCACTAGCACGAGGTAGCGGATCGCGTCCTTGGCCGTCCGGATGCCGCCCGCCACCTTGACGCCGACGCGCCGGCCAGAGGCTTGCTCGAAGTCCCGGACGGCCGCGAGCATCACCAGAGCCGTCGGCGGAGTCGCGGCGGGCGTGACCTTGCCGGTCGACGTCTTGATGAAATCCGCCCCGGCCATCATCGCCAGCCACGACGCGCGCGCGACGTTATCCAGCGTGGCCAGTTCGCCGGTTTCGAGTATGACCTTCAGGTGCGCTGGGCCGCAGGCCTCGCGCACGGCGAGGATCTCGGCGTACACCTGACCGTAACGGCCAGCCAGGAACGCCCCGCGGTCGATCACCATGTCAACCTCATCCGCGCCCGCCCCGACCGCGTCCTCGACGTCGGCAAGCTTCACGGCAAGCGACGCCCGGCCGGACGGAAACGCGGTCGCGACAGACGCGACAGCAACACCGCGGCCTGCCACGGCCTCCTTAGCGACCCTGACGAGATCCGGGTACACGCAGACGGCTGCCACCGGCGGGACTGACAGATCCGATGGATCTGGCTGGCGAGCCTTGGCGCACATGGCACGGACCTTGCCCGGCGTATCGGCGCCCTCCAGCGTTGTCAGGTCTACCATCCTGACGGCCATGTCCAGCGCCTGCAGCTTGGCGTCCTTCTTGATCGAGCGGGTTGCTAGCCCGGCAGCTCGCTGGGCCGCGCCCACCTCGTCGACGCCGGGCAGGCCGTGCAGTACCTGGCGCAATGCCGCATCGGACGTAGCCACGTCGCCTGCGTCGAAGGCGCCCACCTCGAAAGCACCGCGCGGCGCCGACTGCGTTATCGATTCGATCCCCACGCGCACACGTTACCTTTCTGCAGGCCTGACGAAGGCGTTGGCAGGCACCAGGAACGGGCTGCGCTAGGCGATGTGGCCCGCCCGCAGCTCAGCGAAGCCGGGCTTGATCACGGTGTCGATGATCCACAGTCGCTCGTCAAACGGAGCGAAGGCGCTCTTCATGGCGTTGATAGTCAGCCACTCGACATCCGGCCAGCCATAGCCGAACGCCTCGCTCAGGGCGTGGAACTCCGATGACAGGCTGACACCGCTCATCAGCCGGTTGTCAGTATTGACCGTGACCCGGAACAGCATCTCCCGCAACAGGCCGATCGGATGCTCCTTGATCGATGCGGCCGCGCCGGTCTGCACGTTTGACGTCGGGCACATCTCCAGCGGGATCCTGCGGTCCCGGACGTAACTGGCCAGCCTGCCCAGCGACGGGCGGCCCTCACCGTGATCGGGCACGTCGATGTCGTCGATGATCCGCACCCCGTGGCCAAGACGGTGAGCGCCGCACCACTGCAAGGCCTCCCAGATCGACGGCAGGCCGAACCCTTCGCCGGCATGGATCGTGATGTGGAAGTTCTCGCGTTCGGCGTACTGGAAGGCGTCCAGGTGACGGCTTGGCCTGTTGCCAGCTTCCGCGCCGGCAATGTCAAATCCGACTACGCCCGCGTCCCGGTGCCTGACGGCAAGCTCGGCGATCTCCAGCGACCTGGCCGCCGTGCGCATGGCGGTCAGCAGCGCGTAGACGGTGATCTTCCGGCCTGCGCTGCCACGGCGGAAGCCTTCCAGCACCGCCTCCACCACCTCGTCCAGGCTGAGGTCCCGCTCTAGGTGCAGCTCAGGAGCGAACCGGACCTCGGCGTACACGATCCCGTCGGCGGCCAGGTCTTCCGCGCATTCGGCGGCAACCCTGATCAGCGCGTCCGGAGTCTGCATCACCCCCACCGTGTGCTGGAATGCCTCCAGGTACAGCTCAAGCGTGCCGCGCTGCGCGACGGCCGCCATCCACTCCGCCAGGCCTGCCGCATCGCCGGCCGGAAGCCTCGCGTAACCCGCCTGGCGCGCCAGGTCCACGATTGTCTGCGGGCGCAGCCCGCCATCCAGGTGATCGTGCAGCAGCACCTTCGGGGCGCGGCGGATTTCGTCCATGGTCAGCGACATGCCCACCATTGTCACCTGATGTGCTCTGGCGCACGAGGCATAGCCGGTGCAAGGGCGGGCCTAATGGCGCGCTGTCACCGAGCGATTGCCGTCCGCCAACCGAACGTGAGTCGGCGGTGGTTCCCAGCTAGCCCACCGGTGAACGGGCATCACGATCCGCGACGGTCTCGATTCAGCAAATATGGATCTGGACTGCAGATTCTTGCTTCCCGGGTGACGGCGCAGGACTACTGTTCGGGGCTTGATGTGGCCACTATCATCGCGGTGGCCGGCCTCGTCGGCGGGGTGCGGGCGCCCAAGGCTGACGGTCAGCCGTACGTCGAGGCGTGACACGAGAGCGAGCTGAATGAACGTCGATTGGGCGGCGCTGCGTGCTGCTGCCACTGATGTAGCCGCACGTGCCCATGCGCCGTACTCGGGTCTTCAGGTTGGTGCCGCCGGGCAAGATCGCGACGGCACGATGGTGACCGGCTGCAACGTGGAGAATGCGTCCTACGGGCTGACCTTGTGCGCGGAGTGCGGGCTTGTCAGCGCTCAGCACGCAGCCGGAGCCGGACCGCTCGTGGCGGCCAGCGTCGTGGCGGCCGACGGTGCCCCGCTGATGCCCTGCGGCCGGTGCCGCCAGCTCCTTCTCGAGGCCGGCGGCCCGGAACTGCTGCTCGATGCGGATACCGGACCGCTGCGCCTCGGGGACTTGCTGCCTGGCGCTTTCACTGACAGCGACCTGGCCAGCCGGAGCCGCCGCGATGCCTGACGCCGTCGACCTGATCCGGTCCAAGCGCGATGGCGGCAGGCTGTCAGCTGCCGACATTCGCTGGCTGATCGCCGCGTACACGGCGGGCACTATCGCCGACGAGCAGGTGGCCGCGCTGCTGATGGCGGTTTACTTCCGCGGCCTTGCCGCCGACGAGCTGATGGCATGGACCGACGCCATGATCAGCTCCGGCGAGCGGCTCGACCTGGGCGAGCTCGCCGCGCCGACCGTCGACAAGCACTCCACGGGCGGCGTCGGCGACAAGGTGTCACTGATTCTGGCGCCGCTGATAGCCAGCTGCGGCGCCGCCGTGCCGCAGCTGTCCGGGCGCGGCCTCGGCCACACCGGCGGCACGCTCGACAAGCTCGAGTCGATTCCGGGCTGGCGGGCGTCGCTCTCGAACGCCGAGATCGCGGCGGTCCTGGCAGCAACCGGCTGCGTGATCTGCGCTGCAGGCGACGGCCTGGCACCAGCCGACCGGCGGCTTTACGCTCTTCGGGACGTTACCGGCACGGTGGAGTCCATCCCGCTGATCGCCAGCTCGATCATGTCCAAGAAAATCGCCGAGGGAACGGGGTCGCTTGTCCTCGACGTCAAAGTAGGCCGCGGCGCGTTCATGCCAGACCTTGCCTCGGCCCGCCAGCTCGCGGAGACCATGGTCGACCTCGGCAACGCGTACGGAGTGCGGACCAGTGCCTTGCTCACGCGGATGGACACCCCGCTCGGACGGGCTGTCGGTAACGCCGTCGAGGTCGAGGAGTCGGTTGCGACGCTGCGCGGGCATGGCCCGGCCGACCTGGTGGAAGTAACACTGGCGCTGGCGGCCGAGATGCTACGGCTGACCGGGCTCGGTGCGGAACCTGCCGCCGCGCTCGCCGACGGGAGTGCGCTGCAGCGGTACAGCGACATGATCAAGGCGCAGGGCGGCGATCCGGAGGCGCCGCTACCGGCGGCACAGCACGCCGAGATCGTGACCGCGCAATCCGGTGGCTGGCTGCAGAGCCTGGACGCGCGCGCCGTCGGCGTCGCGGCCTGGCGCCTCGGCGCCGGCCGGGCCAGGAAGGAGGACCCGGTGTCGGCCTCCGCGGGGATCATCTGCCTGGCCAAGCCAGGCGATGAGGTCGCGCCCGGCCAGCCGGTGCTCGAACTGCGCACCGACGACCCCGGCAAGTTCGACCGTGCACGCGAAGCGCTCGCGGGTGCGGTCCGCATCGGTCCTGACGCGCCCGAGCCCGCCGGCCTGGTGCTCGATCGAATCGGATGACGCGAGGCACTCATGACTGACCCGTATGCGACAGCTGCGGCCAGCGCCGAGCAGCTGGCAAGGCTCACCGGCGTTGACTCCCACGACGTCGCTGTCGTGCTGGGCTCGGGCTGGGCACCGGCCGCCGACGCGATCGGCGCGCCCGACGCGGTAGTCCCGGTGGCCGAGCTCGGGGGGTTTGCCGAGCCCACAGTGCCAGGGCACGTGCCGGCCGTGCGGTCGGTCAGGGCGGGCAGCCTGCACGTGCTGGTGTTCCTTGGCCGCACCCATTTGTATGAGGGTCACGACGTCGCAACTGTGGTGCACGGCGTGCGCACAGCTGCTGCCGCCGGCTGCCGCGTGATCGTGCTGACCAACGCGGCGGGCGGGATAAGGCCAGGACTACAGCCAGGCCAGCCTGTTCTGATCAGTGATCACATCAACCTCACCGGCCGCTCGCCGCTCGGGGGGCCACCACCCGACGGTTACCCGTCGCGGTTCACCGACCTGTCGGAGGCATATTCGGCAAAGCTGCGCGCGGTCGCCAGGGCAGCCGACCCGACCCTGGAAGAAGGCGTGTACGCCGCCCTTGTCGGCCCGCACTACGAAACCCCGGCTGAGATCCGGATGCTGCAGGCAGCCGGCGCGGACCTCGTCGGCATGTCTACCGCCCTCGAGACGATCGCCGCCCGCCACCTTGGCGCCGAGGTCCTCGGCCTGTCGCTGGTCACCAACCTCGCTGCCGGGCTGAGCGATCAGCCGCTCGATCACAGCGAGGTCGTCGCCGCCGGACAGCAGGCAGCGCTGCGGATGGGGACATTGCTGGCCGAGATCCTGCCCAGGCTCGCCTGACATGGTCGCCGCAGAAACGGTCACCCGCGAGCTGCGGGCCAGGGTGTCCGCGTGGATCGCCGACGACCCGGACCAGGCCGACCGGGCGGAACTGACCGCATTGCTTGCCTACGACAGCGACGACGCCATCGCCGAACTAGCCGACCGGTTCGCCGGACGGCTCCAGTTCGGCACAGCCGGGTTGCGCGGCGCCGTCGCCGCCGGCCCGAACCGCATGAATCGCGCGATCGTCCGGGCGACGACCGCAGCCCTGGCGGGCTGGCTCGGCGACCGCTTTCCTGGCAGCCAGGAGGCCGGCGTCGTGATCGGCTGCGACGCTCGCCGCCGCAGCGACGAGTTCGCGGACGAAGCTGCCAGAGTGCTGGCCGGCGCAGGCATCCGGGTCCATCTGCTGCCACGGCAGCAACCCACGCCACTGCTTGCATTTGCCGTCCGCCATCTGAGGGCCGCTGCCGGCGTCATGATCACCGCCAGCCACAACCCGCCTGGCGACAACGGATACAAGCTCTACCTGGGTGAAGGGGCGCAGATCGTACCCCCTGCTGACGCCGAAATCGAGGCCGCAATCAGCCAGCTTGGCCCGCTCAGCCAGATCCCGCTCGCGGCGCCGGACAGCCCGCTCATCACCCGGCTTGACGACGCGGTAGCCAAGGCGTACCTCGACGCGG
>Ga0335075_10018817_pt1 | contig 10235 bp, 10 predicted proteins | sample Lox_Sample_24_FD_206723 | JGI IMG/M metagenome (GOLD analysis project Ga0335075, IMG submission 206723) | Soil microbial communities from Loxahatchee National Wildlife Refuge, Florida, United States - Lox_Sample_2.4 | ecosystem: Environmental > Terrestrial > Soil > Wetlands | place: USA... | reverse complement strand
CCCCGGTTTAGGCGCTAGCGGCCTAGCGTGCTGGCCACCCCAGGAAGTACGCACCACACCAACGGTGGTGTCCTCAGGCTGTCGGCGCCCCTTGAGTTCTCCGAAGATCGTTGCGTCGACTAATTATTGGCCGTCAATGCGAACATACGAGGAGCGGGACATTGCTTGAACTCGTGCGGCGTGCTGCCGCGGGTGATGGACTGGCGTGGCGGCAGCTTATCGACGAGCTGGAACCGTCGCTGCGTCGGGCCAGCTCGGCCTACCGACTCGGCGAAACCGAGGCCGCGGAGGTGGTCGCCACGGTCTGGTTGAAATTGGCCGAGAATATCGGTTCACGGTGCGACGGCAGCTCGGTGTGGGGCTGGCTTGTGACGACGCTCCGCAGGGAGTGCCTCGCCCGGGAAAGCGCGCGCAGTCGCCAACGGCCCGTGGCAGACTTCGCCGGTGGCGCACAAATCGACGAAGTGCGCTGCGCAACAGGTGAGTCTGAACAGCGCCGCCAAGCCGAACTCCAGCTCGCCGATTGCGAACGCCGACTCGGCACCGCACACCAAACGATCGCCACACAAGATCGCCGAATCGGCTGGCTCATGGCCGAATTCGCTCGGCTGCGAAACGCGGCCGCATCGACTGTGCCCCATGACTACGTTCGCGACGGTCACCGATTGGTATCGCAACCGTCGAGGGCCGCAAGCCAGCCCGCAGCCCATCGCGGGTTGCGTCACAAAATTAGGTAGCTCGCTAATCTAGCGGACCGGCGCAGATGCGCGGATAGTTTCAATGGTCAACACCGACGGCTTCGAGTAGCGATCGTGACTGAGCGATCGTGAACGACCGGGGAAGGATGGCATTAAGGTGAGTGGTCCAATTTCGGTCGTTATCGCCGAGGATTGCCTGCTGGTGCGAGACAGCGTTTCTCGGTCGTTGTCGACCGACGCCGATGTGACTGTCGTTGGTGTCGCCGAGGATTATGACTCCGCGGTCGAACTCGTCGAAAAGTGTCGGCCGGCGATGCTGGTCACCGACGTACGGATGCCACCGACGTCGACCGATGAGGGCATCCGGTTGGCCCGGTGGATGCGAACGGCGCATCCGGACACCGGGGTGATCGTGTTGTCGCAATACGCGGATCCGCGCTACGCGGCGGGGCTGCTGGACGGCGGTACGGCGGCCCGCGGGTATCTGTTGAAGGAACGTGTTTCACATTTCGACCAGCTCAGCGAGGCGGTGCACCAGGTCGCGACCGGTGGGACGGTGCTCGACCCGCTGGTGGTGGATGCGCTGCTCGCGCAGCCGAGCTCCGCCGCGACGCTCAGCCGGTTGACCCCCAGGGAACGCGAGGTGCTCGCAGAATTGGCAACGGGGGTCAGTAATCGCTCGGTGGCGCAACGGCTCTTCCTGTCTCAGCGGGCGGTGGAAAAGCATATTAATTCGATTTTCGCCAAGCTCGGCCTGACCGTCGACGACACGGTTGATCGGCGGGTCAAGGCTGTGCTGATGTTCCTCGACGACGTCTCGGCTTAACAGTGTGGTGTCGACACCGTTACGAAGTGTGGTGTGTACACCATGGTGTGCGGCAAACGGGCCCCTGCATAATGCGCAGGTGAGGGACGAGCGTGTGCGAGTCTGGGTCGTCGACGACCAGGCCAGTTTCCGGCGCGCTACAGCCGCCGCCGTGGCTGCCACAGACGATTTCGTCATGGCCGGCGAATGCGAGACCGGTGAATCCGCGATCGAACTTATTCGGGACGGCGGTGCTGAAATCGTATTGATGGATATTCACATGCCGGGAATGGGTGGCATCGAAGCCACGCGACGAATCCGTGCTGCACATCCAGATTTGATGGTCCTGCTGATGTCAACCTATGACGTCGAGGACCTTCCTGCTGGGGTCGCCGATTGCGGCGCCACCGCCTACCTGCACAAAGAACACCTGAGCCCCGACCTGCTGACCCGGCTATGGCGGGCAGCCGACTGAGGCCCGGCCCGGTGCACGTAGGCTACGACCTAGTTCACCGCCGTGCGAAGGAACGCTTTCAGCTGTTCCTTTCCACTCTCCTGGCCATGTATTCCGTTGCTGGCGTGTTGATGGAGCTCGGCATGTACGGGTGGGTGCTGCGATCCCCCTGGCTTCTAGCCATCGCGGGGATCTGCACCGCGAATTGTGTCGTGCTGGGGATCGCGTTGCGCCTGGCGCGACGCGGTAGATATCAGCGATCGATCACGCTGGTTTGTATTGGTAACTGGGCCACCGTTTCGCTCGCTACGCTTATCGTGCCGGACGGCATGCCGGTTATGCTGCTTTTGGCGTTGGTGCCCGTCGTTTTCGCCGAGCCCTACGTCAGCTCACAGCGAGGGCTAGTTTTCACACTGATTACCGTCGGCTGCGTAGTGGGTCTGGCTGCGCTAGCACGGTTTCAGGATATTTCACATTTGGAAGTGCATTTTCCCCACGCTATCAATAGCGCGTACATCAGCGTGGCTCTCCCGGTCCTTGCCGTGCAAATCCTGGTGATTGTGTGGAACAACGCTACGGCGCTGCGAGAATCGGAGAAGTTGCTCGCCGACCGCGCCGCCCAACTCACGGCATCGCGTACCCGGCTAATCAGCGCCGCTGACGACGAACGGCGCCGCCTCGAACGTGACCTGCATGACGGCGCCCAGCAATACCTCGTCGCCTTGGCGGTGCTCATCCAACTCGCCCGCACCGCCGGACACGACCGATATCAGCCGCTGCTCACCGAGGCGTGCGAGCTGCTGGAGACCGCGATCGCCGAGATCCGCAGACTCGCCCACGGGATTTACCCCCAACTGCTCGTCAGCGGCGGTCTGGCCCAAGCCTTGCCGGCAGTCGCCGCGCGCGCCCCGGTCCCCGTGCAGCTGAACCTGCATGGCCTCGACCGCTACTCCGCTTCGATCGAGGCCGCCCTCTATTTCTGCTGCAGCGAAGCGCTGCAGAATGCCGCCAAACACGGCGGCCCTGGCACCACGGTCACGATCACGGCCAACGACAACGACCGGACGCTTACCCTCACTATCAGTGACACCGGCCGCGGATTCGACCCCGCGACCATCGGCACCGGGCTTGCCAATATGACCGACCGCCTGTCGGCCATCGGCGGGAACCTCGTTATCGACACCGCGCCCGGACGCGGCACCCGCGTCACCGCCGTCATCGCCACCCTGGTGCAACCGGGCTGCTCGGACCCCGTACTGCGTGGTTGATGCCGAGGACCCCCGGCTGCGTGCTGACGAGAGAGGTCACGCGCTTGGCTGCACACCAACGGTCGGCCAATCAATGTCCGGTGGTGGTGCTGGCATCACCTCAATTATAGGTGTAGGCACCGTTTCCGTATCAGCCTGGCGCGCTTGACAATTAAGCGAACAGGGATTGCACATCAGGCGTTAACGCCCGCCCAACACCTACCGGAAGATACAACCCTGGGCACCGGTGACACAGCCGTCACACTCTGTCCAAATACCGAACACGACTTTTGACTTTTCCAGGGATGCCTTGGTGAGGAGAGATTTTCGATGAAACTTTTACAGCGCGAACGCGCCAACCTTGAGCGGTACCTTCCCGGCTTGGACGGCTTGCTGGCAGAAACATCCTCGGCCGAGCTAGAGCGACCCGGATCGCCCGGAATCAAGATGTTTCGCGACGCCGGCGGACCAGCGCTTGTCATACCTACCGAGTACCAGGGGCTGGGTGCCGACCCTCTTAGCGCACTCCGCATCCAGCGGGCCCTCGGGTCCCGTTCACCATCGCTGGCGGTCGCAACCACGATGCACCACTTTTCTGTGTCCAGTCTGGTCCTCGTGGCAGCAGGCGGCGGCAATGAGTGGCTACTCGTGGAAGCTATTGCGTCCCAGCGCTTGCTGGTCGCATCCGGCTTTGCCGAGGGGCGTCCCGATGGCCGAATTCTGGCGCCAACCATGACCACAACGATCACCGATGATGGTCTCCGAGTGTCAGGTGTCAAACGTCCGTGCAGCCTGGCCCGGTCGATGGATCTTCTCACCGCGAGCGTTATCGTGCCCGGCACCGACGGCCGGGAAGATCAGCTTGGGGTGGCGCTAATCCCGTCGACCGATCCAGGTGTCTCCGTCACCCCGTTCTGGTCCAGCTTCGCTCTTGCCGGTGCCGAAAGCGATCAGGTGACCGTCGACAACGTCCTGGTGCCAAACGATCTCGTGGTTCTGACCGGCCCGGTGGAGGGCGCGCAGCTCGACGAGATCCAGACCGCGGGTTTCGTGTGGTTCGAGCTGCTGATCACGGGTGCATACCTGGGTGCCGCCACGGCACTGGTCGAGCGCGCCATCGCGATCGACCGCGTGGCCGACAGCGAGAAACTCAGGCTCGTCACCGGGGTCGAGGCGGCGATGGCCGCCTTGGAGAACATCGCACGCCAGGTCCCAGCCTGGCAGTGCGATCAGCGCCTGCTCGCTGATGCGTTACTAGTGCGTTACGCCGTCCAGGATGCGATCGCCGAGGTGGTCCCTCGAGCGGTGGAACTGCTCGGCGGCCTGAACTTCATGACCTCCGACGAAATCGGATATCTCGCCTCCGCGGTGAACGGCCTCGGCTTTCACCCGCCGGCCCGAGCCAAGATGGCCGGACCCCTGATGAACTACCTGACTGGATCGTCCCTACGGATCGCATAAAGGAAATCGAAGATGAGCTGGCATAAGCGAACACTCCTGTTGACCGGCGGCTCCGGCGTTCTGGGCCGGGCCCTTATCGACGAGCTGGCCCACGACTTCGAGATCGTGTGCCTGCGCAACCGACGGCCGATCGCCGATCCTCGGGTCGCCGGCGAATTCGCCGGCAGCTTGCACCATCCGACGCTGGGTCTATCCGCCGATGAGTACCAACGGCTTGCCCACCGTGTTGACGCGATCGTGCACTCGGCCGCGGTCACTAGCTGGAAGGAGGACCCGGCCCATATCCGCGACACCAACCTGTCCGGACCGACGGTGCTGCTGCGGCTGGCTGAAGAGGCGCGGGCGCCCCTGTACTTCATCAGCACGGCATTTGTCGCAAACCCACCGGACGACGGTCACAACTTTCCCGGCGCGGCAACGTATGTGCAGTCGAAGATCGACGCCGAGCGTCTCGTGCGCGACTATCCCGTCGACACCGTCATCGTTCGTCCCTCCGTTATCTGCGGAAGCACGGTCGACGGGCGGATCGCGGCGTTCCAGGGCTTCCATCGCGTCCTGGGTAATGCGGTGCGGGGCCGGGTTCCGTTGGTGCCGTGTGACGCGGACTCCCTGATCGACACGATCCCGCAGGATCTAGTCGCCCAGGCTCTGGGCAAGCTGCTGCGTGAACAGGTCAGCGAAGGGGAATTCTGGCTCTCTTCCGGCCCGAACGCCTTGCGTGCCAAGGATTTTTGGGAAATATGTCAGAATCTGTCAAGCGAATTCGGAATCGATGTGGCGCCGCCGCGTTTCGTCCCGAGCGAAGCCGTCGACCGGCTGTTGTTACCGCTGCTCGAGGATGTGCTGCCCGCGGACGCACAGCAGATGTTTCGCGACTTCCTCGAATTTGTTTGGTTGTTCCAGGCGCCCGATCCGTTACCCACCTCGATGCCAGAGCTGGGTTTCGAGCGGCAGATCACCCACGCCGCCCTGCGCGCCGCCACGGCAAAGTCGTTGCGCTACTGGGCCGAGACGAGGGGTGTCATCGCTCCCGAGAAGAGGACACGAGTGGCATGACGGCAACTGATATCGACTTTTCGGTGGCCGAGTTGTGCCGCACCCACTTCGGCTCCGCCCGTGCTGTGCTGGGCAGCGTTCTTGGCGGGATGGCCGAAATCCGTTCTGAAGGAGCGTGGGTCGACGCCAGCGACGGTCGCCGATATCTTGATTTCGGGGGTTATGGCGTCTTCCTGCTCGGTCACCGCCATCCGGCCGTGACCGCCGCGGTGCACCGACAACTCGATGTGCATCCGATGTCGTCGCGGGTCTTTTTCGAACCGGTCGCTCTTCGCGCCGCGGCCGCGCTCGCGGAAACAACGCCCGGCGACCTGTCGATGGTGCACTTCGTCAACTCGGGAGCGGAGGCGACCGAGGCCGCGCTCAAACTCGCCCGCGCCAATGGCAAGACCGCGATGATCAGCACGCACAACGGCTTTCACGGCAAGACGCTCGGTGCGCTCAGCGTCACGGCGAAGGACAAGTATCAGGATCCGTTCCGCCCGTTGCTCCCCGATGTGGCCGCGGTGCCATTCGGTGACGCCTCCGCGTTGGCTGCGGCACTGACCTCCGTCGCCGGACGCGGCTGCGTCATTGTCGAACCGGTGCAGGGCGAGGGTGGCGTGCAGATCCCGCCCGCGGGTTATCTGCGCGAGGTCGCCACCTTGTGCCACCGATATGGGGCGTTACTCGTGGTCGACGAAATCCAAACCGGGCTGGGGCGTCTTGGCTCATGGTGGGGCATCGACGCAGAGGGCATCGTGCCCGACATCCTGCTTGCCGGCAAGGGTCTGTCCGGAGGAGTTGTGCCCATCGCCGCTATGGTCGCCACGCCGCAGGCATACGCCCCGTTCGCCAACGACCCGTATCTCCACACCTCCACCTTCGCTGCGTCACCGCTGGCGTGCGCCGCAGCGACAGCAGCGATCGAGGCGATGCGGACTGACGATCTACCCAGACGGGCCGCGGTGCTCGGTGACACACTGTTGTCTGGCCTCGGCCGAATCGTGGACGCTAGTCCGGCGCGTGATCGCATCGCGGTGCGTGGGCGCGGACTGCTGCTTGGGGTCGAGTTGAGTGAACCGGGTGCGGTCGGAGAACTCTTCCTGAATCTCGTTGACCGAGGAGTCCTCGCCAACCACTCGCTGAACTCGTCCACGGTGCTGCGGTTCACCCCGCCAGCCATCATCGCCGACACCGAAGTCGAAACATTTCTGGCGGCTTTCGCCGATGCCTTGGCCGACGTGGAGCTCGGCTGAGTCCCGATATATCCATCATCACGATCATCCGAGGAGAATCCATGAGAACCGTAAGCCTCCGCGCCATCGCCACCGAGGTAGACGCCACAACCGCGTACGACCGCATCAGTGATTTCGTTCGCTATCCAGAACTCACCGACACCGTGATCTCGGTCGAGGTCGACGGTGCCGACCACCAAGCGGTGGTGTCCACCTGGACCGTGAAGTTCCGGCGCGGTCTGATGCGCTGGACCGAGCGTGACACCTTCGACCCGGGCGCCGGGACTATCGATTTCATCCAGCTGTCCGGCGATTTCGCTTCACTTCGGGGGATGTGGCGGGTTACCGCGACCGAAGAGGGCGCCGAGATCGAGTTCACAGCCGAATTCGATCTGGGGATGCCCACGCTGGCCGACATCCTCGATCCGGTTGCCGAATCCGCGCTGCGGGACAATATCACCGTTATCCTGGGCGGCCTACTCGGTGCCGTCAGGCTGGTCGCACCCGCTCACCCCGGCGACCGCGCGATTCTCAATTGATGGCAGCGTAGCTAACAGCGCCGCGCGTATCTCGTCGCGGCTCCAACGCGGCGTCCAGGGACGTTCCCAGGCCGAACCGGCCCCGTACGGTAGCCATACCGGCAACGGTCGAAAATTGCGGACGCTCAGTGACGCGACTCGGGCGGCGCGCTTTCGTCGCGATGTGTGAGCATGGGAAGGTGAACGCACGCCAATTCGCCCGTTTGCTGGGTGCCGCGGTGGTGATCACCGGGGCGACGTTGCTGAGCGCACCGATCCTCATCGCCCCCGCATCCGCCGCTCCCTGCCCCGACGTCGAGGTGACGTTCGCCCGGGGCGCCAACGAGCCACCCGGTGTTGGTGGGGTCGGACAGGCGTTTATCGATTCGCTGCGCACACAGGTGGGGGGTCGGTCGGTCGGGGTGTACCCGATCAACTACCCCGCCGGCGACGATTGGGCCCCGTCGGCATCGGCCGGCGCCGTCGATGCGCACGCCCACGTGAAGTCGATGGTTGCGAACTGTCCCAACACCAGGCTGGTGCTGGGTGGATATTCCCTGGGCGCGATGGTGATAGATCTGACCACCATCGCCCAGGCACCGGTGGCGGGCTTGATCCCCGACATCCTTACGGCGGACGAGGCCAATCACGTTGCTGCGCTCGCGTTATTCGGGAATGCGTCGGACAGATATCTGGGGGCGCCGGTCAGCGAGCTCAGCCCGTGGTACGGGGCGAAGGCCATTGACTTGTGTGCGCCGGGCGATCCGGTGTGCACGCCCGGCGGGACCCTAGCGTTTCCGTCGCATGACGAGCTGTTCTCCGCACCACACCTGTCCTACCAGCAGTCCGGGATGCCCAGCCAGGCCGCGACTTTCGTGGCGGGCCATCTCTAAGGCGGTCAGCAAGACCTCGAGCTAACTGGTGATTCCGGCCAATTCGTGCGCCACCGCGTCGAAGGCGCGCAGCGTGTCCGACAACGCGTTGGGGTCCTGAGAGTCCGGCTGGGTGGACAACTTGGCGGCCACCAGCTCCGCGGCGCGGTTGACGTAAATCATCTGACCACACATGCCCTGACATAACGCGACGTTGTTGCCCGGGTAGGGAAACCACACTTGGTTGCGGTACATGCCGCCCGGCATTCCGGTGTCGTCGGGGCTGGCGGCGAACGCCTGACGCGAGTCGGGACCGCCGTCGAGCGTGTCGGCGATCCACGCTGCCGGCACCACTTGCTGGCCGGTCAACGAGACACCGTCGCGCAAGAACAGCGACCCGAACCGGACCATGTCGGTCAGACAGGCGTTGATGCCGCCGTCGAAAAATCCGGTGCCGACCGCGTCCACGCCGATGGTGGCGTCGCGTTGGGCGCCGATGCGGCTCCACAGCAGTTCCGACATCAGTTCGGGCATCCGCTGGCCGCCGGCGACCTCGCAGATCCAGCCGAGTACATCGGTTTCACACGAGCGATATTCGAACGGGCCGCCGTGCGCCGCCTTCTGCCGCAAGGTCAGCAGGAAGTCATACAGCGTGGAGGGGGCGTCCGGACCGCTCTTGGGTGCCCACCCCATCGCCTGGTCGAGGACGTGTATCTCCGCGGTCGGGTGGAGGTAATTGTCTGAGAAGGCGACACCCGACCTCATGTCCAGCAGGTGGCGCACGGTCGCACCGGCGTAGCCGCAGTTCGCCAGGGCGGGAACGAATGTCGTGACCGGCGCGTCAAGCTCGATCGAACCGGCCTCGTGCAGCGCGCCGACCACGACAGCCACCAGCGACTTGCTCACCGAGAACAGCAGGTGGCGGGTCTGCGCTCCCATGCCGTCGAGGTACTCCTCGGCCACCATCGAACCGCGGTGGGCGACGGCCCACCCGTCGGTAGCCGTGGTCGCCATCACCGCGCCGACGGTGGTGGCCACCCCGTCGGTGCCGGTCACCCCGATGTCGGCGATCGGCGCGCTGGCTGCGGGTAACACCGCGGTGGGCCCGGTCCCGCGCGAGATCAGCGCGGTCGGCACGAAGTCTTCGACGTGCTGGAATGACCAATGCGCATAGGGCTCCGTCAGCCAATTCTCCAGTGAGATACCGGCCGGGGCGCCCTTCACGCTCGTGCGACGAGCCGCGAGACGATCGGCGCGGCCGGCGCCAGGGGCGTTGAGACGAACTTCGCCTTCATCCCCGTGACCCAGCGCCGGCAGCGGTCGGTGAGCTGGTAGTCGTCGCTCTGCAGGTGTCCGCGGGTGACGAGCACTCCGAGTTGGGCGCCCTCGGAGCGTAAGTCGCCAGGCGCCGCGACACGCATGTAAAAGGCCTCGGACCCGTCGAGCAGCGTGGCCCAATCGTTGGCCGACCGCGCAAAAGAGACGCGCCCGTCGTCGTCAATGCGCCATACACCGGTGCGTGGCGTCGCGGTGAAGAGCTCGATCTCCGGCGAGGTCTCCGTGAGTATCACCTGGCCCCAGACCTCGTCCTCGCCATAGCCCCGCTCCCAGCGCGAGTTGATCCCCTCGACGTCGAGCTCGTACTCCACGTCCATGTATTCGAGCAGGTGAAAGAGGAACAGCGGCATGTCGGCGTAGGCCTCGGTGGTCAGGTTCGTCATAGGGCTCGCGCCGGACAGGCGCGGGTTCACCTCGCCGAGGTAGAGCTCCCCGGAATCCAGGTCATGCAGAAGGTCCACCTCGAAATAGCCGCGATACCCCTCGCGGCTCAGGACGCCACCCAGCTTTCGCACCATTTCTCGCGCGGCGTGCGTCTGGTCCGGCGGCAGCACTTCGCGCCAGATGTC
>Ga0335075_10018816_pt1 | contig 10235 bp, 11 predicted proteins | sample Lox_Sample_24_FD_206723 | JGI IMG/M metagenome (GOLD analysis project Ga0335075, IMG submission 206723) | Soil microbial communities from Loxahatchee National Wildlife Refuge, Florida, United States - Lox_Sample_2.4 | ecosystem: Environmental > Terrestrial > Soil > Wetlands | place: USA... | reverse complement strand
CTGTGGCCAGTTCCGTGATCTTCGGCTCGATCTCCACGCTTACTAGCTCCACGTCCGTTGGACCATCGAGCCCGATGACGAGCCACGCTGTGCCGCTCCGGCCCTGTCCCGAGTCCTGCAGAATCCGGCCCCCTTGGGGACGCCGGCGGCCATCACCGAGAGCAACCCTCCCACCCGGTCGTCTTCGGAGAAGTCGAACCCGGCCTCGATGGCCCTGGTCCGTGCTGCTTGCACCATCATCGGGTGCTCGGCCATGCCGGCAGTGTGTCAGGTCAGGAACGGAACCTTTCCAGCCGCTCCAGGTACCAGCTGGGAAAACCGTACTTCCGCGCTGGGCCGAGGATCCGATCGAGGTAGGCGGGATCGGCGAGCTTCGGCTCCATGTGCGGGCAGATGTAGCAGAGAGCCGGTCGCCACTTGCCGTCGAGGGTCTCAACCAGCACCGCCTCGGGCAAGTATGTCTCGCCGAGAATGTCTTTGGCATGGGCGTAAAGGCGCGCTAGCTCGTCGTGCGTGGTAGTCGCCACGACGCCATATGCGGTGTCGGCACCAGAGCGGACAAGGTTGGCCCTAGGCTCGATTCGGACGTCGAAGCCAGCGAGACGTGCCACCTCCCAGCTCTCGGGCACCAAGTCAACTTCCTTCAGCACTTCGAAGTTGATGTAGGACCCGTAGAAGAAGGTCCAGATTTTTGGAGCTTCCACCGTCCACCTCAACCGACGCCAGCGGATACGTATTGTTTCATATGCGCTCGGTCGTCGTTCAGCTCCTTCAGGCTAGATCGAGCGCGCACACGGCGTTTGTCGAAGAGGCGGAGCGCCTTAGTAGACACACGTGACCGCCTTGCGAACTCACCAATGCCGACTTCTTCCACGTCTCATACTCCCTTGTCGTCGAGCCGAACAGCCCGACACCGAGTATGCAGCCTTCCCAAGGGGGAGAGTCATGCCGGACTGCGGCACGCGGCCGTGGGGCGCTCACCATCGTAAGAACAACGCTCCTCGGGTTAGAGGTCGGATGATCGAGGAGCCACCAAAAACAGAGGCAAGGGGTCAGTTGATGTCCTGCGGAACGGACAGGGCGATGCCGATGAGCGACAGTGCGCCGGCCCACGCGATCAGCGTGATTGCGCCAACGCCCGGCGAAACGAGGTGTTGGACTCGGAGGCCCATGAGTGCGTCCTGAGCACGGGTTGGCGTGAACCGCCCAACCGAAGGGACGAGACCGAACAGGAGGTCGTCTACGACGAGGGCCCAGGCAAATAGCGTGATGACCCCGCCGACTTGGCTGTGGATGATCGTTCCGAGGGCCGCGCCGATCGCGCCCCACAGGGCTGCGCCGGCGAGCCCTCCAAGCGTGAGCAGCAGAATGTCCCCGCTGCTGAGGACGACGCTGATGCCACGCCCGTCGAGGATCGCGTAGCCGATCGCCCAGCCGATAGCTTCGCTTAGCACCCCGAATGTGACTCCGGCCAATGCGCCGGCAACGACCTTGGCGGCGAAAACGTGCGAGCGCTCAGGGTTGAACAGGATCGTCGGACGGATCGTGCCATAGCGGTACTCGCTCGTCACAAGCAACACCCCGGCCAGTGCTGAGAACACGGCTGCGAGACTGCCCAGGCTAAGCAGCTGACGCTGATCTTCTCTGCTCGCAAGCCCGCTCGGGTGGGTGAGCAGCCCCGTAAGCAGTGTGAAGAGTAGGACCAGCACGATCATCCCGAGGATCAATCCGATCGTGGTCCGCGTCGAGCGGATCTTCAACAGCTCTGCCCTGACCTGCGCAATCATGCCGGTGTCTCCGAGGTCAGTTCGAGGAAGATATTCTCCAGCGCGCCTCCATCGTTGACCAGCTCGTCAACCGGGAGACCCGCGGCAAAGGCGATCTGACCGATCCGCTCGCTCGAAGCTCCGTGGACGAGCAGCGCATGGTCGATACCCGTCGTCACCTGCAAACCCTCATCACGCAGCGCCGCAGTGAGCCGCAGCGGATCGCCCGAGCGGATGCGAACTGCGCCGCCAGCGCGTGCTGTCAGCTCTGCCAGCGGGGACGCGATCACCAGCCGTCCGCGACTGATAATCAGCACCTGGTCGACGGTTTGGGCTACCTCCGCAAGTACGTGGCTCGAAACGAGCACCGTACGACCCTCCGACGCCAGACGACGCAGGAAGTCACGCAGCCAGCGCACACCCTCCGGGTCGAGCCCGTTGGCCGGCTCATCGAGGATCAGCAACTCCGGGTCGCCGAGCAGCGCCGCCGCGAGTCCGAGCCGCTGACGCATCCCGAGCGAATAAGCCTTCACGCGCCGATGGGCCGCCTCGGTGAGCTCCACCAAGCTCAGCACCTCATCGACGCGTGAGTTAGGAATATCGACGGCGCGTCCAAGCATCCGCAGGTGGTCGCGCCCCGTTCGGCCTGGATGGAAATCGGTCGCCTCGAGCACAGCACCAATCCGCAGCGCCGCCCGCGGCAACTCCGCGTAAGGATGATCGAACACAAGTGCTCGTCCACTCGTAGGCGCGGCCAGCCCCAGGATCATCCGCAGCGTCGTCGTCTTACCAGCGCCATTCGGGCCGAGAAAGCCCGTTATCGTCCCTTGCTCCAACGTAAATGTCAGATCCGTGACCGCTGAGACGTCACCAAAGCGCTTGGTCAACGACTCGGCTTTGACGACCGCTGTCAACCGCGTGACCGACCGTTGAACGGGACCGCAAAGTCACTGTCAATGCTCGCTTCTTCCACGTCTCGTACTCCCTCGTCGTCGAGGTGGATAACCCGACACATCAAGAGTGCGGCCTCCCCAAGGGGGAGAGTCAAGCGAGACAGTCGGAGGGATCGCGCTCTTCGAAACTCGATCTTTGCGTAGCCTCGTACTCGATCAGTGGTACAACCATGCAACCGGTCGCAGGTTCAAACGAGAAGGGCCATCTATCAGAACCATAAGTCCTGGTAGATGGCCCTTTTTTGTGGCGGAGGCCCCATTTACGCGTTAGCTGCGGCCGACCCGTTGACGGTACCGGTCGAGACCGTGGTCTGGCTCAACAAGGAAAATGCCTCCTGACCTGGGTCGACCTCCTTCCGGCCGCCCCCTCGCCCAATCAGTCTGATCTCTTCAGAAATGTGCCCCAACATCGGGCGGCGCGACATTCTCAGCAATCGCAGGTCCATATCGGGGCAAAGAGACGCCACCAGAACTTCGGGTTCGTGACCCGATGAACCGGCCGCTCCGAGCACCACGCATATGCACTGACAGGATGGCGCGCGCCTACTCAAGATCGGGCCCGAACGAATAAGTCCCAAGGAACTCTCATGAGGGAGGAGTTAGAGATTGGCGTCATTATCGAGAGCGGGCGCACTCTCTACAGGCTGAAAGAGAAGGAGGGCCGCCCGACCTGATACGGTGCCGCCGGGTTCCCCCGCGTAACCCCTGGCCCATTGAAGTTCCTCCTGCGTGAGAGCGACGTTCTCGGGACTTCAAGGGCGATGTTGCGACTTTGGGTAGTGCTGCCTCTGTCGTGTTGAATAGTGTTTGAGCACTGACCCGTCAGTCCGAAGTGGACGCTGAGTCGGCGGTCGTAGCCAATGACACGCTGCTCGGGGCCCGATGGTGCGGTGTGATCGACACTTCCTTCCGCCTCTCCCTCGACCGCCGCGAGTGGTGGCGAGCCAGCAGCGATACTGCGGCAGGTAGGAGCAAGCATCGGACCAGCGTGGCATCGAGCACCACCGCGGCGGCGAGAGCGAATCCGAGCTGCTGTACGAGTAGGAGCGACCCGGTGGCGAACCCCGCGAATACGAGACTCATCAACCCTGCCGCCGCAGTGATCACTGGCCCAGTCTTGGTTAGGCCTTCCTTCATTGCCTGCTCGAGCGTCTGACCAGCTACTCGCGCCTCTTGGACGCGGGTAAGGACGAACACGAGGTAGTCGAGTGAGAGTGCGAATGCGATGGCGACCGCAACGATGGGCACATAGATAACGAGACTTCCGGTGGCCGTCATGGGCAGGATCCCGCTCAGATGCCCGTGTTGGTAGCTCCACACGAGGGCGCCGAGCATGGCGGCTTCGCTGAGCGCCGCCAGGAGTGGCGCAAGCAGCGCCAGGGCGAGGGAGCGGGTGATCCAGCCGATGAGGAGCACGGTCACGATGGCTAGGAGCAGCAGGGCGAGCGGAAGGCGTTGACCGAGGGCGTGTCGGTGGTCGAGCTGGAAGGCGGCGTCGCCGCCGACCAAGAGATGGTAGGGAAGTTGAAGGGCTCGTAGTTCATCTACGACATTCAGCGCATTCGGTCCGTTGCCATCGCCGGTGACGTCGGCCGTGAGCAGCGTCTGGCCACCCAGATCCGAAGAGGTGATGGCGTCGACGTACCGGATCCTTTCAACGGTGCGCTCGAGGGAACGGGCCGCGGCCGATTGGGGCTTGACAGGAGCGACAATGTCGACGGTGGCGGTGCCAACTCCGAAGCGAGCATCGACGAAGGCCTGGGCCTGTCGGGGTTGCGATGTAGCGGGCAGCGAATTCGTCCCAACCTCGGTCAGGTGTATTCCGAAGGCGAGCGCTGCGAGGGCGAGGAGCGCCGCGAGCGACGTCCCAACTGTTATCCACGGCCGTCGCCGGACCCAGTCCGCGAGACGGGCGAAGCCGCCGTCGGCGCTCGAGTGCCGCAGGGGCCGAAGGCGTCGACCCCAACTGTCGAGCAGCGCCGGAACGAGCGTGCGCGCCACTGCCACGGCGGTCACCGTGGCGCAAATACCGCCGAGAGCGATGGAGCTGAATGGGGTGTCTCCGAAGACAAGGAGCGTCGCAAGGCAGGCGATGACGGTGACGCCGGACCAGGTGACGGTGCGCCCTGCCCGTTGTTTGGCTTCGGCTAGTCCCTCGTTGTGGCTGCGCCCGCTGGCTCGGGCTTGGCGGTAGCGAGCAACGAGCAGCAAGCCATAGTCGAGTGACAGACCGAGGCCGAGCATGGTGACGATGTTCACGCCGTAGGCGTCGATAGAGGTCAGGGCGGTAAGTGGGAGTAGGAGCGTGAAGGCGCCGGCAAAGGTGGCGACGCCGGCGAGCAAGGGGATCATGGCGACGCGAAGGCCGAAGAGAGCGGCGAGGATCAGCAATGCGGCAATAAGGCCGAGCAGTTCGCCGCGGAGAAGGCCCGACTCGGCAAGGGAATTGGCGGCGAGCCCGAAGTAGTCGTCACCGCCCACCAGTACCCGGGCTTCGGTGATGCTGTGGGCGGCGGACTGGACCTCGTCGAGCGCCGATGTCGATGGGCTGTTCGAAGCGGTGTGGGAAAAGGTCACGATTATCAGCGACGCGTCGCCGCCCTTGGCGCGAAGCGCCGAGCGTGTCGCACAGTTGCCGGCGGCGTCGTAGCAGCTCTGCACCGAGGCAACACCCGGGGACTGCTCCATGCGGGCAATGACCGCCCTGACTTCGCCGGCTAGTCCGGGCCGGTCAACGGGCCCCTCCAAGACGACGAAGTCTTCGCCACTGTTCGGGCCGTATCGGTCGAGGAGCTCTTGTACTTTCGCCGACTGCGTACCGCCGGCGACCGAGCCGTTCGAGAGGCGGCCGAACAACGGCACCAACGCGACGAGGCCGATCACGATGACGATCGCCCAACGTCGAATCGTTCGCCGCGTTGTTGAAGCGTCTCTGGGGCTTCGCTGGCCCGCCAACTGTGTTCGGGCCTTTCGTGCGGATGTCATCTGTGTGCCTTCCTTCATGGTTTTGGCGCCCGATGGGGCTTCATTCGGAAGGTACGAAATCGTCGCCGTGGCCGACAGAGGCCCAGGAGGCGTCTCGAGGGTGTCGTTAAGTACACCTTTGGGATGGTGCCTAGGCCTACTGCGCTGTCGGCAGTCGAGAGCCAAACTGGACGGGTTGGTGAATGCTCTCCGGTCGGGTGTCAGGCCGGAAGTGAGATGAGAGGAGCAGGACGATGGTGACCGAGACCACTTCGAGCACGGTGCTTGACACCACGTCCTGGACCAGGCGAGCACTTCGCGCCCCATGGCGGGGGTTGGTTCTGTGCGTGCCGATGCTTATCGAGCTAGGCGTGGCAGTGATCCTCTTGTTGGCGATGGCGCTCGTGCCCGTGTTTGTGGGCGTCATGTTGCTGCCCGATTGCCTGCTGGCCGTTCGTCGCGAGGCGGAGCGAGCCCGACGCCTAGTTCGAGTCGCCACGGGCGTGGACATCGCCTGCTGGTACCAGCCTGAGCACGTCGGGAAGCGAAATGGTCCGCGCTGGCGGACCGATTACCCCTGGCTGCTTGGGGATCCGACCACGTGGCGGGATCTGCTCTGGCTCTTCGTGAACCCGGCGGTCGGCTGGGTGTTAACCCTCCTACCGGTGGCATTGGTGGCTTGGGGCCTTTTCGGCGTGGCAATGCCGGCTGTCTGGAAGCCGATCGTCGACGCCGGATCCAACAACTGGTACGGACCGATCCATGTGACGACGGCATCGTCCTCCTGGTGGTGCGTGCCGCTCGGAGTGGCCTTCGTCGCGGCTGGATTCGGGCTTGGCCCGTCTCTCTTGGCTGCCTACGGTCGGTTTGCCAGATCGCTCCTGGCACCGAGCCGCCGAGCCGAGCTCTCCCGGCAGGTCGCCCAGCTCGCCCAGAGCCGCAACCAAGTGGTCGACCACCAGGCCGAAGAAATCCGCCGGATTGAACGCGACCTCCACGACGGGGCCCAAGCCCGACTAGTGGCGATGGGCATGACGCTGGGCGCCGTGGAGCAGCTCCTCGAACGCGACCCGACAGCGGCAAAAGAGCTCGTGGCAGGCGCGCGTGAGTCCTCCGCCAAGGCGCTCAGCGAGCTGCGCGACCTCGTGCGAGGGATCCACCCTCCGGTCCTCGCCGACCGCGGTCTCGTTGACGCCGTGCGAGCCCTTGCTCTTGACTGCTCCCTCGCCGTCTCCGTCGAGGATGACCTTGGCGTCCGGCTACCCGTTCCGCTCGAGTCCGCCGCGTATTTCGCGCTGAGCGAGCTGTTAGCCAACGCCACTAAGCACGCCGACGCTCAGCAGGTCCGCATCGACCTTCGACGGCGCACCGGCATGGTGCGCATCACGGTCGTCGACGACGGGGTCGGCGGCGCCGACCCGGCCAATGGCACTGGACTTCGAGGAGTTGAGCGGCGAGTAGCCGCGTTCGACGGCACGCTGCGGGTCAACAGCCCAGTAGGCGGGCCGACGACGGTCACCGTGGAGATCCCATGCGAGTCGTGATCGTCGAGGACTCGCTCCTTATCCGCGAAGGTCTTACCCGGTTGCTCGAAGCTTCTGGTGAGTCGGTCGCGGCCGCAGTAGGGAACGTACCCGAGTTTCTGGCCGCGGTCGACGAACAGAGTCCTGACGTGGCGATCGTAGATGTACGGCTCCCGCCGTCGTTCACTGACGAGGGACTTCGCGCCGCGCTTCAGGCTCGTCAGGACAATCCCGGTCTGCCGGTGCTGGTCCTGTCGCAGTACGTCGAACAGCTCTACGCACGTGAGCTCCTCGCGGACGGATCTGGCGGGGTCGGGTACCTCCTCAAGGACCGAGTCCTCGAAGGCGACCAATTCCTAGACGCAATCGCGCGCGTGGCGGATGGAGGCACGGCGATGGATCCTGAGGTGATCTCGCGACTTCTCGGACGGCAGTCGCGCAGTCAACCGCTCGGGAGGCTCAGCCCCAGAGAGCGCGAGGTCCTTGCGCTTATGGCCGAGGGCCGTTCCAACGCGGCAATCGCCCAGCGTCTTATCGTGAGCGAACGGGCAGTTGCCAAGCACACCTCGGCGATCTTCACCAAGCTCGATATGGCGCCCTCGGACGACGACAACCGAAGGGTATTGGCCGTGCTCACCTACCTAGAGCGCTGAGTGGCGTTTGAATTATCGCCGCCGACGGGTCGTTTGGCTCGCACACGGGGAGGTACTTGATCATTTCACGGTGTTGCCGGCTCATTTCGATCCTTTCTCGGATGTCTCGGTTCGCCAGGTGGTAAGGCGGCCAAGCCGGCTGGGGTCCATGAGCACGTCGATCTGGACGATTCTTCCACTAGTGACGGTGAAGGCCATCACCGACAAGACGCTCCTGTCGGTGGCCACGACGGCTCCTGCCGCCCCGTTGACCAGGGCAGGTCGGACGAAGGGGTACCACCTCGAGTAGGTCGCCGTGTGGGAGGCGACGGCATCGGCACCACGCAAGTAGAGCGACGACCCCCTGCGAAGCACCCCACCGTCGATCCGTAGCTCGACTTCGGGGTCGAGGATCTCCAAGAGCGCCTCGAAGTCCCCGTCTCGCGAAGCGGCGAAGAATGCGTTGACCATTGACCTTTGACGTTCTAGGTCGGCGTCGGGTTCGGGCAAGCCCCGTACGCGCCTCCTCGCCCGGCTCGCCAGTTGCTGGGTAGCGCCTTCGGAGCGGTCGAGAGCCCGGGCGATCTCGGCGAAAGGCACGCCAAAGACGTCGTGGAGCACGAAGGCAAGTCGTTCGGCGGGAGTCAACGAGTCGAGCACCACCTGAAGGGCGAGCCCGACGGCATCCGCGACCAAGATCTCCTGGTTGGGGTCCGTCATGCCGTCGAGCACGACAACGGGGTCGGGGACGTGCATCTCCCAGGACGTCTCATTGCGTCGCCGAGATCTAAGCACGTTAAGGCAGACGCGGCCCACGACCGTCGTGAGCCAAGCCTGCATGTTCTCAATGCCCTCGGGGTCTTTGTCTTGAATTCGAAGCCAGGCCTCCTGGAGCGCCTCGTCGGCGTCGCTCACAGAACCGAGCATTCGGTACGCGACCATGCGTAGATGAGAACGGTGCTGCTCGAATCGAGCCGTGAGCCAGTCCCGCTCATCCATAGACAACTATCCCCCTTATTGTCCGCGACCTTGACGATCGGGGTCCGCCGGAGACGGTGGACGGCCCCGCGCCACTCCTCGGAAAGCCGTAAAGACGATCGGATCGGAGCGTTCGGTCACAGGTCTCACCAGTAGTGGTGGTAGCTGATATCCGTAATCAAGGCGGCCGCGACAAGGAGCAAAAAGCTGATCGCACCGCCCACGTTGGGATCGCGCACTCGAACATGAGCCCCCAGAGCGCAGATGAAGTAGACAACGAGACCGATCGCGGCGGCGGCGCCGAGAATCGGCACAGCGAAGCCCACCACGAGCCCCAAAGCCCCGGCCACCAGGAGAATGCCGAACGGTACCATCCACTTTTGGGACACCTGCACCTTGTCCGCGACGACTTTGACGAACTCGGCGCCGATGAAATTCATCAAGGCAGCGCAGCCGGTCATGAACGCTGCCAGGCTCGTCACGGCGAAGTACGCAATTTGCATACCCCTTAAGACACGTGGGCGTGCCGGAACCTGACAGCTAGCTTCGCCACGACAAAAAGGGCCTCCGGATTGCGCCGGTGCTTTCTTACAAGGGTACAAATGGACGCCGACCAGGGACTAGGGTCTTCAGACTCGAGTCTGCCGGTAACTTGCTCCCAGACAGTGTCCTTGGGAGATGAGCGGGTTAACTGTCGCCAGCCGGTGCCAGTGGGAAGACGTCCGGGGGACTCGGATTAGCCTTCTGTCTGTCGGGCGTGCTCGAGAGGTGCCTATGGCTGAGTTGCCGATCGGGACGGTGAGGTTCGTTTTTTCCGACATTGGTTCCTCCCGAACATCTTGGCGATGACACGTCAGGAACGACGTTGTGCGACGTGAACACTGCCACTTTCAAGTCCGTCGGGGAATCCTGGGCTGAGGTCCCTAACAGGTGTGGCATGCGCATATGGCTCACTTCTCGCAAAGTCAATGACCCGCGATCAACCTCAGTGAGCCAGACGACTAAAGAGACTCGTAGGCGGGGTGAAACCTGACGCTTTCGAAGAGCAGCGGTCCGCATTAATGTTTCCGCAGGCGCGTAGTACTTCCAATCTAACCCAGTTAGAGCCGCGGCCGGGCCCCTGCCGTCGCGCGCTCCATACGACGCTTGCCCTTAAGGGGACCTCGCGCCGGGGCGGCGGTCCGTTCGAGGCCTCAGCCGGTGCTCACGGTCTCGGCCCTCCCGCTCCGGGGCTGAGGACATGGCCCATTAGGGCCGCCAGTCGTTGGATGCCATATGCGCCCAACGTCGATCGCGGCCATTCGTTGATCGACGTTCATGGATTACTTGGTCGAGGCCTAGAGGCCGAAACGGCCCCCGGTCCGGGGGGGGTGGCCGAGGGTCGATTCGCTCTCCGCCTATAGGACGGCGCGGATGCAC
>Ga0335075_10018814_pt1 | contig 10235 bp, 7 predicted proteins | sample Lox_Sample_24_FD_206723 | JGI IMG/M metagenome (GOLD analysis project Ga0335075, IMG submission 206723) | Soil microbial communities from Loxahatchee National Wildlife Refuge, Florida, United States - Lox_Sample_2.4 | ecosystem: Environmental > Terrestrial > Soil > Wetlands | place: USA: Florida... | reverse complement strand
GGTGCGCGAATGGGTGAGGGTGACGGTGGCGTCGGCGGCGGTCAGCAGGGCGGCGGCGGGCCGGCCGACCAGGTTCGAGCGGCCGATGACCAGGGCGCGCGCGCCTGAAAGGGAGACATCGGCGGCAGCGAGGAGCTTCATCACGCCGAGCGGGGTGCAGGGGACGAGGAAGGGCCGGCCGGCGAAGAGGAGCCCGGCATTGACCGGGGTGATCCCGTCCACGTCCCTGGCGGGGTCAATCGCCTCGATCACCGCAAGGGGACGGATCTGCGGCGGCAGGGGAAGTTGGACGAGGATGCCGTCGGTTTCGGGATCGGCGTTGAGGGCGGCGATGCGGGCGAGGAGTACGGGCTCGGTGGTGTCGGGGGGAAGGCGGATCGTTTCAGCCGCGATGCCCACGGCGCGGGCGGCGCGGTCCTTGTTGCGCACATAGAGGGCGGAGGCCGGATCGTCGCCGACGAGGACGACGGCGAGGCGCGGGCGAAGGCCGGCGGCCGCGATGCGGCGGGCCGTCTCGGCATTGAGCGAGGCGGCGAGCGCCCGCCCGTCGATGATGCGTGCCGTCACCGAAGCTCTTCAGGCGCCGATGAGCGTGAAGAAGAGCCTCGCCAGCAGCATCTGCGCGGCTTCGAGAAGCAGGATGAGGATGATCGGGCTGATGTCAATGCCGCCGAGGTTGGGCAGTACCGAGCGGATCGGGCGCAGGGCGGGCTCGGTGAGGCGGTAGAGGAAGTCGCCGATCGTCCAGACGATGCGGTTGCGGGTATCGAGCACGCCGAAGGCCGCCAGCATGCTGAAGACGGCGGCGATGATCACCGCCCAGATGTAAAGGTGGATCAGCTCCGAAACCAGCCAGTAGAAGGGATACATGCGCCGCCGTCCCCGTGGCGGGGCGGAAGCTAACCACGGCTCGGCGCCGAGGCAACCGTTGCTTGACTTGGTCGCTTGACTTGATGGGGCCGGGTTCGCATGTTCCGCCCGCCCGCGGGCCGTGTTGGCAGGCGTGGGGCTGTAGCTCAGCTGGGAGAGCGCCTCGTTCGCAATGAGGAGGTCAGGGGTTCGATCCCCCTCAGCTCCACCACGCCGGGTGTGCGCGTTAATGGGCCGTATTTTCTAGAGCGGGAGCGTTCGCTTCGGCTCACGCATCCCGCTCTAGGTCTTTGTTTTCCCGCGTGATTCACGCCTTCGGTGATTCAACCTTCGGCGATCACGCTCTAGCGCCGGCCGCCGATCTCGTCGATGTGGCGGAGCAGGTCGGCGGGATCGTCATAGACCCGGATCGCTCCTGCCTTCTGCAGCTCCTCGGCTCCGTAGCCGCCGCTCATCAGGCCGACCGCGAGGGCGCGGCAGCGGACCGCCGCGAGCATGTCCCAGATGCTGTCGCCCACCACCACGGCGCGATCGGTCGGGACGCCGAGACGTTCTGAAGCCGTAACGAAAAGGTCGGGATCGGGCTTGGCGCGCCTCACCTGGTCGCGCGTGACGACGACCGCGCGCGCGGGATCGACGCCGAGGGCGGCGAGGTTCGGCGCCGCCGTCTCGATCCGCCCGCTGGTCGCGATCGCCCAGGGGATTCCGGCGGTGGTGAGCCAGGCCAGCGTCTCGCGCGCGCCGGGCAGCGGGGAGACGCTGCCGGCCTCGCGGCGGTAGGCGTCGGCATGGCGCACGCGGAGCCGCTCGACGCGCTCGGGGCCGATCTCGAGGCCGGTCTCGCGCGAGAGCTGGTTCATGAAGAGCCCGCCGCTCATGCCGATGCGGCGATGGATGCGCCAGACCGAGAGCGCGATGCCCTCGGCGTCCAGCGCCTCCTTCCAGGCGAGCACGTGCTGATAGACGCTGTCGACCAGCGTGCCGTCGAGGTCGAAGAGGAAGGCGGGCTCGATGCTCATGGGCAGCTCCACGGGAGCGCGAGATAAGCGGGTTTCAGCCGGCTCTTGCCAGCGTCATCCTGGCGAGCGGGATGACGAACCTCTCGGGCGCGGCCGCTACCCGGCTCGCCATGCCCCGCTCCATCCGCTCGAAGAACGATGCGGCGCGCGGGTCCTCGAGGCCGCCCTCGAGGGCGGAAGCGAGGCTCGGCACCACCGAGGCCCGCGAGAAGGCGGCCCATCCGGCGCCGAGGGCGTGGGCATCGCCGTTGCGCTCGAACTCCGCCCAGAGCCGGTCCTCGGCGTGGAACACTTCGATCTCCTCGATCGCGAGGCCGGCGAACCGTCCGTCGGGGACGAAGGGCGCCTCCAGGTCCGCCCGGCTCCGCGCAACCGTCGGGATCACCATCCGCCCGAACTCGTCGGTGCGGAGGAAGCCATCGGCCACCATCTCCTCGAGCGCGGCGTATATTGCAGCGAGCAGCGGCCGGTAGCCGAAGACGCCCTCCTCGTCGAGCGCCATCGTGAGCAGGACGAGCTGGCCGCCGGGGCGGAGCTCGTGCCCGCGATGGGCGAGGAAGACCCGCCAATCCTCCGCCGCCTGGCGCGCGAAGAGGGTGCGTGCCGCTTCGTCACGGCTGTAGGCGATCTGCACATGGTCGGGAATCGGGCCGGGGACACGGCTCAGCCACTGCAGCGCCCAGGAGCTCCAGCCGAGGGTGACGCTCGCGGCGGGCAGGATCTGGCCATAGAAGGATCGCCCGATCGCGAAGGCGAAGGCCGCGGGATCGCCGCGGAGATAGCTCTCGGGCCCGGCGAGGATTTCGAACAGGGCCGCGAAATCGTTGCCGGGCTGGTCCGTGTGCACGACCGAGATCGCGCGCTCGCGGCCGGCGCGCCCGCGCAAGCCGGCGATCGCCGCGCGCATCGGCGCGAGCGAGTTCCGCCCCTCGGAGGCGCCGTAGTCGGCGATCACGATCGGCTCGGGGCCTTGGGCGAGCGGGACGACCCGCGCCGCCCGCTCGAAGAGCGGAAGCGCCGGCGAGAGCCCGGCCGCCTGCACGCCGGAGCTGCGGTTGTAGGCCCCGTGGCCCTCCATCGGCTCGGGCACGGTGCCCGCCGGCTTGCCGCTCATCCGCTCGTGCTCCCCGTTCGTCGATTGTGATCGCGCCGCGCCGCTATAGCAGGGAACGGCGGCGCCTGGCCGGCGCCGGCGCGCATGACCTCGGTTTCATTAACCCGCCGTGGCGACGTTCACCCCCGACTCCCCAGCTTGGGGGATCGAAGGCGCCCGAGCGGCGCTTCGCTCCGATGGCCAGGCAAGGGGAGGCGAGGATGTTCGATGCGACAACGCGACGCCGCCGGGCGGGACGGCAGCTCTGGGTCCCGCTCCTCGGGGTGCTGCTCGCGGGCACGGCGCTCGGCGGCGTTGCGGCCGGGAGGAGCCTGCTCGTCGTGCCGGCCGAGGCGGCGAGCACGGGCGCGGGCGGCGTGAGCGCGAGTGTGGCCGGCCTGCCGAGCTTCGTTGCCCTGGTCGCGCGGATGAAGCCCGCCGTCGTCTCGGTCACCAACGATTTGCAGACCCACCCCGTCGCTATGCAGGGCGCGCCGCCGGGCCTCTTCCCGTTCCCTTTCCGGTTCCCCTTCGGGCCTCTCGCGGGCCAGCCCGAGGTGGTCGAGGCGCGCGGCTCCGGCTTCATCATCAGCGCCTCGGGCTACATCGTGACCAACAACCATGTCGTGAAGGATCAGAAGACCCTCACGGTGACCCTCGATGACGGCACGAAGCTCCGCGCGCGCGTGGTCGGCACCGATCCGCTCACCGACCTCGCGGTCATCAAGGTGGATGCGGGCCACAAGCTGCCCTTCGTCCGTCTCGGCAATTCCAACGACGTGCAGCCCGGCGAATGGGTCATCGCCATGGGCAATCCGTTCGGCCTCGGCGGAACCGTCACCGCCGGGATCGTCTCGGCGCTCGGCCGCAATATCGGCGATGGGCCCTACGACCGGTTCATCCAGACGGACGCGCCGATCAACGAGGGCAACTCCGGCGGACCGCTCTTCGACCTGCAAGGCCGGGTGATCGGCGTGAACACCGCCATCCTCTCGCCCTCGGGCGGGAGCGTAGGCATTGGCTTCGCCATTCCCTCGAACACCGTGCGCGCGATCACGAGCGCGCTCATCAAGTCCGGCCACGTGACGCGCGGCTATCTCGGCATCGCGGCGCAGCCGATCACGCGGACGATGCAGCAGGCGCTCCACCTGCCGAGCGAGAAGGGCGCGCTGATCGCCTCGGTCCATGCGGGCACGCCGGCCGAGCGTGCGGGGCTGCACCCGGGCGAGGTGATCACCGCCGTGAACGGCAAGGCGGTGGACAGCGCCGGCGCCCTCGCGAGCGACATCGCCGCGATGAGGCCCGGCGCCGAGGCGCACCTCGAGCTGCTCGACCACGGCTCCGCCACCCGCACGACGGTGGCGCTCGCGAGCATGCCGAACAACATCGGAGCGGGGACGGCGTCTCCGGCCACGAGCCGCGGGAAGCTCGGGCTGGCGCTGGAGCCGATGAGCCCGGAGGCCGAGAACATGCTTCACCTTCCCCCCGGCACGGACGGGGCGGTGGTGGCCGAGGTCGCGCCCAACTCGCCGGCGGCGCTCGCCGGCATCCAGCCCGGGGACGTGATCGTGGGCGTGGGCGATGTGCCGGTGACGTCGCTCGACGAGGCGGTGAACGCGATCCACGCGGCGGAGCGCAAGAGCGGCGCGGTCGCGCTCCGCGTCCTGCGCCACGGGCAGACCGTCTTCGTCGGGATCGATCTCGGGAAGGGCGCCGGCGGCGAAGGCTAGAGCGTGATCGCAGAGTTTCGTGGGGAGCGGAGCGAGCACGAGACGCCGCGTCGATCAGGCACTTGGACAAAGACCTCCGTGTCGGCTTTCCTTGAAAGCTGACAGGAGAGCGACCGGCGGGGTGGCAGCGGCGCTCGTGCGGCGCACAATGCGGCCATGGCAGAGAGCGACGGCCGCACCGACCCGGAGTCCCCCTACGCGGCGATGCGCAGCCGCAAGCTCAGTCTGCTCATCCCGCTGATCGTCGCCTTCGCCTTCCTGATGGAGCAGCTCGATTCGACGATCGTGACGACGGCGATCCCGGCGATGGCAAGGAGCCTCGGCGTCGGGGCGCTGCAGATGAGCGCGGCGGTCACGTCCTACATCCTGAGCCTCGCGGTGTTCATCCCGCTGAGCAGCTGGGTCGCCGACCGCTTCGGGACACGCCGCGTGTTCGCGCTCGCGCTCCTGATCTTCACCGCGGCCTCGGCGCTCTGCGGACTGGCGCAGAGCCTGCCGGCCCTGGTCGCGATGCGGGTCCTGCAGGGCTTCGGTGGCGCGATGACGACGCCGGTGGGGCGGCTGATCCTGCTCCGCGCGTTCCCGCGCGAGCAGCTCGTGCGCGCGATGACGTACATGTCGATCCCGGCCATCATCGGCCCGACCATCGGGCCGATCCTGGGCGGCGTGCTGACGACCTATGCCAATTGGCGCTGGGTCTTCTACGTGAACGTGCCGATCGGCATCGTGGGCATCCTGCTCGCGCTGCGCTTCGTCGAGGACACGCCCGTCGCGAGGCCCGCGCGCTTCGACATCGCAGGCTTCGCGCTCTGCGGCATCGGGCTCGGGCTGATGCAATTCGGGATCGAGAACCTCCGCCACCTCGTGCTGCCGCGCGGCATCGTGCTCGCCCTGGCGAGCGCGGGCGTGCTGCTGCTCGCAGGATACGTGCCCTATGCCCGCAACCGGCCGGGCGCGGCGCTCGACCTCAGCCTCTTCTCGATCCGCACCTTCCGGATCAGCACGCTCGTCGGTGGCTTAAGCCGCACCGGCGTCAACGCCGTGCCGTTCATGCTGCCGCTTTTGTTCCAGATCGGGTTCGGACTGAGCGCGGTGCAATCGGGGCTGCTCACGTTCATCTCCAGCACCAGCGCGCTCGCGGTCCGCCCGGTCTCGGCATGGCTCTTGCGCCGGCTCGGCTTCCGCCGGCTGCTCGCGGGGAACGGGGTGGTGTGCGCGGGGGTGATCGCGAGCTTCGCCGCGGTCGAGGCGGGCACGCCGCACTGGGTGGACTTCCTGATGGTGCTGCTGTTCGGACTCGTGCGCAGCGTCCAGTTCATGATGACCAACACCCTCACCTATTCCGACACGCCGGCCGCCAAGCTCAGCAACAGCACCGCTCTCGGGGGCGTCATCCAGCAATTGACCGTCTCGTTCGGCGTCTCGCTCGCGGCGGTCTTGCTGGGCGCGATCGCGGGGCCGGGCCGGCAGCCGGACGTGGGCGACTTCCATGCGGCCTTCCTGCTGGTGGCGCTGATCACGCTCCTCTCCGCACCGGGCTTTCTGGCACTCCGCGAGGACGATGCGCAGCACGTGAGCGGCTATCGCCGTGCGGAATCGCCGGCCTGACGCCGCGCTCTCCGGATCGTCCTGCGGCTCAGGCCGCCGGGGCGACGGAGAGGCCGCGCACCTGGCGCGCCGCGATGAGGCGCGCGACCAGGCCCGACGCTTTCGCCTCCTCGACGAAGGCGGCGAGGAATGGAGCGCCGGCCAGGTTTTTTCGGGGCGTGCCGATCGCCTGCTGCACGGTGGCGAATTTCCCCTCGAGGATGCGCGCGCCGGGAAGCCGCTCGCGCTCGGAGAGGAGGCGCGGGCGGAGGCCGGCGAGCGCCTCGAGCTTGTCGCGGACGAAGACTTCGTAGGCGGCATCGAGGGTTTCCGTGCGCACGAGTGCTGCGTGCCGGATGTTGCGATCGAGCCAGAGGCCGTAGGCGCTGCGGCCGGTCACGGCGATCCGCACGCCGGGCGCATCGACATCGGCGAGCGCGGCAAGGGGCGAGCCGGGCGGGACGAGGTAGGTGGCCTCGATCTCGGCGTAGGCGGCGGTGAAGGCGATGGTCTCGGCGCGCTCGGGCTCGGCGCCGATCAGGCCGATGTCCCAGACGCCGTTGCCGGCCTGGTCGGCGAGCGCGCCGGGCGAATCGAAGGGCAGGTACTTGACCGGCACGCCGAGCCGACGCGCGAGCTCGCGCGCCATGTCGGGGGCGACGCCCTCGGGATCGCCCGCGGCGCTCTTGCCGCTGACGAGCAGGAAGTTGGCGAGGTTGATGCCCGCGCGGAGGACGCCCGTCGGCGCAAGCTCGGCAAGGACTTCCGGTGACATCGAGGGCCGGCGCTCCCGCAAGGGTTCGAGGCGATGGTAGGGCGCGGTGCGCGGTCCGGGCAACGGTGGGGCGTGCGGCCGGTTGAACCAAAGTATAGTCGCCCGGCTCGCGCGATCGGCCCATAGGTTGCGGCTTGCCCACTACCCGGACCGGACGGGGGTCGCGTGGCGAAAGCGAGGAAGCTGGTTGCGATCGCGGAGGACGGCTCCGCGATGCGCGAGGCGTCGGCCGGGCTCGAGCGGCATCGGCGCCTCTCGGCCGGCGGAGAAGCCATTCCAACCTTCCGCCTCACGGCGTATTCTGACGGGCGCGTTCGGGAGCGCGCGCCGGCTCAGGGCGTCGTCGGTTCCCTGGGCAAGCCGCTCGACCAAGACGATCCGCTCGCTTGCCTCCGCTCGGCATTGGCCCCGGCAAGCGGCGGAGGCTCCGGCGGACGCCAATGAGCGAAGGGCGGGTGAGATATGGAAAATGACCACGATTCCGTGCAGTGCGCCGGGGGCCATCTCGGCCGGCACCGTCACATTTGCGCTTTCTTCAACGGCTTCGACGAGGAGCACCGGGTGCTGCGCTCGTTCTTCAAGGAGGGGTTCGAGCGGGGAGAGAGGGCCTTCCACATCGTCGACCCCGAATTGCGGGAGGAACACCTGAGACGGCTGGCCGAAGCCGGCATCGAGGTCGACCGGGCGATGAGCACGGGCCAGCTCGAGATCCGGCGCTGGCAGGACGCCTATCTGCGCGACGGAAGCTTCGATCAGGACGCGATGCTGGCGCTGCTCGAGGAGGTGCTGCAATCGGGGGCGGCGGCCGGCTTTCCGCTCACCCGGTTCGTCTCGCGCGTGGAAGCGGGGCTGATCGACAAGGCGGGCGTCGACAGCTGGCTGGAATACGAGACGCGCGTCAACTACGTGGTTCCCAAATATGACGATCCGGTCATATGCGTCTACGACCTCGCGAAGTTCAGCGCGGCCATGGTGATGGACATGTTGCGGACGCACCCGGCCCTGATCGTGGGCGAGGTGCTGCAGGAGAACCCGTTCTTCGTTCCGCCCGACCAGTTCCTGCTCGAGATCCGGGAGAAGCGCCGATCGGCACGCGCGCGGTGATGGCAGGAAGATGAAGGTGGGTCCCGAGGCCGACGTCCTCAGGCTCAGGACGGCGCTCCGGGACCTCGTGGCGCTCTCTGCCGTCCCGGCGGCGTGGGTGGGGCGGGAGCCGGCCGGCATCGCCGTCGGGCTCGCCGACCTGCTGGTCAATTCGCTGCACCTCGACTTCGCTTTCGTGCGGCTTGGCGATCCCGCGGGGGGTGCCGCGGTCGAGATCGCGGAGGGAAGCGCGTGGCCGGCGTTCCCGGAGTGGCTCAGGCATCATCGCGCCGTTAACGGGCGCCTCTCGCAGCGGGAAATCGTCCGCGATATCGGTGGGGACGCGGAGCGATGCCGCGGCATCGTCATCCCCATCGGCCTCGATGCCGAGGGCGGCTTGGTCGCGGCGGCATGCCGGGCCGCGGAGTTTCCCACCGAGACCGACCAGTTGTTGCTTTCGGTGGCCGCCAACCATGCCGCGACGGCATTCCGGACGGCGCGCCTCGTCCACGATCACCGCCGCGCCGAGGAGGCGCTGCGGCAGAGCGAGCGCGCGCTCCGCAAGGCCCGCGACGAGCTCGAGACGAAAGTGGCGGAGCGGACCGCCGCGCTGCGACGGAGCGAGGCCTATCTGGCCGAAGCGCTGAGGCTGACCCGCACGGGCAGCTTCGGTTGGGACGTCACCGGCGGCAGGCTCCACTGGTCGGAGGAGACGTTTCGCATCTTCGGATGCGATCCGGCCGAGGAACCGACGGTGGCGCTCGCGCTCGAGAGGACGCATCCCGAGGATCGGGCCGCCGTTCAAGGCATCCTTGAGCGCGCGGCGGAGGAAGGGACGCAGCTCGATTTCGAGCAGCGGCTCCTGATGCGGGACGGCTCGGTCAAGCATCTCAAGATCGTGGGCCATGCCTCGCGGGGCGTGGACATGGGAGCGCTGGAATTCCTGGGCGCGGTCACGGATATCACGGAGCGGCGGCACGCGGAGGAGATCCTGCGGCGGAGCGAGGCCTATTTGTCGGAAACACAGCGGCTGAGCCATACGGGCAGCTTTGCATCGATCCCGGCCACGGGCCGCATCACCTACTGGTCCGAGGAGACGTTCCGGGTGCTCGGCTTCGATCCGGCGGACGGGCTGCCGCCGTTCGAGGCGTTCGTGCGGCGCATCCATCCCGATGACCAAGCCGGATTCAGGGAAAGGTACGAGGCGGCGGCGCGGGAAAAGGCCGACTACGAGGCGAGCTTTCGGATCGTGCATCCGGATGGCGAGGTCCGGGAGATCCAGTCCATCGGCCACACCGCTCTCGGCCCGTCCGGCGATGTCGTTGAATTCGTCGGTACCGTCATGGACGTGACAGAGCGGAGGCGGGCCGAGGAGGAACGGCAGGCGCTTGCGCATGCCCATCGCGTCACCACGATGGGGCAGCTCACGGCGTCGATCGCGCACGAGGTCAATCAGCCGATCGCCGCGGTGCTCACCAACGCCGAGGCCGCGCTGCGCTGGCTCGACCGGGAGCCGCCCGAGATGGAGGAGGCGCGGCAGGGGATTGGTCGGATCATCGGGAACGGAAGGCGGGCGGGCCAGGTGATCGATGGGATCCGCGCGCTGGTGAGGAAAGCGGAACCGCGGCAGGACCGGCTCGACGTCAACCATACGATCCTCGACGTCATCGGGATGACGCGCACCGAGATGGCGAGGAACGGAGTCGCGCTCCGAACGCGCCTTGCGGCGGACCTGCCGGCGGTTGAGGGGGACCGGGTGCAGCTGCAGCAGGTGATGCTGAACCTCATCCTCAACGCCGTCGAGGCGATGAGCGGCGTCAGCGAAGGGGCGCGGGAGCTTTCGATCGGGACCGGGGAGGACGGAGAGAGCGACGTGCGGGTGGCGGTGGAGGATTCGGGACCGGGGCTGACGCGGGAGAGTTTTGAGCGCCTGTTCGATGCGTTCTACACGACGAAGCCGGGCGGAATGGGGCTCGGATTGTCGATCTGCCGTTCCATCATCGAGGCGCATCGCGGACGGATGTGGGCGACGCCGAGCACGCCGCGGGGCGTCATCTTTCAGTTCACGCTGCCGCGCG
>Ga0335075_10018813_pt1 | contig 10237 bp, 7 predicted proteins | sample Lox_Sample_24_FD_206723 | JGI IMG/M metagenome (GOLD analysis project Ga0335075, IMG submission 206723) | Soil microbial communities from Loxahatchee National Wildlife Refuge, Florida, United States - Lox_Sample_2.4 | ecosystem: Environmental > Terrestrial > Soil > Wetlands | place: USA: Florida... | reverse complement strand
CATCGGGTTCTCCACGAACCCGTGGAGGTTCGAGGCGTAGACCGCGAACGAGGTCGGCACGACGAGCCAGATCTCGCTGTAATCGTTGTAGAGCGCCTGCGTCATCGTGGCGTAGAGGTCGGTCAGCGTCTGGTTGTTCGTCGCGTTGTTGTCCGGGGTGCTCGCTGCCGAGTAGACCATCTGGTCGAGGGTCGCGTTGTAGTCCGGCGACGCGACGTTGTTGAAGCCGGCCATGCACATGTTCGCGCTGCCCGAGCTCACGAAGTCGTTCTGGGTCCAGTCGTCCGGGGAGATGTAGTCCGACGTGTAGAACTCCTGGCCCATGTAGAACGGCCCGCCGTTGAGCGTCGTGTTCGAGGCGCACTCCCCCGCGCTGTAGCCCTGCTCGGCGATCAGGCCGTCCAGGTTCACCGGGATCGGCTGGATCGTGATGTTGATCGCCTTCAGATCGTTCTGGAGGAGCGAGGCGGTGTCGGACCAGTCCGACCCCGAGTTGAGGTACATGTACTTGATCGTGTCCCCGCTGCAGGCGCCCTTCGCGCACGGCGAGTTCGCCATCTCCTGGTAGGCGAGGGAGAGGTCGTAGGGGTACGGCGAGAGCGCCGGGGTGCTGCCGTTGGCGGGGTCGTAGTACGGATACGACGGCGGCACCGGGCCGACCCACTGCGTCGCGTACCCACCGAACGCCTCCTGGATGATCTGCTGGTAGTTGATCGCGTGCGCGATCGCCTCCCGGACCGAGAGGTTGTTGAACGGATAGACGGACTGGTTCAGGTAGATCCACCACGATCCGCTGGTCGCCCCGTAGATCGTCGACAGCGGCTGCACGACGATGTTCGAGTGCCCTTCGAGCTGCTGGATCGTCGAGGGCCCGATGTAGGCGAACGACGCCCCCTGGACGTGGCCATCGAGCAGGTCGGCCGTCGTGATGTCGATCGTGTCCTGGAAGATGATCTCGACCGAGGTGTTCGCCACCTGCAGGTTCACGTTCCAGGGCTCGGCCGCCGCGGCCGTCGCTCCCCAGTACTTGGGGTTCGGCTGGAGGACGTAGCCCCCTCCGCCGGCGCCGTTGTAGTCGAGGAGCAGGTACGGTCCCGTCCCGAGGGTGTTCGTCGCGGCGTACGTGTTCACGTTCCCGACCGAGACGCCTCCGTTCGCGTCGATCCAGACCGGGTCGACCGCGTACGAGTTCGGCGCCGAGATCGAGGCGAGCAGGTAGGTGTAGTTCGTCGCGAGGTAGCCGTAGCCGAGGTTCAGCGCGATGGAGTACTCGTTGATGACCTGGAACGACTGGTTCGCGGTCTCCATCATCGCGATCTCGGAAGCGGTCGGGTTGTCGAAGTTCCAGGAATTGAGGTCGCTCGCCAGGGTCGCGTTCGCGGCCTGGACGGTCGCGTTGGGCGAGTAGTACGAGAGCGGATCGGACGCGCTGAAGTTCGTCGAGTAGAAGTTCTCCTCCAGGATGAATTGCGGACCCTGCTCGAGCAAGAGGCTGCGGTAGAGGCTGTACCACTGGACGTAGGCGTTGTAGGGATCCCCGTTCGAGAAGACCACGCCCTGCCGGAGCTCGAAGGTGTAGGTCGAGATGTTGGTCCCGGTGTCGGGGTTGTAGTTGCTGGTCACGGTCCAGCCCGACGCGAGGACCCCCGAGAAGCTCGTCGAGCTCGAGCCGTTGTAGTTCACGAGCCCCTGGTAGACCTGCTGGACGGCCGCCCATCCGGGCGTCGTGAACGTGACGGCGGGGTCGAGCGAGTCGGGGATCTCGGCCTGATCGATGCAGATGTACGCCTTCTGGTTCGGCCCGCAGTTCGAGGTCGTCGAGTGCTGCAGGGCGAAGTAGACGCCGATCCCGGCGACGACCACGACGATCACCAACGCGATGACGATGACGTTGCGGGTCTGGGGTCGCATCGAGGACCACCTCAGAAGTCTGGGCCGAATCCCCCTCCCCCTTGATAAGGTGTACCATGGGGGGTCTCCGCCCTCGAGAAGGCCGTGCGCCCGGCACCCTCTTTTATCCGGGGGGAACTGGCCGCGGCCGAGGCCGTCCATGGGCCAGAAGATGCTGATCGGAGGCGAGTGGGTCGAGGCGTCGAGCGCCGCGACCGTTCCCGTGACCAGCCCGTTCGACGGGGCGACGATCGACACGGTCCCGCAGGGGGGTCGGGAGGACGCTCGCGCCGCGGTCGATGCGGCCCGGGAGGCGTTCGACCGGGGCCCGTGGCCGCGGATGCCGCCGCGCGCCCGAGGCGAGGTCTACCTCAAGGCGGCCGCCCTGATCCAGTCCCGGATCGCCCCCCTGGCGGAGCTCGAGTCGCGCAATCAGGGCAAGACGATCAAGCAGGCCCAGGACGCGGACCTCCCGTTCTCGGTCGACAACCTGATCTTCTACGCCGGGGCGGGCCGCCTGCTCGACGCGAAGAGCCCCGGGGAGTTCACCGGGGATGGCACGACGATCTTCCGGCGGGAGCCGGTCGGGGTCGTCGCGTCGATCACCCCGTGGAACTACCCGTTCATGATGGCCGTGTGGAAGATCGGTCCGGCGCTCATCACCGGCAACACGGTCGTGCTGAAGCCGGCGAGCTGGACGCCGCTCACGACCCTCGAGCTCGGGCGTGCCTTCGACGAGGCGGGGCTGCCGAAGGGCGCCCTCAACGTGGTCACCGGACCGGGAGGGGAGGTCGGGGACGAGCTGTCGCGCCATCCCAAGGTCGACATGGTCTCGCTGACGGGGGACACGGCGACCGGCAAGAAGATCATGGAGGCGGCGAGCGGCACCGTCAAGCGGACGCAGCTCGAGCTCGGCGGGAAGGCCCCGTTCGTGGTCTTCGAGGACGCGGACCTCGCCGCGGCCGTGGAGGGCGCGATCGTCGCGGGGTACGTGAACGGCGGGCAGGACTGCACGGCCGCGACGCGCCTCATCGTCCACCGGAACGTCCGCGGGAAGTTCGTGAAGCGCCTCCTCGAGCGGGTCGCCGCGATCCGGGTCGGGGACCCGTTGCAGCGCACCACCGACCTCGGCCCGCTGGTCCACACGACGCAACAGCGGCGCGTCCTCGAGTTCGTGGAGAAAGGGAAGGACGAAGGGGCCCAGCTCCTCGCCGGCGGCACCGACGAGCGCGCGAAGCAGCTCACGGGCGCGTTCGTCGCGCCGACCGTGTTCGACGCGGTGACCCCGGACATGACGATCGCGCAGCGGGAGGTCTTCGGACCGGTCCTGGACGTGCTCGAGTTCGAGACGTTCGACCAGGCGCTCGAGATCGCGAACGGCGTCGAGTACGGGCTCGCGGGTTCGGTGTGGACCAACGATCTTCGGACCGCCGTGAAGGCCGCGAACGCGTTGAGGTTCGGGGACGTCTGGGTGAACGACCACCTGCCGCTCGGCTCCGAGACGCCGCACGGCGGGATGAAGCAGTCCGGGTTCGGCAAGGACCTGGGGGCGGACTCGCTCTACGATTACACGACCGTGAAGAACATCTACATCGATCTCACCGGCCAGGCCCGGAAGGCCTGGCATTACACGACCTACGGCGATCCGGCGTGAGGGGTCCGTGATCGACGGCCTCCCGGCGAGCGGCAAGGGCTCGCTCCTCATTGGGGGCGAGTGGCGGGCGCCCGCGAGCGGCCGGTACCTCCCGGTCCGCGACCCGTCGACGGGCCGGGCGATCGCGGAGGCGCCGGTCGCGTCCGCGGACGAGGCGCGGGCCGCGGTCGACGCGGCGGCGGACGCCGAGGAGCGGTGGGGGCGGGTCCCGGGCCACGAGCGGGCCCGCGTCCTCCGGGCCGCCGCGGAACGGCTCCGCGCGGACCGCGACACGCTGGCCCGGCTGATCGCGATGGAGGTCGGCAAGCCGATCGCCGACGCGCGGGTCGAGGCGGACCGCGCGGTCGGGGTCTACCAGCTGGCGGCCGAGGAGATCCGCCACCTGGGCGGCGAGAGCTACCCCGCCGACGCCTACGAGCGTCCCGCGGGCAACGAAACGCGGTTCCTGTTCTCGGTCCGGGACCCGGTCGGGGTCGTGGTCGCGATCGGGCCGTTCAACTTCCCGCTCAACCTGCTGAGCCACAAGATCGCCCCCGCGCTCGCGGCCGGGAATCCGGTCGTGGCGAAGCCCACGAGCGCGGCGCCGTTCACGGCGCTCCGGCTGGCGGAGCACCTCACCGCGGCCGGGGTCCCGCCGGGGGTCCTCAACGTGGTCACCGGTCCGGGCGGCTCGGTGGGGGACGCGCTCGTCGAGCACCCCCGCACGCGGCTCGTCACGTTCACCGGCTCGACCGAGGTCGGCAAGGCGATCGCCGGCAAGGCCGGGGCCCGCGCGAAGCGCGTGATCCTCGAGATGGGCGGAATGGACCCGTTCGTGGTGCTCGCGGACGCTGCGCTCGAGCCGACGGTCGACGCCGCGGTTCGTGGGGTCTTCGCCTACTCGGGCCAGGTGTGCACCGCATCGAAGCGATTCCTCGTCGCCGAGCCGATCGCGGACGCGTTCGCGCAGCAGTTCGCCGCGCGCGCCCGCGCGCTGAGGGTCGGGCCGGCCCTCGAGGAGTCCACGCAGGTCGGCCCGCTGATCGACCCCGCCGCGGTCGAGCGCATGGAGACGCTGGTGGCGGACGCGAGGTCCCGGTCCGCGGAGGTCCTCACCGGCGGCGGGCGGCCCCCGGGCCGGACGGAGGGGAGCTTCTTCGAACCGACGGTGATCGACCGCGTGCCCGAGGCGGCCCGGGTCCTCCACGAGGAACCGTTCGGGCCGCTCGCCCCGATCGTCCGGTTCCGGGACCTCGACGACGCGGTCCGGATCGCGAACGGCACCCCCTACGGACTCCAGGCGGCGGTGTACACGCGCGACCTCGCGCGCGGGTTCGCGCTCGCGAAGCGGATCCGCGCCGGGGGCGTGCACCTCAATGACCCGACCAACCTCCGGTGGGACGCCCTGCCGTTCGGCGGGGTGAAGGAGAGCGGCCTCGGCCGCGAAGGGCTGCGCTACGCGATGCAGGAGATGACCGAGGTCAAGCTGATCTCGGTCAATTTCGCGGGTGCCTGAGCTTCACGACGGCTCGGCGTCGGGGAGCGATCGGCCGGGCACCGGTGGGATCACCGGGGCGGGGCCGCCCGGTCCGGCCGGCAGTCGCGGTTCGATCGGCATCGCCCGGGCCGGGCCGACCGGGCCCGCGCGCGCGGCCCCGGGCACGAGGTCGAGGCTGTCGAGCGCGTCCTCGTACGCTTCGAGACCGCGCTCGAGGAGCTCGTCCTCGATCGTGAGCGGCGCCATGAACCGGGTCACCTGGTCCCACGCGCCGGCGGTGTGCATCAGCACGCCGCGGGCGAACAGCGCCGCTCGGACGGCCTTGGCGCGGTCGCCCCACGGCGCCCGCGTGGCCGGGTCCCGGACGAACTCGACGCCGATCATGAAGCCCCGGCCGCGGACGTCCCCGATCGAGGGGTGGGCCGCGGCGAACGATCGGAACCGGTCGACGACCCGGGCCCCCCGGTGCCGCGTGCGCTCGAGCAGGTCGTCCTCCTGGAGGACGCGGAGGACCTCGGTCCCGACGGCGAGCGCGAGCGGGTTCCCCCGGTACGTGCCGAGATGGAATCCGCGCGGGAGCTCGGGCACGAGGTCGTCGCGGTACGCGACGAGCGCGAGCGGGATCCCGCCGCCGATCGTCTTCGCGATGCAGACGATGTCCGGGGTGACGCCGGCGTGCTCGACGGCCCACATCCGGCCGGTCCGGCCGAGCCCGGTCTGCACCTCGTCCGCGATCAGGACGATCCCGTGCCGATCGCAGTACTCCCGCAGCGACGGCAGGAAGTCGTCCGGAGGGACGACGTACCCGCCCTCCCCCAGGATCGGCTCAACCAGGACCGACGAGATCGTGTCGACGCCCGATGCCGGATCGTTCGCGAGATGCTCGAGGTACGCGATCGTGCCCGCGGCGCCCTCGTCGGCCCCGAGGACCGGGCGGTAGGGATCGGGGTACGGGACGCGGATCACCGATCCGCCCGGGAAGGAGGAGGTGACGTGGTACCGGCGGGCGCTGGTGAGGCCCACCGCGCCGCCGTGCACCCCGTGGTACGCGCCCGAGAACGCCACGGTGCCGTGCCGCTTCGTGGCGAAGTCGGCCAGGCTGACCGCGGTCTCGATCGCATCGCCCCCGGTGACGCAGAACAGCACCCGGGCGTGACGCCGCAGCGTGCCCGGCAGGCATCCGACGAGCTCCTCGAGGAACGCCACGCGGGCCTCGGTCGGGAGCTCGAGCGCATGCCAGATCGCCCGCTCCTGGGCCTCGAGGGCCGCGACGAGCCGGGGGTGCCGGTGCCCGAGATTGAGCACGGAGATCCCGGCGAGCCAGTCGATGTAGCGGTTCCCGTCGACATCCTCGATCGTCGCGCCCTGCGCGACGCGGGGGGCCATCGGGAAGTAGTGGGGATACCCCACCGCGTCCGTCTCGAGCCGCCCCTGCTGCGCGAGGAGCTGGCGGGACTTCGGGCCCGGTGGGGGGGTCACGATGCGCGGGGCGTCCGGAAAGCTCAGCCAGTGGGCGGCGTCGGTCATCGGCCCTCGCGCCGGAGAACCGGTCCGGCGCTTATCAACGTTCGGCCGCCGCAGGCGCGGTGTATTTGCGCGGTCGCGCGCTCCGCCCCGGGATGGGCCTGCCCACCTCGATCCGCCTGCGGGACGGGAGAACGGCCGTCGTGCGCCTCGCCGAGGCCGCCGACGCCGAGGCCCAGCTCGCGAACTGGAACGAGATCGGGCGGAGGAGGTGTATGTCATGAGCGAGCGGCCCCCCCGGTCGGTCGAGGAGGTCCGCGCGCAGTTCGGGGGCGCGGACCCCCGGGGCCAGCTCTGGCTGGTGGCCGAGGTCGGGGGGCGCGTGGTGGGCGGTGCGAACCCGGCCCGCGGGCGGTGGCGGAAGAACGCGCACACCGCGGAGTTCGGGATCGCGATCACGAGGGAGTTTCGCGGCCTCGGGATCGGCGAGGCCCTGCTCACGGCGGGCCTCGACTGGGCGCGATCGGTCGACGTGCGGAAGGTGTGGCTCGGCGTGTTCGCGACCAACGATCGGGCGATCCGCCTCTACCGGCGGCTCGGGTTCGAGGAAGAGGGGCGTCTGCGGGACCAGGTCGTCCTCGACGGACGCCCGGTCGACGAGGTGTTCCTGGCGCGCTGGATCGGCCCCCGGCCCGGGCCCGGGGCCACCCCCTGAACCGTTAATCGCGGCGACCGCTCTCCGGCGCGAGGATCGGAGGAGACCCGGGTGCGCGTCGACTCCCACCTGCACCTCAGCCGCTGGTGGCCCGATCTCGCGCACACCGGCTACCGGCCCAACCTCGACTACACCGTGCGGGGCCTGCTCGCCGAGATGGACGGCGCAGGGATCGATGCCGGCCTCACGATCGAGATCTTCGAGGCGCCGAATCCGACCGAGGCCCTGGCGGAGAGCCGCGCGACCGCGGAGGCGAGCCACGGCCGCCTCCGCCCCGTGGTGACCGTCGATCCGACGAAGGGGTCCGCCAGCATCGCCGACGCGATCGCCCTGTGGGAGCACGAACCGGGGCTCGCCGGGGTGAAGCTGTTCCCCGGCTACCAGTGGTTCTACCCCCACGATCCGATCTTGGGCCCGCTCTACGAGTTCGCGCACCGGCGCGGGATCCCGGTGCTGATCCATCAGGGCGACACCCTCGACCGAGCGGGCCGGATCAAGTACGCCCGTCCGATCGAGGTCGACGAGGTGGCCGTCCGGTACCGGGACGTGCGGTTCGTCCTGTGCCACTTCGGCAATCCCTGGATCGACGAGGCCGCGGAGCTCGTCTACAAGAACGAGAACGTCTACGCCGACACCTCCGGGCTCCTCGCCCACCCGTCGGCCCCCTACTTCCCCCGGATGGTCGAGCAGAGCCGCCAGCGGCTCCAGCAGGCGATCTTCACGATCGGATCGGTCGACCGGATCCTCTACGGCTCCGACTGGCCGCTCGAGGAGCTCGCGCTCGCCGTGCGCCTGGTCGAGGGGCTCGATCTCCCGCTCGAGGACCGCGCGAAGGTCCTTGGGGAGAACGCCCGACGCTTGTTCGGCTTCGCCGACCGCCCCTCGGCGCGGGCCCGCCGGACCCCCGAGACTACGGCAATTTCGAAAGGCTCCGTGAAAAGGCGGCGTCGCCCTCGCTAGGGAGCGGGGAGACTCGTGCCATCGGCCGGCGCGTCGGTCAGCGGAGCCACGGAGACAGGAGGGACCCCGCTCCACCGCTCCGATCCGGGCGCGGAGCTCCTGCGGCGCCGGATCGAGCGACCCGCGCGCCTCGGTCAGTACGTGCTCGCGACGCTCGGCGCCGTGACGGCGGCCGCAGGGGCCACGCTCTGGTTCACGGACCGATCTCCGCTCGGCCTCGCATTCACGGCCTTCGGGTTGGTGCTCGCGGCCCTCGGGGGGCTCCAGTTCCTCCTCCTGCGGCGCGACCGGGAGCACTGGCCCGACCAGGTCGTTCTCTGGGACCGCGGCGTCGAGCTGATCCTGCACAACGGCGAGGTCCGCGGGGCCGGATGGGACGACCCGGACCTCGCGCTCAACCTGATCGCCCGAGCGGCGCCCGAACCCGCGGGGCGGGAGTACCTCCTCGTATGGATGGCGGAGGGGAAGATCCCATCGGCGGAGCTCACCGCAGACGGGTTCGACCGCCTCCGTCGGGCCGCCGAACGGGAGCACCTCCTCGTGACCGAACCGCACCCACTCCGTCGCCCCGGTGGCCTCCAGTGGGTCGAGATCCGGGCGAGCACGGCGGGACGGCCCGTCGACCGAGCGAGCCGGAGCGGCGAGGCTACCGCCCCCTGACCGGGCCGTCACCTTAAGGCGGCGGCGCGGCTCCCGCGGCCCGGGCCGGCGGTCGGGGCATGGACGCGGACGAGATCCAGCGGATCGTCCGGGAGACGAACTACGTCACCTGGCGACGGCAGTCCGGCTGGAACCCCATGGTCGTGACCCGCGCCGAGGGGTCGAGCTTCTGGGACGCGGCGGGCCGCGAGTATCTCGACTTCTCTTCGCAACTGATCGCGACCAACCTCGGGCACCAGAACCCGGCGGTCGTCGCGGCGATCGCGGAGCAGGCGCGCGTCCTCAGCTACGCCGTCCCTGGGTTCGCGACCGAGCCCCGGGCCCGGTTGAGCGCCCTCCTTACGGAGGTCCTGCCGAAGGGGCTCGACCGCTTCTTCTTCAGCACCTCGGGGACCGAGGCGAACGAGGCCGCGCTGAAGATCGCGCGCGTGGCGACGGGCCGCTCGAAGGTCGTCGCGCGCTACCGTTCGTACCACGGTGCGACCGCCGCGTCGATCTCGGTCACCGGCGAGGTGCGCCGCCGGCCGACCGAGCGCGTCGAGCGGGTCCCGGGGACGGTCTTCGCGCCCGACTGCTACTGCTACCGCTGCCCGCTCGGGCTCACCTACCCCGACTGCGGCGTAGCGTGCGCCGAGTACGTCGACTACCAGCTCGAGCGCGAGGGCGACGTCGCGGCGATGATCGTCGAGCCGGTCGTGGGCACCAATGGGGTGATCGTGCCGGTCCCGGAGTACCTTCCCCGTCTCCGGGAGATCACGCGCAAGCACGACGTCCTGCTGATCGCGGACGAGGTGATGAGCGCCTGGGGCCGCGTCGGCGAGTGGTTCGCCGTCGACCACTGGGGGGTCCAGCCCGACCTTCTCACGACGGCGAAGGGGATCACCGGGGCGCACATCCCGCTCGGGCTCACCGCGACCACCGCGAAGCTCCACGACGCGTTCCGCGACGCGTACTTCCCGCACGGTCACACCTACGAGGCCCACCCGCTGACGCTCGCGCCCGCTGTCGCGGCGATCGGGGAATACCGACGCCTCGGGCTCCTCGAGAAGTCGCGCCGGGACGGGGCGTACCTCCTCGAGCGCCTGACGGAGATCGGGGGCCGCCACCGATCGGTAGGGGAGGTGCGCGGGCTCGGGCTGTTCGCCGCGGTCGAGCTCGTCCGGAACCGCGCGACCAAGGCCCCGTTCAACTCGGACGAGGACAAGCTCGCGGGCCGGCCGCTCGTCGCCGAGGCCGTCGCCGCGGCGATGCTGAAGGAAGGGGTCTACTGCGTGGCCTGGATCTCCCACCTCGTGATCGCACCTCCGCTCATCGTCACCCGCGCGGAGCTCGACCGCGGACTCGAGGTGCTCGATCGCGCGTTGGCCGTGGCGGACGCGCAGGCGGATCCGGTCCCGGCCTAGGCGTCGGGGGCTCG
>Ga0335075_10018812_pt1 | contig 10237 bp, 7 predicted proteins | sample Lox_Sample_24_FD_206723 | JGI IMG/M metagenome (GOLD analysis project Ga0335075, IMG submission 206723) | Soil microbial communities from Loxahatchee National Wildlife Refuge, Florida, United States - Lox_Sample_2.4 | ecosystem: Environmental > Terrestrial > Soil > Wetlands | place: USA: Florida... | reverse complement strand
AGCCTAGCTCGCCGCACCCCGCGCGCTGCCGCCGGGCGCCTCGCCCGATGCGGCCACGTCCAATCTGCGGCGGCGCTCGCCGCCATTGATGATAAGATAGCCGCCGGCAGTTGTTGCGTTCAAGCGACGCGCCCGACGCCCGATCCTCCGGGCGGCCTCCCGGTCATGGACCATCTCTCGATGGCGGTATCGCGAACGGCGGCTCATCCGCGGGCGCGGGTGCCCGACGGATTCAAGTGAGAAATGGCATGCTGAAATGGTTCGAATCGTTCCTGGAGCCGACGGCTCTGACGCCGTCCGAGCCGCCGACGCGCAGTCTCACGCGCTTTTACTGGCACTTCATCCGCCAGACGCGCTGGCTGGTGGTTGCGCTGTTCGCGACCGGCCTGGCGGTCGCGCTGCTGGACATCACCATTCCGCTGTTCATCGGCCGCGTGGTCACGCTGGTGACCCGCTACCCGCCGGCACAGCTGTTCGCCGCGGCGGGCCCGCCGCTCGCCTGGATGGCGGTGATCTTCCTGCTGGTGCGGCCCGCGGCGCTGCTCTCGCAATACCTCGTCACCAATCAGATCATCAATCCCGGGGTCACGAATCTCATCCGCTGGCAAAGCCACTGGCACGTGGTGCGGCAAAGCTGGACGTTCTTCCAGAATGACTTCGCCGGCCGCATCGCCAATCGCGTGATCCAGACCGGGCCGTCGCTGCGCGAGAGCGTGGTGGCGTGCGTCAATGCCGTCTGGTACATCCTCGCCTACGGCTCGACGGCGGTGAGCGTGCTCTCGGTGGCGGACTGGCACCTCGCCATACCCATTCTCGGATGGTTCGCGGGCTACGCGCTGCTGCTGGCGTACTTCGTGCCGCGCATGCGCGAGCGGTCGCACGCCGTATCCGAAGCGCGCTCGACCCTCACCGGCCGCATCGTCGACAGCTACACCAACATCCTCACGGTCAAGCTCTTCGCCAGAGCGAGCGATGAGGACGCCTTCGTGCGCGAGTCCGTCAACGATCACACCGCCGCGTTCCGGCGACAGACCCGCCTCGCCACGGGCTTCAACTTCCTGCTGGCCGTGATCAACGCCGCTCTGGTGGTCGCAACCGGGCTGGCGGCGGTGATGCTGTATCGCTTCGGCCGCATCAGCGTGGGGGCGGTGGCGACGGCGCTGCCGATGGCCTGGCAGATCGCCAGCATGGCCGGGTGGGTGGCGCAGAACGTCACCTCGATCTTCGAGAACGTGGGGGTCGTTCAGGACGGAATGCGCTCCATCGCCGTCGCCCGGCAGATGCCGGACCCGAACAACGCGCGCGAGCTCATGGTGACGGCCGGCGAGATTCGCTTCGAGCGCGTCTCCTTCGACTATGGCCGCGATCGCGGCGTCTCGGTGCTGCACGAGATAGATCTGAAGGTCGCCCCGGGCGAGCGCGTCGGTCTGGTGGGTCCCTCGGGCGCGGGCAAATCGACCCTCGTCAATCTGCTGCTGCATTTCTTCGAGCCGGCGCACGGCCGCATCCTGATCGATGGCCAGGACATCGCCGGCGTCTCCCAGGAGAGCCTGCGCCGGCAGATCGCCATGGTGACGCAGGACACCGCGCTCCTGCATCGATCGATCCGCGACAACATCCGCTATGGCCGGCCAGAGGCGACCGATCGCATGATCGAGGAGGCGGCGCGGCGCGCCGAAGCGCACGAGTTCGTCCTCGGCTTGAGCGACTGGCAAGGCCGGCGCGGGTACGACGCCCATGTCGGCGAGCGCGGCGTCAAGCTCTCGGGCGGCCAGCGCCAGCGCATCGCGATCGCGCGGGTGATTCTCAAGGATGCGCCCATCCTGGTGCTCGACGAGGCGACCTCCGCGCTCGACTCCGAGGTCGAGGCGGCCATCCAGCGCCAGCTGGACGGCCTGATGCAGGGTCGTACCGTCATTGCAATCGCTCACCGGCTGTCGACGATCGCGCGCATGGACCGGCTGGTCGTGCTCGACCAGGGATCGATCTGCGAGATGGGCACTCACGCGCAGCTGCTCGCGGCGGGCGGGCTGTACGCGCAGCTCTGGCGGCGCCAGTCGGGTGGCTTTCTCGCGGAGGACGCTCGCAGGGCGGTGCGCTCCTCCGGCGCTCCGGTCGACCGCGCAACGAGCTGAGAGGCACGCGCTGCCGGGACGCCGCCGATCCCCGCGTCGCGGTTGCTCAGCCTGTCGGGAAATGGAGGATAATCTCGGCAAAACTCCCGAGGGCGACTCAATGGACCTGCAGCTTACCGGCAAGACGGCGTTCGTCAGCGGCAGCACCGCCGGCATCGGCTTCGCGATCGCGCACGCGCTCGCCCGCGAGGGCGCGCGCGTGATCGTCAATGGACGCACGCAGAGCGCGGTCGACGATGCCGCGGCAAGGCTCTCTCGCGGCCTGGAGGCGGGGCGAGTCCGAGGCTTCGCGGGCGACCTGAGCACCGAGGCGGCGGCGGATGAGCTGGCCCGCCGGCACCCCGAAGTGAGCATCCTGGTGAACAATTTCAGCATTTTCGAGCCGCAGTCCTTCGAGCAGATCTCGGATGCGGACTGGCGCCGATTCTTCGAGGCGAACGTGCTGTCCGGTGTTCGGCTCGCGCGCCTGTTCCTGCCGGCCATGAAGCGCGCCGACTGGGGCCGCATCATTTTCATCTCGAGCGAGAGTGCGATCCAGATTCCGGTGGAGATGATCCACTACGGCATGACCAAGGCGGCGCAGATAGCGGTTGCGCGCGGACTCGCCGAGTCGGTGTCCGGTACCGGGATCACGGTCAACAGCATCCTGCCGGGTCCGACGAGGTCCCGCGGGGTGGGCGACTTCGTGGCCAAGCTCGCGGCCGAGCAGGGCAAGTCCTTCGAGGAATTCGAGCGGGAGTTCTTCACCAAGATGCGCCCGAGCTCCATCCTTCAGCGCTTCATCGAGCCCGATGAGATCGGCCCCCTGGTCGCCTACATCGCCAGTCCCCTCGCCTCCGCGACGACGGGTGCCGCGCTGCGCGTCGACGGCGGTGTCGTGCGCAGCGCCTTCTGAAGGCGCGGCGCCGCGACCGCTGCGCAAATCGTCGCTCGGGCTACGGGCTCGAGGGTCCCGCCGATGCCGGCCGGCGGCTCTGCTCGGACTCGGCCGAGGCAATCAATGCCGGGCAGTCCGCATTCTTGGCCTTGCCGGGATCCACGATCTGCAGCTTGTGCGCCTTGATGTCGACCGAGGGGTGGGACAGAGTGCCCTTGATCGAGATGGGGGAGCGCCAGTGAAAGAGCCGCAAGCTCTTCGGCTCGCCGCGCAGGCTCAGATCGAGGCTTTCGGTGTCGAGTCGTATCTGCCCGCCGCCGGTGATGAGGACCGGATCGGTGTCGGCGATGAGCTCTTGCACCGTGAGCGTGCCGCCGCGGTCCGGCAGGACCGCCACCGCGCAGCGCAGCGCCGTATCTCGCTGGCTCTTGGTGAGCAACAGTCCGAGGCCGCGCAGGTCCATGCCGGTCAGCTCGGCGAGCGAGTCTCGAATCGTGCCTCCCGGCACGATGACGGTCACCAGCCCGCTTGCCGTCGCCGCCACCTGATGAATCGAGCTGCCCCTTCCGCTCACGGCGATCCTCGCCTGCAGCAGGCCCTCGATCGGCGGCGGTGCCGCGCCCTCCTGGCGATGGATCTCGGCGAGCTGCAGGCCGGCGATCTGCAGATCCACGTCCGCGAGCGGCGGATCCTGATTCACGTCGAGCCGCACGCGTCCATGGATCTCGCCCCCGAGCAGGCGTGCGGCGAGCGGCGCCGCCGTGAGCACCCCCTGATCGAGGACCGCCTTGGCGGACACATCGCTCAAAGCCAGGCGACCGGCCTCGAGACGCTCGGCGCGGAACAGGATCGCGGCATCATCGCGGCGCAGCGCGCCCGGGCTCAGCGTGGCGTTCGAGAGCACCAGCGCCGGGCCGCTCACGGGCGGCGCCCGCCCGGCGGCGCGCGCTCCGAGATCGGCCATGCGCAGCAATCGGGAATCGAGGCGTATGTCGAGCTTCGAGCGGGCGTGCCTCGAGTCGATGGCGACGCTCCCGTGCATGTCGCTCTGTCCGGAGTGCGCCGACAGCTCCTCGAACTTGAATTGCAGCCCGTCGCGCTCGAGCTTTCCGGACAGGCGGTAGCGGCCGGTGTCGATCAGGCGCAGGCCGACCAGGAAGTACAGGTCCTTGAGGTCCTCGCCAGCCGCCTGGAACGTCGCTTCGATCGCGCCGAAGTCGAAGGGCCGCGGCAGAGATCCTGTCGCGTCGAGCCGCGATCCGCTCGAGCGTTCGGTGTAGGAGAAGTGATAGGGGGTCTCGTGGGTCGCCGTGGCGAGCGAGTCGCCGGTGATCTCGAAGCCGGCGGGGCGGCCGTTGAGATCGCCTTCTCCGCGGATCCGCAGCGGCGGCGCCGGTTGCGGGCTCGAGGCCAAGCCCGCCGGCGCATCGGCGGACACCGTCCCTTCGAACTTCAGATGGCGCCGCTCATCGTCGAGCGTCACGCGTGCGCCCGGCACGGACAAGCTGCGCACGATCGCCATCCTTCGGCCGGAATGCGCGCGCCGCGGATCGGTCCATTGCCAGTTGGCGCGTCCGTCCGCCTCGCGCACCAGGTGCAGCGTCGCCGATTCCATCGTCAGGCTCTTGACGCCGAATCGGTGGTGCGGGCGCGGCAGGTCGAGCACCAGGGAGAGCTTGCCGATCTCGGCGGTGCGCCCGGCCGGCATCCACGGCGGATTGTCGATGATCAGTCTCGCGGCGCTGATGCGCGGACTGAAGGTGAATAGCTGCGCCTGGAGCGGCCCCCCGACCTCGATGGGACGTCCGACCCGGGCGCTGACGAGATCGAGCAGCGCGCCTCGAAAGTGGCCCGCCTGCACCGCCGCGATGAATCCGGCGGCCACGGCCAGCAACAGCGCCAGCGCGGCTGCGATGCCGAGCAGGACGCGCCGAGCGATGCGGGTTGCGGTCACGGCCCGGCGCCGTGCTCAGGGGGAGAGCCGGCGCAGTCCCGCTCGCGCCGCCGCGCGGCTCGCCTCTTCGTAGCCCGCATCGGCGTAGCGCAGCACACCGAGCGCCGTGTCGTTGGTCAGGGTGAGGCGCAGCCGCTCCTCGGCCGCGGCGCTGCCGTCTGCGATCACGGTGACACCGGCGCTCGTCATGAATCCGGCGTAGCCGCCGCCGCCGGAATGGACGGCGACGAGATCCGCCTGCGAGGCGCAGTTCACCAGCGCATCGAGCAGCGGCCAGTCGCTGATGGCGTCGCTCCCGTCGCGCAGATTCTCGGTCATGATCTTCGGGTGCGTCATCGCCCCGGCGTCCAGGTGATCGCGGGTGAAGGCGATGGGTCCCGCAACAGCTCCCGTGCGCACCATCTCGTTGACGGCAACGCCGAGCGTGGTGCGCGCGCCGTGTCCGAGCCAGGCGATGCGGGCCGGCAACCCCTCGAACGGCACGCGCTCGCGCGCGATGCGGATCCAGTTCGTGACCGATGCATCGTGCGCGAAGGCATCGAGCAGATGGTCATCGATGGCTCGAATGTCCGCGGCCTCGCCCGATAGGGCGATCCAGCGAAAAGGACCGATGCCCTCGCAGAACAGCGGCCGCAGGAACGCCTCGGTGAATACCGGGATCTCGAACGCGCGCGATACGCCGGCGCGGGCCGCCTGGCTGCGAATGAGATTGCCGTTGTCGAACACGATGGCACCCGAGTCGTGCAAGCGCAGCATGGCCTCGACGTGCCGGGCGATCGACTCGAGGCCGTCTGCAGTGAGCTTGGCGGGGTCATGCTCGCGCGTGTGGCGCGCCTGCGCCGGGCTGTAGCCCCGCGGAATGTAGCCGTAGAGCAGATCGTGGGCGGCGGTCTGGTCGGTGACGATGTCGGGCCGCAAGCTGCCCGCGGCGATGGCCGGATAGACGTCCGCCGCGTTGGCGATGAGGGCGACGGACCACGCTCGCCGCTCCGCGATGGCCCGCCGGATGCCTGCGAGCGCCTCATCGAGCGACTCGGTGACGGCATCGACCGCGCCGCTCTCGAGCCGCTTGCGCGCGCGCTCCCCGTTCACCTCCACCACGACGCTGGCGGCGCCGAGGAACGCGGCGGCGCGCGGCTGGGCCGAGCCCATGCCCCCGAGCCCCGCGGTGAGAAAGAAGCGGCCGCGCAGATCCGATGCGCCGAGCCGGGCCGCGGCGCGCGCCAGGATCTCGTAAGTGCCCTGCAGCACCCCTTGCGATCCGATGTACTGCCAGCAGCCGGCGGTGAGGCCGCCCCAGCAGATGAGGCCGCGCTGCTCGAGGTCGTAGAACACCTCCTCGTTCGCCCAGCGCCCGACGATATTGCAGTTCGCCATGAGCACCAGCGGAGCGCGTGCATGCGTGCGCAAGATGGCGATGGGCTTGCCGGACTGCACGATCAAGGTCTCGCCCTCGGCGAGCTCTGCGAGCGCGCGGACGATGGCCTCATAAGCGGGGCGATTGCGCGCGGCCTTGCCGAGCGCTGCGTACACCACCAGGCGCTGCGGATCCTCGGCGACCGTGAGCACGTTCTCCAGCAGGCGCAGGAGCCCCTCTTGGCGCCAGCCCTTGCAGCGCAAGCGGTCCGGGCGCGGCGCGGCCGGGCGCGCACCGCTCATGAGGGCCCGCCGAGCGCGTACGCCGCGATCGAGATGCCGAGCGCCCGCTCCACCGGCGGGTACACGGACGGATCGCGAACGCTCGCGGAGAGCGCAATGCGATCCTTGGGCACGTGCAGGATGTGCACGGGCATGCCGGGCGCGAGGCGCCCCGCGCTCACCGGTTCCCCGGCCGGGGTGAGCGTGGTGATCACGTCCGGATAGGTGGCAACGCGCTGGGAATCGCGCTCGAGCGCCATGTACTCATTGAGCACGTGGGCGACGATGCGTCCGTCCGGCGCGGCAATTTCGATTCGCCCGCAATCGAACGCTTCCTGGGTGTACGCGAGGTCGGTGCTCACCACCTTGCCGCTCGCCAGGATGTCCCCGCCGGTCGCTGCGCAGATCGCCGCGATCACCGCATCGCCGCCGCGCGCCTCGGCCCTGACGATGGCGCGCCCGACTTCGATGGCCTGGCTGATGCCGCCGAGAACGGCCCGCTCCGCGACCAGCCGCGCGGGGATGGGGTTGCGGCAGCTCGCGATGAAGCCGCCGGCCTCGTTCGCCGCGGTTCGCAGCGCGGGCGACACGCGTGCGGTCGGACCGCGCACGACGATCTCCAGGTAAGCGCCCCGATCGCGGTTGCCGCCGGCCGCTGTCTGGATCATGGGCTCGGGACTCATGGCCAGGCCGAGCGATCCCATATCGCCGGTCGGGTGGGCGCGCAGATCGCCGACCGCATCCACCACCGCGAGGCCGAGCACGGCGCCTGGCAGCCAGGCATTGAGCGTGCTCGACATGCCGTTCTGGCCGATGATGAGCCCGACGATCGGCCGATCGGAGGCCTCTTGCAGAAGCTGCACTGCACGCAAGTAATCGACCCCGCGCATCTCCCACTGGGTGAGTCCGCCCGGCGCTCCGATGGCGGCCATGGTGGCAACGAGGGAATCGGGGTCGAGCTCATCGACGCTCACGAGCTGCGGACGTCCGATCGAGGTGGCGATGGTGCCGAGCGTGCGACCGTGGTCGGCGAAGCCGCCGCCGCCGCAGCCGTACACCGACCCCCCCTTGACCGCGTACTCCACATCCTCGGGCAGTAGCTCTCTTCTCATCGCCTGTTGTCCCTCGTGCTGCGCCGATCACCCGGTCGGCCCATTTAAACAGAATCCGCGCCGCCGCGGGCGGCCCTTGGGTCCACCGGTCAATTGGCACACAATCGCGCTCTTGGGCGAGCGGGTCGCACGGAGCGTCGGATGGTGCAGGGGTCACGAGCCATGGGTCATGTCGCGAAAGAAAAGACGAAGCTGCTGAACCGGTTGAAGCGGATGCGCGGCCAGATCGAGGCCATCGAGCGGGCGGTCGACGCCGATGACGAATGCGCCGACGTGCTGCAACAGGCAACCGCCTGCCGCGGCGCGCTGGATGGATTCATCGCGGAGGTGATCGAGGATCACATACGCGAGCACGTGATGAACCCGCATGCCGAGTCAAATACCCGAGCGTCGGCGGCCGAGGACCTGATCGAGATCGTGCATCAGTACTTGAAGAAATGACCGACCGGCATGCAACGATCGACTGTCGTGAAATGGCTCGCGAAAGACTAATGCTCGCGCTGCGCGAAGAACTTCGCCACCCGCTTGGCCGAATCGGGTGCGAGACCTTCGTTCTTGAACAGGTCGAGCGCATGCGCGTCGTGCAGACTCATGGCGTCGGTCTCGATCAGTGCCCGCTTGTTCACCTGGTTGGCGTACCACGAGTTGGCCAATATGTCGGCCGATAGCGCGCCGAGCTCGGCCTCGAATCGGTCGTCCGGGAAGCAGAAATTCGCCAGATGCATGGCTTCGGCCTGCCGTCCCGAGTAGCTGCGGCAGCTGAACATCATTTCGCTCGCCTTGGCCGTGCCGATGCGGTGCGGCAATCGCAGGCTCAGGCCCCATACCGGGGTCAGCCCCCAGCGCGCGTAGACGTCGGCAAAGCGGGCCGATTCGGCGGCCACGATCAAGTCGGCGGCCAGGGCGAGCTCCAGCGCTCCGGTGGAGCAATGGCCTTGCACGGCGGAGATCACCGGCTGCGGCAGATCGGCAATCTTCTGGATGACCTCGGAGTGAAAATGCGGTTTTGCGTTGGCCTTGACGTGCTCGAGCACTTCCTCCATGTCGTAGCCCGCCGAGAAATTCGCGCCCGCGCCGCGCAGGATGACGAGGCCTATCTTCCTCGTCTCGCGTCCGATCGCCTCGACATGCTTGTTGAGCGCCTCGAACATTTCCTTGTTGAGCGCATTGAGCTTCGCGGGCCGATTCAGAGTGAGGGTTGCCGTACCACCACTATTTTCCCGCCGCACCAGATCGTTCATAGTGAGGTTCCTCCTTACGATTCCACCATCCGCCGCCGAGCGCCTGAAACAGCCCGGCCGTGTCCGAGAAGCGGTTGCCCTCGGCCTGCACCCGCGCCAGTTCCGCCTGCTCGTAGGCCTGTTCCGCGAGCAGCACCGCGACCGGGCTGACCGTTCCCAGCTGCCGCTGGCGCCGGGCGAGCTCGAACGTGCGCTGCGCCGCGCGCTGCGCCTCGGCGCTCGCCTTCAGCGCCTCGGCGTCCGCCTGCAGAGCGCGCAGGGTATCGGCGACGTTCTGGCAGGCGAGGATGACGGCGCTCCGATATTGCGCCCCCGCCTGATCGAGAGCGGCATCCGCGGCGCGCTTCCTGTGCAGCAATGCGCCGGCATCGAACAGCGTCTGGGTCAGCGACGCGCCGGCATCCCAGAATCCCGTGTAGGGAGTGAACAGCTGCCCGAGTTTCAGGGCGCTCGATCCCAGATCGGCGTTGATGGCGAATTGCGGCAGCATGTCGGCGAGCGCGACGCCGACCGCGGCGGACGCGGCATGCAGGTCCGCTTGCGCCTGGCGCACGTCCGGGCGCTGCTCGACCAGCTTCGACGGCACGCTCGCGGGAAGCTCGGTGGGCAGTGTCAAGTCGCTCAGATGAAAGGTCTCCGCGGGCTCGTCCGCGGGCAGCCGCCCGAGTAATGCGGTCAGCGCATCGCGCGCTTGACCCAGCTGCTTGTGCAGCGGCGGCAGCATCTGCGCCGTTTGCGCCAGCGCGGATTGCTGGGCCAGTACGTCCAGGTCGCTGGCGGTGCCGAGCGTGCGCTGCTGCCGCACCTTGTCGGTCAGCTCGCGCTGCACTTCGAGCAGCCGCTCCGTGGCCGCGATCTGTCCGCGCAGCGTGGCTTCCTCGACTGCGGTCACCACCACGTTGCTGCTCAATGTCAGGTAGGTCGCCTCGAGCTGGAAGCGCGTGCTTTGCTCTTGCGCCTTGGCCATCTCGACCGCGCGGCGGGTGGCGCCGAACACATCCGGCATGTAGCTCAAGGTGAGCTGGGCGGTGTAGAGATTGTAGGTGGTATTCGACGCAACGGTCGGGGCGGTCAAGGTGCTCGCGGGGAATTCCGAGCGATCACCGCTGAAGCTTCCCTGGATGTTCGGAAAAAAGCTGGTGCGCTGGGCCAGGTAGAGCTCATGCGCCTGGCGCAGCGCGGCCTGAGCGGCGCCCACGCCCGGGTTGGCCTTGAGCGATTGCTCGACCAGCCGATCGAGCTGCGGCGAGCGAAACAGTGTCCACCACTGGCTCGGGATG
>Ga0335075_10018810_pt1 | contig 10237 bp, 5 predicted proteins | sample Lox_Sample_24_FD_206723 | JGI IMG/M metagenome (GOLD analysis project Ga0335075, IMG submission 206723) | Soil microbial communities from Loxahatchee National Wildlife Refuge, Florida, United States - Lox_Sample_2.4 | ecosystem: Environmental > Terrestrial > Soil > Wetlands | place: USA: Florida... | reverse complement strand
CAGGCCTGCGACCTAGGCCAGTAGAAAAAGGGGCCCCTGACTGCCAGTGCAGCCAGGGGCCTTTTTCATGCCGTAGGTCGGCCGGGGTCAGTCCAGGTAGTCCCTCAGCACCTGGGACCGGGACGGGTGCCGGAGCTTGCTCATCGTCTTGGACTCGATCTGCCGGATCCGCTCCCTGGTCACGCCGTAGACCTTGCCGATCTCGTCCAGGGTCTTGGGCTGGCCGTCGGTGAGCCCGAACCGCATCGAGACCACTCCGGCCTCCCGCTCCGACAGCGTGTCGAGCACCGAGTGCAGCTGCTCCTGCAGGAGCGTGAAGCTCACGGCTTCGCCGGGCTGGATGGCCTCGGAGTCCTCGATCAGGTCGCCGAACTCGCTGTCGCCGTCCTCGCCGAGAGGCGTGTGCAGGGAGATCGGCTCACGGCCGTACTTCTGCACCTCGATGACCTTCTCCGGGGTCATGTCCAGCTCGGCGGCCAGTTCCTCTGGCGTCGGCTCCCGGCCCAGGTCCTGGAGCATCTGCCGCTGGACACGGGCCAGCTTGTTGATCACCTCGACCATGTGCACGGGGATGCGGATCGTCCTGGCCTGGTCCGCCATCGCCCTGGTGATGGCCTGCCGGATCCACCAGGTCGCATACGTGGAGAACTTGTAGCCCTTGGTGTAGTCGAACTTCTCGACCGCACGGATAAGGCCCAGGTTCCCTTCCTGGATCAGGTCAAGGAACAGCATGCCGCGGCCGGTGTAGCGCTTGGCCAGCGAGACGACCAGGCGGAGGTTGGCCTCAAGCAGGTGGTTCTTGGCCCGCCTGCCGTCTTCGGCAATCCACTCCAGGTCGATCCTGGTGTCCGGCCGCAGCGAGTCCCGGTTGTCGGCCAGCTTCTCCTCGGCAAACAGGCCGGCCTCGATCCGCTTTGCGAGCTCGACCTCCTGCTCGGCGTTGAGCAGGGGGACCTTGCCGATCTGCTTCAGGTAGTCCTTGACCGGGTCCGACGTGGCGCCCGCCACCGCTACCTGAGCGGCCGGGAGGTCCTCGTCATCATCGCCGTAGACGAAGGCCTCGTCCTCTGACTCCTCGGTGACGGTCACGATGACCGCGCCGTCGGCTCCGGCCACGATGGCCTCGGGCCCCGCGCCGCCTTCGGCATCCTCTGGCTGGTCGCCATCCTGGTCGGCGGCGGCGCTGTCGTCGGTGGCGACGCCGGCGATGCCCAGCACGTCGTCGGCCTCGGTCTCGTCGCCCTCGAGGTCGGTCAGCTCGTCGAGCTCCGCCTCGACGTCAATGAAGGTGACGTCGGCGAGGTCGGGGTCGCCCTCCAGTTCGTTCACGTCGGTGAGATCGGGGTCGGTTTCCAGCTCAGTCGCCTCGTCCAGTTCGACGTCGGCCTCCAGCTCGGTCTCCGTTGCCACTCCCGCGTCCGCAGTCACCTTGTTGCGCCCGTTGTCACGATGCTCTCCCCTGCCCACCACATCACTAGCTGCCTGCTCGTCCTGCTTCTCCTTCGCCGCGCCACGGCGCTGGCGGCCGCGCTTGGGCTGCGCTGGTGCCTCGGCCTCGCTGCCGTTGGCCGCGGATCTAGCCGACGCCCGGCGCTGCTTAGCGCCTGACGCACGGCGCGCTGCGGGCACTGCCTGCCTGTCGGCAGTCCCGTCAACCACCAGCGTCACCGCCTGGTCGGGCCCGTCGGCCGAGCCGCCCCGAGCCTGCTGTGGTACGCGTGCGCTCTGCGCCGACGGCCGAGCCTGCCGCCGCGCCGCCGAGCCTGCGCTTGCCACCGCGGTCACCCCTTCCTTCGCTGGATGGCAGACCTCTGTACGCCCAGCACCCGGCTGTTCGAACTAGCAGGCGACACTGCCACCCCTCCGGCAAACCTTATGGCGAGCAATGGACCCTACCGCGCAGATCCCGTGCCCCGGACTGATCCGGAGGCCAGGACCCTGGCGCAGGAGAGCGCGCTCAGCACGAGGTTCTCTCCTGCCCACCACCTTAGGCGGACCAAACGGGTAGGTCGTACGGCTGCGGGCCAGCGCCTTTGCTGCCCGGGCCGTGCCGGCAGCGGCCACGCTGCCGGTGATCGTGCCGGCAGCGAACGTGCTGAGAGCGCAGCCTCGGGAATGGTACCCGCAATCGTCATGCCCTCCCCTTCCGCAACGATCCCGCTTTCCGCGGCCGGACGGACCTCGTATCGTCCATCGCCGGCACGCTCAGCACGAGCACCGTGACATCGTCGTCCTGCTCGTATCCGGCAAGCATGCGATTTACCAAGTAACCGAGCAACTCCGCCGGATCTTCCGCGACCGCGGCCGGAGCCTTGGCCGCGACCGCAACCAGCTCGTCCAGGCCCGCGTCGAGGCCGCGCTTGCGGTTCTCCACCAGTCCATCGGAATAGAGCACCGCGGTGTTGCCAGGCGGCAGCCGGAACGTGTACTGCTGGCGCGGGCTCGCCCAGCCCAGCGGCGTGCCCGCCTCGGTTGTGTCGAGCCTGGGCGGCCCGTCACCGGACAAGAGCAGAGGCGGCAGGTGACCGGCATTTCCGGCCATCCCTTCCCCGGTTACGGGATCTACTACCAGGTAGGCGACGGTTGTAACCTGCTCCTCGAGCTCAGTGGCGAGGAACAGCCGGTCCAGGCCCGCGAGCACGGCGGCCGGCCTCGGGTCGGTCAGCGCGAGCGCGCGCAGCGCGTTGCGGACCCGGCCCATTCCGGCCGCCGCCGTGAGTCCCTTGCCCATGACGTCGCCGGCCGCCACGGCGAGCCGGCCATCCGGCAGCCGGAAGGCGTCGTACCAGTCCCCGCCGATCTCCATGTTCCTGGTCACCGGCATGCACCTGGCGGCCAGCATCATGCCGGGGACCGTCGGGAGGCTGTCGGGCAGCAGGCTGCGCTGCAGCGTCTCCGCCGTCTTGTGCTCGCGCTCGTAGAGCGTGGCCCGCTCCATCGCCAGCGCGCACTGGCCGGCCAGCGCTTCGAGGAATACCCGCTCCTCCTCGGTGATCTGGCGCGGCCTCGTGAACGAGAACCGGAGCGCGCCGAGAGACGCACCCGAGGCGAGCAGCGGCAGCCCTACCCACGCCTTCTCGTCGCTGTGTTCGAGGAACAGGCTGACCCCGTCGGAGTTGTCGAACTGCCGGCGCAGCGCGTCCGGGCTTTCCAGCAGCAGCGGCCGCCGGGCCTGGATCGCCGCGGTCATCACGCTCGGAGCCGACAGGGGAAGCTCGCTCAGCGGGGAGCCCGTGCTCTCTGGCAGGCCGTCAGGGTTGATCGTGCGCAGCCGCAGCCGCTCGGTATCCAGCAGGGCCACGGCTGACCGCTCGGCCCCGATCGCGGACCGGCCTACCTCGGTGATGACCTGCACGACCTGCTCCACGGTCAGCGCCTCGGCCAGCATCGAGGTGGCCTGTTGCAGCCGGGCCGTGCGCAGCGCCGCCGCGGATAGCTGCTCGGTCAGCCGGCCGCGCATCTCCTCGGCCTCGCGTTGCGCGGTCACGTCCGTGCTCGCGCCGACCCACTCGATGATCTCGCCGTCCCGCTCGATCGGCACGGCCCGGACGTCATAGTGCCGGTAGGAGCCGGTCCGGCTGCGGACCCGGTACCGAGAGTCGAACACCTTGCCGGACCGGATGCTGGCCAGCCAGGCCGTCTCAACCCGTTCCCGGTCGTCCGGGTGGATGGCCTCCAGCCAGCCCTTGCTCAGGTACTCCTCGGATGTCTGCCCGGTGATCCACCGCCACTCGGGCGAATCCTCGGCAATCTCGCCGTCCGGCCTGGTCACCCACACGACCTGGGCTCCGGCTTGAACGAGTGAGCGATACCGCTCCTCGCTGCGCCGCAGTGCCTCCGCAGCCTGATGCTGCTCGGTGACGTCGACGGCGATGACGGCCACACCGCTGACGTCGCCGTCGCTGTCCTGCGACGGGAACCAGGAGAAGCTCCATTGCCTGGTCAGCGGCGTCAGGGTGCTGACCGCACGGTCCGGGCCGCCGTTGGCCGCCGGCTCGGCGGCGACGGCATGCTCCGTCGTCGGTGCCGGTTTCTCGCCCGCCTGTACGCGGCGCATCGCCGCGGCGGCCGCTTCGACCAGGTCAGGCGGCCACATCTGGGCCGTTGTCCGGCCAATATGGTCACTAGCCGCATTCCCCCGTAGGCCGGCCATTGTCTGGTTCATGCGGCGAAAGCGCAGGTCAGGGTCGATAAAGGCAAACCCGATTGGTGCTTCGGTAAGCAAAGTGGCCAGTACCGCCGAGTCCGAGACGTCCAGGCCGGAGACCCGCGGCCGAGGCACGGAGGTGCCGGTACTCACCGCGAGCACCCCGCGTTCTGCCGATGGCTAGCCATCGAACAGCTCCTTCCTGCTCACTGCGGACACAAGAAGGCTAGCGGCAATAACGAGTGCAAGAAGCTGACCGGCCACATCTCGGTAACTCTGGCGCGCTATTTGCCGAGGCTACGCGCCGGAAGGGCCGGGGCGAGCGGTCTAGGACAAGCTCGGCGCCGCGGGCAGGTCAGCTACGTCGGGCGGCGGCGGGCTGCCAACCGCCTCCTGCAGCGGGAAGTGGCAGGCCACCTGCTGACCGGCGGCCGAGTGCGGCTGCAGCTGCGGCTCCTGCAGCGCGCAGATCTCCTGGGCCAGCGGGCACCTGGTGCGGAACCGGCAACCTGATGGCGGCTCGGTGGCGGCGGGCGGCTCGCCCGACAGCCCGGCGCCGAACTGGACCGCCTCGCGATCCGGCGTCACGACCGGCACTGCGTTGATCAGGCCCCGAGTGTAGGGGTGACCAGGCCCCGCGCAGATGGCCTCGGCCGGGCCGACCTCGACGAGCTTCCCGAGGTACATCACGCCGATGTAGTCGGCCATGTAACGGACTACCGACAGGTCATGCGAGATGAACAGGTAGCTCAGCCCGTATTGGCGCTGGAGCTTGCGCATCAGGTTCAGGATCTGCGCCTGGACCGACACGTCCAGGGCCGAGACCGGCTCGTCCGCGACGATCAGCGCGGGACGCTGGATCAGCGCCCTGGCCAGCGCCAGCCGCTGGCGCTGCCCGCCGGAGAACTCCCTGGGCAGGCGGTCGGCGGCATCCGCGGGCAGGCCGACCTCGTCGAGGATCCGGTTGACCTGGCGCCGGTGGCTGCGGCGGCGGCCGGCCTTCTGGATCAGCAGCGGCTCGCGCAGGATGCTGCGCACTCGCATCATCGGGTCCAGGGAGGCGAACGCGTCCTGGAACATCAGCTGAATGCCGGTGCCCTGCAGGCGGCGCTGCCGCCGCGACAGCCGGGTCAGGTCGGTGCCGCCGAGGTCAATGGATCCTGCGTCTGCCTTCTCCAGGCCGACGAGCAGCCGCGCCACCGTTGTCTTGCCGCAACCCGACTCCCCGACCAGGCCCAGCGTCTCGCCCGCCGCCAGCTCGAGGCTGACACCGGCGACCGCGCTCACGGTGCCGACCTTCCGGCGCAGCAGGCCCGCGGTCACCGGGTAGTCCTTCACGAGGCCGTTGACGCGCAGCAGCGGGCCGCCGGCCGAGCCATCAGCGCCGGCCGGAAGTGCTCGCCGGGGCGACGGGTCATGGCCGCTCAGCCACGCGCTGACCGGCATCGCCGGGCGAGCCTCCCCGTCGCGGTGCCCGACGACCGAGCCGACGGGGAAAAAGCAGGCATAGGTGTGGCCGGGGTGGTCGCCATCGAGAACGGGCTCGTGGGAGGAGCACCAGTCCTGGGCGTAGCGGCAGCGGGGCGCGAAGCTGCAGCCCGCGGCTTCTGTGATCATGTCGGGCGGCCGGCCGGGAATGCTGTAGAGCGCCCGGCTGCCCTGGACCGCAAGCTCTGGCAGCGCGTCGAAGAGCGCCTCGGTGTAGGGGTGGCGCGGCGTCGCGAACACCGCGCTGGTGGCGGCGTGCTCGATGATCCTCCCGTCGTACATCACGGCGACCTTGTCGGTCCGGCCGCCGATCACGCCGAGGTCGTGCGTGACGAGGATGACGGCCATGCCGAGGTCCCGGCGCAGATCATCAAGCAGTTCGAGGATCTCGCGCTGGATCGTCACGTCGAGTGCGGTCGTGGGCTCGTCCGCGATGAGCAGCCGCGGCTCGCACGCGATCGCCGCGGCGATCATGGCTCGCTGGCGCATGCCGCCAGACAGCTCATGCGGGTACTGGCCGGCGGCGCGCTCGGGCTCGGGCATCCTGACCAGGCCGAGCACGTCGATGGCCCGCGCCAGCGCGGCCTGCCTGTCCGCGCCGATATGCACGACGACAGACTCGGCGATCTGGCTGCCGACGGTCATCGTGGGGTTCAGCGCGCTGGAAGGGTCCTGGAAGATCATGCCGATCTGGCTGCCGCGGATCTTCTGCATCAGCTGTTCTGGCAACTCGACCAGGTCCGTGCCGCCCAGCACGACCGAGCCCGACGTGATTGCGCCGCCGGGCGGCAGCAGCCGCATGATCGACCGCGCGGTCATGGTCTTCCCGCACCCCGACTCCCCGACCAGCCCCAGGCACTCACCCTCGCCCAGGGACAGGCTGACCCCGTTGACGGCGCGAACGGTGGCGCCAGCGAGCCCGATCTCGGTGTGCAGGTCGGTAATGGTCAGCAAATCGGCCATCAGCGTCCCCTGGTCTTCGACTTCAGGCCATCGCGCAGCGCGTCGCCGAGCATCGTGAAGGCGACCACAACCAGCATGAGCGCCACGCCCGGCGAGACGATCTGCCACCAGTATCCGCTGGAGACAGTCTGGACGGCCGAGTTGATCATGTTGCCCCAGTCGACCGCAGGGAACTGGACTCCGAGGCCCAGGTAACTGAGCGTGGCCAGGATCAGGATGGCGTTCCCGATCTGGAAGGTCACGTTGACGGCGATGGTCCCGAGGGCGTTGGGAGCGATGTGCCGCAGCACCGCCCGCGGGCTGGCGCCCCCCATCACGCGCACCATCTGGACGTACTCCCTGGTCCGGAGGGCCAGGGCTTCCGCGCGGACCAGCCGGGCGGTGCCGAGCCAGGAGGTCGCGGCGATCACCAGTACCAGCACGGCCTGCGTCGGCCGGTAGATGCTCACGACGAGCAGCAGCACCACGATCGTCGGAATCGAGATCCCGGCATCGACGATCCGCATCATGACCGCGTCCGCGGCTCCGCCTAGGTAGCCGGCTACGGCACCCCAGAGCGAGCCCAGGATCGCGGCCAGCAGCCCGGCCGCGATTCCGACCTCCAGCGACGCCTGGCCGCCGACCATCAGGCGGCCAAGCTCGTCGTCACCGTCTCCGTCGGTGCCGAGCGGGTGGCCCGCGCGCGGCGACAGGTCGGCCAGCCGGAAGAATACGTGCACCTGGTCGGTGTGGTAGACCAGCGGGCCGAGGAAGCAGAAGACGAACATCGCGACCAGGATCGCGACGGCGGTCGACCCAAGCGGGCTCGACCTCGCCACCTTCACGACCCGCCGCAGCCAGCCCACCGCGACGGGAAGCTGCTCGGCGACCGCCTGCCCGGCCGACGGCGGCGCTGCACCGGCGTGCCGGCCCCGGCTGCCGCGGGCCGGCGCGAGCTGCGCCTGGCCGCCGAAGGCAACCCGCCCAGGCGGCCCGGCGGGGACGACCCCCCGGACCCCTCGCCTTGACTCGCCGTCCGCCGGCCTGACATGACCCGCATTCATGACCGCGCGAACCGCACTCTCGGATCAAGCAGCGCGTGGACCACGTCGGCCAGCAGTGAGCCGGCGACCGCCGCGATTGCGAGCACGAGCGTGAACCCGAGCATCACGGGGACGTTGTCGTTCTGCGCCGCCTGCCAGATCTGCCAGCCCATGCCAGGGAAGTTGAAGAGGCTCTCCACCACCAGCGCGCCGCCGAGTATCTGCGGGATGCTCAGCCCGAGCAGCGTCACCACCGGCACCATCGAGTTGCGCAGGACGTGCCGGAAGAGCACGCGCCGCTCATCCGCGCCCCTGGCCCTGGCCGCCTCCACGTACTCCTCACCAAGGCTGTCGGCGGCTGCGGAGCGCGTGTACCTGGCGAAGATCGCGATCGTCCCCAGGGCGAGGGTCAGCACCGGCAGGGTCAGGTCCCGCCAGTCGGTCATGACCTGGCCGATGCCCGAATACTGCGGGCCTTCCGCGCCGAACACGCGGGCGTCCACGCCCAGGAACAAGATCAGCACAGAGCCGAGGACGAAGGCGGGCATGCCGTAGAACACGTACGTCAGCAGGCGCAGCCCGTGGTCGGCGATCGAACTCGGGCGCGCGGCCTGCACGATCCCGGCCGGGATCGCCACCACCAGCGCGATGAGCGTCGAGAACCCGACCAGAACCAGAGTCCTCGGCAGACTGGTCGCGAGCAGGGTGCTGACCGGTTCGCCGCCGGGACCGTCAAAGCCCAGGTTGCCGCGCAGTACCTGACCCAGCCAGCTCAGGTACTGCACGAGAAACTGGCTGTGCGCCGCGGACCCGACCACCTCGACGCGATCCGGGTCTGGCGCAAGCTGGAGCAGCGTGAACACGATCAGCGTCACCAGGATGACTACGGCGATTGCCTGCAGCACCCGGCGAGCCAGGAAGGCAGTCACCGGATCAGCCTGCCTGGCCGCAGTCGTTCCAGGCTCACTTCAGGTAGTACCAGTCTTCCGGGTTGATCGTCAGCGTCGGGCTCTGCGCCCCGATGACCAGGTTGTTCACGGACTCGACCAGAGTCGCGACGTTCGGAGTCCAGACCACGGGAAGCTGGGCGGTCAGGTAGGTCTCCCACTGGTACATCGCCTTGTCGAAGGCACTGGTGGTCTTCGCCGTAAGAGTCTTGGCGATAAGGGCGTCATTGGTCCTGTCGTTATAGAACCCGCCGAACGGGCTGTCTTCGAACAGCTCTTCGCCGGTGGGGAGGAAGTCAGGGGAGTACGTCCACGAACCCCACTCCGCCAGCTCCCACGAGTTGGCCGCGCCGAAGGTGGCCCCGGCGACCGCACTGATCGACGCGGTGTTCGGCGTGAGATGTATCCCGACCAGCGAAGCGTTCGAGATCAGCTCCTTGACCTGCGACTCCATATAGTCAAGGCCGCCGGCATACAGGATCGTGAAGTCCAGCTTCGCGCCGGCCTTGACGCCGGGGCCGCATTCACCGGCGCCGCTGCCAGGGTGGACGCAGGTGTCGGTCCCGCCGGTTGTGCTGACTGACCAGCCGTTGCTGCTGAGCAGCTGCTTAGCCTTCGCCGGATCGAGCGTCCACACATCGCCCTCGGCCTGCACGGTCTTCGACAGGTACTGCGTCACCGGGTAGTCGGCGACCGGGCCGATGGTGACCTTTCCGTAACCGTGCATCGGCCCGCTGACGACGCCCTCCTGGTCGATCAGGGACTGGAACGCTTCGCGGAAGTACAGCTGCTTGAAGATCGCGCCGACAGTGGGGTTATTGAAGTTGTAAGGGAAGTAGCTGAGCGCCCACGGATAGACGACGGTCAGCTTGTAGTTGGTGAGCGAGACCGGGTTCGAGCCGACCTGCGCGCCCGCGGGCGGAACGGGAGCATCGACCGTCGGCAGATAGCCGACGTCGACCGGACTGCGACCCGGGTCCTGGAGCTGGTTGAACTCGGCCTGCTCGGACGTGAACGGGTCGAGGACGAACGTGTCGACGTGATCCGGCACCTGCGGGCCCGAGTACTTCGTGTTGTACCGCATCGTGACCTTACCCTGGCTTGTGGCGCTGGTCACCTGCCAGGGGCCGTCGACGATGCTCCAGATCGGGGAGTTGCCCCACTTCAAGGGATTCAACGGGCCCGCGCTGCTGCTCGTCAGGTAGTTGTAGACGGCCTGGCAGCCCGAGATGGCCCGCTCGCAGCCGCCCTTGGCGCCCGACGTGGTTACGTCCCAGGCCGAGGGCATCGGCGTGATCTGGCTGAGCTCGTTGTCGGTAAACCACGGCTCCGAGTAGGAGGCCTTAAGGGTCATCACGACCGTGCGCGCGCCTTTCGCATGCCAGTCGGTGATGTTGTCGGGGAAGTCGCCAGGGACGTAGCCGCCGAACTCGTCGGCCCCGCCGGGCGAACTCTCCTCCGCCTTCATCATGTTGATCCAGAAGATCACGTTCTCGGCGGTCACTGGCTGTCCGTTGGACCAGTCGTAGTTCTTGAGCTCGATTGTGACCGTGTGACCGCTGTACTTCGGCGGGTAGGCGAGGTCGAGCTGCTGGTTCATGGTCGGCTGCGCGCCGTCTCCGAACCAGTACAGCGGCCGGTAGAGCAGGTACTGCAGGTCATCGCTGTTA
>Ga0335075_10018809_pt1 | contig 10238 bp, 10 predicted proteins | sample Lox_Sample_24_FD_206723 | JGI IMG/M metagenome (GOLD analysis project Ga0335075, IMG submission 206723) | Soil microbial communities from Loxahatchee National Wildlife Refuge, Florida, United States - Lox_Sample_2.4 | ecosystem: Environmental > Terrestrial > Soil > Wetlands | place: USA... | reverse complement strand
GCCGAGGCTCGAGGCTATGGCCGGCAGCGCGGTGGCGACGATCGTCTGATCGGCCACCGCGAGAAACATCGGCAGCATGATCGGCGGGAAGACGGTCAGAAACTGCGCGGCGGTGGATATTGGCTCGACTGTGGGCTCGGCTGGTTCCGCGGCGTCAGCCGTCGCTGACCCTGGCGCCGCCGGCGCGACGACGGATCGCTCTTCGCCTGCCGATGGGTCCAACGATTCGTTCATTGCGGGAGGTTCAGCCAGCGATGTGTGCGGAAGTCAGCCTCTTGAATGGGCGTCATTGCAGACTCGCCGACAATTTTCCACCTCTTCCGCCCCAAGTTCCAGCCCAAGTCGCGGTCCAGTCCAAGTCCGGCTCAAGCCCAGCCCCAAGCCCAGCCCCAAGCACAGCCCAGTCACGCGCCGCCCCGAGCCGCGTCGAAGCCTAAACCACGGCTTTTACCTCGGGTCGCAACGCCTTAGTCCGCGGCACGGCCTTGAAGTCACGACAAAATACGGCGGGCGCGCGCACCCATCCTTCTGCGGTCAATTTATCGTCAAACGCCGGGACGCGGCCACCGCTGGCGACCGGCGTACCCATAAATGGCCAGGCGGAGGTGGGGGCGCCGGTTCGCGTCTGCCCGCTGGAAATGAGACGAGCGCACCCGGGTGACAAACGCGGCAAGGAAAACGAGACGAAAAAAAACGCAGCGGAGAAAAGCGCGGCACAAAAGGTCCGCGGCATGTCGTTGCGGTTTGCAACAAATCTCCCGCCTGCCGGCGAACGCGGTGACGCCGGTTTCAATCGCGTGGAAGGCGCCGGCCGCCGGCGGGCGACCGGCTCCGTTCAATGGCCGAGGTCAGCCGACGTAGCTGACGCGCTCCTGCTCGTGCGCTTCTTCCTCGGTTTTCGGCTGCGCCGGCAATTGCAGCACGCTTGCCGACTGGCCTTCGCACAACAGCGTCAACAGGACGATGCGCCCGTCGGGAAACTCGAGCGCGTCGTGATGCGCCGCCATCTTGTCCTTGTTGACTTGCCGGAAGATTGCCGTCTGGAAGTTGACGGTTTTGGCTTTCCAGCCGAGCAGGCCGGCCGGCAGGCAGGCGACCTCGCTCGAGAAGGCCAGCTCGGTGCCGGGCAGGATGCACACCGCCATTCCGGGATCGTCGGCGGCCGAGAAGCCGCGAGTGCCGGTTCCGAAATCGCGCGTTACCAGCTTGTCACCGACCATGGCAGGCCGCGATCGAACGCTCTGCAGGCTAAAGTCACACATTGGCGACTCCTTTTTCCAGGTCTTGGGTTACCGTCTTGCGTTATCAGGTTCTCGTGTAACCTGACGTTCAGCCCCATGACGCCCACTCAACCATCCTAAGCAAGATTGGTGCCGTACTGGGGCGGACGCGCGACATTTCAGAGCGTTCACGACATCGTGTGTCGGGAATAACGCTTACGGCGCGCGTTGCGGCGATCTGAATAACGATGACGATCGCTGCGCGACAGGCGAGGCTTGCGCGCGGATCACATCGCGTGCCGGCATGGCGTCGGTATAATTTTCGGCAATTTGCCTGCGATCAAGGCGGCGCGGCGGCGCCAACACGGCGAGCGCGTGCGGCGGCCGCCGTTATTTGACGGTAATGCCGCCGACCATGCCGTTCCAATCGTGATCCGCACAGCGCAGATCGTAAGTGCCGGGTTTGTCCGGCGTCAAAAATACATCTTTTACGTCGCCCGGCTGCATCACCACTTCGGTGCGCTCGCGGTTGAGCACATCGGGATTGTCGATATGGGCGGTGGCAAAGAACAACGGCGCCGTGAATTCGTGCGTCTCCTTGCCGTGGTTTTCCAGATGCAGGCGGTAATGCACGCCGTGCTCGAAGGTGAGATGGTCGGGCTCGAATTTGTAGTCGACCATCGTGACGGTCATGGTGACCGGCTCCGGCGCGGGTGCGGGCGCAGCGAGGCCAAGGGCAGGGCAAAGCGCGGGGCAAAGCGCGAAACAAAATACGGCGAGGGCGCGCAGGCAAAGTCTGCTCGCATGTCCCCTTATGGCATTGCTCCCCGGCAAGGGCATGGGGCTTCCTCGTCATTTAACGGGCGCGGCCGGTGTGATGCCGCGCTTTCGATATCGCCGAACCAACACGCCGCGAGCCGGTAAATTCCAAGACCCGCAGATTCCAACGCCCACCGGTGACTGCTTTATATCAATGTCCTGCGACCATTTGGCCGTGGGTCTCCACCCGCCGCACCATGATCAGCACGAGCGGGATCATGACGGCCGCGGCAATGGCGCAGACATGGAACACGTCAATATAAGCCAAAATGGTCGCCTGGGTCTCGATCAGCTGCCCGAACAGCCCTATCGCCCGGCTGTGCGCTTCGCCGGCCGAGGCGCCATGCTGCATGAAATAATGGGTGACCCCGCGCAGCGTCGATTGAAACACCGGCGACGAAGGGATGGTGTTTTCGACCAGCCGCGACTGGTGGAATTGCGTGCGCTGGGTCAGCACCACATTGGCGAGCGAAATGCCGATGCTGCCGCCGAGATTGCGCGCCACGTTCATCAGCGCCGAGGCCTGGTTGGTCTTGTTCGCCGGCAGGCCGTCATAGGCGACGGTATTGATGGGAATGAACAGGAACGGCAAGCCGATGGTCTGATAAATGCGCACCCAGCCGAAATAGTCGAAGCTTGCATCGGGGGTGAGCGAGGTCGAATACCACATCGATACGGCGATCCCGGTGAGCCCCAGCACCATCAGATATTTCGGCTGGAAGCGGCCGGTGACCTGGCCGGCGATCGGCATGATGATCAGCATGGCAATGCCGCCCGGCATCATCGCCAGCCCCGACAGCATGGCCGTGTAGGGAAATGTCGTCTGCAGAAGCTGCGGCATGATCTGATTGGAGCCGAACAGGATGGCGCCGATCATCAGCATGACGAAGAAGGCCATGCCGAACTGGCGATGAAACAACAGCCGGATTTCGATGATCGGATCGTCCTGACTGAGCTCCCAGGGAATGAAGGCGATGAACGAGGCCGCGGCCAGGAGGCTGAAGGTGACGATCGTGCCGGAGCGGAACCAGTCGTCGATCTGGCCGCGGTCGAGAACGACTTCGAGACAGGCGAGCGTCGCGGCGATCAATGCAAAGCCGACCCAATCGATCTTCAGCCCGCCGGCCAGCCGCTCTTCGCGCTCGCGTTCGAGCACTTCGGGTTCGTCGACGAACCAGTGCACCAGCGCCAGCGAGGCGATGCCGATCGGCACATTGATGAAGAAGATCCAATGCCAGGAAAAATTGTCGGTGATCCAGCCGCCGAGCGTCGGCCCCACCGTCGGCGCGACGATCACGGCGACGCCGTACAGGGCGAAGGCCTGGCCGCGCTTTTGCGGCGGGAAGGTGTCGGCAAGGATGGCCTGCTCGCTGGTCGGCATTCCGCCGCCGCCGAGGCCTTGCAGCACGCGGAAGAAAATAAGCGCGGGCAGGTTCGGCGCCAGCCCGCAAAACAGCGAGCTGATGGTGAACAGCGCCACGCAGACCATGTAGAAGCGCTTGCGCCCGACGACGTTCGACAGCCAGCCGCTAGCCGGCAGCACCACGGCATTGGCGATCAGATAAGTGGTGACGATCCAGGTGCTTTCGTCGACGCTGGCGGCGAGGCTGCCGGCGATGTAGCGCAGCGACACGTTGGCGATGGCGGTATCGAGCACCACCATGAAGGTGGCGATGGAGACGACGACGGCGACAAGCCACGGGTTGCGGTCGCCGGCGGCCGAGCGGCTGGCGTCCCAGGCCGGCGCCCGCGGCCGCTCGCTCATCGCACCTTCACCGTCGGCACCACCGACATGCCGGGCCCCAGAAGCACGTCGGGCGGCTTGTTGAAGAGAATCTTCACCGGCACCCGCTGGACGATCTTGACGTAATTGCCGGTGGCGTTTTCCGCCGGCAGCAGGCTGAACGCCGTGCCGCTGCCGGCTTGAATGCTGGCGATATGGCCTTCGAACGTCCGATCCGGATAGGCGTCGATCTCGATGCTGACCGGCTGGCCGGGTCGCATCAGATCGAGCTGCGTCTCCTTGAAATTTGCGGTGACCCAGACCGTGCGCGGCACGAACATCATCAGCACCTGGCCGACCGCGGCATAGGCGCCCTTGGCCGCGGTCAGCTGCGTGACCCGGCCGGCGACCGGCGCGGTGATGATGGTGCGCGACAGGTTGGTCTCGGCCTGCTCCAGTTGGGCGCGGGCGCTCTCGAGTTGCGCCTTGAGCACGCCGATCTGCTTCTCGGTGGCCGAGGCATTGGCTTGCGCCGCCGCCAGCGACGCCTGAGCCTGCAGCAGATTGGAGTGATATTGCTGCGCCTGCTCGACGGTGCCGCTGCCCTGCTGGGCGAGCCGCTCGTAACGGTCGGCCTGCTGCTGGGCAAAGGTCAGCGTCGCCTGCGCCTGCGCCGCCTGCTTTTCCGCCTGATCGATCTTGGCCTGCTGCGCCGTGATCTGGGCCTGGAAATCGTCGAGATTGGCCTGCGCCTGATCGCGCTGCGCCACGTAGTCGCGGTCGTCGAGGCGCACGAGCTCGGTTCCGGCCTCGACCTCCTGGTTATCGGTCACCGGGACGTCGACGATGGCGGCGGCGACCTGGGCGCTGATCTGCACCGTGCGGGCGTCGATGAAGGCATCGTCGGTCGATTCGTAGTTTCTGGCATGCAGCCACCACAGCACCGTCGCCGCGATGACGAGCGCGCTGCCGATGACGATGACGAGAACCAGGCCCCGGCGCTGGCGCAGCCGCGCGCCCAGCGACGGCTTCCTGTTGGCACGGGCCGGCGGGGCTTTGGTGTCCGCTTGGGTCGCCGGACCCGGCGGGAGGTCGGTCCGGCGCTCGTCTTCGACTCGTTGATCCATGGCCCAAGCCCAAAAAGTTCGGCCGGTAAATAGGTTGCCGTGGGCGCTTTTTCAAACGCCCGTATGCCGGCTCGCCTTTTACCCGTTAATGCCAATGTAGGCCAGTCAGGACGGACCGCCACCGCGCAGCGCCGCCGAAATTTTGCGCACGAACTCGTCGAGTTCCGTCGGATCGAGGTCGCTGACGGCCCAAAAGTCCAGTCCGCCGGCCGACCAATGCCGGACATTGTAACCCTGGACGGTGCGGTCGGTCACATTGGCGTGTGCCGCGCCCAGACGCTGTGCCACGAACAGATTTATGATGTGCTTGCGGCGCTTATAGACCACGGCGGCGACCGGCTCGCCGTCGATATAGTCCAGCCGTCCGCCGATGAGCGTGAAGCCTTCGGCGGTCAGGTCGATCACCGGCGGGGCGACGTCGACTTTGCCGTCGAACCACGGCTTCACCGTATGCTGATCGCTGGTCTCCACGTCCATCAGGTGCCCGGGCTGCAATGAGCGGATATGCGCGGAGACCACCTCGTCGGCGATCGTTTGATTCCGGTCGTTGTCGAACACGCCCAGCATGACGGTCGCGGCGATCGCGCCGGACAGTGCCGCGCCGGCGGCGAAGCCGCCGAAGAACATCCGCCGGGACGGCGCGCGCAATTGGCGCGGAACGGCAATCTCGGCCGGCGCCTGCGCCGCCGGCAGCGGCAGCGCCGCCTCGATGCGGCTGCGCAAAGCGGCCGGCGCCTTGTCCTTGAGCCGAGCCCCGGCCATCGCCTCGCGCATGGCGCGGAACGCCTCGAACTTTGCGGTGCAGCCGGGGCATGTGGCCAGATGCATCTCGACGTCGCGGGCGTGACCGGCGTCGAGCTCGCCGTCGATCAGCGCATGAATGAGAGTCTCGCATTCCGCGCAATTCATGGGGTGTTTCCCGATACGGTTTGCGGCGCGCTTTCGGTGGCGTTCCAGGCCGAACGCAGCATCGCGCGCGCGCGTGCCAGCCGCGACATCACCGTGCCGACCGGCACGCCGGCCACCTCGGCGATCTGCTGATACGATAATTCGTTCACCTCGCGCAGCACGATGGCCTCGCGAAACGGCAGCGGCAGCGCCGCCACCAGCCGGCGAATGGCGGCGTCGTCCTGATGGCGCAGCAGCAAGGCTTCCGGCGAAGCCGGCGGCTCCTGCCAGAGCGGCGCTCCCGCCGCGTCCGGCCCGTCATCGGCCTCGGCCGCCGGCAGGTCGGCCTTGCCGCGCCGGATAAATTCGGCGTTGCAGACATTGCGCAGGATCGCCAACAGCCATGGCTTCATCGCCGGGCCATGATAGCTGTCGAAATGGCGCAGCGCCCGCAGATAGCACTCCTGCGTCGCGTCCTCGGCATCGGCGGCGCTGTGCAACAGATAGCGGGCCAGCGCGAACACGTCGTCGAGATAGGGCAGCGCGGCGTCGCGAAAACGCCGCGCTCTCTCCAATTCGGCATTCGCGTCGGCAGTCATCGTGTCGGACCCGGCCGTCCAAAATGCCTGTGGCGCTCGGCTCTGCAGGGGCACCAGCATCGCCGTCCAGCTTCGCTAGCCGTTGGGTTCTACCACGATCGTGCCGGTCATGTGCGGGTGAACGTAGCAGAAGTATTTGTACGTGCCCGGCGTCGCGAAGGTAAACGAATAGCTGTCGTCGGTGTCGAGCGCCTTCGACTTGGGAAAGGCGTTGTTGTCGGAGGCGACGCCGTGCGGGATATCGTCCCGGTTGGTCCAGGTGACGGTGGTGCCGGCCTTCACCGTCAGCGTCTGCGGCGTGAAGGTGAAATTATCGATGGCCACGGCGCCGGCGCTTGCCTGCGGCGCGGTTTGCGCAAGGCTCGGCAGGACCGCCGCCACGGTCACTCCGGCGGTGGCGGCGCCGAGCGCCGCCGCGATCAGGGCGTTGCGCATTGTTTCGGTCATTGTCATGGCGGGCTCCTGTCAGCTCTTGAGCGGGCTGTCGATGATGGCGAGGCGCTGCTCGTTCTGTTTGAAGGTGATGTCGGCGATGCCGAGCATCTTGCGCAATTGATCGTCCGGCACCTTCATCGGTCCGGGCGAGGGCGCCTGGCCGGGCGCCGGCTGCGGGAACGCCGTCGAGCGCGCGGTATGGAAGGTCACGTTGCCTTCGACCTTCTGCATGATCTGGTGGATGTGGCCGTTGAGCACCGTCACCGAGCCGAAGCGCTTCAGATAAGACAGCGCTTGCGCCGCGTCGTCGGTGCCCCAGCCCCATTCCGGATAGATCGTCCACAGCGGGATGTGCGCGAACAGGACGATCGGGGTCGAGGCCGAGCGGCCTTTCAGGTCGTCTTCCAGCCACTCGAGCTGTTCGGCGCCGAGGTCACCCATGCCGCCGCCCTTGAGGTCGAAGACATTGACGAGCGCGACGAAGTGCACGCCGCCGGCGTCGAACGAGTACCAGCCGGCGCCCCTGGTGCCGCGGCCGTAGCGCTGCACATAAAGCTTGCGGTCCGGATCGAGGAAATCGTGCTCGCCGGGGACGTAATGCGCGTCGAGCCGCGATTGCGAGATGATGCGGTCGGCGTCGTCGAATTGCGCTTCCAGCGACAGATGGCTGATGTCGCCGGTGTGAATCATGAAGGCGGGCTTTTGCGGCTGCGCGTTGACCTTGGCGATCGCCTCTTCCAGCGTGCCGAGCGCGTTCGGATTGGCCGGCTTGTCGAAGCCGACATGGCTGTCGCTGATCTGCAGGAAGGTCAGCCCCTTGGCCTCCGCCGCCTTGGCTTCGCCCATGATGCCGAGCGAATGGGGCACGCCGCCGGCCACGGTCCACAGCACGCCGGTTCCGACCCAGGTCATGCATTCGAGAACTTTGCGGCGGTCGACGCCGTCATCGCGATCCGATTTGGACATGACGATCTCCTTCGAAAGGCCCGCCGGCGCGACCGTTGCGGCCGCGGCGGCTGTGTTTCCAGGCTTCCGAGGCAGGGGATTGGACGGGCCGGCGTTTTATTCCCGCCAGCCGCGCGAAAAATGGGGGGCGGCGAATCCGGCCCGCTGCTATATCCTGCGGCCACGACCGGCGCCGGGCGCGCCAAAAAGCGCGGATATGATGCTGCAGGCGACAGTCCCGTCGGTTGAGACCAAATCGTCATGGGTTGTCGCCAGCATGATCCTCGTGGTCATGGCGGTGGCCTTTGGCCCGCCCTGGATCACGATCGTCGCGCTCAAGGACATTGCCGCCGAAGTGAACGGCCAGCGTTCCGTTCCCGCCTTTGCCAGTGCGCTGATGTGGATCGGCTCCGGCCTGGGCGGCATCTTGATGGGCCGCGTCGCCGAGCGGGTCGGCATCCGCTGGACCGTCATTTTCGGCGCGGTGATGATCGCCGTTGGGCTTGCCGTATCCACGCTCGGCCCGTCCTGGCCGCTTTATATCGGGCACGGCCTGTTCATGGGTCTGATCGGCATCGGCGGCATCAACGCGCCGTCCTATGTCTATGTCAGCCGCTGGTTCGACCGCCGGCGCGGTTCGGCGCTGGCGTTGATTTCGAGCGGCGCCTATCTGGCCGGGGCGATCTGGCCGCCGGTCTTCGCGCGCGCGATCGACTATGTCGGCTGGCGCCACGCGATGTTCGAGCTTCTGGTCATTGTGCCGGCCGCCGCCATCTTCCTGGTTCAGCCGCCCGAAGTGCCGCATCATGCGCTGCATGCGGGGACGCGGCCGAAGCCGAAATCGGTGCTGGGCTGGCCGCCGAATCTCGTCTTCGGCCTGCAGATGAGCGCGATCTTTACCTGCTGCATCCCGATGTCGATGCCGCAGGGCCATCTGGTCGCGCTGTGCACCGATCGCGGCATCAGCGCGGCAAGCGGCGCCGCCATGATTTCGGTGCTGCTCGGCGCCGCCTTTGTCACCCGCCAGGTGTGGGGCGCGATCTCGGACCGGATCGGCGGCCTCTATACCATGCTCGCCGGTTCGGCGTGCCAGGCGCTCGGCATGCTGGCGTTTCTGTTGACGCAAAGCGAGATCGGGCTGTTCACGGTCGCCGGCTTGTTTGGAATGGGCTTTTCCGGTCTGGTGCCGGCCAACGTGCTGGCTTCGCGCGAATTGTTTCCAGTCGGCGATGCCTATTGGCGCATGCCGGCGCTGTTGTTGTGCAGCGGCACCGGCATGGCGCTCGGCGGCTGGCTGGCGGGCGTCTTGTACGACTATTTCGGTTTTTACACGCCGGCTTTTGCCGCCGGTCTCGGCGTCAACATCATCAATCTCTCGATCATCGCCGCGCTCGCCATGCGACGGCATCAGACCGCGCCGGCCTAGTTTTTATTGGGCCGCCGGCGGTTGACTGCCGCGTTTGACCATCGGATTCGCAATGGGCTTCGGCTTGGCCTTGGCTGTGGCCCTCGCGGCGGCGCGCGCTGCACAAAAATCCTCGACCGCGGCGGCGACGGCGGCGCTGGTCAGCGCTTGGCGCTCGGGCGTGGCCAACTGCAATTCCTCGTCGCGGTTGACGATGGAGCCGGCTTCCAGAAGCACCGCCGGCATGCGCGTGTCGCGCAGCACGATCAGCTGGTCGTAGCGGTACACGCCGTTCTGCGCATCGACCAATATCCGGCGGCGATGCCCCATCAGCGCCAGCGTGTAATGCGGCGTGTAATGCTCGCCGCGCGCCTGCAATTCCTTGCCTAACAGGCTGCCGAACTGCAGGCTCGCGGCGCGGTCGGGATTGGCGTTGGAAATGAAGATCGCATAGCCCGGATAATCGTCATTGTAGTGCTGGTCCTGCCCCTCATATTGCCAGCTCTTCAGGAGATTATCCGGAACCGAATCGTGATGGATGGCGATGAACAGATTGGCGTGCATGGCATTCGCGCGCGCCGCGCGCTCGACCAGCCCCCGCCACGGCGCCGTCGCGGTAATCATGAGCGTCGTCGCGCGAAAGCCCGCCGTTGTCAGCGCGTCCTTGATCTTGGTGCCGAGCGCCAGGTTGAACGTATATTCGGAAACGCCGCGCGCGCTCGTCGCGCCCGGCACGGCGACGGTGTGGCCGACATCGACGACGACGCGAAAATCGGCGCGCGCACAGGCATCCGCCTTGGGCGCGGCTGCGGCGGGCTGCTCGGCCAGCGCCGGCACCGCGCCGCCGATCGGCGCGAGCGCAAACAGCGCCAAGACCGCCGGCCGGACGCAGCGCAGAACGGGGTCGAGCCTCATCATGCCGCCAAGCATGGCCCATGACCGCCGTCTCCGCCAGCCGCGACCGGCGGCTGGCAATGTCCCGAGAGCCGTGTTTCGCGCGCGTGCCATTGCCGGTATTGTCGGATCGTTATTTGTTTGAGGAGCCTGAAGATGGTTCGCGAGCCCGTTCTGACGACT
>Ga0335075_10018808_pt1 | contig 10238 bp, 10 predicted proteins | sample Lox_Sample_24_FD_206723 | JGI IMG/M metagenome (GOLD analysis project Ga0335075, IMG submission 206723) | Soil microbial communities from Loxahatchee National Wildlife Refuge, Florida, United States - Lox_Sample_2.4 | ecosystem: Environmental > Terrestrial > Soil > Wetlands | place: USA... | reverse complement strand
ACCTCTTCCAGCCGCTTCGCCAGCCCGACCACCGCGATGTCGGTGATGCCCAGTTCGGCCAGCACGTCCGCGGCGGCGGTGGCCTGCGGGCCGGCGCCGTCGACCACCAGCAGGTTCGGCGGGTAGGCGAACTTGCGCGGCCGTCCGGTCTCCGGGTCGATGCCCGCCCGCACCGGGGCGATCGCCTCGTCGCCCGGCTCGGCGGATTCCGCGGTTTCTCCGCTGCCTTCGGAGCTGGCCGCGATTTCCGCGTTTTCCTTGAGGTAGCGGTGGAAACGCCGCCGCACGACTTCCGCGATCGACGCGACATCGCCCTCGGCCGCCGCTTCCCGCAACGCGAACTTGCGGTACTCGGACTTGCGCGGCAGCCCGTCCTCGAACACCACCAGCGACGCCACCACGTCGCTGCCCTGGATGTGGCTGATGTCGATGCACTCGATCCGCAGCGGCGCGGTGTCCAGCGCCAGATAGTCCTGGAGTTCCTGCAGCGCGGCGGACCGCGCGGTGAGATCGCCCGCCCGGCGCAACTTGTGCTGGGTGAACGCTTCCGCCGCGTTGCGCGCGACCGTCTCGGCGAGCGCCTTCTTGTCCCCGCGCTGCGCGACCCGCAGCCGCACCCGCGATCCGCGCAGGCCGGACAGCCATTCCTCGACCGCCTCCGCGTCCGACGGCAGCTCCGGCACCAGCACCTCGCGCGGAACCACCGGACCGGCCTCCACGCCGTCGTGGCCCGCCCGGTCGGATTCCTCGCCGTAGAACTGGGTGAGGAAGTGGTCGACCAGTGCCAGCACGTCCATTTCCTCGGCCTTGTCGATCACCCAGCCGCGCTGCCCGCGCACCCGCCCGCCGCGCACGTGGAAAACCTGGACGGCGGCTTCCAGCTCGTCGTGCGCGAACGCGACCACGTCCGCGTCGGTGCCGTCGCCGAACACCACGGCTTGTTTTTCCATCGCCCGGCGCAACGCGCCGAGATCGTCGCGCAACCGGGCGGCCCGCTCGAACTCGAGATCTTCGGACGCCGCGGCCATCTCCCGTTCCAGCCGCTTGACCATCGCGTCGGTGCGGCCGGCCAGGAAGTCGCAGAAGTCCTCGACGATCGCCCGGTGCTCGTCCGCGGACACCTTGCCCACGCACGGCGCGGAACATTTGTCGATGTAGCCGAGCAGACAGGGCCGGCCGATCTGCCCGTGCCGCCGGAAAACCCCCGCCGAACAGGTGCGCGCCGGGAAGACCCGGAGCAGCAGATCGAGCGTCTCGCGAATCGCCCAGGCATGCGCGTACGGCCCGAAGTAACGGACGCCCTTCTTGCGCGCGCCGCGGTAGACGTGCAGCCTCGGGTATTCCTCGTTCACCGTGACGGCGAGGACCGGATAGCTCTTGTCGTCGCGGTAGCGGACGTTGAACCGCGGGTCGAACTCCTTGATCCAGTTGTACTCCAGCTGGAGCGCCTCGACCTCGGTGCCGACCACGGTCCACTCGACGCTGGCCGCCGTGGTGACCATCTGCCGGGTGCGCGGATGCAACCCGGCGAGGTCGGCGAAGTACGAGTTCAGCCTGCTGCGCAGGCTCTTCGCCTTGCCGACGTAGATGACCCGCTTGCCGGGGTCGCGAAATTTGTACACGCCAGGCGCGTCCGGGATGGTCCCCGGCTGAGGTCGGTAGGTGGTCGGGTCAGCCACGTGCCCCACTGTATGGCGCGGGTCCGACAGTTTCGGTGAGGCCCCCGGGTAGCGGCCCGCGGCACGATCCGAAGGTATCGGACGTTTCCGACGTTCGTCGGTTCCTGACCGCCGAACGCCCGATTACGTTCGGTTTTCCCGAGATCCCCTGCCCCGAAGGGAACCTGCCATGCGCAGCCGTTTCGCCGCCGCGACCGTCGCCGCCGCCGCGGTGCTTTCGCTTGCCGTCCCCAGCACTGCCACCGCGGCCGAGCCGAGAATCATCGGCGGCGGCACCGCGCCCTCGGTCAGCTGGGGCGCGCAGGTCTACGTCAACACCCCCGGCCGCGACTTCCAGGGTTTCAACTGCTCCGGCACCGTGATCGCGCCGGAGTGGGTGATGACCGCGGTGCACTGCCTCGACCAGGACGGCTCCGGCATGTTCGTCCGGGTCGGCAGCAACACCCTCTACGGCGGGACGAAGATCGCCGTCGACGACGAGCAGCAGTCGCCCAACGGGGACATCGCGTTGCTGCACCTCGCGCAGTCCACCTCGGCCCGGCCGATCTCGCTCGGCAGCGCGGACCCGGCCAACGGCAGCACGAACCAGCTGTACGGCTGGGGCCGCACCACGCCGACCGGGCCGCCCTCGTCCGCGTTGAAGACCACGAACGTCCAGGTGACCGGCCGCTCGACGGACGCCTACGGCGGCCGCGCGATCCAGAGCGTCGGCATCAACGGCTCGGCCTGGAAGGGCGACTCCGGCGGCCCCGAGCTGTCCGGCGGCGTCCAGGTCGGCGTCGCGTCCACGGTGCAGAACCAGGACGGCACGAACACCCGTGGCACCAACAACTACGCGAGCGTCGCGTCGAGCCGGTCGTGGATCCGGAGCACCGCGGGCGTGTGATTCCCGAGCCGGGCGGGTCCCCTCGCGGATCCGCCCGGACGGACGCTGCCGTACCGTGGCCAGGCCCGTCCGTCCAGTGTTCAGGGAGCAGCCGTGTCCGTCCGTGTCGCCACCTGGAACGTCAACTCGATCGTTCCCCGCCTGCCCCGGGTGCTCGACTGGCTCGACCACACCGCACCCGACGTGCTGTGCCTGCAGGAGCTCAAGAACACCACCGAAAAGTTCCCCGCCGAGGAGATCTCCGCGCGCGGGTACGAGGTGGCCGCGTACGGGCTCGGGCGGTGGAACGGGGTGGCGATCCTGTCCAGGATCGGGCTGGCCGACGTCGTGCGCGGGCTGCCCGGCGAGCCCGGGTTCGACGGGCAGGCCGAGGCCCGGGCGATCGGCGCGACCTGCGGCGGGATCCGGATCTGGTCGGTGTACGTGCCGAACGGGCGGGAGCCGGAAAACCCGCACTACGCCTACAAACTCGACTGGTTCGGCAAGCTGCGCGACCTGGTCGCCGAAGAACTGCGCGAGGACCGGCCGTTCGCGGTGCTCGGCGATTTCAACGTCGCGCCCGCCGACGAGGACGTCTGGGACATCGCCGCGTTCGCCGGTTCCACGCACGTCACCGAGCCGGAACGGGCCGCGTTGAAAGACCTGCGCGACGCGGGGCTGTCGGACGTCTTCCCCCGGCCGCTCAAGTACGACCACCCGTTCACCTACTGGGACTACCGCGCCGGGAACTTCCCCAACAACAAGGGCATGCGCATCGACCTGGTGTACGCGAACGACGCGTTCGCCAAGGCGGTCACCGACGCGTACGTGGACCGGAATGCCCGCAAGGGCAAGGGCCCGTCGGACCACGCGCCGGTCGTGGTGGACCTGGAGCGCTGAGCCTCACGCCCCGGTGGCGGCCCGGTGCAGCTTCCGCAGCGCGCGCACCGCGGCCACCGCGCGGTCGCGGTCCACCGCCTGTACCGCCATCACCGAGAAGTACTCGTCGTCCGGCAGTTCCAGCCGGGCCCAGGACGCGCCGTCCGGGAAGCTGATCGACAGCACCTGGTCCCAGGCGAAGCTCCGCCGGGCGAGGACGTTGCGGACCTCGATGCCGGTGGCGTCCGCGCGGACCCGGGCGTTGCCGAACAGCATCGTCCCGGCGGCCAGCGCGACCCCGATGCCGATCATCGCGATCTGGTCGGACGGCTCGAACACCACGCCGGTGTTCTTGCTGCGCAACAGGATCGCCACGATCACGAAGGCGGCGAGCAATGCCGCCGCGAGCACGCTGCACATGATCAGCGACCGGCGCGGCCGGATCACCAGGGTGGTCTGCTGCTCGGTCATCACGGTCACACGAATCCCCGTTCGGTCCACGGCTGGCGCAGGCCGCGCAGCACGTGCGCGGTGTCGAGCGCCGCCACGGCTGCTTCGTAGCCCTTGTCCTCCGCGGCGCCGGGACGGCCGGACCGGTCCAGCGCTTGCTGCTCGGTCTCGCAGGTCAGCACGCCGTTGCCGACCGGGGTGCTCTCGTCGAGCGCGACCCGGGTGAGGCCGGCGGTCACCGCGTCGCACACGTACTCGAAGTGCGGGGTCCCGCCGCGGATCACCACGCCCAGCGCGACCACCGCGTCGTGGTTGCGCGCCAATGCCTGCGCGACCACCGGCAGCTCGATCGCACCCGCCACCCGGACCACCGTCGGCTCTTCTTCCAGCTCGGCGTCCTTCGCCGCGGCGAGCGCGCGCTCCAGCAGCACGTCGGTGATCTTGGCGTTCCACCGGGTCGCGACGATCCCCAGTTTCAGGGACTTGCAGTCGCGCAGGTCGAGTTCGGCGTCCGGCCGCCCCTCGCCGCTCATCGCGTGGTGTCCTCCTCGGTGACCGGGGCGGCGGCGCCGGCCTGGTCGTAGTGCTCCAGCTGGCTGAGGTCGTGCCCCATCCGGTCGCGCTTGGTGCGCAGGTACCGCAGGTTCTCCGGGTTCGGCGAGATCGGCAGCGCTTCCCGGCCGGTGACGCGCAGCCCGTAGCCCTCCAGGCCGACCCGCTTCGCCGGGTTGTTGGTGAGCAGCCGCATCGACCGGACGCCCAGGTCGCACAGGATCTGCGCGCCGGTGCCGTAGTCGCGCGCGTCCGCCGGGACGCCCAGCGCCAGGTTCGCGTCGACGGTGTCCGCGCCCGCGTCCTGCAGCTGGTACGCCTGGAGCTTGTGCAGCAGGCCGATGCCGCGGCCCTCGTGCCCGCGGATGTACAGCACCACGCCGCGGCCCTCGTCGGCCACCCGCTGCAGCGCCGCGTCCAGCTGCGGGCCGCAGTCGCAGCGCAGCGAGCCGAACACGTCGCCGGTCAGGCATTCCGAGTGCACCCGGACCAGGATGTCCTCGCCGTCGCCGATTTCGCCGTACACGAAGGCGACGTGCTCGATCCCGTCCAGCAGGCTGTCGTACCCGACCGCGCGGAAAGTGCCCGCCGCCAACGGGATCCGCGCCTCGGCGACCCGTTCCACCTGCTTTTCGGTGCGCCGCCGGTAGGCGATCAGGTCGGCGATCGAGATGATCTTGAGGTCGTGGTCGGCGGCGAAGACTTCCAGCTCTTCGCGCCGGGCCATCTCGCCCTCGTCCTTCTGCGACACGATCTCGCAGAGCACCCCGGCCGGGTGCAGCCCGGCCAGCCGGGCCAGGTCGACCGCGGCCTCGGTGTGCCCGGGACGGCGCAGCACGCCGCCTTCCTTGGCGCGCAACGGAACCACGTGCCCGGGACGGCGGAAGTCCTTCGCGGTGGCGGCCGGGTCGGCCAGCAGCCGGGTGGTGTGCGCGCGGTCGGCGCCGGAGATGCCGGTGGTGACCCCCTCGGCCGCGTCGACCGTGACGCTGTACGCGGTGCCGCGCTGGTCCTGGTTCGTGTGGTACATCGGCGGCAGGTCGAGCCGGTCCGCCTCGTCCTCGGTCAGCGCCACGCAGACGTAGCCGGAGGTGTAGCGGACCATGAAGGCGAGCAGCTCCGGCGTCGCCTTCTCGGCGGCGAAGATCAGGTCGCCCTCGTTCTCGCGGTCCTCGTCGTCGACCACGACCACCGCGCGCCCGGCCGCGATGTCCGCGATCGCGGCCTCGATCGCGTCCGCGTCGACCTTCGCGCCGGCCCCGCACGGGGTCCAGCCCGTCTGCTGCCCGGACGCCTTCGTCTCGCTCACGGGTGCTCCTTCGCTGCCGCCAGGTGGGTGTCACACATTGTGCGCGTTCGCCGCCACGTGCGGCGCAGTGAGCTTCTCCACGTACTTCGCGACGACGTCCACTTCGAGGTTCACCTGGTCGCCCGCTTCGCGCCGGCCGAGCGTGGTGACTTCCAGCGTGGTCGGGATCAGCGCGACCGAGAACCGGTCCTCGGACACGCTCGCCACGGTCAGCGAAACGCCGTCGACCGCGATCGAGCCCTTCTCCACCACGTACCGGGACAGTGCCGGGGGCAGCGAAAACGTGGTGACGCCGTGCTCGTCGCGGGACACGAAGGCACCGGTGCCGTCGACGTGGCCCTGCATGATGTGACCGCCCAGCCGCCCGCCCGCCGGGGTGGCCCGCTCGAGGTTCACCGCGTCGCCGACCGCCACCTTGGCGAGGCTGGAACGCTGCAGTGTCTCGTTCACCACATCGACCGTGAACTCGCCGCCGGACACCGTGACGACGGTCAGGCAGACCCCGCTGACCGCGATCGAATCGCCGTGCCCGGCGTCCGAGGTGACCAGGGGACCGCGCACGGTCAGCCGGACCGCGTCGGTGCGCTGCTCGACCGCGGTGACCTCGCCGACCTCTTCGACAATTCCCGTGAACACTGCTGCCCTCCTCGCCCGGCCACCGCCGTCGGTGACCCCTCCATCCAACACCCGTCCGGCCCGGCGCGGTGCGCCCGGGCGGAGGGTCAGCTGACCCGGGAGCGAGCGGCCTGTTCGCGCAGCGCGGCGATCGCCCGGCCGGGGTCCTCGGCGCCGTAGACGGCCGAACCGGCGACGAAGCAGTCGACGCCCGCTTCGGCGGCCTGTTCGATGGTGTCGGCGTTGATCCCGCCGTCGATCTCGACCACCAGCTTGAGGTGGCCGGTGTCCACCAGCCGGCGCGCGGTGCGCACCTTCTCCAGCACGTCGGCGATGAACGACTGCCCGCCGAAGCCCGGCTCGACCGACATCACCAGCAGCGTGTCGTAGTGCTTGAGGGTTTCCAGGTGCGGTTCGAGCGGCGTGCCCGGTTTGACCGACAGCCCGGCTTTCGCCCCCGCCGCCCGCAGGTTCTTGGCAAGCATGACCGGGTCCTTCGCGGCTTCCACGTGCACCGTGACGTTGTACGCGCCGGCCTCGGCGTAGGACGGGGCCCAGCGGTCCGGGTCGTCGATCATCAGGTGGCAGTCGAGCGGCAGGTCGGTCGACTTGAGCAGCGACTGCACCACCGGCAGGCCCAGGGTCAGGTTCGGCACGAAATGCGCGTCCATGACGTCCACGTGCACCCAGTCCGCGCGGGTGGCGCCGGGATGCGCGACGGCCGCGACCTCCTCGCCGAGCCGGGCGAAATCGGCGGACAGGATGCTGGGTGCGATGAGAGGTGAAGCCACGCGCCCGAGTGTAAGAGGAGCGGGTTCCCGGCGGTTCACCGGCCGTGACCGGCTCGGGGCGTGCTGGACTTCCACCGCCAGGGCCGACGGCGCCCGCGGACCGGAGGGGTCGACGATGGCACTCGCGGGCGAATGGGTCACCGGGACCTTCGAGTACGACGGCGGCCGTCAGGTCACCGTCTGGCTCCCGGCGGAGCGGCCGGAGGCGGTCGTGTTCGCCGGTGACGGAGAGTCGCTCTCGAAGTGGGGCGCGGACCTGGCGGACGCCGGCGTGCCGCCCACGATGATCGTCGGCGTGCACCGCGCGGCCGACGAAACCCGGCGGCTCCGCGAATACTCGCCGGGCTTCGACCCGGCGCGGTTCTCGGCGCACGAGAAGTTCTTCCGCCAGGACGTCGGCGACTGGGCGCGTTCCCGGTTCGGGGTGGCGCCGCCCGCCGAGCGCACCGCGGTGTGCGGCGTCTCGGCGGGCGGAGAGCTGGCGCTGGCCTTGGGACTTCGGCATCCGGACGTCTACGGCGCCGTCCTGTGCGCCTCCCCCGGTGGCGGCTACCGGCCGCCTGCTGTCCTGCCCGGCCCGCTTCCGCGCACCTACCTCGTCGCCGGGACGCGGGAACCGTTCTTCCTGCGGAACGCGACCCGGTGGGCGGACGCGCTGCGCGCCGCGGGAGCCGACGCGGTGCTGAGCGAACGGGCCGGATCGCACGGCGATCCCTTCTGGCGCGAGGAGTTCCCGCTGATGGCGGCCTGGGCGTTCGGACGCGGACCGGCGCGGCGATGATCACCGGCAGTCACAGTTCGCTTTTCGGACACTTGGCGCTCATCCGGATTCTTCGCGTCGAACACATCAGCGAGCACTAATGGGGCACGCCGGAAGTTCCGGACGCGAAGTACCCCGAGGAGAACCATGAAAACCGTCTTGGCAGGCCGTCGCAAGTGGCTGGCCGCGGGCGCGATGGGCGTCGCGCTGGTCGCTGCCGCCCCGGTCGCGATCGCCGCGCAGGGGAACCAGGACGACCAGGGCGCGCGCACCGCGTCGGCCGGCGCGGGCGACCGGACGCAGGAGGTCCGCCAGGCGATCCAGGGCGGGCACGCCCGCAACGTCATCCTGTTCATCGGCGACGGCATGGGCCAGTCCGAGATCACCGCGGCGCGCAACTACGAGCGCGGCGCCGCCGGACGGCTCGCGATGGACGAGTTCCCGCTGACCGGCGACTACACCACGTACGCGGTGGAGAAGAACAACCCGGCCAAGCCGGACTACGTGACCGATTCCGCCGCCTCCGGCACCGGCTGGGCGACCGGCACGAAGACCTACAACGGCGCGATCTCGGTGGACGCCTACGGCAACCCGGTGCCGACCCTGCTGGAGCTGGCCAAGCGCAACGGCCTGCGCACCGGCGACGTGACCACCGCCGAGGTCCAGGACGCCACCCCGGCCGTGCTGGGCGCGCACGTGGTCGACCGCGACTGCAAGGGCCCGGACGAGACCACCAAGAAGTGCGCGCAGAACGCCAAGGAGAACGGCGGCGCGGGCTCGATCTCCGAGCAGCTCGTGCAGACCCGCCCGGACGTGCTCCTCGGCGGCGGCGCGAAGTACTTCGACCAGAAGGCCGCCGCCGGCCAGTTCAAGGGCAAGCCGGTGCTGGAGCAGGCCAAGGCGGCCGGCTACACCGTGGTGAACACCGCCGAAGACCTGGCCAAGACCCGTCCGGGCAAGCCGGTCCTCGGCCTGTTCGCGCAGGGCAACCTGCCGGTGAACTGGGTCGGCCCGAAGCCGGCCGTCGGCGGCACCGCGCCGGCCCGCTGCGCCGCGAACCCGAACCTGCCCGCCAACCAGCCGAAGCTGGTCGCGCAGACCCAGAAGGCGCTGCAGCTGCTTGACGACCGCCGCAGCAACAAGGGCTTCTTCCTCCAGGTCGAGGGCGCCTCGATCGACAAGCAGGACCACGCCGCCGACCCGTGCGGCCAGATCGGCGAGACGATCGACTTCGACGCGGCGGTCGCGGCCGGCCTCGCCTACGCGCGCACCCACTCGGACACCCTGGTCGTGGTGACCGCGGACCACGGGCACACCAGCCAGATCGTGTCCAACGGCGCGAAGTCGCCGGGCCAGACCGCCACGCTGATCACCAACGAGGGCGCGAACATGACGATCAACTACGGCACCGCGATGCCGGGTTCGTCGATGGAGCACACCGGCACCCAGGTCCGGATCGCCGCCTACGGCCCGCAGGCCGCGAACGTGGTCGGCCTGACCAACCAGACCGACCTGTTCGGCACCGTCAAGCGCGCCCTGAAGATGCGCTGACCCGCTGAACGTCCGTGAGGGGAACCCTGCGGGACTCTGAGTCCCGCAGGGTTCCCCTCACGGCGTTCAGGCCGGGGTGGGCAGCAGGTCCAGCGGTTCGGACCAGGGACGGCGGGGGTCCAGCCGGTGCAGCCGGACGCCCGCGCCGGCCAGCGTGTCGAGATGTCGTTGCCACGCCGGGTGATGCACCCGGGTCGGCTGGATCTGGTACGCCACGACGATGGTGACCCCGGGCGTCCCCAGTACATCGCCGAGCAGCGTCAGCGCTTGGTTGTCCGCGATGCCTAGGGCGAGTTTCGCGACCGAATTCGCCGACGCCGGCGCGAACAGGAACACCCGCGGGTCCGGATGCGGCCGCGGCTCGCCCGGCAGCCGCGAAGCGCTGCGCACCGGAAGGTCCGTGGTGGCCTGGAGTTCGGCCAGGCCACCGGTGGCGTCCAGCCAGCCGTGCGCGGTCGGCGTCAACGTGACAGCCAGCCGCCAGCCCCGTGCGGCGGCGGGTTTCGCCAGCTCGGCGGTGAACCGGGTGTCCAGTCCGCCGCACGAGCTGGCGACCAGGCCGAGATCCGTCACGGTTTGCGCAGCACCGCGCAGAACATCGCGTCGGTGCCGTGCCGGTGCGGCCACAGCTGCACGTACGGGCCGTCGCCGAGCTGCGGGACGCCGGGGAAGAACTCCCGGGCGTCCACGATCTCCGCCTTGGCCCGGCGGGCGGTTTCGCCGACCACGCCTTCGGTTTCGGCCAGATGCGGCGAGCACACCACGTAGGCGACGATGCCGCCCGGGC
>Ga0335075_10018807_pt1 | contig 10238 bp, 12 predicted proteins | sample Lox_Sample_24_FD_206723 | JGI IMG/M metagenome (GOLD analysis project Ga0335075, IMG submission 206723) | Soil microbial communities from Loxahatchee National Wildlife Refuge, Florida, United States - Lox_Sample_2.4 | ecosystem: Environmental > Terrestrial > Soil > Wetlands | place: USA... | reverse complement strand
AGGGCGGCGAAAGCCGTCGTTGGTAAGAAAATCCGTTGGGGCGCAAGCCCTGTGAGGGTTCAAGTCCCTCCGCCCGCACCATTTTGACCGATCGCGCCGGGAAACAGCGGGACCCCGGGTCCCGCCCCGGCGCTCGGGATGGAACCATCCCGCGGTGTTTTTGCATTACCGGACTAGGGCCGCCTCGGCCCGCGCTCAGGACGGTAATGCTACGGTTCCGCAGCGTCGGACTAGGGCCGCTTCGGCCCGCCTTCAGGACGGCGCCATAAATGCGCTCGGACAAATATCCAAGTACAAAGTGTCGTTTCACTGGTTGCTGGGAAGGCTGGATTTTGTCGATTTCTCAACATGGCAAGCAGCGAGGTGTTTTATATAAACGTTCCCGACTTGGGACAGCGTTATCAGTGTGATTAGGAATTGGCACAAGCAATAGGCACATATGCATGCTGTTGCTGAAACGAAAAATCCGCGCAAACGTGAGTGCCCAATCGGGAGCAGGGGACTGCTGCTCTCCGCGAACAATGTCAGAGCGAACAACACGATGAGCGCAAGCCAATGTGCAATCGCTGTCCATGAAAATACGAACAGCAAATCTGAATAAGCATTTGTAGGTTCTTCATCACCCTTTAGGACGGCCAGCCTCGTTGCAAAATCCTGATCGGGTAATGTGAGCGAGATTGTTAGACCGGCAACGCAAAATCCAAGTGCAATCGACGCATAGGCGATAAGCCCTGTCGCGACATCGCCTATTTTTGGCGACTGATAGAAAAATCTGTCGCCCCACCTCCAGAACGCAATGGCTACCATTATGGCGATGAAGCTTTCTGGGGATAAAATGATCTTTCGCGAACGGGGAACCCCCTCGTCCCTCAGATACTGGAAAAGTGGCCTAACCATTTTCTCTTTCCTGGGAGTCAAGGTACGCGGACATGCCGTCTCGAACCGCCGAGTCCGACAACATCTTTGTCTCGGCGTTCACGTCGATTGACAGCGTTGCGGTCTCAACATAATCGCTGAGCCTTAGCTCAACCAAGGGGGAGTCAGCATCGGTTGCTCCCTTTATCTTGGCGTTAACAACCGACGGTAATGTCTCGGTCAGCCAATGCACGAGGCTGGGAACAAGCCCGGACTGTTTCGATAGGCTCTCTCGTCGTCCGGCTCGGACCGTCGCATCTATGACCTTGGCGTTCGAATCCGCAGCGAATCCAGTTAACTGAGAATAGCGGTCGGCCCAATCTGCGTTCGGTCGCGCTAGCGAAACTGTTGCCGATTGTATGCGCTGCATGTCGATTATCTTTTCCGCGAACGCCCGCGTGGGTTTTGGTGCAAACGAGAGCTCGAGCGTCCCGTATCCGTCGAGCTGTTGAGCCTCATCTTCGATGAACTGCGCCAATTCTTCCGCTGACGGATGACCTCTGCCGGCCTCGATCACAACGGTTCGTCGAACCGGATCAATCAGAACGTGCGTCTTTCGGGCAACAAAGCGGCCCGGCCCAGTAGAAGAACTGAACTCCGATTGTTGGTTGACATCAAAGAAGAGAACGCTCTGATCGTCATCACCGCTATAGATAATAAGGAATAGTCGTTCAGTGCCTCCCGATGCTGCGGCGAGCAGCGCAGCGCCCACCGCCATGACCCGTCTTCCGCTCTTGCGATACTTTCCCTTTAAGTCGACGAGCTGACGAATGAAATGGAGATAATCCGGGTTGCCGGTTTCCACATGAGCATGAATTGAATATTCGAGGAAACGCAACGTACGCTTCGGCATTTGAGAGTGATGATACCGCAACGCAATCCAAGGCGACCACTCGTCTCCTCTGGCACCCTTTGCAAGTTGTATCGCCACCCCGCCTCGTTCCCACCCGCGACCCTCCACTTCTTCATCCGATCCACGTCATAGGGTCAAGGAGGCCAAGGGCGGAACGACGGGCCGGTGATAGCCGCTTTTTGCTCGTGACCTCCCGGAGGGGGATCGGTATCAGCCGACCTTGCAATTGAGGCGTAAAATAGCCGGGTCCAGAACACAATGGTGATAGGACTCGATGAATGGCGCATCTGGAGAGCCCATGAATTCGTCTGTTCAGCTTGGCAAATTTGAGCGCGTCAGCGTCCGCGATGTATGGAAGGGCGAAGCTCAAGACTTTACGCCGTGGCTGTGTCAGCCAGATAACCTGTCGATTCTTTCGGAGGCCATAGGGCTAGAGCTTGAAATCCAAGAAAAGGAGTTTCCCGTTGGCGAATTTCGGCTGGACATCCTCGCACGTATCAAAGGGACCGGAGAAGCGGTCGTCATCGAAAATCAGTTTTGGAAGACGGACCATAATCATCTGGGGCAGCTCTTGACATACGCGGCCGGAGTAGGCGAGGGCGGCGGAGCAAAGGCAATCATCTGGCTCGCTGAACATTTCGCAGAGCCGCATCGAAGTACGCTAGATTGGTTGAATAGAATTACGGAACCGAGTATTCGGTTCTTCGGAATTGAGCTTGAGCTATGGCGTATTGGGCACTCCGACCCCGCACCGCGGTTCAACATTGTCTGTAAACCCAATATCTCGCAAAAGCAACTCAGCCAGCAAACGGCAGCGCTTTCATCGACTGAATTGCTTTACCAAGAATTCTGGAAGGGTTTCATGGCCCTGTGTGAAAAGGAAGGTACCATGCTGCGCTTGCCACCGTCCCCCGCAACCGTCTCTTGGCTGTCTACAGCAATCGGTAAAGCCGGCTTTGGCATTAACCTAAACGCCAGAAAGAGATCCAAAGACCTCGAATGCCAACTATGGATCGAACCAGCAGCGAAAAACACATGGCCGTTACTCGTGATGAATCGGGCTGAAATCGTGAAAAGGCTCGGACCACAGACTCAATTTGACGAAATGCCAGGGAAAAATTTCGGTAAGATTTTTGAGATGTCAACCGGAGACATCTCGGATCGGGAACAATGGCCAGCGATGTACAAATGGCTCAAGGAGCGCGGTGAAGCATACGCCAGCCTATTCACCCCGCTTGTTAAACAGTTGAAATTGGCTCAGTGATTGAGCCTGTGATAGTGCAGTTTCTCCTCACTGAGCAGACCCTTCAGGGCTCGTGTACGAACGTTGGGCCAATCGCCGAATTGTGCGAGGGCGTGGGCGTTCGCAAGCAGTCACTTTGTGGTTGTCAATGTCGCAATCCAGTTGATTCCAATCCTCGTCCGAGCTACGCCGCTGATCTCTCCCGAGTTTTCTCCTTCACAAAAACAGCAATCTGCTGCGTGCATGGACCGCACTTGTGTGCGTGCTCCGTGACGGCATCTAAGTCCGGATTATCCTTGAGCCCTCCGAACACCGCTCTGCGCAGAGCTGACTCACCTGGGCAGCCGACGCGATCTGGATTCGGATAGGCTCGGATGATCCCAATGCGGAGTTCGTCCAGAAATACCTCCTCCTCCTCTTCCGTGCCCATCCAGGAGGTGTCGATTGAAAGTGCAATTTCCTTCAGTGCATCCTCGCGCCCTCGAAGGCGCTCAAGCCGTCCCTCAAGCCATTCACCCGGTAAGGGCTCACTCAGGATGATCAACTGGGCAAACCGCATGAGCTCGTCAGGCCATTGGCCTGGAGATGGGCAAGAGCAGCAGCGACTACATCCAGCTTTACCACGGCAACGCGGCGCTGCTGGCCGAAAGCCTTGAGGTCATCCAGCGGACCTCCGCCGTCATCCTCGGAGCCATTCAGCCCGAAGCACCCGCCACCGAAAGCGAGACCGTTGCGGAGGTGGCCTGATGCGTACCGTGGCGCTCATACTCATGGAGGCCGGGATTCTTCCTCCCGGCTTCCACTTCCACATCGAAAACCCGCCGTGGATGCCGCTCGACATCGAGGACATCGAGACACGTGGCCCCTTCGGGTTCCGGTCCGTCTCCGTTGCTCATTACGGCAGGCAGAACGGCGACCCCATGCGCGATCCGGAAATGCTCTTCGAGATGGAACTGCGCGGCGGCATCTACCGGCTCTCGCCCTACTACTGGCGCAACGACTACCTCGGTATCGAGCAGCATTCCCGCTACCGCGATGACGAGGGCAATCTGCTGGTCCTCGCCTGCCTCCAGCGCCGGTTGGAGCAGTTTGCCGGCCTCTGGGACAACAACCTGCGCAGTCAGGGCTTCGTTGAAGCCTTCCGCCGCAGCCGCAAGCCGAACCTCCCCAACTAAACGCCAGCATCCTGCGGACAGCCCCGCGCTGTCCGCAATCCTTCCCCCTCACCCCAAAAAGGAGAATTTCACATGGCTACCTTTACCGTTCAGAGCGAATACCGCGACCTTCCGCTCGAAAGCCTGGTCGAATCGCCAGCCAACCCGCGCCGCACCTTTGACGAGGACGCGCTGACCGAACTGGCGAACAGCATCCGCGCCCAGGGCATCCTGTCGCCGCTGCTGGTCCGCCCGCTTGGAGAGCAGACCTATGAGATCGTGGCCGGAGCGCGGCGTTACCGCGCCGCGCAACTGGCCGGTCAGGATTACGCGCCTGTCCGCATCGTGTTCCTAACCGACGCACAGGCCCTCGAAACCGGCATTGTCGAAAACCTGCAACGCCGGGACGTTCACCCCCTGGAGGAAGCGCAGGGATTTCGCGCACTCCTGAACCTCGAATACTCCGTTGAGCAGATCGGGGCGAAGACGGCGAAATCGCCCGCGTACATCACCGCTCGGCTGAAACTGACCGAACTTGCTCCGGCAGTGGCCGGAGCGTTCACGAAAGACCAGATCGCCCTCGGACACGCTCTGTTGCTGGCGAAATTGCCGCCCGCACAGCAGCAGGAAGCCCTCGCCGCCTGTTTTCAGGAGCAGTTCGCAAATGGGAAGGGGAAGCCGATTCTGCTGCCTGTCGGCCATCTCCGGCAATGGATCGAGCGGAACATCCTGCTGGACCTCGCCGTCGCGCCTTTCTCGAAAGAGGATGCCGCGCTTCTGCCGGAGGCGGGTTCCTGCCTTGATTGCCCGAAGCGCACCGGACACAATGCCGTGCTCTTCGCCGAACTCAGCCGCGTGGACCGCTGTTCCGATCCGCAATGCTACGGAGCCAAGGTGGAAGCCCACATTAAGGTGACCATCGCTGCGAAGCCGAAACTCGTACAGATCAGCACGGCCTACGGCCAGCCGAAAGACGGCAGCGCGGCCATTCCCCGCAATAAGTACGTTCCTCTCCGCGACGGCAAGCCCGAAAAGCACCAGCGCGACTGGCCGGAGTACAAGACCTGCCGATACATGACGGAGGCCATTGTCACCGAAGGCACCGAGAAGGGCGAGACGTACAGGGTCTGCGCCAATCCCGAATGCCCGGTTCACCACCCGAAGCGGCAGCAGCAGCGCAACCACGCCGACGCCGCGTTCAAAACCGAGCAGGAAAAGCGCCGCCGCGAGGAGGCGCTGGCCCAGGCCACCGGGCTGCGCGTCCTCAAAGCTATCGCGGATGCCGTTCCCGTCCGGCTCATGAAGCGCGACCTGCTGTTTCTCGCCCAGCGGCTTACCTCTATGCTGGACGAGCGGCGCCTCGCCGTTCTTATCCGACAGCACGGCATGGGCAAGCCCAAGGATGGCGAGGTACCGGCGAAACTGCTGGCGGCTTTCGTGTCCAAGGCCGACGAAAGCACCCTGGGCCGCATTCTGGTGGAGTCCGCGATTCTCCTGCCCAGTCACAACCAGACCGACACAGCGAAGACTCTGCGCGACGCCGCCCATGCCTACAAGGTGGATGTGGACGCCATCACCGCGAAGGTCAAACAGGAATTTGCGGCGAAGACGAAAGCGAAACCGTCGAAGCCTGCCCGGAAGCCAGAGGCAAAGACGGCCAAAAAGCCAGCAGCCTAACCACCAACCAGCGGCTGATTCTCGCGGAGCCTGCAACCACAGGCTCCGCATTCTTGTGCCCGCTGCCCGTCTTCCCACCCTTCTTGATGCCCCGGCAGAACCCCGGGGCGACATCTGTCCGCCCACCCGACGGGCAGCGCCGCGTTCGCGGCGCGTGGGACAAGATGCCCAAATTGTTACACGTGCGCCAGATCGACGTAATCGCCGGTCATCTCGTGCATCTGTCGGGCCAAGTCTCCTGTCCCGAGCAAGATATAATTCGAACGCAACCCCAGACGGGCATGTGTTTCTGGTCGATAAAGCCGTGAGCAATCGCTCGTGGCGCGCGCCACGGAGCGGTCGGTAGAACTCCATCAAGGAGAATGTGATCGGATGGATTTCGCCGTGTAGCGCGATCACCAGAGGACGATTATGCGAGAGGTCCTGACAATTCACGGAGTTGGTTTCCTTGGCGGCCGGGGCCCATGGCAGGATTCCATCGATCGGGTTCTTGGCCCGCACTTCCGGTGCACCTCCATCAAGTATTCGCACTACCGGTGGCTGGGTTTGCTGACTGCTGTAATCGAGCCGTGGGTGCTGGGAGTGTCACTCCTCCTCATTGAGTTGCTACGGTGCCTCCACTTTATCCGCCTGATCTGGCCGTGGGCGGTTCTTGCAGCCGTCGTCTCCGTGCTCGCAGCGCGCATTCGGCAGGGACTGTGCATCCGGAATTTTCTGGAGGAACATAGGCGAGCTACGGCTTTGGGTATACGGCCGCACGTCATTGCCCACAGCATGGGAACGAAGGTCGTGGGGTCGGTGCTCGAGACCTATTCGCAGGTTCGATTGACGAACCTGGTTCTGGCTGGCTGTGTGCTACCAACCAATTATCCCTGGCGAGCGTTGATCGCAGCCAATCCAGATCGCTTCTCTCAGGTGCGAAACGAGGTGGGCGGTCGGGACCTAGTGCCGATGCTCGCCGGAGCGGGAGCGAAGCTGCGCCTCTTGCCGGGATATGGTTCGGCGGGAAGCCGGGGTTTTGATGAAGTGGCGGGGTTGATACACACCGTCTCGGCCCTCTCCGCCTATTGCGCAAAGTGCGTCATCCTTGGAACCGCGGTCGCGGTCCACAACGTAGCCTCCGCAAATTTCGGACATGGAAGCGTCTTTGATTCTCCAAGCTACGCGGCGAGCTTCTGGCTGCCATTTCTGTGGAGAATCGAGCCCGCCGAATATGCGAGCTTTCTCGAGTTGTGTGTCTTGGCTGAGCATCACCACGAAGAGGGTAACTGGGCAAAATACTCGGTAGTCGAACAGGAACTGCTCGATCGCGAGTGGGGCTGGGCCGACAATCTTTCCCTGCGAGACTATATCGCACAAGCGGTGAAGCATTATCCGAACCAGCGGCTCACTGTTCCAGCGCCGTTCGGGCAGATCGTCAGCAAGATGTGGCACGATGTGGTTATGGCTTCACGAGCCCATCAGGAACGCGGCGTTGGCTGGGAAACTGCGATTCGGTCCTTGAACCCGACGATGGCTGTTCTGGGCTCGGTGGACGCACTGTTGAGGTGAGATGCCCTGGAGCAAGAAGGAAAAGCTGGCAGCGGCTGTCGAGCGACTCGCCATCTCGAAAACGGACGCAGAGGCATGGGCATGGCTGGTCGAGTGTCTCTGGCCTCTCGTCTTGGCCATCAATTTCCGGATCCTGCGCGGCAATCAGGATCTGGCGGAGGATGCCGCGCAGGAAACGTTTGTTCGCGTCTTTCAGTACGTGCGCTTCGAGGAATTTCGGGAGAAGCCCGGCGACTTCGAGTTCTATGCGCGCGCGATGGCGGGGAATGTCGGGCGCAGTTATTTGAGTTGGATTCTCCGGGAGCCCTCTTATTCTCAAGAGCCGGTAGAGGATCTGGAAGGCGGTGATGAAAGCGTCGAGCGAGCTCTCATTGGAAGGGATGAGATTGCCACCCTGCTGGCGGGTTTGAACCCCGAGGAGCAAAAGCTCGCTCTGCTTTTAGGGGACGGGGCGAGCCTTGGGGAGATCGCTGAAGCGCTCGGCATCAGCTATTCGAATGCCGCCGTACGCGTCCACAGACTTCGTCAGTCCCAAGCTAAACAATTGAAGACAAAGTAGATGTGTTTTCCTCATTCGGATTGTAAAGATCTCCGTTCCGATGAGGTTTATGTAAACAGAAGGGGAGAGGAACACCAGCGGCCAGTGGCTTAAGAAAGGCGGGTCCCCGGGTGGGAGCAAGTCATGGGAAAGCAAAAGCAAAAAAACCAAGTGAAGCCGCTGCCGACGAACGTCGAGCACGCGACGCGAAGCTACGTGAGGGAACATGCCGCCTCTTGGGATGCAAAAATCCTAGCGGAGCGCGGGGCGCGCCTCGGGGTAGCTCCGGAGGCTGCATTTCCCAGCGCGGCGCAACCTCTTTACCTGATAGAAGCCAATGCTCGCGCCCAAGCCGAGGGACGTTCGGTCGATTCCATTCTCGATGATTATCGGGAGCGCTTGGCTCAATCGACCTATCCCGGCCCAAACTGTCTCTTACCCGACGACGTTCTTGCTTGTATGGAAGAAGGAGAGTTACCAGCTGAGATGCAGGCTCACGCAGGAACCTGCCCGGCATGTGCGACGCTGCTCGAAATGGCTCGGCATCGGCCGAAGATCGATTTGCCTGTATCGGAGGACGCGCCTGCTCAAGACCCCGTAGCAGCTGGGGTCTTTAAGCCGGCCATGGCTATTACTTCGCCTACTAGGAGACAGGCGTTGGCGAACTGGGCGGCTGTTGTGCTGCTGCCCGGACTTCTTGTCTCGGTTGTCTATCTCGCCCTTTGGGGCCGAAACAGTAGTGCGACCCGTCTCACCTTTATGGATAGCAAGGCTTCGTGGTTGATCGCTGCTCTTATGGGCATCGCCATGTATTTCGTGTTCAAGGCTTCGCGAATCACTCCGATCGTCCGCAATTTCGCAGTAGGGTTGGGACTGGCTGCCGTCGCAATCACCTTCTTTGTCAATGACTATAAGCAAAGCAACAGGCTCCTCGCGGTCGAGACAAAGCAGCCGACTCTGGGTTCGACCCTCGCGGAGATGCAGGTCGCTTCGATCTGCGGAAACTTGGTCGCACGAGTCGATGAAACGGGAAAGCTTCCCACTCCGCAGTCCTTCGATTCGGACTTTCGCCTCGAGTCAGATTCGACCTCGGGGAGCAAAGGTACCTATACATTCACTCGGCCCGAACTCTCCGGGAAGGTGGTCTGTGTGATAGGACCCGGCGGGGGGTACGGAAGCTGGGACGACGGCAAAATGAGAAGCTCATCGGTTCGCTTGGTTTCAGGCAAGGTCGATCCCTCCGGAGAATACGTACGCGTCATTGATAATGGCCAGGTTTTGCCTCTGTTGAGGACGATCGCCGCCAACTCCCCGCGGCCCGGGGCTTATGTTGTGGCGGCCCAAGATTCCCAAACGGACGCGCTTCGGCCGGTTGTTCATCTCGCCTATGTACCGACGGAGAATGATTGGCGCAAGGATACAATGCCCGACAATCATGCGCTGCCCGACAAGGGTCCCAACCAGTAAGAGCGCGAGGACTATGAGTCGATTGCCAAGCCGCACGCATAGTAGCGCACCTAAAGAGATGACTGAGGCCGACTCATGTGGCAGGGAAAGACGCTGCTTCGCAGCGGGTGAAAATTGACACGTCATCCCCAACCGGGGTCGGGCCTGCCTCAATTTGTGAACATCTTAATTTTCAGGTACTTGGCGGAATTGCGTTCGCGTGCGTAAACGCGCCGTTTACAAGTGTGAACATCTTTCAATGGACCAACTTAGCTCCATGGCGGTTGACAACGCCGAAGGTCGGGGGGTACTTTGCGGCTAAGGCGACTGACCGATGTCCTCCCCTGAGACCAGACCGCCTTCTGTGGTGCCGCCAGCTGTGCCCGCTCCCCGGGCAGGTGAGAATTTCCGGGCCAAATCCATCGCCACCCGGATTACCGAGACAGAATTCGCCGAGATCGAATCGGCCGCCTCAGCCGAGGGCAAGAAGGTTGCCGAATGGCTCCGTGAAGCGGCTCTCGCGCAAGCGCGAGGGCGGCGCTCCGGCGAAACGGACCCTGTGTTGCTGGCCGAACTGATGGCGGTGCGAAACCTTCTTGTGAATCTTTTTGCCTCTGCTTCGAAGGGTCCGCTCAGCGACGAGTCGATCCGCAAGATGACCGCGTATGCGGATTCGATCAAGCTCCAGAAAGCTGAAGAGTTTCTCGCAAGTCGAAAGGACGGAAAGATCGGGAAAATGTAGGAGGTCACACTGTGCCACCGCTCCGATTTCCTCGACGGTCCCTCTTCTGGTTCGTCGTCCTCTTCCTGGGCATGTTGCTGGCCCTTCCCGCCGTTCCCCTGCTGGGCTCCCTCACGTTC
>Ga0335075_10018806_pt1 | contig 10238 bp, 10 predicted proteins | sample Lox_Sample_24_FD_206723 | JGI IMG/M metagenome (GOLD analysis project Ga0335075, IMG submission 206723) | Soil microbial communities from Loxahatchee National Wildlife Refuge, Florida, United States - Lox_Sample_2.4 | ecosystem: Environmental > Terrestrial > Soil > Wetlands | place: USA... | reverse complement strand
AGGCGACTCGGTTTGGCAGACCTGAGTGCAAATAGCTTCTAGCTTTGCCGCACTGATGACGCGCCCAGCTTCGGCGACTCGCCCCGCGTGCGTCCACAGCGCTTCCGCCGGGCGAAAGGGAGATGCCGAGCCGCGGGCGGCCGTTATCGTCGCGTTGCGATGGCCCCGGCGTGCTGCGGCCCGAATCGGCTTGTTCAGCGCAAGTTCGCGCGGCGGTCTAGTGGGCTTTAGCCAAATCACTTCGTTCTTGCGGAACCGGGCACCGCGTGCCAGCATAATTTCAGCCGTGTTAACTACTGGCGTCGTTTTTCCCGGCCGAGAGGCTGGCGAAGCCGTCGGCTGTGCACTATGGCGCTAAAGGGCGAGGGTGGAGCATGCCGGACCTGCTCGATGCCTCAATAGAGGCGGCCGCGCATGTTCCTCGCACGAATGCCGCCGGCCGGCTGCTGGCGGTGCTTGACGCCTTCGGACCGCGAAACCGCGCGCTCTCGCTGAGTGACATCGCGCGGCGCTCAGGGCTGAGCCTGTCCACCGCGCACCGCCTGGTGCACGAGCTGGTGAGCTGGGGCGCGCTGGAGCGGGACCTTAACGGTTGCTACTCGATCGGGGTGCGCCTGCTGGAGCTAGCGGCGCTCGCGCCACGGGGACTTGACCTGCGCGAGGCGGCCTTTCCCTGCCTGGACGACCTCCATCACCGTACCCGGGGCAATGTGCATCTCGCCGTGCGCGACGGCATGCAGGTGGTCTACGTTGACACGATCCGTGCTTGCGCCACCCACCCGACCAGTGGCAAAGCCGGTGACCGCTGGCCGTTACATGCCACCGGCACGGGCCTGGTGCTGCTCGCTTTCGCCGACCGAGAGCTGCAGGAGCAGGCGCTCGGCCGGCCGCTTGAGCGGTACACACCCTTGACCATCACCGACCCGGCACAGCTGCGGCGCAAGCTTGCCCAGGTCAGGCAGTCCGGGTACGCGGTCGCGGTCGGGCAGATCACGCTGCCGGATCTCGTAGTGGCGGTGCCGGTGCGCGACCCGTTCGGTGGCCTGGCCGCTGCCATCAGCGTGGTGGTCGAGTCCGCGCGAGCCAAGCCGCAGGTCCTTGCCAGGATGCTTACCGACGCTTCCACCGAGATAACCCGCAGGCTAGCGACGCAGTCCGGGCAGCGGCTCGTCAGGACGGCGCACCCGCGTAGCGGATTCGCGCCGGCGGCGCCCGCGATGTCCGGCCGCGTCAGCGCTCCGGCTTGAAACCGAGCCACCGGAACGCGTTGTTCCAGGTGATGTCCTCCAGCACGGCCGGGCTCAGGTCCAGCGAGCGGAGCGTCCGCCCGGCCGGGTCCTCGCGCGGCATCGCCGGAAAGTCCGAGCCGACCAACAGCCGGTCCGGGCCGAGATAATCCACCAGGAACCGGACGGCTCGCCGATCGAATACCAGCGTGTCGTAGTAGAAGCGGCGAGCGAGCTCCAGCGGTGACGGCCCGTCGTCGGGCATGACCGCCCGCTCGGGCGCCCTGGGCTCTTCATTCCAGCTGCCGCCCCAGAAATACTGTGCGCGCGGCAGCATCAGCGGGAAGCCGCCGGCCGCGTGGCTGAAGGCGATCCGCAGGTCCGGGCACCTCAGCGCGGTGCCGCCGGTGATGAGCGACGCCGCCGCCAGCGCACCTTCGAGCCCCACCACGAACGTGCCTGTCGCCTTGCGCGGCAGCCGGTCGTTCGCACCCGGCATCGCGTGCACGAAGACCGCGAGGCTAAGCCGCGCCGCCTCCGCGAAGAACGGCAGGAACCGCTCCTCGCCTATCGAGACGCCGAGCACGTTCGAGGCGATCTCCACACCCGCAAGCCCGAGGTCGCCGATCGAGGCCAGTTCGGCCGCGGCAGCGTCCGGATCCTGCAGCGGAACCATGCCCAGTCCGACCAGCCGGGCCGGCTCGAACGAGCACAGCTGCGCGGCGACCTCGTTCACGTGCCTGGCAAGGGCGAGGCCATCGGCGATCCCCAGGTCGTAGCGCAGCAGCGGCGGCATCGGCGTCAGCACCTCCGCGTCCACGCCCGAGGCGTCCTGCGCCTCGAGCCGTCGCTCTGCCTCGAAGAACACGTCCCTGGCCCGGAACCGGGTGGCGCCGAAGATCAGCGTCCGGTCCGTGCTCCCCGCGACCGGCTCCATCTGCGGGAAGCAGGCCGGCGCGTCTTTGGGGTAGTCGCGCGGCAGCATATGAGCATGGGCATCGACGAGCACAGCAGCCTCCCGGGCGTGAGTCAGGCGGCGGGGTGGACCGAGACGTGGATGGCGGACTCGCCGGGAATCTCGCCGCCGAGCGTCCGGATGGCCAGTTCCGCGTCCTGCAATCCGAATGTGTGCGTGTGCATCTTCTCGAGCGGGAATCTGCGGGACTCGATCAGCGCGATGGCGTCCGCCATGCCGCGCGCGTCCACCCCGAAGGCACCGCGGATTGTCAATGCCCGGTTGATGATCAGATCGGTCCGCACCGGTATCTCGCGGTTGCCCTTGAGCCCGGCCAGCACCACCCGGCCCCCTCGCCTCACCGCTAGCAGCGCATCGCAGACCGGCCCGGCCGCCAGCGGGGTCAGCTCGAGTGCGACGTCAGCCAGCTCGCCGTTGGTGATCTCTTCGACTCGCTCGACTGTGCTTTCGCCGGTGTCGGTCTTACCAGTGTCGCCGTCCACCACGATCGTGTGGTCGGCGCCGAGCTCGCGCGCTACCGCGAGCTTGTGCGCGTCGGCGGCCAGGCCGGTGATGATGATAGTGCCGGCGCCCGCGGCGCGCGCCGCGACGACCGCGGCGATTCCGCGCTGTCCGGCACCAAGCACCAGCACTGTGTCGCCCAGCTGCACTCCGCCCAGATGGCAGGTCCAGCGCACGCCGGCGCCCAGCGCGTTGTACATCGCAGCAAGCTCGGCTGGCAGGTTCGGGTCGACCTTGTGCAGCACGGAGGTGGGAGACAGGTACATGTACTCGGCCAGGCCGCCCCACAGTGCCGGCTCGGTATCGATGCCGGTCACTCCGTGACCGTATTTGCGGTTGCGGCAGAACTGGTACCGGCCGGTGAGGCAGTCCTGGCAGGACCGGCACGGGACAATCACCTCGAGCGCGACCCGGTCACCGATCTGGACACCCCATCGCTGCGCAGCCTGTTCCCCGATCTCCTCGATGATTCCGAGCGGCTCGTGGCCAGGGATGAAGTCCGGCTTGGGCCCGCCGAGATGGCCCCGGTAGGTCTCGACATCACTGCCGCAGATGCCGTTGGCCTGCACGCGCAGCAGACCGTCGTCGTGCCCTACTCGCGGCCGCGGGAACTCGCGCAACTCGATCTTGCCCGGACTTACCTGGACCGCGGCGCGCACCATGTCAGTCATCAGATCTCCACCTTGTTGTCTGCTGTCGGGCCTGCCGCGTCCGGCCTGGTCACCGGCACTGCCGTGCCGGACCAGTCGGCAAACAGCCTGACCACCATCGAGATGCCCGCGTTGCGTGCCCCGGCCACGGCGATCAGCAGGTTCTTCGGCTCGTCGCTCGGCAGCACGCGATGGAATTGCGCTCCCGGCTCGCCGTCGCCGGGCAGCCGCAGGCGTCCTTCGAGGCGGTCCTTGCCCGCGCGGGCCAGTTCGGCCGTACTGCGGCCGGACCGTTCTGTGAGCCAGGCTCGCACCTGCGCCCGGTCGAACCCGGCCCCGGCCAGCTGCTGCGCGTGCTCAGGACAGAACACGACCCCGGCGGATGCGTGCTCGAAGATCCACGACCCGGACCGGCCCACGGTATCGGCGAAGTCGCTGAGCAGCTGCTCCGCGCTGCTGGTATGCCGGTTGTCGACGAACTCGCAGGTACGCAGCAGAGTGGCCGACACTGCCGAGACGCCGTCGGGCAGCCCGAGCTCGCTGGCCAGCGGCGGCCACGGGCTCTCCTCCTCGTTCTCGGCCAGGCAGATCGACCAGCGCCCTGGCAGTCCCTGCGTAGCCTGTTCCAGTTCGTGGGGGTGGATGCCGTAAGCGTTGCGCACGATCAGCCCGATCGCTCGGGGCACTGTCGCGTTAGGCCGGAAGCCGGGCCCGAAGACGCCGCCACTGGCGTTGAAGCCCAGCTCGGTGCGTACCGGCCCGTTCACCACGATCAGCGGCGCGGGTCCGCTAGTCGACTGCCAGCCGCCGCCCGCGGTCGTGCGCTCGCGCATCAGCGCTTCCCAGGCGGCAAGGACAACCGGGAAGTACTCGGGCCGGCAGCCAGCCATCACCGCGTTGATGGCCGCGAGCTGCACGGTCACCACGCGGTCCAGCTGCGGGAGCCGCCCGATCACCTCGTCCGGGCTGCGCCCGGCCGCGACCAGGAACTTGTCCACCAGTGGCTGGGTGGCTGGCACCAGCGGCAGGCCGTCAGACCAGCCCTGCTCGTAGCAGTGCTCGATGGCCGCCTGTGCCGCATCTGGATCGAGCAGGCTGGTCATCGGCCGGCTGGCTCCGTCACCATGGAGACGACCTCCGACACCAGCCGCTTCGCTCGCTCGCGCACCTGCTCTGCGTCCAGCACTGCGACCGGGTGCTCGGTAACGAGGTACTGGTAACCTGGCGCGCCGCGCAGCTCCGCCATCGCGCTGGCCGTAACCGCGAACGCATCGCTGCAGATCACCGCCGCGGGCAGGCCCGCCTGCTCGAAAACGATGCCGTCGGCGACCGCGGAAGCGCTGCACGAGCCGCAGTCGCCGACCCCGGTGATCACGACGTCGCACTCCCGCCGGAACCGCTGAACCAGGTCGGCCGGGGCGGGCGCGGCGAAATTAGGCTTGGTCTCCGCGATCGTCACCGACACCGAGTGCTCGGCGGCCAGGAGGTTGCCGATCTCTGCCAGCAGCAGCGCGGCGTTGTGCTTGGTGTTGTTCAACAGGCCGATCCGCACGCCCGCCAGGCCAGGCGGCCGCGGCGCAAGCACCAGACCGGGCAGCGGGGCCGCTGCCACATGGGCCCGGCCCGTCGGGTCGAGTATGGCATTCGGCATGGCAGTACTTCCTTTCCAGACCTTGGCCGCGGGGCCGGATCGCACCGGCCTGCGGTGCCGGCGCTAGTGCTCGTGCACGATTACGCCGCGGATGTTCTTGCCCTCGGTCATGTCGCGGTAGGCCTCGTTCACCTGGTCCAGCCGGTATTTGCGGGTGACCAGTTCGGCTAGCTTGAGGTCGCCGGACCGGTACAGGCCGAGCAGCCGCGGAATGTCATAGAGCGGATTGCTGTCGCCGAACAGCGCGCCCCGGATCTGGCGCATGTAGCTGATCAGCAAGCCGGCCGGCAGGTGCACGGCGTGCTCGCCGACATGCCCGACCGCGGTGATCGTGACCTTGCCGCCCTTGCCGGTCATCAGCACTGCGGCAGTCACCATCTCCTCAGTGACGACGCCGGGCGTGCAGATCACATGATCGGCGAGCTGGCCCCAGGTCGTCTCGACCACGAAGTCGTGTGCCTCCTTGGCGGTCGCGAACGCGTGCGTCGCGCCGAAGACCGTGGTGGCCATCTGCCGCTTGAACTCGACCGGGTCAACGACGATCACGTTCTTCGCGCCCGCGAACCTGGCGCCCTGGACCGCGTTGCTGCCGACACCGCCAGCGCCGAAGATGACCACCGTGTCGCCGGCCCGGACCCCGGCCGCGTGCACGGCTGACCCCCAGCCGGTCGGCACGCCGCAGCCGACCAGGCACGCGATCTCCCACGGGATGTCGTCAGCGAGCGGCACGCAGGCCCACTCCGAGACGACTGCGTACTGGGAGAACGTACCGAGTGAGCAGAAGCCGCCGAGGTCCTCAGCAGCCAGGTGGAAGCGGAAAGTGCCGTCGAGGAACATTCCGCTCCCGGCGTTAAGGCCCTTGACGCACATGTTCTGGTGGCCGGTCGAGCACGGCCGGCAGGCACCGCAGGCCGGGATGTAGGAGCAGATGATGCGGTCTCCCGGCTTGACCCGGCGGACGTCCGGCCCGACTGACTCAACTACCCCGGCGCCCTCGTGACCGCCCACCATCGGGAACCGCACCGGGGCGTCACCCTGGGTGATGTGGTCGTCGGAGTGGCACAACCCGGCCGCCATCATCTGCACCCGGACTTCGTGCGCCTTCGGCTCGTCCAGCTGAAGGTCGGCCAGTTCCCAGCCGATGTGCGGACCCCGTGCGATGGCGGCCCGGGTGGTGATCCTCATCAAGTTCAGTCCTTCCTAACTTGCCCGTGACACGGCGTCTAGCTGCGGTAGCACCTCTGCGCCGATAAGCGCGATGTGATCAAGATCGTGGATGTCAAAGATGTGCAGGTAGACGGTGTCGGCTCCGACCCCAGCCAGGTCGGCAACGCGATCGGCCAGCAGCCCTGGCGGTCCGATGAGCATCGACTCGCGGATGCGGGGCGAGGCAACGATCGCCGCCCGTCGCTCCGCCTCAGCCTGGCTGGATCCGATGGCCACCGGAATGAAGCCGGAAAGCCGCGCACCGGCGGGATCGCGCCCGATCGCCTCGCACGCCCTGGCGAACCCAGCGAAGCGGGCCCTGGCGTCGTCCACGCTGCTGAGCGCAGCGTTGAACTCAGTAGCGAACCGCGCCGCGATCGCCGGCGTCCGCCTGGGCCCTCCGCCGCCGACGATGATCGGCGGGTGCGGGCGCTGGATGACTCGTGGCGGCGTGCGGTTGTCCTCGATGCGGTAATGCCGGCCGTCGAACGAGAAGCCGCTGCCCGCGGACCCGGTCAGCCCCGACCCGGCCAGCCCCGACCCAGCCAGCCACAGCCCGGTGACAATCTCCAGCTGCTCCTCCAGCCGGTCGAAGCGTTCCTTCATCGGCGGAAACGGCAGGCCGAACGCCGTATGCTCGCGCTCGTACCAGCCGGTGCCGATACCAAGCTCGACCCGGCCGCCGCTCATCTCGTCGACTGACGCGACGATTGCTGCGAGCAGCCCTGGTGACCGGAACGTGGCCGCGGTCATGAGCGTCCCGAGCCGCACCCGCTCGGTATCACGCGCCAGTCCGCCCAGCGTCGTCCAGGAGTCGGTCGGCAGGTAGTCGGGGTCCTCCGGGTCGACGCCGAACAGGTGGTCAGACCGGAAGAAGGCATCGAAGCCCGCGCGCTCGGTAGCCAGCGCCAGCGCGAGGATTTCCTCGTAGCGTGCGCCGTGCCGCGGCTCCATCAGCACCCGCAGACGGAGTCCGCCATCATGCTCAGCCACGGTCATCGTCCACCGCTGGCCTGGCTGAAGTGACGGTCATGCCCAGCTCCTCGGTGCTTGCTGCCCGCTAGTGCTCGTGGATGATGACGCCCCGGATGTTCTTGCCGTCTAGCATGTCCTGATAGCCCTGATTGACCTCGTCGAGCCGGTACCGGCGCGTGATCAGCTCGTCCAGCTTGAGGTCACCAGCCTGGTACAGGCCGATCAGCAGTGGCACGTCGAAGAGCGGGCTGCAGCCGCCGTAGATAGAGCCCTGGATGCGGCGCTGGTAGCCGATCAGCATGCCGGGATTCTCGTCGATCCAGCCCTTCCCGACCGCGGTGATCGTGACCTGGCCAGTCTTGCCGACCACCCCGACGGCGTCGTGAATGACCTGGTCGTCGAGGATCCCGACGGTGATGATCGCGTGGTCGGCCAGCTCGCCCCACGTGGTCTGCACAACGAAGTCGTGCGCCTCAGTTGCGGTGGCGAACGTGTGGGTCGCCCCGAATACCCCGGCCATCTCCCGCTTGAACTGCACCGGGTCCACCACGATGACGTTCTTCGCGCCGGCCAGGCTGGCGCCCTGGACCGCGTTGCTGCCTACGCCGCCCGCGCCGTAGATCACTACGGTCTGGCCAGCTCGCACACCAGCAGCGCGCACCGCCGATCCCCAGCCGGTGGGCACGCCGCAGGCCACCAGCGACGCGACGTCGAACGGAATTTCCTTCGGGATGCCGATGACGGAGAACTCCGATACCACTGCGTACTGCGAGAACGTGCCGAGCACGCACAGTCCGCCGAAGTCCTCGCCATTCTGGTGGAACCTGAATGTGCCGTCGGGGAACATCCCGGTGCCGGCATTCTTGCCCGCGTCGCACAGGTTCTGCCGGCCGGTCGAGCAGTACCGGCACGAGCCGCAGGCTGGGATGAACGAGCAGGTCACGTGATCCCCTACGGCTACTCTGGTCACGCCCTCCCCGATCGCGTCGACGACTCCGGCGCCCTCGTGGCCGCCGACCACGGGCATGCGCATCGGCGCGTCGCCCTTCTGGATGTGGTCGTCGGAGTGGCAGAGACCGGCCGCGTGAAACCTGATCCTGACCTCGTTAGCCTTCGGCTCGTCGAGCTCAAGCTCGGTTATCTCCCAGGGCTTTCCGGGCGCGCGGCACACCGCCGCCCGGGTGGTCATAGTCATGCATTCACGATGGGGCCCCACGGCGGACCGCGCCACGCCCCTTTTCACTTCACGGAAGGAAAAGGGCGACGATGCGGGCCTCCGCTAAGCTCCGCTCCCGCCGCTCACGGCCGACGTTTCTGCTACGCGGAAGGCCAGGTTCCGCCGACACCGTCCTCGTGTTAACTTCCGCGACGTCCGGCCCTCTCCCGAAGGACTCTGTGTGATCGACAAGTTCAGCCCGGATCCGGCGACCGCCCTCGCGGTAATCCCGTCAGGCTCCTGCCTGGCCGTCGGGGGGTTTGGCAGCTCGGGACGACCGGACACGCTGCTCGACGTGCTATGCGATCTAGACCGCCGGGATCTGCACGTGATCGTCAACAACGTCGGCAGCGATTTCACTGGCATAGGGCGGCTGCTGGCGGAAGGCCGCATCCGGCGCCTGACGGCCTCGTTCCCTGTCCTGCCAGAATTTTATGACGAGTATTTCGCCGGCCGGGTGGAGCTGGAGCTGATCCCGCAGGGGACCCTGGCCGAGCGGCTGCGGGCCGGCGGGGCGGGCATCGCCGCCTTCTACACCCCGTCCGCAGCCGGCACTATGCTGGCCGACGGCACCTTCCCGCTCGGCTATGACGCTGACGGCAAGGTCACCGCGCGGATGCCCGCCAGGGAGCGGCGCGAGTTCGGCGGCCGCGAGCACGTCCTTGAGTTCGGCATCGTGGCGGACTTCGCTTTGGTCAAGGCTCACGTTGCCGACCGGAGGGGAAACCTGCGCTTCCGGCTTTCTGCGCGCAACTTCAATCCGCCGGCCGCGATGTCGGGACGGCACACGTTCGCCGAAGTGGAGCATCTGGTCGGCATCGGCGAGCTGCAGCCCGACGACGTTCACCTGCCTGGCGTGTTCGTCGACGAGGTGCTGCTGGCAGCTGCCGTGTCTCCACGCCAGCCGGCCACCCCGCGGGGCTCGTCATGACCCAGCTGACTACCCCGGCCGTAACCGGCGGCCGCAGCCGGGACGGCATAGCGGAGCGGCTTGCCAGGGACCTGCGGGACGGCTATGTCGTCAACCTGGGCGTGGGCATCCCGCTGCTGATCCCGCAGTACATCCCGGCGGGCATCGAAGTCATCCTGCACGCCGAGAATGGCGTGCTCGGACTCGGCCCGCCCGCCCCGCCCGGCCAGGAGGACCCGGACCTGACCGACGCGGGCAAGCAGCCGGCCACGCTGATCGCTGGCGCCGCGATCGTCGACTCGGCGATGTCGTTTGCCATCGTCAGAGGCGGCCATCTCGACATCACGGTGCTCGGCGCGCTTCAGGTTTCCGCCAGCGGCGACCTCGCGAACTGGTACGTGCCCGGCCGCAATCCGGCAGTCGGCGGGGCTATGGACTTGGTCGCCGGCGCGCGCGAAGTCTGGGCAGTGATGGAGCATGTTGACCGCGGCGGGCAGCCGAAGATCGTCGAGCGGTGCACGTTCCCGCTGACCGGGCGCAAGGTAGTGACCCGGGTCTATACCGATCTCGCCGTCTTTCATATCGTGGCCGGGAGGCTGCGGCTAACGGAGTGCGCGCCGGGCGTCGGACCGCAGGCCGTCCGCGAGCGGACCGCCGCGCCGTATATCGAAGACCTCGACACCGACAACTGACGGGACGGTGGCGCGTGCCTGGGATAGACCTCAGCACGATCACGGCGATCGACGTGCACACGCATGTGCACCGCTCGGTTCGCGCCGATGCGGAGCCTGGTCCAGACCGCGGCCAGGACATGGGCGAGTACTTCCGGATCGGCACCATGCCCAGGTACACGGTTCCCGAGCTGGCCGACTACTACCGGCAGCGCAACATGGCATGCGTCACTTTCACCGTGGACAGCATCTCCCA
>Ga0335075_10018805_pt1 | contig 10239 bp, 7 predicted proteins | sample Lox_Sample_24_FD_206723 | JGI IMG/M metagenome (GOLD analysis project Ga0335075, IMG submission 206723) | Soil microbial communities from Loxahatchee National Wildlife Refuge, Florida, United States - Lox_Sample_2.4 | ecosystem: Environmental > Terrestrial > Soil > Wetlands | place: USA: Florida... | reverse complement strand
CAATTTGGACCCTTACGACGCAACGGAGACGAAAAGGAGAGGTCGAGCAGACAGACTTTACAAACGTGCCATCCGCAATGAGCAGCGGAAGAAGAGTGAATGTGCATGGAAAGCAGACGCCTGGGCTGATGTATTCATGTATTCGATTCAATGCGCGATGACATTTGCTTGGAGATGTAAGACCATGTTAGTTCTTTTCAGAACAAAGCTTACGGGGTGGCCAGAGATAAAAGTCACTACTTTTCCGCTCCAGTGGCAATAGATTCAAAAGAAAGTACTACGAGAGACGTTGAAGATACTAATGCAACGTTTTAGTCTGTTCAATGTTCTCAAAACACGATTTTATCCCTTCCGAGCGCTCCCCCTTAGCTAGACTGTGACAATTTACGAGAGCTGCAATGGCATTGGGGAGGCTGCCTCACCACGGAACCTGCATGGAGTGATACTGAGATGGTCTTCCTGTTCGCAGTTTACGAGACCAAAGTCGTGATGGGAGATTGCATTCAGGCGTGGCATCGGCTTGTGTTGCTGCCGTCGCCTATCTTGACATGCTGGACAAACTCGCTCGAAAGCCAGACTTCAAAGGACCAACCGATACGTATCAGACTGAGACTAGTCATTGTAATCAAGTCTTTGTTCTGATATCGCTCGGTGCGCATTGGCATGCTCTCGTTGCATATCGCTGACCGCGGTAGGCGGATGAGGGTATGGAAGAGGAAGGCATGAGTAACGTTGTATATGTAAGCAAAGGTCCCGGGCAGTAAACGTGAAAACCAGTAGCTTACAATATCCTTAGGTCTTCCAGAATATATGGAGCAGTCATACCACAATCCCGTACAGTGCATTGGAATTGTTATCCTTGGTCGATCAGGTCCATGCTTGGGCACTCGCTGACTTCAGATCTTTCATAATTGCGCATTGAACGCTTGGTACATCAAAATGTCCGAATTCGAAGTCTGTCGAGAGCCGCCAATGAAGCAGAGAGATGAAAGCAACAAAGAAAGGGAAGAACCGAGTGGAGGCCAAGTCTCGAATACTTTGTGTTGAATGGGACAGATTCTCTGTTTATCCTATGCCTCAGGACACCTCACGCTAATGATTTCATTCGTCACGACTTCATTGCGTTATGACTTCCTCACCGTCGATCACAGTTTCGCTGCATTTATGATGGGTACTACTACGCCTTCCCCTCCTTTCTTTCCGTAGATTTGGATAGTTAGCCTAAACCTTTTACTTTGCTGGAAAAACACGTAATTGCGCCCGTCTCAGCTAGCTCAAGCTTGACTGAGTCATATGGGCTTAGTCTATCACACACACACTTCCCTGAAGACTCCTTGAACTCCCTGAATCTTCCTGAACAGTTTTCAGGGCCACTCGGAGCACCACACATTTTTCCTTACTTCCAGCTCTACTTAGTTTGTGCTAGTAGCAGCTAAGCTCGACCCCATGATCGCTCCAACAAACACCACTAGAACCGCAGCATAAGCAATCGTCGCTGATATAGCATCCTTCGCCTCGACAGTACCTCTTCCGAAAGTAGCAATGATGTAGGCAAAGACGAATGTGGATATATATGTTGCGGGTATAGCAAAGCTTAGTGTTGGATTGTAGGCCACGAATGTCATAGGCAAGACAATGAGGTAGCCAATTAATGAAGCGAATATCCATATCAAAAGGGGACTTTTCAATCGATTCCGTATGTCCGTCTCTCGGGCTTGTTCTCCCATCCCGCGAAACCCTCGTGGTTCAATCTCTTGACCAGCTCGTTTTACTCTGTACTCACAGGGCTTCCTGAAAGGAATGAAGAAGAAGAGGTTCAAGAACATCCTCACCCGGAGGATATAAGCGCGGTGTCTTGGAGTGTTGTCGTTCTTAATACGCTCTAGTAAGTCGGATTTGCCAAGGAGCTGATACCCGACAGGGACTGTGGAGTGGGTATATTCAGATAGAGTTTCGTAGTTGCGCACAGCCTGTGCTTTATGCACAATATTTGTTAGTCAAGTCTTTATATCGATGCTTTCCTAGCCGGCCCGATATTCCCGTAGTTGCTGTAAGAGCCCCGTAGAGCCCAAAAACAGCTGAACAGCGCATATACGCGTGAGTGTACCTCCAATTGATTCCTTGCTAGGATGTAAGGGCGAGCTCACCATACTGATTTAAAGTAGTATCCAAGGTTTTTTTAATAGTTCCCTCTCGGTCATTCCCTGAAAGAATATCTTTCTCTATATCTAAAAGATCGTCTTGAATTTCTTCAATCCGAGCCAATTGCAGTCGTCGGAATCTCAATATAAGTGCAGAAGCGCCAGAGATCTCATCAGATTCTCCATTTTTGCCGCCTCCACTTGTGTTTTCGATGCTGCCTAGAAGGCCTTTCTCAGTGTCCCGGTTTGGAATAGCTTTATTAATCTCAATCTGAGCTGTTGTAGACTTTTCTGAGATTGGATTTGCCATAATGCGTGCCTGGCTCTTGGGTACGGAATGGTCTTTAGCGGTTCTTACCGGATGGGTGGGTTGGGATTGGGGGTTCGGATGCAATTCCATGATGGTTGGCTTACCTATATAACAATTCTTGCACTAATCCCACTCTTCTCCGATAGTGTTAAGTGGCGTACGGCTCACCAATGAAGTCTCCTAATGCGATACACTAAAATCCTAGCCGACCGGTGTTGGTTGCGTTGATTGGAACCACGACATATCAACTCCACACACCACTCACAAGACTGTAAGCACTACATGGAACGAAATGCACCTAGCCTTGCAGGCTGCAGATGTTAGGAATTCAGTAGTACCCTCACGCAACCCTGCAGAAGTCCACGTGGCTGACATTGCCACATTTTCATCTGCAGCGCTGCAAATTGATGGAGTGATGGTTAACGGAGCAATTACTCCTCCGTTTTGGTGGAGTAGATCTGCAAGGTCTATTGTGATTATGTTTAACGATACTTGTACAAGTAGCGCGACCACGAAGAATAGTTGCACCACGTGATGCCAAGAAGATGATCGCACGTTAAGGAAAGGTCTTGTTGAGAAACTTTTCACTGATTCTTCACACCACTTCAGTATTTCATGTCTACGCATTACCTAAGGAAGGCAATTTATGCTGTATATAAATATGTCTTTAGACCGCACACATTCAATCAGAAGTGTTGACACGAACCATATGTCTCCTCAACCACGTAACGACGCTAGATGCTCACAAGTCTTGTATGAAATAAGGCCTTCGGATAGCGCAGCACTATGGAATGCCGGGTTCGTACCATTCTGCTGCCCACAGAGCTATCAGCCATCATCTACGGGGACGGCAATCTCGCATCCCACATTGGAATGCACAAACGTTTCCGGCGGTGGAGGCAGCTAGACCGTGCCCACTCGCATCTGAGACTTGCAAAGATTTCGCAGGCCTATGACGAACCAAGGTCGTTTTCCTAGGAGACAGGTAAATACTCTTGCAGCAGCAGACCATCCATACGGTTCTTCAAGCTGCCAATGACTGAGCCTATGCAAGATCTCAAGCTGCAATCATACGGCGATTCAGAGTAGTAACCTCTCCTGTTTGGGCACAATCCCGGAGATCGTACATTGCGAAAATATTTCAGTGTGTCCACAAAATTAAATCCTATAAATGGAGCGGCAGGTTGCGAGAAAGAGAGGTTTCGTGCGTCCATTGCCTTAACTAGGGCTCCGAGAAGCATGCAACGGCATTCAAATGAGCACCCGTGCAAGTCCTTGATGAGGTCTTTGGCTAGTCCCCGTAAGGCAATTAGGATGCCCTCAATAGATTCTTGTCGTTGCTGATCAATGTCATCCGCATAGTTGTTAGTATCCTACCACTGACCTCAATAGATATCACTTACCGACAACTCTTGATGGGATCGGAAGCCCCAAGGGCTGAATCGGACCATTGCTATACTTGAGGGCAGCGCTGGTAACCGATCGGAAGGCATCATGCTGCCGAAATACCCAGGATATGCATATCCATAACACAGCATCTCTCGAATACACGCTCGGGAGGGCGGTTTGCAAGTGCGCAATCCACATATCAGTGAAGATTTCCACCACTTCAGCACACTCGTACATATCCACAAGGACAGCCATCTTAGCAAGCATTTCAAGATCGACTGCCTTAGGGACGCTTCGTGTTCTGCCATGGATAATATCCATCAGGATTACCAGTGCATCCGCGTCGACATCCTCAACTTCCACAGAGACGAATCCAGTAGTTTGGATAGTGTTCCCTTCTTTCCACTTTCCCTTGAGCATGCGGCTGAAGTATGGTGAAGCGAGCATCAAATGGCGCGAAGATACTCGTACCGTCACACAATCGAGAGTTTCGGGGCCACGAGAGCGATGTTGGAGGAGTTCTGAACCCGTCTCGTTATGCTCTGGAGGATCGTCGATTGCTTGTGGAAGAGCATCGAGGAGTTCTGAACCCGTCTCGTTATGCTCTGGAGGATCGTCGATTGCTTGTGGAAGAGCATCGAGGAATTCTAGAGGGCCGTCGAGGTGTTCTGGAGGAATTTCAGGCTCAGGCTCGGGCACAGGCTCCGGGTATTCAGAACCATTAAAGTCTCTCCGCGCTATCTTTCTTTTCCCTTTCTCCTTCGTTCTCCACTTCTCCTTCTTCGTCAATACTAGCTTTGGAATGAAGACTTCATCTACAAGAGATTGTGAGGTTGGATCAGGTAGGCTCGATGGAAAATCTTTGGTCTCATCCCAGACAGCAAAAGAAGGCCTGGGGTTTCGTAGTATTAGGAGGACGTCGCCGTTTGAGTCTATCTCATAGGATTTTGTAGCCATTTCGTGGGAATGAGGTGCCCATGAAATCAAATAGAGCTGTAAGAAGAAGAGATATGCAGCTCTGGGTGTATAGAAGCGACAATGAATTGAACTCCTCTGCAAAGAGCGGCCCACGGACACGTTTGAGATATCTGCCGCGGTGCGCCACAGTCAGTCTGGAATGCTAATCTGAAAGTATGATGGCGTCGAAATATAATACTATTCAAAACCGAATAATATGCAGGTGGTAAAGGCTCGTGTACCTCTTCGTAGGATGAAAAACCGACCAAGGAAGGGTCGAGTCATACGTAATTTTATGGTTGAAAGCAAAAAATGTGTTGAACAGAGGCCGGAAAACACAGTAGCATCAATCAGAGATCTATAAACGAATGGAGTCGGGTATGCGATATTCATATGTTCAAGTTTGTTCCAGCATGGCGGATTTTCCAGTACGCAGGGGGGAAGGTTAGCCTAGTGATTCTTGGTTGAGATTAAAGCGGGATGCTGATCGGCCGCAAGTACCGGACCCCATGGTGGAACTACCTAATATTGCTTTCAACATCACGTAAACTTTAAACAAAGGTTTCTTAGAATCATAACGAGATTGCGTGGTTTGGATCAGTGCCTCTTATGACTTTTAAGAACGAAAAGATGATGACATTGTCGCGTCGAGACATTGTCGCGGCGTCCAAGGTAGATCTGTAAGAATTACAATATGTGCGCAGACTCTAAGTTGTTGTGAAGTCAAAGTACCTCTGATCCGTCCTAGCACGGCGGGTGTCCAACCACGCATTCAAGCCTTCACGCCACCCTCACCTTGGCTAGTGTCCACGCGGCGAACTCCCGCTCACAATATTCCCAGGTCTCTCCTGTATCTTGTCTTGACGTAATAGTATCGAGCCCCATACCCAGCCATTTTCTTCAAAATGCCACAGCCTGATGCCAACCTGCAGGATCCCTTGCTACATGCAACGAACTCCTCACAGGGCCACCAATAGCAAAATTCACGCGACTCACAGACTGCAGCAACAAATCCCCGTGATATCCGGGAGTTAGGAATCGATGCTGTCATCCGACGCACTGGAATGGCTTGGCGGCTAGAGCGCTACTGATGATCTTCCCAGACTACTCTATGCACCCTCTCAGTGCTCATCGGTCATCTGGGCTCGATTCTCTCGAAATGGGCAATTCGAGGAGGGTCAAGTAAAAGCTTCACCACTTAGTCTTCGATAAGATCGTTCCGCACTTTGTTCAGGATCTTGGCTAGATGGAAATACTCGTCATTGTACTTGAAACTTCCATTGCTTGTGACACTCAAACTCCTACTTGCGACCATCATGTCGATTACCCCCCCTCCTTACATGACTACAACGTCTGCTGATATCGGCTTCGTTGGCTATTTCTTCTCCAGCGATGGCGAGGGTTTGTATCCGCTACTTGTGGTAATGCAACTGGTTTGCTCACTCTTGCAGTAATCATTAATACTTGTCCACAAAATTCTACCTGGAGCACATGGACTGGCGCAAACGTGGCCTACGGACAATGCTGCCAGACTACCACGACCGAGTCTTGCAACTTCCCAACTATTTGCTTTGATTACTCCCGCTTTGAAAACAGAGAGAACATTACCGAATCCTGGTAAGGAAATAGTATTGCACACTTAAGGCACGAACGTCAAGTCGCAAGTTAAAGCTAACAAGTACAGCGGAAATGATTGGAGCTGCTTACCTCAGACAGTATTTGCCCAGTTCCCTACCGGATCTCCAACCATTCGTATCATCTGTGTCGATGCTGGGTATACAACAAACAGCCTATATCGGGCTTTCCCAACCATGACGGCTTCTGCATGTGTGTCCGCTTATTCCTCAAACAGATCAAACGATTGACTAATCAAAAGCATCCACCTCTCTACCATCCTCGAATCCAGGGACAACTACTTTACCGTTGAATAAATCAGACAATGCTTGGATTGCTGGGGCCGTGGTTGGCCCTGTTCTGATGGTGTTCATTCTTGCGCTTCTGTTGCTACTTTGGCTACTCCAACGCAAACTCCGAGCATCAAAGCAGCAAGTTCAGACCTTCGGTGACGAGATCAAGCATTCGGAAATGCGATCAAAGATCAACGGCAACGGCGACGACGACTTGGGTATCAGAGAATTGGCTACCAGTTCCAAGGCTATCGAGCTTCCCTCGCGCGCACAGGAAGATGCGCAGGAGCTGCCTGGAGACATGTCACGGTCGTGACGGAAAACCTCAGGCTCGATGATGCAACGTCGCATAGCAACGCAGCGACGCCACAAACAATTCCCCAAGTACTTAGTCCGAACAAAACCGTAGACAGATAGTTTCCTCTTCTTCAGCTTAGTCTTGTAGTTCAATCTATGCGATTATTTGTAGCCCTGCCTCTTATTTTCGCAGCCGTGACAAGACCGATCTTTACCTTTCTCATATGGCAGCTGCTGAAATAAAGGGGAGATAAGTTGATTGATTGTCACAGAACTACCTGAGGGGAGAGCCTAGACTTTTGGCAGCTGCAAGGACCGTGCGCTGAAAGTATGTCCAGCGGACGTTCTAGCGCCGCGAGACAAAACCCCTCACCATCCGGATCCACATCATCATGCCCTCTCTATTCCTCACGGCATGCCGTTCCTCACGCACTTCCCGCCTCCATAGCCAGCGAACGAAGCTGCCAACATGCCAGACGGCCCGCACTGGAAGAGCGTGACTGTGTGGAAGTTATAGACCTTACGGATCCCGACCAGGAAGGCAGGTGGAGCAAAGTAGTCGGTCGCTTGGTAGGCACGCACTGAAATACAGCCCGGAAATTGATTTCTGCCAACGCTGCTCGGATGAGCTTTGTCCTTCCAAAAAGGTAAAGCGGGGCCGTGACGTTCCGATGGAACCAGTCAAGTTAGTTAATAAGAGCAGCCCTGGTTTTCTACTTTCATTGCGATGGAAAGCAGCGTCGCCACCACCCGACCTTCATTGCGAAGCCGAAGAAGCCCTCTCTTCACGAGAGAGCTGCGAGCCACCTGACATACGGGTCAGAATAGCTTGCTGTCGGCTCCGTGAATGAGTCGACCGTCAAACCTCACCTCTTCAATTTGACTGACACATGAAGAAAGCTGGACGAATTGGAACAAAGGCTATTAGAAAACCTTTTGCCATTCTCGTATGCAGCAATGCCCGACTTTATCTGGACGCCGCTGAACGTCCACCGCTCACGTCGGACCTCATCTACCCTCGCTGATCGCAGTCATTCGTGTCACGGCCGCAAGCAATTCGCAAGATCCCTCTTGGTTTTAACGATGTTCTTTGCCCACGTGCGCATCTAGCCCCCTACTCAGCTCTGAAGATACTCCGTAACCGATTGACACAGGCGCCAGCTCCGGGTGGGGGAAGCTTTACTCCGCTCTTTTCTTGGCTTTACCATTTAAACCCAGGCATTCCCGCACAAGGCACCACAGCAACAATATTTCCAACTTTCACGATGTTTTCTTACACCATGACCACAACCCAAACACTCCGGTACAGCTCTACAACCGCGAGTAATTCCTCGCACTCTTTTACAATCGTGAGTGATTCCTCGCACGATCGTGCAACCACGAGTGATTCCTCGCACCCAATCATCTCCGTGGAATCAGCAGACACTGCACAGTGTCACCTTCTTTCATATTTGGGATCGCCGGATACACTTGACGACCTTCGATTACGAATTCCAGAGATCGTTTTATTCAGCAGGCCGGTAGAGAAAATTCTCAAATCCGCACTACTGCAGAAACGAAGGTTCAGCTACGATCGAGAGACATCCCTTCTAAGGATATACGCCATAGCACGACCCATTCATGACGCAGTTGCAAACTTGGTAGCTGATTTCTTGATGGAGGCAGTCGCAACAGGGTTCATAATGCCCGAAGAACGAAAATACATCAGCTGTCACAACGCTGGTGTACGACTGTCTAAGAGCAAGTTCAATCCAAGCCAAAAGACAAAGAAGCGGCCGGCCTGGACCAAGTTTCCTGATGCTACTATTCAATTTAGAGTCAAGAGGAAGCTGCTGCCAAGCGTCGTTTTTGAAGTTGGGTTCTCGGAGAACTACAGCGACCTAGTCAGCGATGCAAAGCAGTGGCTTGAAAAATCTAGAGGGAAAACCAGACTTGTTATTCTTGTAAACGTTGAGGAGGACAATAAGAGTCGAAAGGCTAGACTGAGCACTAACGAAGCAAAACGGAGGATCCGAGATCTTGTAGCTCGGTTCGGAAATGCTGAAGGGAAGCGTAGAGAAGGAATCGACGATGAAGTTTCTGACGTGGAGCCTGATGTGGAACCTGACGTGGAATTTGACGCGGACTCTGACGCGGATCTCTATGATGAGATAGAAGCCGCCATCGTGATCGAAGACTGGGTAGGGCCCATCAGCGCGACATTAGAGGTGTGGCATATGGTTGACCGTACTCCAAAACGGCGAGGACCACCAATTGTAAGGCCCCACTATTCTTATGTTTAGACATTCTTTACTGACTTCTATAGACTGTTCTACCAAGACCGCCAATTCCACAGAACCCAACTATCTACATCACGGACATCGTGACAGAAGAGAGTAGAGCCAATTTCAGAGATTTCGACGAGTCAAGAAAAATAGAGCTCGATATGGAGGAATACAGGAGTTTACTCGTCGGAGGAATCGAAGCCCTTGCATTCATGAGAGCTTTAGATCGCCTTCGTCCGAGAAAGAAGGACGACGTTGATGGTGAATATCACCTTGAATAGACGCCAGGGAGTTTACACTCTATGGCTGGCTTGCTTCGTTTCGGCGGTTGCATGTCTTTATATCCATGCATAGCTTTCATGTATAATAGTTCCAAGTGTATGTATCGTTGTAACATAGTTTCATCTAGATGGACGTACTAGCCAGGTCCCAATGCTCAGAATTTTACCTAATAGTTCAAAAACCCTTACCTGTCAATCGGTCGCTAATGCAAGTGCTCTATCTCCATTAGGAATGATCTGATGATTTGGAATCCTTCCGTTTCCTTCGATCGAAGCGTCGGATTATTAATGTGAGCCGACTTTACACTAAGCAAATTTTCAGCAAATGAGAAGTGTTAACATTATTCAGGTTATCCTATAATTGTATTACTAATCGATAGGTTTTTCGGATGGTGCACAAAGCCACAAGTATATAAGGCATGAAAAGCATGCTGAGTTACAAGTTCGTCTGCACATTGTCTTTTCTTTCTTTTCGTCATAACCAAGTCAAGTCTTCGGCCGAGTGACGTGTTACTCAAATTCTTGCATCCACATGGAAAAGGACAAGTATCTTCGAGGAAAGCTCGCTATCGTCACCGGAGCTAGCAAGCCCACAGGTATTGGGGCTGCTACTGCAGTCGCGTTGGCGGAACGCGGTGCAAATGTAAGAATTTAGTTCTGATTTTCATCGTCATGTTCACTTTCTTCTAAATA
>Ga0335075_10018804_pt1 | contig 10240 bp, 11 predicted proteins | sample Lox_Sample_24_FD_206723 | JGI IMG/M metagenome (GOLD analysis project Ga0335075, IMG submission 206723) | Soil microbial communities from Loxahatchee National Wildlife Refuge, Florida, United States - Lox_Sample_2.4 | ecosystem: Environmental > Terrestrial > Soil > Wetlands | place: USA... | reverse complement strand
CTGATTTCCGCCGACGTCTTGGAGCGCGGTGAAGGCGATGCGCCGGTGGCCGCGCGCACGGTCCTCGCCGCCCCGGGCGACGAGATCGCGATCCACTGGCTCGAACTGGCCGAGGGTCTCGCGCCGGCGCAGGCCGCCGCCGCCGCGCGGCTGATGCTGGCCGATGCGAGTGCGGAGCCGCTCTCCGACATGCACGTCGCCGTGGGCCGTGCCGAGGCCGGACTGACGCCGGTCGCTCTGGTGCCGGCCGCGCAGATGGCGGCGTGGGTGACGGGCGATCCCGATGCGATCGTGCCCACGAATATGCTGATCGCCGCGCCCGAGACCGGCTTTGTGTCGCGGGATCGCGGAACGGTGTCCGATTATCGTGGGCCCGCAGCGGCCTTTTCGATGGAGCCGGAACTCGCCGTGGCGATTCTCGGCGAGGCGCCTGTCGTCCCGCTCGATGAGGCGCGCTTCGAGGCGGGCCTCGCCAGCATTCTCGCCGCCCCGCCGATCGATCTCCGGCAGGGAGCCTATGCGCGCCGACGGCAATGGCGGATTGAGCGCCAAGGCCTGCGCCGCGCGGGCATGTTCGCGCTCGTCCTTGCGGCGCTGAGCCTTGCGGTGCAGATCGTGACGATCATGAGCTACACCTTCGCGGCGGACAAGGCGGAGGCCGAGGTGGCCGAGCTGGGTGCGACGACGCGGGGCGTGGACGTCCGGCCGGGCTTCGCGCCGGTCGCCATCGTCCTGTTCGAGGCGGTTCGCGCCACGCCGAATGCCGAACTCTCGCGCATCGAATATGGCACCGACGGCAGCCTCTCCGCGTCCGTCCAGACGGACAGTCCGGCGACCCTGACCGCGCTGACCGGCCGGATCGAGGCGGGCGGGCTCCGGGTCGAAACCGGCACCGCGCGCAGCGACGGCGGCCGACCGGCGACCGATATCGTGGTGCGGCCGTCATGAGCGAGGGGCTGACCATGTGGTGGCAGGGCCGAAGCCTTCGCGAGCAAAGACTGCTGATCGTCATGTCCGTGTTGATTGCGGTCGTGATCGGCTGGCTCCTGATCGTGCGGCCTTTGTCGGACGCGCTGGACGAGGCGAAGCGGCGGCATGGCGAGGCCATCGTCGCCCTGGCCGATGCGCGCGCGCGCGCCGAGGCGGCGGGGCAGGTGCAGGGCCGTCCGGCCGTGGCCGCGCCGCTCCCCATCGACAGCCTGATCACGCGGACCGCCTCGGAAGCCGGCTTCGCCAATGCCCGCGTCACCGCGCAGGGGCCGTCGGCGGCGATCGTCGCGATCGAGGCGGGGCGCCCGCAGGCGCTGTTCACCTGGCTGTCCGTGTTGGAGGGGCAGGGTGTGCGTGTCCGGCTGCTGCGCGCGCGGGTCAATCCGGACCGGACACTGACCTTCGAAGCGACGCTGGGCGCGGGAGAGGGCCGGTGAAGCGGCGCTTGACCATCGCGCGTGTCGCCTTCTTCATTGCGGCACTCGCCTTCGTGCTGGTCGCGGTCTTTCCGCTGCGGCTCGCGCTCGACTGGCTGGGCCTCGACGAGCGTGGCTTCGCAGCGCGCGAGGCGACGGGCACGATCTGGATCGGTGCGCTGAAAGAGGCGCAGATCGGCCCGGTGCCGCTCGGCGATCTCGAGACGCGCCTGCACACGCTGCCTCTGTTCCTTGGCCGCGCCCGCATCAGCCTGACCCGCGACGATGAGGCCGATCCGTTCCGCGGTGCGGTGTCCGTGTCGCGCCACGCCTTCGGGATCGACGATGTCAGCGGACGGCTTCCAGTCGGTGCGGCGATCGCACCGATTCCGATCGGCCAGATCGAACTGGTCGACGTCAGCGCAGGCTTCGAAAGCGGGCTATGCACGCGCGGCGAAGGGCAGGTGCGTGCGGTCCTGTCGGGCGAGGCCGCTGCGCTTGGATTGCCGGCGGCGCTGACCGGTAATGTCCGTTGTGCGGGCGACGCGTTGCTGCTCGGCTTTGCCGGACCGGCGGGGATGGAGCGGCTGCAATTCCGGCTGTTCGCCGACGGCCGTTATCGCGCCGACCTTGCCGTGCGGGTCAGCGACACGCGCATCGGCGCCCGGCTCACGGCCGCCGGATTCCTCAGCGGTCGCGAAGGTTTCGTGCGGGTGTACGAAGGCCGGTTCTGACGCCTTTTTGAACTTTGCGGGAGAAAAACCGGCTTCCGGTCGTTCTCGCGGGCACAAAATGCACTTCGGTGCGAGCATTGGGGGCTTTCTCGCCCGGCAGGCAGGACCGCCGGGTTGGCAAGGAGGCCAAAATGAAGCGTTACATCATCGGGGCAGCAGCGATGCTGCTCAGTACGTCCGCGCTTGCCGCGACCCTGACGGACGATATGGGTTCTAAGGAACCGAAAAATATTTCCAAATGGGAAAGCGTCGACAAGAGCTGGAGCGCGGCCGGCACCGCGGCGGCGGACGATATGCCGCTCGCCGACAAGACCGCGATGCCGCTCGCCGAGTCCGAGGTCTATGGCGGCATCAGCGACCCGAAGCCGGAACTCGCCAGCGCGAGCTGGGATGAGGGCATCGATCCGGATCCGGCGATGACGAGTGCCGACAGCGCTGCGATGCCGACCCCCGTCGGTGGCCCGGTCGAGACGGCCGCCGTCAGCGATCTCACGCCGCGTCCGGCCTCGCAAAACTATCCCGCCTGCGAACCCGGACCGGGCGACGACAGTTGCATCCAGCTCTACGAGCCGGGCGTGCGCACTGCGCTGGCGAGCTGGGACCAGTCGCTGGGCGGCCTCGACCAGGGCCAGACGGCCACCGCGATGGGCGGCCCTTATGAGCCGGTGATCGCCGATCATGCGACCGAGATGGCCGCGATTTCCGCGGACGAGACCATGCCGGACGCGGCCTATGCGGCGAATGAGGTCGATCCGATGATCGCCGAAAGCGCGTCACATCAGGGCGTCGGCGGTCCGCTGGCGGAAACCGGCTATCCGCCCTGCACCGGCAGCGCGGGCGAGGATCGCTGCATCCAGCTCTACGAGCGCGGCGTGACCGGCGAAGGCAATTAAGACCTAGCCGCAATCTTGCGAGAGGGAGGCTCCGTTCAGGCGGGGCCTCCCGTCTTTTCGTCGGCCCAGGCGCGGATCTTCGCCACGCTTTTTTCCAGCGCAGCTGCGATCGTACGCGCCTTGTCCGGGTCGCCGTCGGCGATGGCGATGTCGGAGAGCCACCAGGTTTCCGAAAGCCATTCATGGCCGTCCTCGCGATCGGCGACGGAGATACCCAGAAACGCTTCCTCGGCCTCGACCCAGGCGTCACCATCGGCGCGCAGCGTATGCAGCCTTATATGCGCGCCCTCGCGGACATCGGCGCGGCAGATTTCATGTGCGGTGTCGAGGAACGGGGCCACCAGGCGCCATTCGAGCTTGCTGCTGGCGAGCGTCTCCTGAACCGCATTGAGCAGCTGCTTCTGGACCGCGCTGTGGAAATCGGCGCTGGTGAACGGGGTTTCCTTCTTGTCGGCCATGTCTCGCTCCGCTGTTGCGGCAGCGCTGTCGCATGGAGGGGCCGGGGTCAAGCCGAGGGGCGGTCGCCGCGGTCCAGGATCGACGAGAGGATCGAGAAGAAGCCCAATCGGGTGACGACATTGGTGATCGACGGCGACGTGTCCGCCACGGGTTCCGGCGCCGCCTCGGGTGCGATCGGATCGGCTTCCAGCACCCTGTTCAGTTCGGCCCCGAGCAGGACGATATAGGCCGAGGAGAAGAGCCAGGTGAGGAAGACGATCACCGCGCCCAGCGAGCCATAGGTGATGTTGAGGTCGCTGAAATAGGAAACGTAGATGCTCGACGCGATCGTCGCGGCCAGCCAGCCCAAAGTCGCGAGCAGGGCACCCGGCGTGATCCACTGCGAGCGCGCGTCCGCGCGATTGGGGCCGTAGCGGTAGATGAGGCCCAGAACGATCGCGACCAGCAGCGGCGCCAGCGCGAAGGACGCGATCTGGATCAGCAACTGCGACATGCCGCCGAGCTTCGGCAGCAGGTCTCCGAGGAAGTTGAGCACCGTGATCGCCATGATCGCGAGCAGCAGCACGAGCAAGGCGGCGAAGGTCAGCAATATGGCCAGCCAGATGCGGGCGATGAAGCTGCGGCTCTCGCCCACGCCGTTGACGATGTTGAGCGCCTTCATCACCGCCCGGGCGCCCTTGCTCGCCACGAAGACGGCGATGCCGAGCGTGACGATCAGGCCGATGCCGGTGCGCGGCTCGCTCTCCTGCGTCAGCGACTGAAGCTGGGCGCCGACGATCTCGGCGGCCGTGGACGGCATGACCCCGGCCAGCTCCTCGATATGATCGACCACGGCGGCCGGCTCCGCGATCAGTCCGTAGCTCAGCACGAAGGCGGTCAGCAGGGGAATAAAGGTCAGGAAGGCATAGAAAGCGAGCCCGGCCGCCAGCAGGGTCAGATTGTGCTCCTTCTGGCCCTGCCAGGTCCGGAGCAGGATCCACGGCCATCCATCCGGGGGCGGGGAGTTCGGGGCGATCCAGCGGGCGATGGCTTCAAGCATCGGATGGGGCGGCGCCCAGCCAGGCGCTGCCCCTGTCTCCGATTTGCCCGCGGCCATCGCCTCGCCGCGATTATTCCGGCTTCACGAACCGAAGGGTCATCCGGTCGCTCTCGCCGATGGCGACATAGCGTTCGCGATCCTGGTCGCCGAGCCGAAGGCTGGGCGGCAAGGTCCACACGCCCTGGGGCCAGTCCGCCGTGTCGCGGGGATTGGCGTTCATTTCCGACGCACCGACGAAACGGAAGCCGGCGGCTTCGGCGAGGCGGCGGACGGTTGAGGTCTTGATATAGCCGCTGTTCCGCTCGCGCTCGGCATCGGCATTTTCGGGCAGGCGATGGTCGACGATGCCGAGCGTGCCGCCCGGGCGGAGCATCGCATACATCTGGCGGAACGCCTCCTCGCTGTAGGACTGGCCGTCGCGCTGATAGCCCATCTGGAAATTGTGGACGTTGCGGAAGGTCAGGACCACGTCCGCCGTGCCGTCGGGCACGCGCGTCTCCGACGCCTCGAAGGCCGGGAAAGCGGCGAGGTTGATATTGCCGTAGAGCTGCGGATTGGCCGTCATCAGGCGGCGCACGCCATTATGGCCGTTCGCGCCCATGCCGGCGGCGTAATAGCGTCCACCGCCCTGCGCGATATAGGGCGCCAGGATCTCGGTGTACCAGCCGCCGCCCGGCCAGATCTCGACCACCGTGTCGTCTGGCTCGACGCCGAAATAAGCGAGCGTTTCGAACGGGCGGCGATAGCGGTCGCGCGCGACGTTGGTCGCGGTGCGGGTCGAGGCGCCGACCGCGCTGTGCAGCGCCGCATGCCAGGGCTGGTGCGCACCGACATCGGCGTGATGCTGTCCCTTATGCTCCCCGCCCGAGCCGTGGCCCTGATGCTGGGCGAGAACGGCGCCGCCTCCGACGGCGAGCGCGAGCGCAGTGGCGGCGATGGTGAGGCTCTGGCGGATCACTTATCTCTCCCTAAATGTGTCTGGCCCACATGAAGGGCATGGCGGAGCCGATATGACGATGCAACACTGGATGTGGACGGCGGACGGCGCCGCACTGGCGGTCGTCCTGCTCGCCGGCATCGCCGACTGGCGCCGTATGCATCGCCGCAGCAATATCGACGATATCGGCTGGGTGCCGTGGCGGGGCATTCAGGTCGTCGGTTTCTTCGCGGCTCTGGCCTTCACCATCCTCGCGCTGCACAGCTAAGCGGCGGTTGTGGCCGGCAGCAGGCCCAGGCGCTCGCGCTGCGTCCAGCGCGCCAGCATGAGCACCGAGACGATCGCCAGGCCGGCGGCGAGGCCGGTCCAGATGCCGACGCCGTCCCAGCCCAAGCCAAAGCCCAACCCGACCGCCACGCCGAGCCCGACCACCCAATAACCGAACAAGGCGAAGGCCATCGGCACGGTCGTATCGTGCAGGCCGCGCAGCATGCCTGCGCCGACCGCCTGCGCGCCGTCGACGATCTGGAACAAGGCGGCAATGGCGAGGAAGGAGACCGCCAGCGGGATCACGGCGGCGTTGGCGGGATCGGCGCTGTCGGTGAAGATCGCGACCAGTTGGTGCGGGAAGATCCACATGACCAGCGCCATCACCGCCATGAAGCCGACCCCGATTGTGAAACTGGTCCAGCCGGCACGCGCGATCCCGACGGGGTCGCGCCGCCCGAGCGCATGCCCGACGCGCACCGTTACCGCCTGGGCGAGACCGAGAGGCACCATGAAGGAGAGACTCGCGATCTGGATCGCAATCTGGTGCGCCGCCAGGCTGGCCGTCCCGATCAGGCCCATCAGGAATACGGCGGCGTTGAACACGCCGACCTCGAGCGTCAATGTCACCGCGATCGGCACGCCGAGCTTCCAGACGTCGCGGAAACGTGCCCAGTCTGCGCGCCAGAAGCGGCCGAACAGGCGATAGCGACGGAACTTCCTGTGGCGCGTGATGATCAGGGAGAGCGCCAGGAATTCGAGGCTGACCGTCACCGAGCTGCCGATGCCCGCACCGGCAAGGCCGAAGGCAGGCAGGCCGATCGCCGGCACGCCGTAGATCAGGCAGGTGTTGACCGTGGCATTGACGATCACCGCGCCGACCGCGACCACCAGCGACCAGGCTGGCCGTTCGAGCGCGGCGAGGAAGTTGCGCAGGACGAGGTAGAGGAAGGCCGGCAGCAAAGCCCACATCAGGCAGCGCACGAACGTCTGTGCGTCCGCGGCAAGCGCCGGCTCCTGACCGAGCAGGAGCAGCACCGCCCCGGCATGCCAGAGGAACAGCCACATCGGCAGCACGAGCAGCAATGCCGACCACATCGCCTGGCGGACGGTGCGGCGGACGTCGCGGACGCTGTGCGCCATGCGGCCGCGTTCGCGCGCGACCATGGGCGAGACCGCGGTCAGCAGGCCCATGCCGAAGACCAGGCAGAAGATGTAGAGATTCACGCCGAGCGCCGCGGCCGCGAGCGTGCGGGGACCGACATGACCCAGCAGCATCACGTCGGTCGCGTGGATCAGCGATTGCGAGAGATTGGTGAGGACCAAAGGCGAGGCGAGCAGCAGCGTCGCCCGCGCCTCGGCGCGCCAGGGTGCGAAAGAAGCTGCGCGCGACCGGGCCATCCGGCGCGCATAGAGGAAGCGGTTGCGGGACGTAAGGCCGCGGGCCAGGTGGCTTAGAGGCAGGCCTCGAGATAGGGCTGATCGAAGCCGAACATCTTCGCCTTTTCGAGCGTGTACGGACGAAGGCCCATCGAGCGATATTCGCCGATGATCTTCCCGTCCGGCGTCTCGTCGAGATATTCGAACTTGAACAGCTCCTGGGTGACGATGACGTCGCCCTCCATGCCGATCACTTCGGTGATGTTGGTGCAGCGGCGGGTGCCGTCGCGCAGGCGCTTCACCTGGACGATGAGGTCGACCGAGTCGGCGATCTGGCGCGAGATCGCTTCCTTCGGCACCTTGATGTCCGACATCATCACCATGTTCTCCATACGCGCCAGGCATTCGCGTGGACTGTTGGAGTGGAGCGTCGCCATCGAGCCGTCGTGGCCGGTGTTCATGGCGGCGAGCAGATCGAAGCACTCGCTGCCGCGGATTTCGCCGAGGATGATGCGGTCCGGGCGCATACGCAAAGCGTTGATGACGAGGTCGCGAATGGTGATCGCGCCCTGGCCCTCGAGGTTGGCGGGACGGGTTTCGAGCGGCAGCCAGTGCGGCTGCTGCAGACGAAGCTCGGCCGCGTCCTCGATGGTGAGCACGCGCTCGCCCGGGTCGATCAGCTTCGAAAGAGCGTTGAGCATCGTCGTCTTGCCCGAGCCGGTGCCGCCCGAAATGATGACGTTCATCCGGCTTGCGCCGGCGATCTTGAGGACGGTCGCCATCTTCTCCGAAAGCGAGCCCCAGGTCTTCATCATGTCGACCGTGATCGGCTTCTCGGAGAATTTACGGATCGAGATGGCGGTGCCGCGCAAGCTGAGCGGCGGGATGATGACGTTGACGCGGCTGCCGTCGGGAAGGCGGGCGTCGGCAAGCGGCGTCGTCTGGTCGACGCGGCGGCCGACCTTGTTGACGATGCGCTGGGCGATCTGGAGCAGATGCTCCTCGTCGCGGAACTGGATGCTCGCGATCGTCAGTTTGCCCTTGCGCTCGACATAGGTCTGGTCCGGGCCGTTGACCATGATGTCGCTGACTTCGGGGTCGTTGAGCAATTCCTCAAGCGGCCCAAGGCCCAGAAGTTCGTCGACCAACACCTTTTCGAGCGCGAACTGCTCGCGCCGGTTGAGGTTGATCTTGAGCTCGGCGAGCACCTCACCGATGATCGGGCGGAATTCCTCGGCCAGCTCGTCCTTGCTGAGCGTCGCCGCCGCTTCGGGATCGACGCGTTCGAGCAGGCGCGGCAGCACCTGCTCCTTGATGCGGTGGATCGAGGCCTCGAATCCCTCGCTGCGCGAACTCGCATTTTCGGTCGGCGCTGCCTGACGATCGTCGAGTCGCGCCATCGCGCTGCTGCGATCGATGCCAAGCGTTTCGGACGTCTCGGCCGCAAGGCTTTCAATCGGCGGGAATTGCGTGCCGCCCTCGGCGGGCTCTTCGGCAGGGCCGCGCCCGCCCGGCGGTGCCGGAGCGGGGCCCTTCATCGGCTTGGCGACGCCGAAGCTCGGGCGCGAGCCTCCACCGGTGCCCATGCCGCCACGTCTTCCGAATGCGCTCATGCCTGCCTTACCGCCCTCGATTGAATGGGTTTTTCGGTCGGCTGTGGTGAATAAACCGGAAACTTTGACAATTGCCTAATCCGGCCCGATGGGCGGCATGTGCCGCACCAGAACGTCCGCCTTGCCCTGCTCCTCGCCATTTGCGGCTTCGGGCTTCTTTCGGTGGGCGATGCGGTCGTGAAATCCATGGCCGGCGCCTGGCCGGGCACTGCGGTCGCGGCCCTGCGCTATTCGTTCGGGCTGGCGGGTCTTGCGGCCATCGTCGCCCTGCGCGAGGGGAAAGCCGGCTTCGCGCTGCCTAAGCCGGGCCTGCAATTCGGTCGCGGTGCGGCGGTCGCGCTGGCGACCATCGCCTTCTTCATGGGCGTGATGGCGATGCCGCTCGCCGATGCGACCGCGATCCAGTTCACCAGCCCGATGCTCACCGGGATTCTTTCCGCCGTCGTGCTGGGAGAACGCGCGCCCAAGGCCGTGTGGGGCGCAACCGCTCTGGCTTTTGCCGGCGTGCTGATCGTTTTGCGCCCCAATCTGCTTGCGCTCGGCTGGCACGGATTCTGGCCGCTCGGTGCGGCGTTCGGAATGGCCTGGCTGATGATCTTCAACCGCAAGGCGGCAGGGCTGGGCAGCGCGCTCGCCATGCAGTTCCTGCTCGCTCTGGTTGCGGCGCCGCTGCTGGTGGCGACAGCCTTTCTGCTGCATCAGACCGGCCTTGCCGAATTCCATATCGGCCGGCCCGATCTGCTGGTGGTGCTGAAATGCGCCGTGGTCGCGGTCACGGCGACGACCGGGCATATGCTGATCTATTCCGCGACGATGCGGGCGAGCGCCGCTGTGGTCGCGCCGATGACCTATGTGCAGCTCATCGTCGCGCTGACCCTGGGCTGGATCCTGTTCGGCAACGCGCCCGACGCCGCCATGATCGGCGGCGCTGCGTTGATCGTGGGGGGCGGGCTGCTGCTGTGGCGCTCGCAGAAGAATCCGGTCGTCGCAGAGACCGCGGACTAGGTTTTCTTCGTCACCCTGAACTCGTTTCAGGGTCCATCCCGCCGCCCATTGTGAGGTGCAGGCATGGATGCTGAAACAGGTTCAGCATGACAGGAAAGAACGCTTAGGCCTCCGCCTTCTCGGCGAGGACGGTGAGGCCCTTGTCGTTCACCTCCGCGAAGCCGCCTTCGATGGCGATGCGCTCCGGCTCGGCGCCGGCGCTGCGATAGACGGCGAGCTCGCCGTTGCGGATCGTCGACATGACCGGGGCGTGGCCCTCCATGACGCCGAAATCGCCCTCGCTGCCGGGGACGACGACCATGTGCACCGCTTCGGAGCGGATCAGCTTTTCCGGCGTGACGAGTTCGAACTGGAGGGCCATGTTTCTCTTCCTGTCCCCTCTCCCCTTGCGGGAGAGGGTGGGTGAGCGAAGCGAAGCCGGGTGAGGGTGTGCACAGGACCCCTCACCCCGCCGCTTCGCGGCACCCCTCTCCCGCACGGGGAGAGGGGAGATAGGTTACGCCTGCT
>Ga0335075_10018803_pt1 | contig 10240 bp, 12 predicted proteins | sample Lox_Sample_24_FD_206723 | JGI IMG/M metagenome (GOLD analysis project Ga0335075, IMG submission 206723) | Soil microbial communities from Loxahatchee National Wildlife Refuge, Florida, United States - Lox_Sample_2.4 | ecosystem: Environmental > Terrestrial > Soil > Wetlands | place: USA... | reverse complement strand
CATCTAGTGCATTGCGATAATACTGGTATAAGATGCTGATAGGACAACTGCATGATCCAGGAAGACCGGTGGTGTTTAAAGTTGGCAATTTTTCACCCCAGAACGGTGGGACGTGTGTGGCAATAGGGCAATTCTCGGCTGCTTGAACACCGAGATTTTGGTATTCGCATGAGTAGATCTAGAACGATTAATGCGATCGAGAACCGAGATACCCGATTCCAGCAGTAACTTAATGAGCAATTGATCATCAGTGTGTAGCCGACACAGACGGTCTCTGTAGTGCAGTCGTCCTCGGCATAGCAATGGTTTTCATCGGTACATTCGCCGCCGGAACAGTGTTTGGCGATGAGGCCTGCGGTTGTGTTGATTGCATTGGACCAACATGTTTCAAATCCCGATGGATCAACGCAGCCTTCCGAGGTGAATGTCAATGGACTTGCTACTGCGAACGGACTAAGGAGCAATAGAACGATAAGAAGACGGTTCATCTTCGCAGCCGAAGTGGAGAGGGATGAAGACTCGAAGTCTCGTCGACAGGGAATGGGACCCTTTAAACAGACTAATCCGGGGGTGGTTGTTGAGCCAAATGATATTTGTCCTATGGATGGCGCAGGTCGCAATTCCCACAGTGAAACAGCGGGCGGCGCCGCCGCCTCAAAGCCATGGCGTTGACTTTCGGCCAGTCAGCTTTCTACATTGGCGCACAAGGTTGACAAACCAAGGAATAAATAGCCGACGACTTGTGTAATCCGGCCGGGCCACTGCGATAGGCGGACGGACTTTATTTACCGCTCCCGGCAACTTTGTTTCGAATTGTTATCCCCGAAAGCGAAAGCGAAAGAGAAAGTGAATGAGAAAGTGAATGAGAAAGAGAAAGTAAATGAGAAAGAGAAAGTAAATGAAGAGCAAGAGAAAGTAAATGAGAAAGAGAAAGTAAATGAAGAGCAAGAGAAAGTAAATGAGAAAGTGAATGAGAAAGCGAATGAGAAAGTGAAAGAGAAGGGTTAGGGTTAAAGTTTTCGCCGATCTAGCGTGTAACTGCCGCTCAGTTTCCATCACTCCCAAATCAACGGCAAACCATCACCAAACAACCAACCCCCTCGAACCGTCGACAGGTTCAAAGTTGGCGGGCGCAATCGATGTGTGTCTGTCCGCATTAAGATTACAATTGGAACCCGCGAAATGGTCAGCAAGATGATCTGCGAACAGCTCGGGCATAACCGCCTGTTTCGCACGAGCTCGCTAGCGATGCCGATTCCATTACGTGGTACAATACCGAGCGCCCGTTCAAAGTATGGGCTCTGTTCCCTGAACAGAACCAGCCTGAATTCCACGGTGTGGCAGTAGCGGCAAATGCTTCCACCAACTTACTCATCGACATGAATCCCATGAAACAATCACGTCAGATATAAGTCGGATCTATTTCGGTCCGTGTAATTCTTATGCTGCCGCTGCCACCGTCTGAACGGTTCCCAGGTGCATTGCGAAGTGCGGGGCAAACCTGGGGGGTTACATGTGAGATGATCAGATCCACAGCCTTCGAGAGGCTCAGATAAATACTTTGATCTCCCTGTATTTCGCGTGTTACGACAAATAGATCACTTGCATTTGTCTCTGAGGCGTTTGATGGAATATTCCGTCGGCGACCTCTGCAGCGGCCATGAAACCAATGGAGAAAGAAATGAAGTGGCTTTTGAGTAATACTAATTTATCTTTGTCCGCTGGTTCAATTCCAAGTCAAACGGAGTAGAATTGGCTGAGATATTGCTGGTTTTGTCCGTTTTCTGAAGGATCGCCTGGAAATTTCTAAGCCAGTGAGATCAACACCCCCTAATAATATTTCCAACGGCTTGACTGGATTTTCTGAAATTCAAGGCGTAGGGTAAACTTGAGATTCCCTTCAATTCTGAACCATCCGTTTGTGTTCATTGTAGATGGTTGGTGGGTTATACGTGCCAGTTCTTCGCGGAGATCTGCAATTGAATTTCGGACATCCCGCTGATCAATGAACTCCGATTCATGGAATTGAGTGGTAAAAGACAAAAGACAGAGGGAGACTGAAGAATTAATTATGTATGAGATATAGAGCTAAGATACATTCAAGTAGATAGATGCAGTATTGCTACGGAGAAATGCCATGAGCGAAATCGTGGTGCGGCGGCTTGCGGCTGGTCGTCAAAGCGTAAGCTGACTTTTCCTGATAACTATCCACGCCAACGGACATCCCTTTCTATTAAGAGCGCAATTCAAACAAACAGGCGGTTTATATTCGTCGTTGTCCTATCGTATCAGCATTGCAAGAGAAGGAATAATAGTAAAGAGAAGGAGTAGTACGAATTTGATGTTAATTAAAGTGCCATTCCAATGAGTATGGTTCGGGAACAACTCAACTAAACAAACTTCTGGCCATCTCTTTTCCAAGATGTAATTGACATCGTAGGTTTCCATTTCGGTATCAAGCGTACGTGTCCAGGAAAGAATTTTTGGGAAGGCAGGGATTCCAAAGATTTCGATGTAACTTCCTTTTACTCGCATTTCGGCTGTGCCGTCAGCGAATTCAATGAGGGGGATACGAATTTGGGGTTTCGACAACATTACCAGAACCTGCAAGGAGTTTCGATCTTGGACTACTGTTAGCTTTGTATGAGGATCGTGTGGGGGTACCATTCAGACGGGTGACCATGGTCTTTGCCCATTCGAGTGCTTCAAGCCAAGCTTCGATACGTCTGCGCTTGTTGTCATTGACGAGTTGGAGAGCTGTAGACATTGGAAGGAAGGAGGAACGAATGCAGCTAGTGTGCGGTGACGAGAAACAAAGAGACAATGACGCCGAACAAGGAACGCTTTATAATTGACCAACTCAAGACTCAGGAGAAGGGAAGGAATTGTGGTGTGTAAAGACAGCACTGCCCTATTCAAGCAGGATCGGCAAGAATAACGCAGCAGACTTGCATAGCCGCCGGAGTAATTTTAGTCCGAAACTCGCATGAGTTGCACAGCCCCGTGTGGTTAAGACCAACTTACAGTATGTACTTCGAACAAAGTTTTCGATTTGCATATGTGCTGCAGCTGTACGTTCTCCCGCACAATGCAATTTCAGAAATTCCTTTTATTTGAGCGCGTGGCCGTGCGCCGATAGGATTGTTCTGGACTTGAACTTTAATTATGACGATCCGTGCGTTAGTTAAGGAGAGCAGGGTGGCACGGAGTAGGTTATCTGCGCTTCCCTTGAGCATATTGGCTTTTGACTTAATATTTTTTGTTGTGGATAGCAAAGGTAATTCGGTTAGCGATGACGTGTCAAACGAGATTTTCCTTGGGATGTTGGTAGTCGGAAAAGCTAAAGTTGGTGTATGACTTTCCATTTCAGAATTCACTTTTCACCCCTTTGATTATCGGACCGCTCCTCCAAGTTCCCAATTGCATATTCCGTTTCAAACGACGGCAAATTGGCCTCTGTCCGAGGTGCGTGCGCACGACGATCCTTGCATATCCGATCCTAATAATCCGTGTGACCAAACGGCGGCATTTCCCTGAAGAAGGTTTCCGCAGATCCGGATTCCGGCGCTTCCATTCAGAATAATATTAATAATTAATGTCGTTCTCCGGAGTCCAAGGTTTCATTGCACTTTCATTTTCAACTTCGATCCGGGGGCTGATGCGATAATATTCGGAAATATCCTCGGTCCCGTCCCCTCGGTAATAATAGGATTCTCGCTGCTTTCCCAAGAACCCGTCGTTTGAAAGTGCAACCAAGAAGAATGCGCCCTTGTTTGATTTCATTGAAAAGGAATTAATTGAAAGGGATTTAACCAAATGCCAACTGGTTAACTAGGCTCGGGAGCGGACCAATAATGGTCTCGGGAAGTATTTTACCTTCGATTTTCGTAAATTCGATCCGAAGAGAGCGATAATGCGAGATTTCCGTCAGGTGCCGCCATCGATGCATAGCGGTCCATGCACTGGAATATTCCAGAAGAATTCGCAGTGGCAGCCGACAACTTTAATCGGCGGAACACATCGCGACAATTAATTGATTGTGCTACCATAACAGCTTTGACCGCTGAACCGCATCTCAATAATGTACCCCCAATTCTTAGCGATATAGCTGAGAAGCTAATAAGCCTTGCTCGGTAACGGACGAGTGAATTGAGTGAATTGTGAATTGAGTTTGACGAGCAAAAAGGGGGCCAGCAAATGGCGATGAGGTGCTTGCTAATAAGGTTATTTCAATCATGACCAGAAAGTGTGGCTAAATTTTGTGTGCATGCTTTGCTTTTTCGCTCCACCACGCCAACCAACCTAAATGTGCCATGCCGCTGAGGAAGTCCACGTCATCTGCCTACAACCTACATCACCTCAATCCTCAACAACTGAATTCGGACTTTGGTACTTACGGAGGTGGTATCACAGTTACTCCTCCACGGACGCGATACACAACATCGCAAAACACCAAAACAACAACGTGAGTCTCCTCCCTCCCGAGCCTCCTCTCAGCAATTGTCCTCACTCTCAATTGCCGATTTCCGCAACAATGCTGACTTCTTGACTAGGAACGATACCCGGCGCAGTTCTTCAAGACCTCCGTTCCTGAGTAAATCGACAAAAGCAATGGCGACACAACAACACGCTACTACTTCTGATTCGCGAATTCCGACTGCGGCGAGTTCGTGGGACAAGAATGTTTTGGAGTCTTTGCATGCAGAGTACAAGAAGAATGAGTGTACTGAATTCAAATTTGATGGATTGAGGATGTCGTCTGAATTCATGAATGGTGCGTCCGAGTCTTTCTCGGCTAATTGTAGACATCGAACGAATTGCGACGGAATTGGAGAAAGTGAATGATGGAAAGGAGATTACAACAGCGTACGAATTCGATTATCAACAGAATCTACTCCTCAGTCAATTCCATGCTTCCTTCCACGATTTATCTCTTATCCTTGCACGCGACGAACAACGACGCACCCCTCTATCCACCTCAGCCAATACACCCCTATTCACAACTCCGCAATTCACCACTCCCACTCAACAAGTCCTCACCGAACACACCGTCATGCAAGATTCACCACACTCAACAGAATCCAATCGTTCTGCAAAATTAGAACATCACACTGCATCCTTCGCAAATCAATTCCTTAAAGCCACCTACTTTTCCTTACAAACTCATCTCACTCAACAAGCGTGGTTCAATAAACCGAGAAAACTCGGTGTTGTGTATTTCTCCTTCCCTCGTCTTTGCTTCATTAATATGGTGCTGATTGCAGAACGCAACAGGAGATGGAAATTAAACTTGGCAATTCCAAAGTCACTGCTAAATCGGATGGTGGAATTTCATTCTATCCAGATTCCTCCACAGCACAAAATTATCCAATCTTTTGCATCGAGGTATTTCCCTTCCCTGAGTGATTGTATATTCCCTTTCTGTTCTATTGCATTTGTTGGAATGGTGTTGATGTAGGCGAAACGCAAGAAATCCCGGTATCGTGATTCAGAGACGGCGAATTATATGCATGCTGCGCAGATTTATGCGGAATTGCTTGGACTGGTGTGTCATCGCAAACAATACATGGGCAATTTACACGGCAATCAGGAGGTATCCACCACATTTTCCTTCCCAATTCCTCCCTCTTTCCCATACCGAGACTCGGTATTCTATTTCTTACGAGGGAATTAATTTGAATACGGAATTAATTGAATAGGCGTTTCTTCTTCATGCACGACATGCCACATTTTATCTTTTCCACGCTACGTTTCCTAATATTTATCTCCGCGATATTGTCCAACACGGTGCCGATTACAAATACCTCTCCTCTCCTTCAACATCAACATCAACATCAACATCCTTTTCCTCTTCGTCTTCGAGTTCGAATGCACATCCCAGAATTATCATCGAACATTCCCGACCATTTCGAATGCGCAAGCCAGCTCACCAAGCACAATTTTTCAAATTGCTCGCTGAAGTTTTAGCGTACATGGTCACTGGCGATAACGATGTGGGCTTTGTTTCGAAAAACGAATGGAATCCATACTGGAAAATTGAAACTGGATTGAATGTACCCTCCCCTCTGCAATCCCACTCCAATCCCTCTGCATCCTTCTGCAATCCGAGACAATTCCCACATTTCGTGTATTGTGATTCTGTATTGATGGTAGAAACGTCCTATGTACGAATGTATCCGTGTTAAAACTCGTTCGTCGATGTTCCCTGATTCCCTGATCAACGAAGAAGGCGATTTGGACAATGAATCTGAAGATTCGGATTTCGAGAGGGAGATGCTCGTGAGTAAAGGGAAAGGTCATGTGAGACCGGGGAGTGGGAGTTCTGGTGGGAGTTCGAGCAGGTTGAGTATTGTTGCTAGGTATGGGAGTGGGACTCCGATGTCGGTGGATTAGTTTAGCATTTGGGATAGGAAATTGTCGAATTAGAATTGGAATTGGATGGCGGAATTGGAATTGGAAATGGAGTTTGGAGCATGGTTAGGAATTGGGTAGTTGGTTAATATGATACCAATTGCATCTTACCATTGACGTTGTTACTGAATGCTGACTCTGTTAAAGCAGAAACGTAATGTGAAGTGCATGGGGGACTGAGTGCCGAATTTGGCTTGTGGTGGTTCGGCGATCCCGGTCCGCGCCTCCGGAATCAATTCCCAATGCCCCTGTCAGTAATCACCTCTTCAGTCTCCATCCAACTCCGTGTCACCACTTTTCAAGTTTACGTTTTATGATGATGCGATGTCTGTATTCGAGGCTATATTTTGTATCAATTATTTTCTCTTGAGCTTCACGAGAGGAATTCGTGACGGTGGAGGAGAAAGAGCAGGGGGGGCTGTTGTATCTGACGTATCGTCCTCTCTTCAAACAAAGGACGTTCTGCAGTCTATTCAGGACCAATATTGCTCTAGGCTGGATGGCAACTTGGCACAAACGTAATAGTACGCCGTATTCAAAAAGCAAAAGGAAAGTAACCGAAGTTTCTCCAACTAATTTTCGTGTCAATAGTACTAATAAATACTACGCGTATCGTCAACGCTACATCTGTTCTTCCTTTATACATGGTTCAATACATTCGGATAATTATTTCGCAAGCGTTTTCGTCAATCCTGAAGCCCCTCCTCGTCTCTCATCAGCCCGACTTCATCATTTCCTGACTCAACATGTTCCAATTTATTCAGCAATGCTCTCACTCTAACAGTATGAGGATGATCACTACCCAAAGTGCTCTCGAATATGGAGTAGCCGCGAGTGCAGAATTCCTTGGCTCGTGTCAGATCGTTCAGTCGACGATACACAATACCGATATTCATAATCGTGTCGGCCGAATTGATGTGATCCACTCCAAACTCTCGCTCTTCGATATTGAGCGCACGTTGATAGTACGAGAGAGCCTCATCATGTCTACTTATCTCATCATGAACGGCGCCAAGGTTATTGATCGTGCCAGCAGAATTAATGTGGTCCACTCCAAACTCTCGCTCTTGGATATTGAGCGCACGTTGAAACAACAAGATGGCTTCGTCATGTCTGTCTAGAGAACTGTAGACGTTGCCGAGGTTGTCGAGCGTGCTGGCACAAGCGATGTCGTCGATTCCAAACTCTCGCTCATAGAGTTTGAGTGCTCTTTCATAGCACGAGATGGCATCGTCATATTTGCCTTGAGAATCATAGACTATGCCGAGATTATTGATCGTATCGGCAGACTGGATGTGGTCGGCTCCAAACTCTTGCTCATAGAGTTTGAGCGCTCTTTCATAGCACGAGATGGCATCGTCATATTTGCCTTGAGAATAATAGACCATGCCGAGGTTGTTGATCATATCGGCAGACTGGATGTGGTCGGCTCCAAACTCTCGCTCTTTGAGTTTGAGTGCTCTTTCATAGCACGAGACGGCGTCATTGAACTTGCCTTGACAACGGTAGACTTCGCCGATATTATTGATTGTCTCGGCGGAAGTGACGTTGTCCACTCCAAACTCTCGCTCACGGATTTCAAGTGCTCGTTGATAACGTCTAAGTGCTTCATTAAACTGGCCAGTTAACTTCAAATATCCGGCCAGACATTCCATGATGCGATAAACCAGCTCTCCAACCTGCATTTCTTCGCCGAGTTGCACGCAATTTTGGGCAGTTGAGAGGTACTTCAGACAAGTTTTCAAATTGCTCAAAGTTGGCCACGGATATTTTCGTTCTACGAGGTTGACAGACTGGCGAAAGCAATTCAGCTTTTCGCCCCCTGTTTGCTCACGAACGACGATTTGAACGAGCGGATGCATACTTATGCTTTCGCGGTTTTCCACGGGCTGAAGCAAGGAATAAGCCATTATTATTCCAAATGCCTCCTGCGCTTCCCATTCAGTTACAATAGACGCTTCCCCGTTTAAGGTCACTTCCGTGTCATAAAACATTTCCTTTGGAATCTCCTTTCCGTCAAGAAACCCTGCCATACGGAGAATCCAGCTCGCAAGAGGGCTTTTCTTTTCAATGGCTGTGAAGGAAATGTTCCACGTTGCAGCAACGGTTTTCTGATAATATTCTTCCTTGTGTGTAGATGACAAACCGGTGTCGAGCGCTTTCGACTTGTTCTTATTGTAGAGTTTCCGATATTCGGCTATGGAGATACCGTGTGTTCGAATGAATCCACCGGCTTGCTCGATTGCAAGCGGTAAACGACCCAGATCTGATAAAAGCTCAGCCATCTCAGCTGTATTTTCGGTCTGTTTGCAGCAGGTTTGGAAGAACGTTGTTGCTTCGCTCTCGGTCATTGCTGAGAGTTCCATTCCATCTTTTGCCAACTGACCAACAGCAGCTCTGTTGCGACTGGTAACAAGAACACATCCCGCATATCCCCGTGGAATGATCTTCCCGAGTGTCGGCTTACCTTCACTGCTGTCCAGTTCGTCCGCATTGTCGATGACAAGTAACCATTTGATATCCTCACACCTCTCAAACCAAGACTGTACTTGATTTGATATCGCTTCGAAATTCGTTTCATCAGACACTTTGACTCCGGTAAACACGCGGAAGGTTTCGTTCTGATAAAGCTGAACATAACTTGTCAAGAGTGTGTCGTAGTCATCTGCTCGAAGCCATAAAATCAAATCAAATTCCTTGCGATGTTGATAACAATATTCCATTGCGACTTGAGTTTTTCCGACTCCGCCAAGGCCGTAAATGACGAAACTCGAGGTAACACCGGATGGAGCATTCAACACGAGACTTTTGTGAATTGTTTCGAGGATGCCTTCCCGAGGAGTAAAGGATGGATTTCGACGATAGGGAAGGCTGAAGATAGGGAGATATTGTGACTTAACATCTACCCGTGGTCCAATGATTTCATCCGTCACTATATGTAAGAAAAAGGAATTGGTGAGGGTGAACAGTACTTGAAGTGAGCTCTTCCACAACCGGTGGATGACTGAGAACCCCAACGCAACGTCCAATCTCCATTGATACTTCGTTCGATTCAGTATAACTAGCGGTGATGCCTCCCAACTCTTCGATCTTTTGCCATTCCTGCAACTCAATCCTATCCACATTTGGAACCTCAAATCGAAAATACGGAAACCGCTTGTATTCATCTTGACCGTTGGCAGTTTTGTAAGTCCTGTTGTGGACTTCCTCCGAAGCAGTAGAAAGTTCAACACCCAATTTGCCGATTGCCGCCAATGCTTCAAGTCCGCTTTTAGCCCTCTTGAACAAACTCCCAAGAACAGGAACTTTAGATTTCGTTCTTACAACCTTTGGAATTGTTCCCAAGCCTTGCTTTCCTGTTCCGATACTGACGAGGACAAACCGCTTGACATGGGGCCATATCTTCTCGGCTTCCGCAATTGCAATTTCGGACGGATTGTTATGTTTGAGACCTCCGTCGACATAAGATGAAGGTGGTTTAGGGTGTACTATAGTGATAGGTTCAAAGAATGTCGGAGCAGCAGAAGTCGCTCTAGCAGCTTCCCAAATGCGACAAACATCGGCGCTGTATTCAATGCCACAGTCGTACGAACGGAAAATGGTGGCAGTTCCCTTTGGCGCAAATTGTTTTGTGGCAACTACAAAAGTAGGAATTCGATCGGGTCTGGTGTCTACTAGCTTTTCCTCAATACCATCGCAATTGAGTGCTTTTTGAACGACTTGTTGCACGGCTTGTTCAAGTGGTTTGTGATCGAAGCGACATTGATTGTCGCGAAACGGAATTGCACCAAACACGACTTGATCGACTTTAAACACTTTCTCACACAAG
>Ga0335075_10018802_pt1 | contig 10240 bp, 9 predicted proteins | sample Lox_Sample_24_FD_206723 | JGI IMG/M metagenome (GOLD analysis project Ga0335075, IMG submission 206723) | Soil microbial communities from Loxahatchee National Wildlife Refuge, Florida, United States - Lox_Sample_2.4 | ecosystem: Environmental > Terrestrial > Soil > Wetlands | place: USA: Florida... | reverse complement strand
CGGCAAGCTCGTCCCTGATCGCGTGATCATCAGCCTGCTCGACAAGCGACTTGCCGCGAAGCACGGGCACGACCTTATCCTGGACGGCTTTCCCCGAACCGTCCCGCAGGCCGAGGCGCTCGACCGGCTGCTCGCCGATCGCGGTCTCGATCTCTCGGCAGTGATCGTGATCGAGGCAGATGACGCAGTCCTGACGGACCGGATCGTCGGACGGTTCAGTTGCGCAGTCTGCGGCGCAAGCTATCACGACCGGTTTCGGCCGACCCGCGTTCCGGGGGTGTGCGACCGCTGCGGCGGGAGAGAGTTCGTCCGCCGGACCGACGATACCCCGGAGACGGTAAGGGCGCGCCTGGCAGCCTATCATACCCAGACGGCGCCCCTGCTTCCGTATTACCGCCGGCAGGGGAAATTGCATCCGGTGGACGGCATGGCCGGGATCGAGGAGGTGGCGAGGGCGATCGACGAAATTCTCGCCAAGGTTGCCGCCGGGGAGGGCTCAAGCCAGACTCATAATTCACGCGAAAGTGATAGCGAACGATTGACTCGCCCGGGCGCGGGACTATCTTGAGCGCAGGTTTTTAACTCCCTGTGGCCGGCGTGGCGCGGGGCGGGTGGTGTTTCGCATAATCGGGCGGTGGGCACCGGCAACAAGGCCCTCGGCAGGAGCAGGAGCGAGGTAAAGCGTGGCGCGTATTGCCGGCGTCAACATCCCGACCAATAAGCGGGTGCCGATCAGCCTGAGGTATATCTATGGCATCGGTCCGGCGAAGGCCGAGGAGATCTGCCGCAAGCTTGCTATTCCCGAGGCGCGGCGCGTGAACCAGCTGTCCGACGAAGAGGTTCTGCGCATCCGCGAATTGATCGACCGCGAATATCGGGTCGAAGGCGATCTGCGCCGGGAAGTCGCGATGAACATCAAGCGGCTGATGGATCTCGGTTGCTACCGGGGGTTGCGCCATCGGCGCGGCCTGCCCGTCCGCGGCCAGCGGACACATACCAACGCCCGCACGCGCAAAGGCAAGGCCGTGCCCATCGCCGGCAAAAAGAAGGTGACGAAATAGGCGGGTCATCTCTCGCCAGCACTGAGGCCGTGCCGCACCGGGGCGCACGGCAGACCAGGACCCAAAGGAACCGAACGACATGGCGAAGCCGGCGACCGCTGCCCGCCCACGCAGGAAGGAGCGGAAGAACATCACTGCGGGCGTCGCGCACGTGGCCGCCACCTTCAACAACACGGTGGTGACCATCACGGACGCGCAGGGTAACACGATCGCCTGGTCGTCAGCGGGAAGCCAGGGCTTCAAGGGCAGCCGGAAATCGACACCTTATGCGGCCCAAGTAGCTGCCGAGGATGCAGGACGCAAAGCGCGCGAGCACGGGATGGAAACCCTCGAGATCGAGGTGAGCGGCCCTGGCTCGGGCCGGGAAAGCGCGCTCCGCGCGTTGCAGGCGGTTGGCTTCTCGATCACGGCGATCCGCGACATGACGCCGATCCCGCACAACGGATGCCGGCCGGTCAAGCGTCGCCGCGTTTGATGTCCTGCCCCTGAAGCCCGCTGCCACGGGCAGCGAACGGAACAGATCGGCAGGCGACTGAAAACAAGGAGCTGGCGGCTCCATTCCGACCCACTTTTATGGTGGTGAACCTCGGAATCGGAACACGGGGTGGGACAATGAACGGGATTGCTGGGCAGATCGGGCCGGTGCCAGGCAACAGACTGAACGAGGCAAGTGTGATCATCCAAAGGAATTGGCAGTCGCTGATCAGGCCGGAGAAGCTCGCGGTCGAACCGGGGGCGGACCCGGCACGCACGGCAACGGTGATCGCCGAGCCGCTGGAGCGGGGCTTCGGCATGACTCTCGGCAACGCGATCCGCCGCGTCCTGCTTTCTTCGTTGCAGGGTGCGGCTGTGACCGCGGTGCAGATCGACGGCGTGCTGCACGAGTTCAGCTCGATCCCTGGTGTGCGTGAGGACGTCACCGATATCGTGCTGAACGTGAAGCAGCTCGCGCTTCGCATGCACGGGGAAGGGCCGAAGCGCATGATGTTGACGGCAACTGGGCCGGGCGAGGTCAAGGCGGCGCAGATCCAGACCGGTCATGACATCGAGATTCTGAATCCGGAGCTCGTGCTTTGCACCCTGGATGACGGCGTGAGGCTCGGCATGGAGTTCACGGTCAACATCGGCAAGGGCTATGCCCCGGCGGTTGTCAATCGCGCGGAAGATGCACCGATCGGCCTTATTCCGGTCGATTCGATCTACTCGCCGGTGCGCCGGGTGTCGTACCGCGTCGAGCCGACGCGGGTGCAGCAGGTGACGGACTACGACAAGCTCCTGCTCACGGTGGAGACGAACGGAACGGTGAGCCCGGAAGACGCGGTCGCGCTGGCAGCGCGGATCCTGCAGGACCAGTTGCAGCTCTTCATCAATTTCGATGAGCCGCGTGAGCTCCGCCACGAGGAACCGACCGAGGACCTGCCGTTCAACCGCAATCTGTTGCGCAAGGTGGACGATCTCGAGCTTTCGGTGCGCAGCGCCAATTGCCTGAAGAACGACAATATTGTCTATATCGGCGATCTCGTGCAGAAGACCGAGCAGGAGATGCTGCGCACTCCGAACTTCGGCCGGAAATCGCTGAACGAGATCAAGGAGGTGTTGGCGACCATGGGGCTCTCTCTCGGCATGACGGTGCCGGGCTGGCCGCCGGAGAATATCGAGGGCCTGGCCAAGGTGCTCGAAGAACCGTTCTGAGCGGCGATCGCTCCCAAGGACGAGACAGGGACGAGAGGGGAGAAGGCTGCATGCGTCATGGTCTGGCCGGCCGCAAGCTCGGCGTGACGTCGAGCCATCGCCGGGCAATGCTCCGCAATCTGGCGGTCGGGCTGTTCAAGCACGAGCAGATCACCACGACGTTGCCGAAGGCGAAAACGCTTCGCCCGGTTGCCGAACGCTTGATCACGCTCGGCAAGGCAGGCGGTCTCGCTGCCCGCCGGCGGGCCATCGCGACGCTCGGCGACGAGAAGGTGGTGGCGAAGCTTCTGGGCCCGCTCGCCGAGCGCTATCGCGGGCGGGCCGGAGGCTATACCCGTGTTCTGAAGGCGGGCGTCCGCTACGGCGATGCGGCAAACATGGCGGTGATCGAGCTGGTCGACCGAGATCCGGCGGCCAAGGGGCAGGACAGCGGTCCTCCACAGAAAGTCGGCGAGGCAGAGACGGCGTAAGGCTGGAACGGATCGCAGCGGGCGCTCAGGCGAAGCTCGAGTAGCCGCCGTCCACGACAATCCCAGCGCCGGTCACGAAATCCGAAGCGGGTGCCGCAAGGAACACGGCGATGCCCGCGAAATCCTCCGGGGTTCCCCACCGGCCGGCCGGCGTGCGCTCGAGTACGCGTTCGTTCAGGCCCGGCACCTGGCTGCGTGCCCGGCGCGTCAGTTCCGTATCGATCCAGCCGGGCAGGACCGCGTTGACCTGGATGTTGTCCTTTGCCCACGCAACCGCGAGCGCGCGCGTCGCTTGCAGAATGCCGCCCTTGCTGGCCGCGTACGGCGCAGAATAGGGCGCCGCGAAGATCGACATCATCGAACCGATATTGATGATCTTGCCGCCACCCTGCTGGCGCATTCCGGGATAGGCGGCCTGCGCGCACCAGAAGGCGCTGTTGAGGTTGATGTCGAGCACCGAGCGCCACTCCTCCGGCGCGTATTCCTCGGGCCGCTTGCGGATCGAGATGCCGGCGTTGTTCACCAGGATGTCGAGGCGGCCGAACTTCGTTCCGACCATCTCGATCATGGCGCGGCAGGAATCGGTCTTTGCCGCATCGAACGCGACGAACGCGGCCCTGGCGCCGAGGCCTTCCAGTTCCGTTACCGCGGAGGCGGCCTTGCCTGCATCGCGCCCGGCGATCGCAACCGCGGCGCCGGCAGCGGCCAGGCCCTTGGCCATGCCGAGGCCGATCCCGCCATTGCCGCCGGTGACCACCGCGATCCTGCCGCTAAGATCGAATGGACTCATGTCCGTACCCTTCCTCGTTCCGGCACCGGCTGGCCGGTTGCGCTATGCTGCGACCGTGCCTGTATCGCAAGACCCCGCAACCGACCTGTTCGGCGCGGCGCCGGCCGTTGCTCCCGAGCCGCCGCCCGACGCGCTGCGGCCGTTGGCCGATCGGCTGCGGCCACGCGCGCTCGAGGAGGTCGTGGGGCAGGACCATCTGCTTGGCCCGAGCGGTACGCTCTCGCGCATGCTGGCGCTGGGCTCGCTCGCGAGCCTGATCCTGTGGGGACCGCCGGGCTCCGGCAAAACCACGATCGCGCGCCTCCTGGCGGTGCGCTCGGGTCTCGCATTCGTGCAGCTTTCGGCGGTGTTTTCCGGTGTCGCCGATCTCAAGCGGATGTTCGAGGAGGCATCGCGCCGCCGCCGGCACGGCCAGGGAACCCTGCTCTTCGTGGATGAGATCCATCGCTTCAACCGGGCACAGCAGGACGGTTTCTTGCCTGTCGTGGAGGATGGAACGATTGTTCTGGTGGGCGCCACCACCGAGAACCCATCATTCGCCCTGAATGGCGCCCTGTTGTCGCGCTGCCAGGTGCTGGTACTGCGCCGGCTGGACGACGCGGCGCTGGAGACGCTCCTTTCCCGGGCCGAGGCCGGGACGCGCTCAGTGCCTGTGACCGCCGAAGGCCGCGCGGCACTGCGCGCCATGGCCGACGGCGACGGCCGATATCTTCTGAACATGGTGGAGCAATTGCTGGCGCTGCCAACGGAAACCGCGCCGCTTGAGCCCGCGGGGCTGGCGGCTGTTCTGGCGCGACGGGCCGCCCTCTACGACAAGGATCGCGAGGAGCACTACAATCTCATCTCGGCGCTGCATAAGGCGCTGCGCGGCTCCGACGCGGACGCCGCGCTTTATTGGCTCGCACGCATGTTCGCCGGCGGCGAGGACCCGCGCTACATCGCGCGCCGGCTGGTGCGGTTCGCGGCCGAGGATGTCGGCATGGCGGATCCCACCGCGCTTGCTCAGGCGCTGGCGGCGTGGGAGGCCTATGAGCGGCTCGGCACGCCGGAAGGCGAGCTCGCGATTGCCGAGGCGGTCGTGTATCTCGGTACTGCACCGAAATCGAATGCGCTGTATCGGGCGCTGAGCGAAGCACGGGATGCCGCCCGTGCCACCGGCAGCCTGATGCCGCCGGCGCATATCCTGAACGCGCCGACGAAGCTGATGCAGCGCCTTGGTTACGGCGCCGGATATGTCTACGATCACGGAGCCGAAGAGGCATTTTCGGGGCAGGATTATTTTCCGCCCGGCATGCCGCGAAGGTCGTTCTATCAGCCCTCGGACCGCGGCTTCGAACGCGAGATCGGCAAGCGTCTCGCGGCTTGGGAGCGGCTGCGGGCAGAGCGGCAGAAGTGAAGGCGGATCAGCATCTGGTCGCCGCTGACGAGGCCGAGATCCGCCTCGACCGGTGGTTTCGCCGGCACTTTCCCGGCTTGACCCAGGGCACGATCGAGCGGCTTTGCCGCACCGGCCAGGTGCGGGTGGACGGCAGGCGGGCAGCGGGGGGCACGCGGCTTGAACCCGGACAGGCGGTGCGCGTGCCACCGCTCGTCTCCGCCAGCGTTGCGGCGCCAGAGGCGCGGCCCACCCGGCCGCTTCCACCCGATCCGGGGGGGCGGGAACTCGAGGCGCGCATCCTTTATCGCGACAATTCCGTTCTCGTGCTGAACAAGCCGGCGGGCCTGCCGGTGCAGGGCGGGCCGGGCATCGCCCGTCATCTCGACGGAATGCTTGAGGCACTGCGGTTCGATGCCGCCGAGCGCCCGCGGCTCGTGCATCGGCTGGACCAGGATACGGCAGGGGTTCTGGTGCTGGCACGGAGCGCCTGGGTGGCGGCGAAGCTGGCGGCGGCATTTCGCGGCCGGGAGGTGACAAAGCGCTACTGGGCAGTCGTGGTGGGATGTCCGGTGCCGTCCTCCGGCAAGATCGATGTTCCCTTGGTCCGGGCGCGCAATCAGCGGTTTGGCCGCACCGCTCCGGCCGCCGCCGGGGAAGGGACGCGGGCGGTGAGCGAGTACCGGATGCTCGATCGCGCGGGAAAGCGATTCGCGTGGCTCGAGCTTTCCCCCCTGACCGGCCGCACGCACCAGTTGCGGGTTCACTGCGCGGTGCTTGGAACGCCGATTCTCGGCGATGTTGCGTACGGAGGGACCGAGGCCCAGGCGGTGGGGTTTCCCTCGATCCTTCACCTCGTCGCGCGCAGGCTTTCATTGCCCCACCCCGAAGGCGGAACGCTGACCCTCGAGGCCCCGCTGCCGTCGCACATGCGTGAGACATTCCGCCTGCTCGGATTCGGTGCGCCGGCGCCTCTGCCTCCGGCGAGAGAGTGAGCAGCTCTCGCGCATTCCTTCCGAAGCGAACGGAGCAAGGCATCGCCGCGGGCCGGCCGGCTTGACCGAACATGCGCGCCGCGCCAACACTTGGCCCATGCAGGCGTTGCATGGACGCTGCCGATGGAGGGAGAGACGATGCCGCAAGTGGCGCTGACGGTGAACGGCAAGAAAGCGACCGCCGATGTGGAAGGCCGTACTCTGCTCGTCGAGTTGCTGCGCGAGAAACTGGGACTGACGGGCACGCATGTCGGATGCGACACCAGCCAGTGCGGCGCCTGCGTCGTGCATCTGAACGGCGTGTCGGTGAAATCCTGCACGATACTCGCACTGCAGGCCGCCGGCCAGTCGATCACCACGATCGAGGGGCTGGCAAAGCCGGACGGAACGCTGCACCCGATGCAGGAGATGTTTCGCGAGCATCACGCTCTGCAATGCGGATTCTGCACCCCGGGCATGGTCATGAGCGCGATCGATCTCGTGCACTCGCATCCCGAGGGACTCTCGGAGCAACAGATCCGGCACGGCCTTGAGGGTAATCTCTGCCGTTGCACGGGCTATCACAACATCGTCAAAGCGGTGGCGGCCGCGTGGCCGCTGATGCATGGCAAAGCCATGCCGGCTGCCGCCGAATAGCCGCGGGCGATTAAAAGAAAAGCCGCGCCGGCCAATAGGGAGAACGTTCAGATGAATTTCGAAGGGATCGGTGCCGCCGTCCGTCGCAAGGAGGATGCGCGCTTCCTGAGCGGCTCCGGCCATTATACGGACGACATCAACCGCCCCGGACAGCTCTACGCTTCCATACGCCGCTCGGACCGCCCGCACGCGCGGATCGTTGCGATCGACACCGCCCAGGCGGCTTCCATGCCCGGGGTGGCGGCAATCTATACCGGAGCGGACCTGCAGGCCGACAATGTCGGCGGACTTCCCTGCGGCTGGCAGGTGAAGAACAAGGACGGCACGCCGATGGCCGAACCGCTGCATCCTGTGCTGGCGGTCGGCAAGGTTCGGCACGTCGGCGATCCGGTGGCAGTGGTGATCGCCGCGACGCGCCAGCAAGCCAAGGATGCGGCCGAGCAGATCAGCATCACATGGGAAGACCTGCCCGCGGTCGGTTCGATCACCGACGCGGTGGCCCCGGGGGCGGCGAGCGTGCACGACGATGTCCCGGGCAATGTCTGTTACGATTGGCATCTCGGTGACAAAGCCGCAGTCGACGCGGCGTTTGCCGGCGCAGCGCGCGTCGTCAAGCTCGATCTTACCAACAACCGGTTGATCCCGAACGCGATGGAGCCGCGCGCAGCGATCGGCGAGTACGACCGCGCCAGCGGCGAGCATACGCTCTACACGACGAGCCAGAATCCGCACGTCATTCGCCTCCTGATGGGTGCCTTCGTCCTGCACATCCCGGAGAGCCGGTTGCGTGTGGTGGCGCCTGATGTGGGCGGCGGGTTCGGCTCGAAGATCTATCATTACGCCGAGGAGGCGATCGTCACCTGGGCGGCGGGGAAGCTCGCAAGACCCGTGAAGTGGACCGCCGAGCGGACCGAGAGCTTCATTTCGGATGCGCACGGGCGCGACCACATCAGCACCGCCGAAATGGCTCTCGACAGAGAGGGAAACTTCCTCGCCTTGCGCGTCAAGACACTCGCCAACATGGGCGCCTATCTTTCAACCTTTGCGCCCTGCATCCCAACCTACCTCTATGCGACCCTGCTTGCCGGCGTCTACAAAACACCGGCGATCTATGCCGAGGTGAAGGCGGTCTTCACCAACACGGTGCCGGTTGACGCCTATCGTGGCGCGGGCCGTCCCGAAGCGACCTATTTGCTCGAGCGCCTGGTCGATGTCAGCGCGCATGACACCGGGATCGACAGGGTCGCGTTGCGGCGGCGGAACTTCATTCCCTCCGATGCCTTTCCGTATCAAACGCCTGTCGCGCTGCAGTACGACAGCGGAAATTATCAGGCGACACTTGATGCGGCGCTCGAGGCGGCTGACTGGAACGGCTTTCCAGCGCGCCGGGCGGCAGCCCTTGCCAGGGGAAAGCTTAGAGGTATCGGTGTCTCCACCTATATTGAGGCCTGCGGCATTGCGCCCTCCGCGGTGGTCGGCTCGCTCGGCGCACGCGCCGGGCTCTACGAGGTCGCCAATGTCCGCGTCCATCCCACCGGCGGCGTCAGCGTCTTCACCGGCACGCACAGCCACGGCCAGGGGCACGAAACGACCTTCTCCCAGCTCATTGCGGATCAGCTCGGCGTGCCGTTCGACCAGGTGGAGGTGGTGCACGGCGACACCGCCAAGATACCCTTCGGCATGGGCACCTACGGCAGCCGCAGCCTCGCCGTGGGCGGTTCGGCGATGGTCAAGGCGATGGATAAGATCATCGCCAAGGGCAAGCGCATCGCAGCCCACCTGCTCGAAGCCTCGGTCGCGGACATCGAGTTCAAGAACGGTACCTTCTCCGTGGCCGGGACCGACAAATCGAAGACCCTCGGCGAAATTGCACTCGCAGCCTATGTTCCGCACAATTATCCGATCGACGAGCTGGAGCCGGGACTGGACGAAACCGCCTTCTACGATCCCAAGAACTTCACCTTCCCGGCCGGCTGCCATGTGGCCGAGGTGGAGATTGATCCGGAATCGGGCGTGACGCGAGTTGTGAACTTCGTCGCCGTGGACGATGTCGGCCGGGTGATCAACCCGATGATCGTCGAAGGCCAGGTGCAGGGCGGGGTCGCGCAGGGCATCGGCCAGGCGCTGCTCGAAAGCGCAATCTATGACGGCTCCGGGCAGATCGTGACCGGTTCGATGATGGACTACACGATGCCACGCGCGGACGATGTTCCCTCGATCATAGTCGGCACGGAGACCACTCTCTGCACGCACAATCCGCTCGGCGTGAAAGGCTGCGGCGAGGTGGGTGCGATCGGCAGCCCGCCCGCGGTCGTGAATGCGGTGGTGGACGCGCTGTCGGAGTACGGCGTGCGGCATATCGACATGCCGCTCAGCCCGCAGAAGATCTGGTCGATCGTCCAGGCCGGCCAGCCGCGCGCCGCCGAATAATCGCCCAGGAACGAGCGAAGGCAACGAGGGAAAGCAAGATGTACGATTTCACCTATCAGAAGCCGTCGAGCCTTGCGGATGCCGTGAAGCTGCTGGCCGCGGATGCCGAGGCAAAGGCACTGGCCGGGGGGATGACACTCATTCCTGTTTTGAAACAGAGACTCAACAAGCCCTCGACCTTGGTCGATCTCGCCGGCGCCGGACTTGTCGGCATCAACGTTGCCGGTGGCAAGGTGCGCATTGGCGCAATGACCACGCACGCCGCGGTCGCGGCGGATGCGGGGCTGCAGAAGGCGATCCCAGCGTTGGCGAAGCTGGCCGGTGGGATCGGCGACAAGGAGGTGCGCCATCGCGGCACTATCGGTGGCTCGCTCGCCAATGACGATCCCACGGCCGACTACCCGGCGGCAGCCCTTGCACTCGGCGCCGCCATCGTGACGAACAAGCGCTCGATCGCGGCGGATGATTATTTCCAGGGCATGTTCACAACCGCGCTCGAGCCGGGCGAACTGATCACCGCGGTCGAGTTCCCGGTGCCGGAGAAGGCCGCGTACATGAAATTTCCCAACCCTGCGTCGCGTTATGCGATCGTCGGCGTGTTCGTTGCCAAGGGGCCGGCGGGCGTTCGCGTGGCGGTGACGGGCGCCGGGGAGAACGGTGTGTTTCGGCACAAGGCCATGGAGGCAGCCCTGGCGAAATCCTTTTCGCCGGCAGCAATCGCGGATATTGCCACCCCGACAGAGGGACTGAACGGTGACATCCACGCGAGCGCCGAATACCGCGCACACCTC
>Ga0335075_10018800_pt1 | contig 10241 bp, 5 predicted proteins | sample Lox_Sample_24_FD_206723 | JGI IMG/M metagenome (GOLD analysis project Ga0335075, IMG submission 206723) | Soil microbial communities from Loxahatchee National Wildlife Refuge, Florida, United States - Lox_Sample_2.4 | ecosystem: Environmental > Terrestrial > Soil > Wetlands | place: USA: Florida... | reverse complement strand
TGGAACACTATGTTGTCACCGCTGCCGCCGGTGGCCCCGGTGACATACTGGGGGATCAGGTCCACGCAGTTACAGGAAACAGGAATTCCTCCTGTGACGCAGGTGACGGCACCATGGAAGGCGCCTACGGTGGTGCCGTTCTGCTTGGAGTTGAACCCGCTGGCGAAAACAGTGTTGGTTCCGCTGTAGGCAAAAGGGGCTATGGCACGGCACAAATACCAGCCAGGGGCCTGGCAGAAGTAGGTGCCGGGGTTGGTGACGTTGTCGTGACCGTTCCAGTTGTCATACAGCTCAACTGTGCATTGCAGTGTCACATCGCCGGTACCCTGGCTGGTGCCTGACTGGTTAGCGAACAGCCCTATGGGCCGGTAAGCCAGGAACCCTACTGCCTCAGTGACGTCGGCGCGCAGCTGCGGTGCCTTAACGACTTCGCCAGTGCTCCATGTGCTCGGCACAGGAATCGGGTATGTTGGTCCCGGCATTCAGTCTCCCGTCACCAGCCAAATATGTCCGTGCCGTTAAGCAGCCCGAGTGTGGCGCTGTCACAGGTCAGTGCTTGTGCTTCTGGGGCTATATCAATCAGGCACTGCAGTGCGGCGGTGGTCTGAGCGCCAAACGTGAACGTGCGCTGGGTCTGGTTGATGCGCCCGGTGATGGACACCAGCTGCCCCCCCGAGGTGGGGGGGCGGATGTTGACGGTGATCATGTCGCCGGATGAAGCCTGCAGCACGAACGGCCACGCATACGGCTTGCTGGCTGCGTTCACGGTCACCTGCGCCACCCGCAGACTCGGCTTGGCACCGGCTTCCGCTATCCAGTTAGCCAGATCAGGTATGCCCGCCGGGATGGGGGGCGCGGACAGCAAGTCGTTCTGGACATATCCGGTGACCTGGTAAGTCTGGTCACCGTACTGGGCGATGGACAGCTGCTCAGTTTGCGGTATGTCCGGCACGGTGACGGACTGGTCATCCAGCTGCGTTATGGTGATGTCGTTGACTACCCGGGCTGGGTCGTAGTCGGGTGCGTAGTCGGTTTCCATCGGGATCTCGCCAGCAGCCACATCGTCACCTAGCACCCACATGACGGGCTGGTTGTAGGTGTAGGTTTTCTGCCGGTACACGATGTCGCCGTTGGGGGCTACGTAAAGCTGGCTGGGGATGGTGGACGCAGCCAGGTTAGTCAGCGACGTGGCTGCGGGCTGGCCGCCAATGTCCTGTACCGAAACCACCTGTGTGGTGTCAGGACTGAAACCGTCCAGGTTGCCGTCCAGCACGCACCGGGGGGCAGGCACCCCTGCGTACCCCAGCAGCCGGTTTATGCGCTTGTCGTCGGATTCGCCGTCCTGGGTGGCACCGAACGCAAACGCCCCCATGTAATACCAGGTGGTGATACGCAGGAATTGTGCTTCGTAAGGGTAGATGGCGTAATGCGCGGAGTACCCGCTGTAGAAGTTGCCGGTTTCCCCAGTGGTGGAAGCGCGGCCATTGGCGCTGAACACGGTGAACTGGGCCGGCAGTGAGCCTCCGCCAAACGTGCCGCTCACCACCGTGGCACCGCCGTTGTAGTAGCAGGTGTAGCTGGTCCGGCTGAACGTGATCGCCAGATGGTAGGGGCCGGGGGCGTTCTGGAAGTCCGCAGCTACAATGGTCTCGCCGCCAATCCCGGTGGACGAGTTCCACGAAAGCACCAGGTCCCCAGTGCTGGAATCTATATACGGTGCGAGGATGGTGCCGATGCCGGTAGTGTCGGCGACACTGAACAAGATGCCGTTAGCGGGAAACGTTGCCGACGAGGAACCGAACCATCCGGTGATGGTGACACCGTTAGCGATGGAAGGGTATCCCGGATCGGAGCATTGCAGGGTGTAGCCCTGGGTGCTGGCGGTAACACCTGACTGGCCCCACATTCCGGTGGAGTCACTGGACCGTGAGCTGGTGGTGATGGTGGTGGTGGTGTCGCCGGGCAGCGCACCACTGTTCTGCCCGAATGCCTGAGTGACACCAGCAGCACCGTATTTGCTCTGGACAACGTTCAGCGGGTTAGTGTTGCCGGGGGCAATGTTAGAAGCTGCTGACGATCCTTCAGCGTCGGTCAGCGGCCAGTACGCGTACGGGCCGTCCTGCAGCATTTCTTCCCGCAGCCCGGACTTCAGCTGCTTGTTGACGTATGCCCACACGTCCGCGATGGTGGACTGGGTCATGCCACGGTAGGTGCCGGGGTCCCAGCTGGGGGGCCAGCGCTGGAAGTAGGCGGAGATGGGGATGAACCAGGGTGTGGTCACGGGGGGGCCTTGCCGGGTCCACTGCCATGGGTTCAGCTGGGTGACGGTGGCACCGTTATCCCCCGACCATGCCGTGGCGGGGGGGATGAGCAGGTAAGAAGACGGTGACCCGATGACGGGAGGGGCAGCCCCGTACAGTGCAGCGTATTCAGCTGGGTACGTCGCGGTGGCCCCGCCTGATACCGCTGCGGTCTGGTCCGGCGTGATCGTCTGCTCGGCTTCAGCGGTCTGGGTGAGGGGACCGCTGGCCAGCGGGTAGGTCAGTGGCCGGGACACCGAGCCGGCCACCCCGGTCACGTACGAGCCTGAGATGGTGGTCTGCGCCACCTGCGTCAGCGTGATCGTCTGGGGGGCCAGGGCGTCAACTGTGCCAGCCAGCGCGACCTGGTCTGGGGTAATGACCTGCTCAGCTGTGGTTGTGGTGCCGCCACCGGCGGCTTTGAGGGTGACTACCGCAGCAGTGTTGTAGCTGCCGGCGCTGCTGGCGGTGCCGGCGTAAGTGACTGCACCTTCGGAGGACAGGATCTGGTAGCCGGAAACCTGGTAGCAGTAGTAGCTGTCAGCGGCAGTCGTGCCACCGTTCTGGACCGTTTCCTCCAGGGCGGTCTCGTTGGTGAAGCCAGAGCCTGGCCCGGCGAACGTCTGCGTGGTGTCTGCTGTGGCAACGAAGCCAGCCGCGCCACCGAAGGCGATCTCCGATGCTTGCGAAGTGGTTGCGGTGGCGCCGGAGGACCAGGTTTCGCTGGCGTTGCTGGCCCCGGTGCTGGTTTTGTCCGTCACCGAAGAAGCAGCAAGACCAGCGACTTCGTAAATGTCGGCCAGGACCGCCATCGAGTACTCAGGGTACGGCTCGTAGGCCGCCCCGATGTCGATGTTGAGGTCGATGATTTTCTGGCCGCCGCCAGTGTCTGGGTTGACGTAAACCCACAGCTCAGTGGGGGCGCCGCTGTAGTTGGGGGCGGCGGCGGCCTGGGCCCAGTTCTCGGCGCTGCCGTTGGTGGTGACACTGGTGATGCCGGTGACGACCGGTCCCCCGCTTGGGCCGTCGATGTTGTTGATGGAGAAAACCGCGACCAGGCAGTTACCAGCGGCCGTGTTAGAAGCGAACGCTGGTGACACGGTCACAGTGGTGCCGGAGGTGACAGCCACCGTCGTGGAGGCGTGCTGGACGACGGTGATGCTCACGCGCCACCGTCCTTCCCGGGCATGATGGTCAGAACTGGAGCCCGTACTTGCGGGTCAGGTAGGCGTTCACGGTCGCGATCTGTGCCTCGGTGGCCAGGATGGGTGAAAACAGGGCTTCTAGCAGCTGGCCTACGAACCCTGAGCTGCCTGTGGCTGCGGCACCGAACCATTTCGCGCTTTCGGTGAATGTTGTGGCGGTGGTGCCGTACAAGGTGGCACTGCCGCTGGTGGGGGATGAGCCGGTCGGGTAGTTGGCGGTGTTGACGTCTACCCGGTAACTCGCACCGGAAGTGTAGGTGACCATGACCAGCGCCGGGACGTTAGCGGACACGGCAGCTGAGGTGGTGGCGACTACCGTGTCGGAGGTGACGTTGTCGTATTTGGTCAGCTCGACAGTCCCGCTGCTGGTGAACCGGACCGCTGATGCGGTGGTGTTGGTGGATGGGGACAGCAGGTAGGCGTAGTTGCCGGAACTCGGCAGCGCAGTGGGGTAGATCACGAACCAGAACGCACCGCTGCCTGCGTCTTCCCAGTTGTAGCCTGGCTCGAAATAGGCGGTGCCGGAGAACTCGTAGGATGGCCAGTCCCGGCCCCGGATCGTCACGGTTCTGTGACGGGCAACTGGGGCGTTCCCCGTCGCCGGGCAGGGCAGCTGGGCGCGCTGGTACTTGTCGAAAATGTACTGCTGCAGGGCCGAGGACTGGGAAGAGGAAATCGTGGCCCCGTCTGGGTAACGCAGGCACTGCGCTGAAGTGACCCACGACTGCAGTCCGGTGATCGTGTTCAGCGTGAACCATGGTTCGGGGATGCCGAGGAATTTGATGACATCATGGGTGCGGGACTGGTTGACGGGCTCGTACTGGCCACCGCCGATGTAGGGGGCCGCTTCGGGGTAGGGGGAGTTGTTGGCGTCGATGTCCTGCAGCGACCAGTACATGGCGGCGAAGATCCCCGGGTTGGCGAACACCGACTCCAGGTACTGCTCCACCATCCGGGCCTGCGCCTCATAGGTCATGGCGGGCAGCCCGAACGCCGGGTCCAGGTCCGGGTCGGAGTAGGTGCCGTAGTGGCCTTTGGCCCAGAAACCGTACTCGTCGCAGAACCCGGGTTTGGTGGTGACGACAGACATCGGGCCGACACCGTCGTCTAGCTGGGAGAACCCGTACTGGGCGTAGTCGTGCTCGTTCACCAGGTCCAGCGACGCGACGATCGTGGAGTATTCCTCGTTTGTGGCAGCGATTCCGCTGATGTCGTAGGCACCGAGGTAACACAGAGCACCAGGCGCGATGGCTTTGATCCAGCCGGAGACGGTGGAGCAGTACGTGGCCCAGGCTTCATAGTTGGTGCCGTTGTCGACGGGCTCGTTCATCAGGTCGTAGATGGCAACAGATGACTCGGCAGCAAACTGGGTGACGAGCCCGGTCAGCCATGATTTGAAGTTGTTGGTGCCTGTGGAGTTGTAGCCTGTGCTGGGGCTAGTCACCCAGGCGCTCGTTTTGGTGCCGCCGTCGTTGTATAGCTCGTTGCCGTCTGCCCAGGTGCTGACGATGAACACGAACCGGTGGCCGTATTTTTTGCCTGCTGCGACTGTTGTAGCCAGGGAAGCCAGCGCCGTGGCCCAGGTGGTGTCTGCGGGGTTGGGTGCGTAAGCTACCGTCCGGATCAGTGACCGTGGCCGCAGCCGGGCAAACAGGGCCTCTGTTTCCTGCGTGGTCTGGCTGGAGCCTTCCGGTGGGTAGTTGACGTAAATGTTGTAGCCGGTGGTGCGGAACGCCGGGCCGCCTGTGCCTTCGCGGATCACTGGGTACTGGCCGGTGTCGTCCGTCACCAGCCATGCCACGTTTGATGGGCTGGGTTGCCCTCCTGCTGATGGTGAGCCGTAGTCCTGGCGGGTCACCCCCGGCACCACGGAAGCACCTGCGGAGTGGGCGTTCAGTTCTGTCCCGTCGATCGCCCTGATGCACGGGTAAGTGTATGGCCCGGAACCAGTGTAGGGGCCGGTGACAGCCACGGCTTCGAAGCTGGAGTCGCCGTAGTCGAGCAGCACGGTGAATGGGTACACCGTGGGCCAGGTGGAGACGGGGGCACCGGAGGGCACTTCGAGACTGGTGCTGGTGGACGAATCAGCCATGTTCGCGTACAGGGTTGTTGGCAGCCCGCCCGATACTGCGTTGTTGGCCATGTCAGGACGCGACCGGGATGGTGATCGACAAGGTGGTGATCTGGAGGTTGGCTCCTGTGGTCATGGTCACAGACCCGGACAGCGCGATCGAGTCGTAGAACGTGCCGCTGGAGCTGGCCGACCACAGCGAGATGTAGGTCTCAACCTCGCCGTTGGTGCCCGCCCAGTCCGTCCACTCGATCGTGCCCGACGCAGAGACCGACCCGCCCGAGGGCGAGCCCCAGGTGATCTCCTGCCGGGTGGTGACGCTGGAGACGTTGGACGTTCCTGCAGCCCCGGGGTCCCCGGTGTGCAGCTGGACGTAGATCGCCTCACCAACCAGGGTGGTCAGCCACGCGTCGGCAACAGCTGCGGTGACACTCGCGGTCATTGCTGCTCCTGCTCTGGCACAGTTCCGGTCTCGCGAGGAGGTGGTTCCTGCTGGACGGTCTTGGGCTCCGGCATGACGGCGCGTGCCACCGCCGTGCCGATGATGGCGATCTGCATCGCGGGTTCTCCCTTCACGAAAGGGCAGTCCAGTACGGGGCGTTCAGGAAGTTGTTACTGCCCACTGTGATGGTGGCGGGCAACGTTGTCCCTGTTGTGTTCGTGGCCCAGCGCGCTGCTGAGACAGTCAGCCCAACGTTCATGAATGCGGCACCGCTGGATGCCAGGCCCGAAGCGCTGGCCCGGGTGAACGCTGGCACGGTGGAAGCGTTAGGCAATATGGCAACCCAGTAGTACCCAGCGGTAAGCGCATACGGGCCACCAGAAAGCGCCATGGTTTTCAGCCCAGCGGAAGCCCAGTTAGTGCTCTGATCTGCCGTGGTTGCTATCAGCGTGCCTGACGAGGCGTAGAGACCTGAGTAGTTTTCTGATGAGGTCAGCCCAGATCCTGCTGTGGCTACCCAAAGACTCACGTTGGTGCAGGAAAGGGATGCGCGGACGTTCACGCGGGCCAGCGTGATGGTGTTGTTAGCCGGGGCACCGGACGTGGTGGCCAGCATCGGGTCGTACGTCCAGGCCAGGTAACTGGTGTCCTGCGGCTGCCACAGTCCGCTGACGCTGAGCAGGTCGGTGACGGCACCGGTGGTGGGGTTGGTGAAGGTGACGTCGGTGTAACTGGACTGCAGGCCGTTGAATGAGGAAGTGAAAGAGTTAGTGGAACCCACCCGGTCTATCAGGTTGGGGCCACGGTAAATGCCGGTGTTGCTGCCGTCGTCATGCCAGGCAGTGGTGGCTGCGTGCAGAACACCGCCCCCGTTGATGGAGACGTTAGCGGCGCTGCTGGTGGCGGCGAACCCGTACTCGGGGCTGTTGGCGTAGTCACTTTGCGCCAGCCCCGGGTAGACGGTGATGCCGTCCACGCTTACCGGGATGGTGGAACCGGACACGTGGAACCCGGCGTAACCACCACCAGCCGAGCCTCCGTTGGCACCGTCGCGGCGCAGCATCAGGTTGCTGAAGCTGGCGGGTGCACTGCCGGTGGCGGTAACGAGCACCCCGTTCTGCACGTTGGCGTCGGTGCTGAAATCGGTGACCATCACACCACCGGGGGTACCGGTTTCGGCCCAGGCCCCTGTCAGCGCCATGCCGTTGAGGCAGTATTCGGCCCGGCAGCCGAGAAAGTGGCTGTTGCTGGGTGACTGGTCCAGGTAGAACCCGTTACCGGTGCAGTTGATGGATTCGCAGTCAATCCAGGTGCAGTCTGTGATGAAAACAGAAAACCCGTGGCTGCCGCAGGTGTCGGCTACCAGCCGGGTGCCACGCCAGGAGTACGGCACCCCGGAACTGTTAGCTACCGGCAGCAGCCCATGGGCGGGCATGTTGCGGATCTGGACATCCTGCAGGATCACGCCGTGCACAAACCCCTGGGCCTGGATGCCGTCGATGGTGTCGCCGGTCAGGTTTGTGCCGTCCAGGGTGAGGAAAAACAGGCCCTGCTGGTTGGATGCGACGTCGTAACCCCCGGTGGTCTGGTCCACGATGAGGATGACGGCAGCACCAGTGAAACCGGAAGCTGGCTGGATGCAGGAAGCGGACGAGTCAATGTGGGAAGAATGCCAGTAGCCGGTCAGGGTTACCTGGGGCGGAATGTAAAGCGGGGCAGTGGTTTTGTATACACCAGGGGGCAGGTACACCCAGCCACCGAGAGGGGCAGCGGTGAGTGCAGCGTTGATCGCTGCTGTGGAGTCAGCCACCCCTGTGGGGTCAGCACCGCCAGCGTAAGCCGTGTTCAGCACGTTGTAGGTGCCGCCCATGGCCGCCAGTTCCAGCGCCGTGTTGTTCATGTCTACCGGCGGGTTCCCGGTGCCGACTGCACGGTCAGGGGGGACAGGGGTGAAGTCGCTCAGGGACCTCCCTAGGGCAGCACTGGCTGCGGGTAAGCGGCAGTGGCGTAGAAGACGGTCGTGCTGGCAGGGGTGCCGCCTGCCTGGATGATGACCCCAGCGGAACCGTTCTGTGGTGCGACCCCGCTGGTGACAGCGAACGTGGCAGTGACGGCGGTGACGGTGGCGCTGGCGGTTGACGCCGAAAGGTAGTTGCCGAGACTGTCGTACCAGGCGATAAGAAGGTACACACCTGCAGTGTCTGGGATGGAACAGGCCAGGTACGCCGAAGCGGTGTAGGTGCCGCCAGCGCTGACGGGGAGTATGGGGCCGGTGAGCGCTGAAGGGTGGGCTGTGGAGCCGTCACCGGAGAATTCCAGGTCCCACACCCCACCAGGCCACACCATGCGCATGCGCACCGGGACACCAGAGTCAATGCCGGTGAATGCGCCGCTGCCGGGAGGGATCAGCAGCTGATCAGGGTCGTCCAGCACGACGGTGCCCTGCCCAGACTGCAGCTGGTCCAGCATGTACTGTTTGCCCTGGCTCAGGTTGGCTGACAGCACCCGGGTGCGGGTACTGGCGGGCTGGGTGAGCGGTGTCCACGTCAGCTGGTCCTGCGGGACACCAGGCCCAGCGCCAAGTGCCAGCTCGGTGATGACGTAAGGCCAGTTGGGGTTGGGCTGCGCTGGGGCGGTGCCGGCTACGGAGATGGCAGCCATGGCGAGCGAGAAGTCAACGTTGCCGGTGGATGACCAGTTAGCGGTGGTGGATGAGGACGTGACCTGCCACGCGGAGGAAGAGTTGATGTCGGCGTCGTGGTTGACGCCGTTGTCTTCGGTCAGCTGGAAGACAGTGCCCCATCCTTCGCCGCTGCCCAGGCTGATGGCGTGGGCCAGGTTGTCGCTGCCGGTGGCGGTGATGACAAAGGCTTCCTGGCCGGGGGCACCCAGTGACCCGCTGATGGATTCGGTGGTGTTGGCGTAACCGGTGGTGTTGCTGAGCACGGTGGCGTACGGTGACAGCCCAGACACGTCATACACCACTAGTGTCATGGCCTGGTAGCCGGCGGTGGGGGTGGCGACTACCCAGTCGCAGGCACGAGCTGCGGGTGCTGCCCAGATCATGGTGCGGGTGATTCCGGCGGCACTGGAGGTGCAGGCGGTGCTGCCTACCGGATACCACCAGTTGTGGGCGTCGTCAGCGACGGAGGCGGTGCAGCCGGTTTCGGTGAGTGTCACCCCGGACCCGATAGCGGCGGCTGCGGGTGGGGTGAATGTGACGGTTACGTTACCGCTGCTGCTGGGCAGGGAGACGTTAGTGACGTAATACAGGTAGGAGCCGTAGGCGTTGACGGGGCCGGTGAACTGGTCTTCGGTGTAGATGGGGGCTGCGGCGGCGGTGGACACCACAAACGTGGTGGTGGAGCCGCTGGCACTGGTGGTGGCGGTCCAGCTGGTGACGGCCTGCTGGATGCTGATGACTGCTACCAGCCAGTCACCTGCGGTGTTCCCGGAAACGTAGACGGGTATCCCGTAGGTGGCTGGCACAGGCACAATGAAGCCGTACGCGGCGGAATAGCCGTAGTAACCGACAGTGGTAGCGGTGACCGTCATGCGGCTGCCTCCGCACTAAGAGCGCCTATTGAACCCAAACACGCCATTCGATTGATTGAGTTGCGTATAGCGCAAAATAGCTTCTTGTATTACCGGCATCAGGCCGTTGAGGAACTGGGGACTGGTCAGCGCACCCATGCCTGGCGCTAGCGTGATAGGCACGTGCACCTGAACACTGGCTGCAGTCGCTCCGGTCATGGAGCCACCTACCCCGCCGTAAGCCATGGTGCCGGACAGGGTGTGGATGGCGTTCTGCACAGCTGAGCGGCCTTCCAGGATGCCCTGAGCCAGTGCCTGAGCAAAGTGGCGGCCACGTGTTTCGGGTGCGCCAGAGCCGGACAGGGGACCCTGGAGGGCAGGCGACAGGCCAAAGAAGCTGGCTATGTTGTGGGCGATGCTGCTGACTGCTCCGCCCACCGCACCGGCTAGGGATTTGATGCCGTTGATGAGTCCCTGCACTGCTGCCCGGCCTGCGTTGAACATGATGGAAATCAGGCCATGCAGGATAGTGCTTATGATCCCGGTCGTTTCATGCAGAACGGTAGACACCAGAGCCTTAAGGTCTTCCCATGCCTGATGCCAGTGGCCAGTCAAAATGTCCAGGATGATGCCGATAATGTCAAGAATCTCGTGGAACGTGGAGTCCACGATGACTTTGTACACTTTCC
>Ga0335075_10018799_pt1 | contig 10241 bp, 6 predicted proteins | sample Lox_Sample_24_FD_206723 | JGI IMG/M metagenome (GOLD analysis project Ga0335075, IMG submission 206723) | Soil microbial communities from Loxahatchee National Wildlife Refuge, Florida, United States - Lox_Sample_2.4 | ecosystem: Environmental > Terrestrial > Soil > Wetlands | place: USA: Florida... | reverse complement strand
TCGATCGGCAGGTCGAAGCTCGTGTCGGCGGGATAGGTCGCGCCGTGGACGAAGAGCAGCGTCTTGTCCGGCGAGAACGAGGTCATGCTCTCGGCGTGCTTCTCGCGCACGAAGAGCTTGATGTTCGGATCGGTCGACGGGATCATCGCGTCGGTCGTGACCAGTTTCGGCGATTGCGCGAAAGCGGCGCCGGACAAGGCGAGGCTCATCGCCATGGCGGACAACGGGGCTCGATAGCGCATACCATTTCCTCCCCGGCGCACGCGCCCAGCGCGGCTCGAAACACGATGTTCCGTATAAGGCGGATCGCGGTTCGCACGGAGCCCTGGCCTGTTCACACTTTCGCGAGCGCCGTCAGACCGCGGACGATTTCGCCCCGTCCGTCCCGGACGGGGGCAGAGCCGTCTCAGGCGCGCGCTTGCCCTTGCGGCGCTCCTCGAGCCACTGCATGACCACATAGAACGAGGGAACGAACACCACCACAAGGCAGGTCGAGGCGAGCATGCCGAAGAACACCGCCATGCCGATCGATTTGCGCGCGGACGCGCCCGCGCCCGTCGCCAGCACGAGCGGCAGGACGCCGAGAATGAAGGCGAACGAGGTCATGAGAATGGGCCGGAATCTTAAGCGAGCCCCTTCCACCGCGGCCTCGACGATCCCTTTGCCTGCGGCTCGCTGCTGGCGGGCGTATTCGACGATCAGAATCGCGTTCTTGGCGCCGAGCGCGATCAAGAGGATGAGGCCGATCTGGGTGTAGAGATTGTTGGCGGCGACGCCGGCTTGGCTCGCGGCGACGCTGACAGCGCCGAGCGTGGTCAACGCCGCGACCGTCCCGAGCAGAGCCATCGGCACGCATAAGATCACCGCGAGCGGCAAGATCCAGCTCTCATACTGGCCCGCCAGCACGAAATAGACGAGCAGGAGAGCGAAGCCGAACACGTAATAGGTCTGATTGCCGAGCTGCTTTTCCTGGTAGGACATGGCGGTCCATTCATAGCCCGCTCCGGTCGGCAGAATGTTGTTGGCGATCTGCCCCATGATGTCGAGGGCCTGCCCCGAGCTGAAACCGGGCGCCGGGCCGCCGACGACGGTGGACGAGGGATAGAGATTGTAAAGACTGATGAGCGCCGGGCCCTGGACCTCCTTGACGTCGACCACCGTTCCGATCGGCGTCATGGTTCCGTCGCCCGCCCTGACCTTGAGATTGCGGATGTCGTCGACATTGGCGCGATATTTCGCCTCCGCCTGGACATAGATCTGGAACACGTGGCCGAACTTGGTGATCTGCCCGACATAGTTCGATCCCACATAGTCGGAGAGGGCGGAGAACAGCTGTCCGACGGTGATGCCGAGCGTCTCCGCCTTGATGCGGTTGACGTTGACGAAGATTTGCGGCGTGCCCGCCCGGAACGTCGTGGCCACTCGCTGAAGCGAGGATTGCGCATTGGCGGCGCCGACCACGCTATTGGTGAGAGTCTGAAGCAGGGCGTAGTCGAAATTGCCGTTCCTGAGCTCGATCTGCATCGAGAAGCCGCCGACGTTGCCGATGCCCTGGATCGGCGGCGGCGGGAGCGCGAAGGCGAAGGCTTGCGGCACGCCCTGCAGTTCGCGGTTGAGGCGCCCGAGGATCGTGCGGACGTCCTGTCCTTTCTGTTTGAGGCGGACGTCCCAGTCCTTGAGGACGACGAACGCAACGCCGGCGTTGGCGAGGCTCGCCCGGTTGTCGAGAATCGATATGCCGCTGACCGTGACTACGTGCTCGACGCCGGGAATCTTGCTGGCGATCCCCTGGATCCGCTCCAGCACCCGATCGGTGCGTTCCTTCGACGCGCCGTCGGGCAGTTGCGCGGCGACGATCACGTAGCCCTGATCCTCGGTCGGCAGGAACGCGGTCGGCACCCGCGTCAGTCCCCAGAGCGCGACGAAGACCAGAATGAGCGCGAGGGCGACCATGAACCCGCTGCGGTGGACCATGGCGCCGATGAGCCGGGTGTAGCCGCGCTCGAGGCCGCCATAGGCGGCGTTGAAGCCTCGGTAAAAGAAATTGCGCCGCTCGGGCGGCTTCGGCGGCCTGAGCCACAAGGCGGATTGCGTGGGCTTGAGGGTGAGCGCATTGACGGCGCTGATGAAGGCCGTCGAGGCGATGACGAGCGCGAATTGCCGGTAGAGTTGCCCGGTGAGGCCAGGCAGGAAAGCGGCGGGAATGAACACCGACATCAGCACCAGCGTGATGCCAAGCACCGGACCGGTCAGGTCATCCATCGCTCGCGCCGCCGCCTCGCGGCCGGGGATTCCCTGCTCGACATAGCGGGCGACGCCTTCGACGATCACGATGGCGTCGTCGACCACGATGCCGATCGCAAGCACGATGGCGAACAGGGTTGGAAGGTTGATCGAGAAGCCGAGCGCCGCCATGGCCGCGAACGCGCCGATGAGCGTCACCGGCACGGTCGTGGCCGGCACCAGCATCGCGCGCCAGTCCTGGAGGAAGACGAGGATGACGATCAGCACCAGAATCGCGGCCTCGATCAGCGTCTTGTAGACTTCGGCGATCGCCGCCTTGACGAACTTGGTCGTGTCGTAGGGAATGACGTAGTTGAGACCTTGCGGGAAAGCCTTGGCGAGCTCGTCCATCTTCGCCTTGACTTCGGCCGAAACCGCAATCGCGTTCGCCTCCGGCAATAACGAGATGGCGATGCCCGCGGCGGGCCGGCCGTCGAGTCTGAACGATTCGCTGTAGGTTTGCGCGCCGAGCTCGGCGTGCCCGACGTCGCGCACCCTGGTGATGCGGCCGCCATTGGCCGAATCGACCTTGACGATGATGTTCTCGAACTCTTTCGGATCGTCGAGCCGGCCCTTGAGGTCGAGCGTGTACTGGAAGTCCTGGCCCTTCGGCGCGGGCGGCGCGCCGATCTGACCAGCCGCGACCTCCTGGCTCTGCTGCTGGATGACGTTGATCACGTCCTGCGGCGTCAGCCCTCGCGCCTGCAAGAGGTTCGGGTCCAGCCAGATGCGCATGGCGTATTGACCGGCGCCGAGCACCGACACGTCGCCGACGCCGGGCAGGCGGCGAAGCTCGTCCTGCACGTTGATGACGGCGTAGTTCGACAAAAACAGGCTGTCGAAGCGGCTGTCGGGGGAGACGAGCCCGACGAACTCCAGGATCGAGGTCGATTGCTTCTTCGTCGTCACGCCCTGGAGCTGAACTTCCGGCGGCAGCGACGAGATGGCCGCGGACACGCGGTTCTGCACCAGAATCTCGTCCTCGTCGGGATTGGTGCCGATCGCGAAGGTGACGATCAAGCTATAGGTGCCGTCGCTCGCGCTCGTCGACTGCATGTAGATCATGTTCTCGACGCCGTTGACATTCTGCTCGATCGGCAGGGCGACGGTGTCGACGAGCGTCATCGCGCTCGCGCCGGGATAGCGGGTCGTCACCTGAACGGTCGGCGGGACGACGTTCGGATATTGGGAGCTCGGCAGGTTAAAAAGAGCGACCAGGCCGATCAGGACAATGACCAGCGCAAGCACGTTGGCGAGCACCGGCCTCTCGATAAAAAAACGCGAGATCGCTCCCGCCCGGCTTTCGCGGTTCATTTCTGATCCGAATCGGCCGAGCCGGCTTTTTCCGGGCTCGCCTCCGGCTCAGGCTCGGCCAAGGCGAGGCGCCCGCGCTGCGGATCGACCTTCGCGCCCGGAAAGGCGCGCTGGACGCCCTCGGTCACCACCCAGTCGTCCGGCTTCAAGCCCGATTCGATCACGCGCAATTGTCCATCTCGCACCCCGGTCGTGACGACCCTTCGCTGGACGACGTTGTCGGGGCCGACGACCAGCACGTAGCTTCCTTCCTGGCTCGTCCCGATCGCGTCGTTTCGCGTCAGCAACGCCTTGTCTTTCTGCGCAATCGGGGTGCGCACCCGCACGAACAGGCCCGGCAGGATGGCCTTGTCCTTATTGTCGTAAAGGGCGCGCGCCGTCAGCGTGCCGGTGGCGAAATCGACCTGCGGGGAAGCGTAGTCCATATGGGCCTTGTGCGGATAACCCTCCTCGCCCTGCAGCCCGAACTCCACCGGGACGTCGGACAGGCCAGTGGTGCGCAAGGCGACGCCGTGGCTGGCGAGATTTCTCTGGATCGACAGGATTTGCGGCTCGCTCAGGGTGAAATAGATGTAGAGCGGATCGGTTTGGATGATCGTCGCGAGTTTCGTCGGCCCGGAATAACCGACGAGCGACCCGACGTCGACCAAGTGGTTGGTGACGACGCCGTCGAATGGGGCCTTTACATCTGTATAGCCGAGGTTAATCTTGGCAAGCTCGATTGCGGCTTTGGCGCTCATCACCTGCGCACCCGCCTGGTCCTGATTGGCCTTCCACTGCTGCGCGGTCGCCTGGCTGGCGAAATCCTGACGGGCGAGCGTCGCCTGCCGATTATATTCGGCGGTGTTGTATTCCAGCGTCGCTTGATTGGCGGCGAGCGTGGCTTGCGCCTGGTCGAGCTGCTGCTGGTACTGGTCGCGCTCGATGCCGAACAATTGGTCACCTTTCTTGACTGTCGCTCCGTCCTTGTAGTCGATCGAGGTGAGATAGCCCTGCACGCGGGCCACGAGGTCGACGGAGGCGAAGGCCGCGGTGTTGCCGGTGAGCTCGAGATACTCGGTCACCGGCCGCTGCAGCGGCTGGGCGACCTGCACCTTGGGCGGCGGCGGCGGAACATAGGCGTTCTTGGCGCCGCCGCAGCCCGCGAGCAGGAGCGCGCAAGCCGGGATCGCCGAGCCTCGAAGCAGCCGGCGCCCGAACTCGATTTCCAAACGAAACTCATGCATCGTCGCCAATCCCGCAAGGCGATCGAGCGAGCTTCACGGGTGAGTCTCGTACGTCGCCGCGCCGCAAGTCCGCGCCATTCCTCTCCATTGCGCTCTCATGTCATCTTATGTCGCCTTGCCCGCGCGGCCCGAGCGCGGCTCTATCGCGGTTCGCCCCTCAATGTCGATCGACAGGCGCGAAGCCCACCGGTTCAGGTTCCGATGGATCGCCCGCGCCGATAGCTTATTCGGAACAGCGAAGGCGACGCAACGATGCTCGGCCATGTGGATAGCGGGCGGGAAAGAGCGATGTCAGACGACGCGCACAGGATCCCGGACGCTGCGCCTCCAAGCCCGTCCGATTGTCAGGGCGAGGCGCCTGTGATAAAGCTGAGCGCATAATTTCTGGGCTCCAAAGGGCTACGGAAGGGCCGCTCGATCAGGCTTTTTGGCCCCATGCCGTCGAGGGGGGATCAGGTCAATCGGAGTGACGAGTCATGTCCATGAGCGCCTCGGAAACTTATTCGAAACCGCCAGCATCGCCGGCGAGCGAAGAACTCCTCCCCTATGCGCGCATGAATCAAATCGCGGAAACAAAAGCTGAAGAATACGCCGCAGGGCGCCCCTTTCCGCATATCGTCATCGACGATTTTTTCGATCCCAAAGTCGTCGAGCGGGTCTTGTCCGAATTTCCCAGCAAGAACGACAAGAACTGGGAAACCCACGACATCCCCGAGGAAATCAAGCTCCAGTCGAAGAGCGAGCGGGCCATTCCTCTTTACACTCGCCAGGTGCTCTACGCGATGAACTCGTACGGGTTCCTGCAGTTTCTGGAGAAGCTGACTGGCATTCCCAAATTGCTCGGCGACCCCGAATACGAGGGCGGCGGGCTGCATCAGATCGTGCCGGGCGGCAAGCTCGCCATTCACGCCGATTTCAACCGCCATATGAACTATAATCTCGATCGGCGGCTGAACGTGCTCGTCTATCTGAACAAGAACTGGAAAGAGGAATACGGCGGCCACTTTGAGTTGTGGGACACATCGATGACCAAGGCGGAGAAGAAAGTCCTGCCCCTGTTCAATCGAATGGTGATTTTCACGACGACGAGCGAGTCCTACCACGGCCACCCCGACCCCCTCGCCTGCCCTCCCGGGATGACGCGAAAATCTATGGCGCTCTATTACTACACCGTCTCGTCGGCCGCCGCCGGCGAACAGACGTCGCGCCATACGACCTTGTTCCAGGCGCGCCCAGGCGAGCAATTCCAATCCTCGGCGAAGCAGCTCGCGCGCGATCTGACGCCGCCGGCATTGTGGCGGATGATCTCGCGCGCGCGCAAGGGCTGACGGCCTCGGCTTTCCACCGGGTCCCTATCCCGCTTCGTCCTCCAACACCGTCCCTTGCCTGAATGCGCGGTCGAGCGCGCGATAACGCCTGACCGCGAATGGGATCGAGGCGAGATAGGCGACGCTGACGGCGACCAGCGCCTGCATGGGAAAATTGAACAGGATGAGCAGCGCCGCGGCGACGCCGACCAGCACCACCGACACATATTCGCGCGGCACGCGGCCGATCGATTTGCCGGAGAAATGCGGCACGCGGCTCGCCATCAACAGCGCGACCGCCAGCACGTAAAGGCTGTCGACCACCGCGGACTGCATGGTCGGGGGCCCGAGATCGAAGGCGTGATGAAGATAGATCGGCAGGAGGCCGACGATCGCGCCCGCCGGCGCCGGCATGCCCGTGAAAAAGATCTTGCGCCACGCCGGCTCGTCTTCGTCGATCATGACGTTGAAGCGGGCGAGGCGCAGCGCGCAGGCCATCGCGAACAGGAGCGCCGCGACCCAGCCGAAGCTTTTGGCCGCGTGGAGGCTCGCGACATACAGCACCAGCGCCGGCGCGACGCCGAAGTCGACGAAGTCGGCAAGCGAATCGAGTTCGGCGCCGAACCGCGAGGTTCCCTTCAAAACGCGCGCGATTCGCCCGTCGAGGCCGTCAAGCACAGCCGCTGCGGCGACCGCGCTCACCGCCCAGTCGATCGACCCCTCCATCGCCCAACGGATGGCGGTCAAGCCGAGGCCAAGCGCGAACAAGGTGACCAGGTTGGGAATCAGGAACCTGAGCGGCACCGTCCGCAGGCGCCTGCGCCGCGACGCCGCGGCGTCGTCCATTGGCCTCCGGGGCGTCGGGCCAGCCTCGTTCATGGGGCTCAGCTCCGATGAAAGGGCGGGGGCTCGACCTCGGCCGCGAGCTGCGCAATCACCGTCTCGCCCGCAATGGCGCGCGAATCGACGCCGACCACGACATGTGCGTCCGGCGGCAGGTAGACGTCGACGCGCGAGCCGAAGCGGATGAGGCCGATGCGCTCGCCCGCCGCCAGGAGCGCGCCCTGATGCGTGAAGCACACGATCCGCCGGGCGATGAGGCCTGCGATCTGGACCACGCCGAACCGCCCGGACGGCGCATCAATGATGATGCTGTTGCGCTCGTTGTCCTCGCTCGCCTTGTCGAGGTCGGCGTTGAGGAACAGGCCCGGATGATAGACGATCTGAGCGATGCGGCCCTCGACCGGGGCGCGATTGACGTGGCAATCGAAGATCGACATGAAGATCGAAACCCGCTGCAACGGCGCCATGCCGAGGCCGAGCTCGGGCGGAGGCGCGGCGAAACCGGCGAAACTGACTCGCCCGTCGGCGGGAGAAACGACCAGGTCGGCCCGCTGAGGCGTGACGCGGGGCGGATCGCGAAAGAAATAGGCGCACCATAGCGTGACGATGAGGCCAAGCCAGCCGAGCGGCGCCCAGAGCCACCACAGGATGAAGGTCGCGACAGCAAAGCCGAAGACAAACACATAGCCTTCGGGATGGATCGGCGCGAGCTGGCCGCGCAGCGACTTGACGATGCTCATCGAACGGCGCCCGAAAACAAGCCGCGCGCACTCATGGCGCCAAACGTCTCCGATGTCACGGCGTTGGCTGGGGCACAAGATCGTCGAGGTCGTCTTCCCGGCCTGCCCGCCGCAACAATTCCTGCGCCGCGTCGACCTGCCGTTGGCGGCTCCACATCGCCGAATAAACGCCGCCGCGCTCAAGAAGCTCCTGATGGGAGCCGCGTTCGGCGATGACGCCCTTGTCGAGCACCAGGATCTCGTCGGCGTTGACCACGGTCGAGAGGCGATGGGCGATAACGATGGTCGTGCGCCCGCGGGAGACGCGCTCCAGCGCCGACTGAATCTCCCGCTCGGTGAAAGAGTCGAGCGCCGAAGTCGCTTCGTCGAGCACCAGAATCGGCGGCGCCTTGAGCATCGTTCGCGCTATCGCCACGCGCTGCTTCTCGCCGCCTGAAAGCTTGAGGCCCCGCTCGCCGACCGGCGATTCATAAGCTTGCGGCAGCGAGCGGATGAACCGGTCGATCTGCGCGTCTTCGGCGGCGGCGGCGACCTCGCGCTCGTCGGCGCCGTCGCGCCCGTAAGCGATGTTGTAGAGGATCGTATCGTTGAACAGCACGGTGTCCTGCGGCACCATGCCGATCGCCTCGCGCAGCGACCTCTGCGTGACCGCGCCGATGTTCTGTCCGTCGATCAATATGCGCCCGGCGCTCGGCTCGTAGAACCGGAACAGGAGGCGCGAGATCGTCGACTTGCCCGCGCCGGACGGGCCGACAATGGCGACCGTGTGCCCCGCGGGCGCCGCGAACGAGACGCCGCGCAAGATCGGCCTCTCCGGATCGTAGGCGAAATCGACATTCTCGAACTTAACCACGCCGGCGCTCACCCTTAAGGGCCGCGCGCCGGGAATGTCCTCAATCTCGGGATTCTGGGCCAGGATCGCGAACATCGCCTCGACATCGATGATCGCCTGTTTGATCTCCCGATACACCAACCCCATGAAATTGAGCGGCTGGTAAAGTTGCAGCATGATCAGGTTGACGAGGACGAACGCACCGACAGTCTTGGTTCCGTTCCTCACCTCGGCGACGCACATCACGAGCACCGAGACGAGGCCGAGGGTGAAGATGAACGCCTGACCCGCATTGAGAACAGCAAGCGACACATAGGTCCGGACGCTCATTCGCTCGTATTGCGCCATGGCCTTGTCGTAGCGCGCGGCCTCGCGCTCTTCGGCGCCGAAATATTTCACCGTCTCGAAGTTGAGCAGGCTGTCGATCGCCTTGGTGTTGGCGTCGGTGTCGCTCTCGTTCATCGAACGTCGAATGCCGATGCGCCAGTTGGTCGCCAGAGTCGTATAGATGAGGTACACAATGACCGTGGCGCTGATCGCCGCGACATAGCGCCAATCGAACGAGACCAGCATCGCGGCGATGACCAGCGCGAACTCGACCGCGGTCGGAACCGCCGTCAGCATCGAGGTGCGAACGATCGTCTCGATCGCGTTGCGCCCGCGCTCGAGAACGCGCGTCAATCCGCCGGTCTTGCGCTCCAAATGAAAGCGCAACGAGAGGCGATGCAGGTGCTCGAACACCTCGAGCGCCAACCGGCGCACCGCATTCATGGCGACGGCCGCGAACAGGGCGTCGCGCCCCTGCTGGGTGAACGCCATCAGGATGCGCAAGGCCCCGTATAGGAGGGTCAGCGCCGCAGCTCCGATCAGAACATGCGGCAACGGGACGGCGTCGAGCTTGAGCTTGCCGGCGACGGCGTCGGTGGCCCACTTCAAGGAATAGGGAATCGCGATCGTGAACAGTTTCGAGAGCAGCATCATCGCGACGGCCAGAAATACGCGCAGCTTGAGGTCAGCGCGGTCCTTGGGCCAGATGTAAGGCCATAGAAGCCGAACGGTTCCCGTCAGCGTCGCTTGCCGCGCCACATTGCTGCGAGCGGCGATGAATGTTGACGTCTTGTGATGCTGCATTGGAGCTCTTGGACCGCCGATCAACTGGATCGGCAGGGCGCATATAATCGTTTTTCGCGGCGATGACATCCTCATGGCCGCCATATTCTTGCGCTCGATAATTGTCCGGCAAGCAGCGCTGCAGTGAAACGCGCCCGTCGCCGCGGCGAATGAGATCGGCGACTATTCTTGACCCAGAGTTGAGAGGAAGCGCAAGTGTTCGCCTCGCCGCCCGGCGGCCTTGAAGACCGCTCGCGATGATTCGACGAAAACGTTCGCGGCACGCTAACGGGCGACTGTCAAGTGATGAAAGTTCTTTTTTTGTGTAAATTCAGCATCCGGCCGCAGGCTCCTTTTGAGTATTCGGCCGATCTCGATCGACGCCGTAGTTGAAATGGTCATATCTTGTCTTGTGCAATGTTTTCCTATGCGCTATATGAGTGTTTGGCCTAGTCGCAACAGGCGACAACCGACGAGGCCCCTCGTCGTGGCCGCGCGAGCCTAACCGCCCGAAGCTGATCGCAGAAAAGCAGGCGCCTTTCCGGAGTAATGTCGACAATGAGCGAATCCACAAACCACGTTGAAC
>Ga0335075_10018798_pt1 | contig 10241 bp, 8 predicted proteins | sample Lox_Sample_24_FD_206723 | JGI IMG/M metagenome (GOLD analysis project Ga0335075, IMG submission 206723) | Soil microbial communities from Loxahatchee National Wildlife Refuge, Florida, United States - Lox_Sample_2.4 | ecosystem: Environmental > Terrestrial > Soil > Wetlands | place: USA: Florida... | reverse complement strand
CCAGCGTTTGAACTGCTTCTCGTAGAAACAGCCCGGACGGAGTGCGTTCCCTCCGAAGTCGAGGTAGTCACCGGCCGGAGCAGCTGACAGATCCTGCGCGGTCGGCCCCGTCTTGATGACCTTGCCATCGGAGTTGCGGAGGGTCACCTCCGAGTTTCCAAGGATGATGTCGAGGCTGGTCGGGCGGTATGCCTCACCGGGTCCGCACAGCTTGGGTTGGGGCTCCAGGCCGATCACCGGCGAGTAGGTGTCGGCCAGCGTCGTGGCCGCGCTCGGGTCGGCCGAAGCTCGCGCGGCGAGTGTGAGCAGCGTGCACAAGACGAGGATGCTGGCCAGCCACCGGCTCACAGCGCATAGCGCAGGATCGCCGCGATTGGACCTCCGTCTGGGACGTCGGGGCCGCGAACGGCGAGGACGTGGGCATCGCTCAGCCAGGCCCGCCGCGTGATCTCGTCGGTCACATCGTGGACATCGCCGGTGGCGTCGCGCGCGAACGCCACCGCACCCGAACGGTCGTCGACCTCACCCGGCACGGCGGCATCGATGTCGACCAGCAGCGTTTCGACCGCGCCGAACGTCGCCGCGCGGGCGATTTCGGCGACGTCCGAGAGCGCGCGCCCGTCTGCGGACCGTTGTGCATAAAGCTCCTGCACCTCGCGAAGCTGCTCCGCGTAGAGGGAGTCGAGGACCGCGCGACTGCCGGCCGCGAGCTCGGCGTCAGAGGCTGCTTCGGGGTTTCCGGAGATGCCTTGGGCAAGCAGATGGGGGTATGTGTTGACCGATCGATAAATGCTCCCGATCGGCTCTGTTGCGGCGAGGATCAACGGCACGTCGAGGCCGTTCAAGAAAGGTCGGAGTGCCCGGTCGACCTGTCTGGCGTACTGGCGCATGCGGACCTTCTGACCTTCTGAGCCCTGAATGCGGCGAACCGGCGCACGGTCGGCGATCGAGGACCTGCCGGCGGCGCTGGCGACGTCCGAGGGCAGATCCTCGACCTTGATTCGTGCCGGTTCGAGATCCGGTGTCACCTCGACCACGCGGACTGAGCCCTGCGCGAGGGCCAGGACAAACGCGACATGGGGGAATGTCAGCGTGCGAAGGAGCGGTCTCACGTGGAGGCGGTCTGACACCTCGACCTGGCTGTGCAGGCGGTTGGGGAGTCTGAACGTGGTCAGCCATTGCGGGGTGGTGAACGCTGCCAGGGTCCTGGCCTGGTAGCGCCAGAACTCTTCGTCGTCGTCCAGATACCCGATCTCCTGCTCGAATTGGCGAACGAGCCGCACTCCAGCGCCCGCATCACGGAGAAGGGTCGACGCCCGGGAAGCCAGGGTCTTCAATTCGATCCGTTCGGCTTCGCCGTTCGACGCAGGGTCGGTCGGAAGGTAGATCGACACGCTCGAGGGGGCGCGGCACTCGAGCAGCCGGTCGATCTCGGCGCGTGTGGGTATGTCGGTGGGCAGGATCACTTCTCACCCCTATCAGTCGTAGGACTGCGTTTCCTTCTCGTGCGCGCTGAGGACCATGGGATGCGCGGGGGGCCCCGAGATGATCGTCTCACGGTCTATCTCGAGATCCGGTCCGACGTGAACGAGCTCGCCTACGTGGATCTCCTCCCAACCGGGCTCATCGCTGATTCGTTCGCTCGCGATCACCACTAGCGGAGCCACCGCTCCATCGTCGGAGTGCAGCCTCAAGGTGCCGGCGGCGTCCGCCTCGTCGAGCGGCGCTGCACCGCTCGGGCCGCCCGGCTGACGACGGTGCAGGTGGAGCGGATTGTGCTCCGGATAACGGAAGGCCCAGATGTGGCCAATATCGCCGAGGACGAAGTTGAGGCTGTAGAGCTCGTAGTCAGCGACCACCTCACGGACGGCTGCGATGATCCCGGCGCGGACGTCGCCCCCGGCCCCGCGGATCGCCAGCGTGATCAGGGCGAAGAAACGCTCGGAATCGGTGTCCCCCATGACCATCGCCCGGTTAGCTCCCAGCCTCGTCTCGATCCGGTCGAGGTCTCCGACGACGCCATTGTGGGCGAAGAGGCGGCCGTCCTGGCTGAACGGATGGGTGTTCACGAGCGACACCTCGCCGGTACTCGCGTAGCGCAGGTGAACGAGCATTTCGCTTGCATCCAGCCGCCGGGCGAAATGGCGATAGGCAGGATCCTCGGACGCCTGCACCGGGTTGCGAATCAGGATCATCCCGCGCCTCGCGGTCAACGCGGCCAACCCGTAACCGTCAGCGTTGCGCTCGCTTTGTCGCGCGATTGAGGTTGGCGCATCGAGCAGCCAAAACTCGGCAGCGACGTCCCGTTCGCCTGCATGCAGCGCGAAGAGCCGACACACGCGCAGCAGTCTACGTCGGTGCGCCATGGTTCGTGCTGAAAGTCGGCACTCCTATTCTCCCCGTAGACCCACCACCCGGCCCGGGGTGCAGGCACCCGTTTTGCTTTCCCCGGCCCCGCGTCACTTAAGTTCGCGTGATTGCAGACAGTCGCCAAACAGGGCCACGGGGATTGTTCGGTGCTGCCCTTCAAATGACGGCCCAACAGGGGCACAATGGTGCACCGTACGTCGGCAAAATGAGTCCGCCGTCTTCGCCCAGGTATCCGCTCCGAGATCGACCTCCGATTCGGATCGTCTTGGCTGACGACGCCTACCTGGCCCGGGTCGCGCTCCGGCACCTGTTCGAGGGCGTCCAGTCGGTGCTTGTGGTCGGCGAATGCGACGATGCGAACTCGGTCGTATCGACTATCGACAAGGAGCGTGCGGACCTTCTGATCACCGATATCCGCATGCCGCCGAGTGGGCAAGACGAGGGGATCAGGCTGGCCGCCCGTCTCAGGAAGACCCACCCCGCGCTCGGCGTGATCGTGCTCAGCACGTACGCCGACGTGGCTTATGCGTTGAAGCTGTTAGAGAGTGGATGCGACAGCCGGGGCTATCTGCTCAAGGATCGGATCCGCGACCGCCAGCAGGTCCTCCAAGCCGCGGTGACCGTCGCGAACGGCGGATCGGTCATCGATCCGACGATCGTCGAGGGGCTGGTCAGGTCGCGTATTGAGATGCGGCGGTCACCGCTCGAGCAGCTGACGCCGCGCGAGCTCGAAACGCTCGGTCTGGTGGCCGAGGGTCGGAGCAACGCAGATATCGCGGAAGCGCTGGTCCTCACCAAGCGCGCGGTCGAGAAGCACGTCAACGCGATCTTCGCCAAGCTGGAGCTGGGCGATCCTGACCACGTGAGTCCGCGGGTGAAGGCGGCGCTCGTTTACCTGGCCGATCGGGGCGCGTACCTAAGCGTCGGTTTGCAGAAGAATTAAGAAACACCCGCAGCGCTGGACGAAATGAACGGACTCTTATGCCGGCGTCCGGCGACCGCTGGGGTAATCTTTCGTATTGCGGCAGTCGTCCCCCTGGCCGCTGCCGCACTCTCCGGCGAGCAGCACTGGGGTGGTCATGTCCGTCATTCATCTGGCTCCCTCGAAGGTCAAGGCACCGGGGGCGTGGCTTGGCTCGTCCGAGATGGGGCAGCGGGTGGGTACGTTCGACTGGTCCACGACGCCGCTCGGCCCGCTGTCGGGCTGGCCACAGAGCCTTACGACGGCCGTCTCGATTTGTCTGCGCTCGCAGTTCCAGATGGCGATCTACTGGGGCCCCGAGCTCAACTGCATCTACAACGACGCCGAGCGGGACGTCCTGGGCAAGCTCCATCCCGGGGCGCTTGGGCAGCCGGCGCACGAACTGCTTAGGGATTCGTGGCAGATCGTCGGCCCCCAGCTGGAGGCCGTTGTCGAACGCGGAGACTCGACCTGGGCGGAAGACCAGCCGCTCACCTTCGACCGGCGCGGGGCGCTCGAGGTCTCCTATTTCACCTACTCTTACAGCCCGATCCTCGACGATGACGGCGGCGTGGGCGGAGTGCTCCTTGTCACCCATGAAACGACCGCGAGGGTGCTGGGCGAGCGCCGGATCGATGCGATCCGGGCCCGCCGCCGATCCGAGGAGCGCGCGCGTCACGAGGGCGAGCTGCGCGCGGTCCTGAACGATCTGCGGGCAGCCCAACGCCGCGTGGCCGTAGCCGGGGACGCCGAGCGGCGCCGGATCGAGCGCGACCTTCACGATGGCGCACAGCAGCGATTGATGGCGCTCCGCCTCGAGCTGGGGCTGCTCCAGGAGCGTGTCCGGGACGACCCGAACCGCGCCACCGAGATCCTCCGAGGCCTGCGGCGCGACCTCGACGAAGCGCTCGAGGAGCTCCGTGAGCTCGCTCACGGGCTCTACCCGCCGCTGCTGGCCAGCGATGGGTTGGAAGCGGCATTGGCCGCCACCGCCCGGCGGTCGGCCATCCCGGTGACGATCGAGGCGAGCGGGATGACGCGTGTCCCGCGCTCGATCGAGAGCGCCGCGTACTTCTGCTGCCTGGAAGCACTCCAAAACGCCGCGAAACATGCGGGTCCGCGTGCCCGAGCCAGCATCGAGCTGCGCATGGAGGGTGGATTTCTCAGTTTCTCGGTGCGCGATGACGGCGCCGGATTCGATCCCGGCGCCAGGCGACCTGGCTCCGGGCTGATCAACCTGCGTGACCGCCTGAGCGCGCTTGGCGGGGACGCGAGCGTCGCCTCCTCTCCCGGTGCCGGCACAACCGTGACCGGCCACATCCCGCTGCCGTAGCTCACGTCGCTCAGAACTCCTATCAGGTAGTCGGCACGAACCGTGACCGGATGCATGCATGCCTGTGGCTGACGGCGCCGTTCAGCGGGGTACGTTCGAGCTCGGTCGAAACCGTTGGGCTCGAAGGAGGATCTGTGAGCGATCTGATTGCTGTGGCGAACCCGGACCGGGAGACCGCTACCCGAGCTCAGTGCGTAACGGGGATACGTATTAGAAAGGGTTGATGACAATGGTTTCGCCTACCTCGGGTGGCGCGCGCCGCTTCCTTCCGTGGATGATCGGGCTCGTTGCCGTCATCGCCGCAGCCGTGGTGGTGGTCGTCGTCGTAACCAACAACAACAACAAATCGACTGCGACGATCACCACGTCCGCGGCGACGACCGGTCCGTCGTGCAACGTCACGTCCGTGGCCGAGCACGAGTTACCCGCAGTGGTGACGATCATGGCCTCCGGCGCCGTCAACGGGGGCGTCGGCTCCGGCGAGGTGATCCGCTCGGATGGATACATCCTCACCAACAATCATGTGATCGCTGCCGCGGCGGGCAGCGGCTCGCTCGATGTCATCTTCGATAACGGAAACTCGGCCCACGCGACCCTGGTGGGCCGCGACCCGCTGACCGACTTGGCCGTCATCCGGGTCGACCAGTCGAACCTGCAGACCATCACGATCGGCAACTCCTCGGATCTCCAGATCGGCCAACCGGTGGTGGCTCTCGGCGCGCCGTTGGGGCTTTCGAGCACCGTGACCAGCGGCATCGTCAGCGCGCTGGGGCGCACCGTCCACGTCCCCGGAGAAGGATCGGCCTCGGCGCTCCTCGTCGACGCGGTGCAGACCGACGCGTCCATCAACCCCGGAAACAGCGGTGGCGCGCTGGTGGATTGCTCCGGCGCTCTGGTCGGGATACCGACGGCCGGAGCGACGACGGGGGAGACGGGCGGGAGCATCGGATTGGGCTTCGCGATTCCGGTCAACTCCGCGCTGACGATCGCCGACGAGCTCATCTCCACCGGGAGCGTCACCCACTCCTTCGTCGGCGTTCAGGCGCAACCACTGGCCGCGTCCGCCACCGGACAAGGTGGGCAGGCGGGTGGTCTGTGGATCATCTCGGTAGTCGCGGGCAGCCCGGCGGCGAGCGCCGGGCTCCGGGCCGGCGACATCATCAGGTCGATCGACGGGAGCCCGGCGACGAGCACCGATCAGCTGATGGCGTTGACCCTGACCAAGCGCCCCGGGGACCGGGTGGAGCTCAAATACGAGCGCGACGGTGCAGAGGCCACCGCCACGATCACGCTCGGCGCTCGTCCGTCGAGCACGTGATGCTCAGCGCCGCGGCGACGCTTGCCCTCACCGGACCTGCGCCGCCACGGTGCGCTCGGCGACGGCGAGCGCCTCATCGTCCTGCGCGGGGGTGTTTTCAGGTACGTAGACGTTGGGCGTGACTCCCGCGCCCTGATGTACGCCCTCGCCGAGGTTACGACCGTTCGGCGTGAAGAACTGCCCGATTGTGATGTCCAGGGCACCGCCGTTGACCAGCCGCTGTGTTTGCTGGAAGACGCCCTTGCCATAGGTGGCCGTACCAACTACCTCGGCCCGGTCGTGATCCTGGAGTGCAGCGGTGACGATCTCGGCCGATGACGCCGTACCGTGGTTCACGAGAAGGACCAGCGGGGTATCGGCCGCGATCGCGTCATCGAGCGCGGAATATGTCCGACGCTGATCGCGCTCGACCGCCGACATGATCGTGCCGTGGGCAAGAAAGATGCTCGCCACGTTGATCGCCTGGTCGATCAAACCGCCGCCGTTGCCGCGCAGGTCGAGGATGAGCCCCTTCGCGCCGATGTGGAGCGCAGCCCGCACCTCGCCGCGCAACTCCTCGCCCGAGCCTTCAGAGAACCCGGTCAGTCGCAGGTAGCCGATGCGCACGCCGTGGTAGGTGAGGATGCGCGAGGTCGCTACCGGCACGACAAACTCCTCGCGCACCAAGGAGACGACGTGCTCGGTTTGGCCTCGTCGAAGCGTGAGCGTCACCGTCGTGCCAACGGGGCCCCTGAGCAGGTCTAACCCGAACTCGTCGTCACGATCGGCCAGCGAGACCGATCCCACCTTGACGATCAGATCGCCGCGCATGAGGTCGGCATGGGCGGCCGGCGAGTTCTCGACCACGTTCACGATCCGCAGCCCCTGCGCCTCGTGCATGACGTTGATCCCGATGCCCATCATGTGAGTTTCGGATTCGTTCATCGACGCCGCGTAGGAGCTCGGGTCGATGTAATGCGAGTACGGGTCCTCGAGCCCGGCGACCATACCCGACAGCGCCAGGTTCACCAGCTTGGAGCGGTCGAGCGGACGGTAGTACCGCCTGGTGAGGATGTTGAGAGCCTGCTGGGTGACGATCTGGGCGCGCCGACTCTCGAGGATGCTCGTGCGCAGCGGCGAAGGCAGGTCGTTCGGGTGCCCGCCCAGCCAGATCCCGGCGAACAGCATGGCGATCGCCGCGAGGGTGCCGGCGAGCACCGCCCGCGTGCGTCTGCCGCGGCGCCGGGAGCGGACTGCGGGGTGGCCGAGAACGTGCGACACGCGTTGGGCTGGCCGGAGCTGAAGTCGGTGTCGAACCAGCGATCCTTTGGCTGACCGGACGACTGTAAGCAGTCCACGTGGAGTGGCGCTCGACACGGGTGTCTGCACCCGCGGGCGCGTGCATGCCGGCACCGCGATCCGAGTAGCGCCGGATCAGGGCCCGGCTGGATCAGGGACCGGCCGGATCAGGGACCGGACCGGGCGGCCTGCGCAATCGCGGCCGGCGAAAGCACCACGACGGGCCGCGTCGCCTCGAGTGGAAGCGCGGCGGCGACCGAGCCGAGCAGTGCAGCGCGTAATCCGCCCACGCCTCGGGCGGCGATTACCACCAGCCGCGCATGCTCCCGATCGGCTACGGACTCAAGAACTTCGGCCGGCGGCCCGGGCTCGACGATGGCCAGTGCGCTGACACCAGCCGCCTGCTCGGCATCCTCGATGACCCTGTCGGCAAGCTTCTGGACGGCGTCGTCCTGGCCGGTCAGCGGCGGAGTCGTTTTGCTCGCTCCCGCATAGGCCGCCACGGCCCTCAGGTTTTGCCGGGCGTGCACGAGGACAAGGCGAGCGCCGAGTGCCGTCGCCAGCCGGCCGGCCAGCGCGGCCGCTGCGAGTGCCTGGTCTGAGCCATCGACGCCGCACACCACGCTCGCGTTGGCCGCGTCAGCCCCAGTCTCTGCCCAACGATCGCCGGATGGGACGATGACCACGGGACACGGGGCTTCCAACGCGAGCTCGCGCGAGACGCTGCCCAGCACCGCCGAGCGCAGGGCACCACGGCCACGCGAACCCGTGACGAGCAACTCGGCGCCCTCCTCCTCGGCGGTTTGCGTGAGCGCCCGCGCGGGCGGCCCGTCGACCAGGCGCACATCCGGCGCCACTCCCGCTCCGGACAGCCGCGCTCGAATCGAGGCCACAACACCATCCGCCTCCTGACCGTGGCCCTCCACGGCGTGGACCACAACCAATTCTCCGCCCCAGGCTTCGGCCAGCCACCGAGCGGTACCGAGGACTCGCCCCGCCACCTCGGAATCATCAACCGCGCACAAGATCACCTCAGCCATCGCCGCTCCCCTCTTCGCTACGCCGGCTACACGGGGCCTATGTCACCTCACAGTCTACGTGGGGCTCGATCCCCAATCCCTAGCTGAACAGTGCCGAGGCGTACCAGTCGCTCTCGTCGCGCACGCCCGGCAGGGCAAAGAAGTAGCCCCCGCCAATCGGCGAGATGTAGTCGACCATCGGCTCGCCGATCAGCCTTGTCTGCACCGCCACGAACTGACGGTCGAGGTCCTGGCAGAAACAGTTGAAGACAAGCCCCATGTTGAGGTTGCCGTTGAGATCGACGCCTAGGTCGTAGTTGTAGCTGCGCCGGAAGATGCGGCTGTCCTCGGTGGCGTGGGTGCGCGGGTTCGACAGCCGGATGTGGGCGGTCAGCGGGATGACGTAACCGGCTGGGTCCTCGGCGTAGTTGGGCACGTCGGTCTCATTCCCGCCGTCCAGCGGCGCCCCGCTGCCGCGGAAGCGGCCAATCATCTGCTGCTGCTCCGCTATCGATACGCGGTCCCAGAACTCGATGAACTGCTTGATGATGCGGACCACGTGGTAGGTCCCGCCGGCCGTCCAGGCCGGCTCCTGAACGCCGTACTGCACCCAGAGCAAACGGCTGGCGACGGCCCGATCGGACACGTTCGGGTTGGCGATCCCGTCCTTGAAGGCGAAGTGGTTGCGCGGTACGCCGGTCGGCCGCGCGGGCGACGCGAACCCGTCATAGCGCCAGTTGAGCTGCATGCCGCCGCGTGTCGCCTTCGCGATCTGGCGCAGCCCATGAATCGCCGCGTCCGGGCTCCCGCCGCAGATCTGCACGAGCACGTCACCGCCGGTCTGTGTCGGGTCGAGGTCGTCGTTGGGGAAGGGCTGCATCGGCATGAGTCGGGCTGGGCGGCGATCGGCGATCCCGAATGGCCCATCGAACAGCGTCGAACCGACGCCCACGGTCACCGTCAGGCCGTCCGCGGGCACCACCTCACCAAGCGTGCCGCTGTCCGTCGGCGGCGCGTACTTGCCCGTGGGGTCGGCCGGGGTACCTCCCGCCGTCAGGAAGCGCGCCTGCACCGTCAGCGTCTTGAACAGGTCGATCAGCTCGGAGCGCGAGTTCGCAATCACCGCGAAGGACGCCCAGCAACCGGCCGGCTGGCGCGGGGTGGTGATTCCCGCCTGGTTGGGGCCGTGGAATGCAACTGCGGGCATCGACGCGGCGGGGTCGGCGACCGACTGATTGCCGGGCGGGCCGTCCTCGAGCAGGGCGTCCGTATCCAGGTCGTTGTTTGCGGCGGCCTTCGCCTGGCTTGCGCCGTCTCCGGCCCTCAGGGCGCCGGCTCCGGCCAGGACTCCCGCACCGGCGACTCCGGCGCGACTCAAGAATCTGCGTCGGTCCAGCTCCGTCATGAGTTCGCCGTGGAGATCTGCATCAGCTCGGACACGGGTGCCAGCGTCTCGAGCGCCGCGTCGACGTCGCCGTCGATTCGCTGGCGGCTCAGTTCCGGGAGCGCGACGATCGGGATCCTCCGCGGCGGCCCGATCGTCTCGTCGATGGCGGCAAGCTGCGCGGTGGCGGTCTGCACGAGTCCGGGTGCGCGCGGTGCGATCAGCCTGGTCAGGACGTGCAACATCTCCCGGGTCGCGGTCACGTCCGCCTCGATCGAGGCGAGGCCGGTGTGCGAGCCGTAGTCGTCATCGCCGCTGAGGGTGTCCCGCAGCGCATCCTCGAGGATCTCGTGGCAGCGCAGTACCCACGAGTCGAGCGCCACCGTCGTATCGGGGAGGTCCTGGCTGAGTGTTTGCTGGTCGATCGAGGAGACCAGCTTCGCCAGCGTGGCCGCGTCGGTACGCGCGGCGGCCACGTCGTGGCGCCGCCACAGGTCGAGCTCGACCCGGTGAAAGCCGGTGAAGGACGGGCTGGAGGTCGTCCCGACGTCTCCGTCGGCGGTGCCGTCGATCTGATT
>Ga0335075_10018796_pt1 | contig 10243 bp, 6 predicted proteins | sample Lox_Sample_24_FD_206723 | JGI IMG/M metagenome (GOLD analysis project Ga0335075, IMG submission 206723) | Soil microbial communities from Loxahatchee National Wildlife Refuge, Florida, United States - Lox_Sample_2.4 | ecosystem: Environmental > Terrestrial > Soil > Wetlands | place: USA: Florida... | reverse complement strand
GCAGGTGGCTGCCGCCAAGGCGCAAGTGGAAACAGCGAAGGCGCAAATCGAGGCTGCGCAGGCCGGTGTTACCGCCGCCGACGCCGCTGTGGAAACCGCAACGGTCAATCTCGGATTCACTCATCTGAGGTCCCCGATCGACGGCATCGTGGGAGCCGCCACGACGCAAGTCGGCAACCTGGTTGGTCCCTCGAGCAACGCCGTCACAACCGTGTCCACGCTCGATCCGATCAAGGCTAACTTCACGGTCAGCGAGCAGGAATATCTCGCGCTCACCCGCAGCGCTACCACGCTGCACCAGCTCCAACTGAAATTGGTGCTCGCCGACGGGACCGTGTATCCACAGCCGGGCCGCTTTTCGTTCGCGGATCGGCAGGTGGATCCCAGTACCGGCGCAATTCGACTGACGGGACTATTTCCGAATCCGGGAAACACGCTGCGTCCTGGGGAATATGGAAAAGTTCGTGCGGACATCGGAGTTGTCGCGGGAGCGTTGCTGGTGCCGCAGCGGTCCGTCACGGAGACGCAAGGCGCCTACCTGGTGGCCGTCGTCGACCCGCATAACATCATCCGTTTTACGCCCGTGACTCCCGGCGATCGCCTGGGATCGAAATGGGTCATTGCCGAGGGCTTAAAACCGGGTGAGCGCGTCGTCACCGACGGTCTGTTCAAGATTCGGCCGGGCGCTCCCGTGACTCCGAAAGAGGTGAACTAATGTCGAAGTTTTTCATCAACCGGCCAATCGTGGCGATGGTCATCTCGATTCTGATGGTGATCGTCGGCGTGGTGACCATCGCGCAGTTGCCCATCGCGCAATTTCCGCAGATCGCGCCTCCTGAAGTACAGATCCGCGCGACATATGTAGGAGCCGATGCACAAACCATCGAGCAGTCGGTGGCGACGCCGATCGAGCAGCAGATGAGCGGCGTCGACAACCTCAACTACATGTACTCGCTGAACGCGGCGGGCAACGGTCAGATGACGATGATCGTGGATTTCGACGTGAAGAGCGATCCCAACACCGACCTGGTGCTGACGCAGATGCGCGAAACCCAAGCGGCTTCGCAGCTACCGCAGGACGTGACGAACTTCGGCGTCCAGGTGCAGAAATCGGTGACGGCGCCGCTGATGGTGATGGGCCTGTATTCGCCGAACGGCAGCCACGACGGCAAGTACCTGGCGAACTACTCCTATATCAATCTCAACGATCAGTTGACGCGCGTGCCCGGCATCGGCAATGTCCAGGTGTTCGGCGCGGGACAGTATGCGATGCGGCTGTGGGTGAAGCCCGACCAGCTCTCGAAGCTGGGCATCACGGTGCCTGAAATCGTGTCGGCGATCCAGTCGCAGAACACCGTGAATCCAGCGGGCCAGATCGGCGGAGCGCCCGCGCCGAAAGGCCAGGAGTACACCTACTCGGTGCGCGCGCAGGGACGCCTGACCTCGCCGGAGGAGTTCGGAAACATCATTATCCGCGAGCTGCCCGATGGCGGCAACGTCCGGGTCCGCGACGTGGCGCGCATCGAGCTGGGCACTCAGGATTACACGCTGTCCGGCCGCATCAACGGCAAGCCGGGCGCGATTATCGCGGTATACCAGCTACCCGGCAGCAATGCGGTGGAAGCCGCCAAGGGCGTTCGCAAAGTGATGGAGGAAGCCAAAAAGCGTTTTCCCCAGGACGTGGATTACGTGGTTTCCCTCGATACCACGGATTCGGTTCGCGAAGGCATGCGCGATATTGTCCTCACCATTTTGATCGCGATCGCGCTGGTCACGGTGGTGGTCTACATGTTCCTGCAAGGCTGGCGCGCGACCCTCATTCCTTTGCTGGCGGTTCCCGTATCGTTGATCGGAACGTTCGTATTTTTCCCATTGTTCGGATTTTCCATCAACACGCTGTCGCTGTTTGGATTGGTGCTGGCGATCGGTCTCGTTGTTGACGACGCGATTGTCGTTGTCGAAGCGGTGGAGCGGCACATCGAGGAAGGCATGGATCCGAAATCAGCTTCGTTGAAGGCGATGGAGGAAATCTCCGGGCCTGTGATCGGCATCGCACTGGTGCTCTCGGCCGTGTTCATCCCGACCATTTTTATTCCCGGCATCACCGGCCGCCTGTATCAGCAGTTCGCGGTGACCATCGCCACGTCCGTGGTTCTGTCGGCGTTCAACGCGTTGACCCTGAGTCCGGCGCTCTCGGCGTTGCTGCTCCGGCCGAAACAGGAAAGCAACGGCCTGTTGCGGCGCTTTTTCAATTGGTTCAATCGCATGTTCGGCCGAGCCACCGAAGGATATCTGCACTGGTCCGGCGTGTTGATTCGCAAAAGCGCCATCGCGATGGCAGTGCTGATCGTCGCCGGCGCGGGCGCGGCGTTCTTCAGCGTCCGCGTACCTTCCAGCTTCCTGCCGGGCGAAGACCAGGGGTACATGTTCCTGCACCTGCAGCTTCCCAATGCGTCGTCGCTGGAACGCACCGAAGCCGCCTGCGCCAAGGTGGAACAGATCCTGCTGCACACTCCCGGGGTAAAGTACACCACTCGCGTGGCGGGATTCAGCCTGCTGAGCTTCGTCAGCACCAGCTACACAGGATTCTTCTTCGTCACGCTCGAGCCCTGGTCGGAACGCACCAGCCGCGCCCTGCAGTATCAGGAAATCGTTCAGCACGTTAACCAGGAGCTTTCCAAGCTCCCCGACGGATTCGCTTTGACTTTCCCGCCGCCCGCTATTCCCGGCGTCGGAACCTCCGGAGGATTCACTTTTGTCCTTGAGGATCGCGCGGGGAAGGACGTCGACTTTCTCGCGGCCAACGTGCAGAAGTTCATGGGCGCGGCAGCGAAGCGCCCCGAGATTGCTCCGGGCCTGGTAAGCACCTTCCTGCCGAGCGTTCCGCAGCAGTTTCTCGACGTGGATCGCGACAAGGCCTTGAAGCAGGGCGTCGCTTTGAACGATGTATATCGCACCGTTCAGGCTTACATGGGCGGCCTTTTCGTGAACTACTTCAACCGCTTCGGCCGCCAGTGGCAGGTTTACGTGGAGGCCGAGGGCGAGTACCGCAACGGCATGGACGACATCGGCCAATTCTATGTGCGCAATGCTCAGGGCGCGATGGTTCCGCTTACGGCGCTGACCAAATTCGAATCGCGGCCGGGACCCGAGTTCACCATGCGCTATAACCTCTACCGCTCGGCGGAAATCATTGGGGGCGCGGCCCCGGGGTATAGCTCCGCGCAGGCGATGAAAGCGTTGGAAGAGACATTCGACCAGACCATGCCGCGCGAAATGGGCTACGACTACATGGCCATGTCGTACCAGGAAAAGAAGGCTCAGGAAGGCGTGCCGACCTGGGCGATCTTCGGCTTCTCACTGCTGTTCGTTTTCCTGATTCTGGCCGCCTTGTATGAGAGCTGGACACTGCCGTTCAGCGTGTTGTTGAGCACGCCGGTGGCGCTGTTCGGAGCGTTCGCGGTGTTGTGGCTGCGGCGCTGGATCACCGGGCTGTTCCTGCCGGCGTACATGATTCAGATCGAAAACGACGTGTACTCGCAGATCGGCGTGGTGATGTTGATCGGGCTGGCCGCCAAGAACGCCATCCTGATCGTCGAGTTCGCGAAAGACAAATTCGAACAGGGCATGGGTCTGGCGGAAGCGGCGCTGGAAGGCGCGCGGCTGCGCCTGCGACCCATTCTGATGACTTCTTTCGCGTTTATTCTCGGGTGCGTGCCGTTGTGGATCGCGTCCGGGGCCGGCTCGGTTGGCCGCCAGATCATGGGCACCACGGTGATCGGCGGGATGATTGCCGCGAGCGCGATCGGCATCTTTCTGATTCCGGCAATTTTCTACGTGGTGGAACGCGTGTCCGGAGCGAAAAACCTCGCAATCGGCTTGGAGCCTTCGCCGGCACAGGGGGACTGAAATGAAAAAATCTCTCGCAATCTTGACCGTTGTTTCGATCGGTGTTTTAAGCAGTTGCACGGTGGGTCCGAAATATGTGCGGCCTCCCGTAAGCGTACCCACTCAGTTCCGGACCGCTGCGCCGCTGCCCCCATCGCAGGCTACGTCGCTCGCCGACCTCAAATGGTTCGAGGTCTTCAAGGACGAAGAGTTGCAGCGGCTGATCCGCACAGCGCTCCAACAGAATTACGATTTGCGGGACGCGGTGACCCGCGTGGAGCAGGCGCGCGCGAATCTCGGCATTACGCGGTCCGACCAATACCCGCAGTTTTCAGCCGGCGGCGGCATCGAAGTGACGCGTCTTTCGCGAAACGGTTCGTTTCCGCTGCCCTCCGCCTTCGTTCCGAACCAGAATCGCAACTGGGGACAGGCCGGCCTCAACCTGCTGTCATTCGAAATCGACATTTGGGGCCGCTTGCGCCGGGCCACGGAAGCCGCTCGGGCCAATCTGTTGAACGCCGAAGAGAATCGCAAAGCTGTCGTGACCACGCTGGTCAGCGACGTGGCAACGAACTACTTCAATCTTCTGCAACTCGATTACGAATTGGAGATTGCCCAGCACACGCTGGAGACGCGCCGCGAATCGCTGCGATTGGTTCGCGAGCGGCAAACCGGCGGAGTCGCCACGCGCCTCGATTTACGCCAGGCGCAACAGCTCGTCAGCACCGCGGCCGAAACCATTCCCACGATTCAGGAACAGATTGAACAAACCGAAAACCGGATTGCGCTGCTGCTCGGCGAAAACCCGGAGTCCACGGTCCGGGGGCGCAAGTTTATGGAACAGGAATTACCGCCCGCCATTCCACCGGGCCTGCCATCGGCTTTGCTCGAGCGCCGGCCCGATATTCGCGCCGCCGAAGCTGCTTTAATCGCGGCCAATGCGAATATCGGAGTCGCGAAAGCAGCCTACTTCCCGCAAGTGAGTCTCAGCGGATTTCTGGGCGGACAAAGCACTCAACTCGTGAGTCTGTTTTCCGGTCCGAACAGCGCCTGGACCTTCGTGCCGCAAGTGACTCAACCGATTTTCTCGGCCGGACGTCTCCGGTCGAATGTGAAGTTGGCCGAGGCGGAGCGCGAGAGCGCCGTCGTCCAGTATCAGAAGTCCATTCAGACCGCGTTCATGGAAGTTTCTAACGCGCTGATCGCCCACCAGCGTACGAGTGAAAGCCGCGTAGAGCAGACGACGCTGGTGGAGGCCCTACAGGACCGCAAGCGCCTCGCGTATGTCCGTTATCGGGGCGGCGTGGACACGCAGCTCAACGCCTTGGATGCGGATCGCGACCTGTTCCAGGCCGAGTTAGACCTGGCGCAGATTCGTTTGAATGAACTCCTCAGCATCGTGCAGCTTTACAAAGCGCTGGGCGGGGGATGGCAACCGGCCTAAACATCCGTTTGGCAAGCTGTTTGCGTTTAATTCGGCAGGATCATCATGAAGCAACAGGCACTGCAATATTACATGCATGACGGGCCGAGTGCGTTTCGGTTCGAATTATCCGGTAGTTTGAACGACGAGGGCGCACGCCGCCTCGATCAGGACTGGCGTACCGCATCGTCGGTTATTGGGGATCGGAGACTGATCGTCGACATCACTTTCGTCACTGACGTGGGGGTTCAGGGGCGGGCGCTCCTGGCCCGTTGGCACGGTGAAGGCGCCGAGATCGTCGCGAACACGAAGGCATCGCGCGAGTTGGCGGAGTCGGTGATCGGACAGCAACTGCCGAACACTGCCGAAAACCCGGCGCGGAAGCCCGTATCCCGGCAGACTTGGGCGCCGTTCCGGACCTTCTTTGTGGGCGTTGTTGCGGCCCTGTTGGCCTCCCCGGTGAGCGCGGCGACATTGAAGAAGGAAGCTATCAACGCCTGGAATCAATATGTCGCCCGGGAAAATGCGACGCTCCAGGAGCGTATCCACTCGGCGAACGGGTTCATGTGGACCTTTGAAAACGCCGACCGCGCCGGGCGAGTGCGCAACGGCGAGATCGTGGTGGAACCCGCCTCGCCGCAGGTTCCTAAGAAAGTGCCCGGAGGCCTGATTCATCACTGGATCGGCGCCATTTTTATCCCCAACGTCAACCTGGACGACGTGTTCGCGGTGACGCGCGACTACGATCGTTACAGGGACATTTATCATCCGGGAGTCATCGAGTCGAAGTGCATCGCCCGCAACGGATCCGAAGACAAATTCTCGATGATACTCATGAACAAGTCATTCTTTTTGAAGAGTGCCCTCGATGCGGATTACCAGTCGACCAACATTCGCCTCGGCCGCAATCGCGCCTATTCGATCTCGAATACGACGCGCGTCCAGGAAGTTGAGGACTTCGGCCAACCGGGCGAACATCTGCTGCCGCCAGGCGAGGGTGGCGGCTACATTTGGAAGCTGTACAGCATGGCCCGGCTCGAACAGCGCGATGGCGGCGTGTACGTTGAACTCGAAGCCATGGCACTGAGCCGCGACATCCCCGCCCTGCTCCATGTATTCGTGGATCCCGTCGTGAGGCGCGTGTCTCGGAATTCGCTGCTGACGTCGCTGCAGCAGACCGAAGAGGCGGCGCGCGGCAACGCGGTTGTGGCAGCGCGAGTAAATGCGCCTTCGAGTCATATTGCTCTAATCAACACACTGCATTGAGTTTGTAGGGCAGACGCCCTCGTCTGCGCCCGACCCCCCGGTCGGGCCGCTGAGGCAAGCCCGATAGCCGGGGGTCTACCAGGGGTTGCGAAGATTCTGCACTGTAGTAGTACTTCGATCACAATAGTTATGATGCGGCAATGCACACACCTCGACGAAATCCACAACGTTAAGCCCAAGACCAATGGCTGCGAAGAATGTTTGAAAATGGGAGACACCTGGGTCCATCTACGCCTGTGCCTCTCCTGCGGCCATGTTGGCTGCTGCGATTCTTCTAAAAACAAGCACGCCACCAAACATTTCCACTCCAGCCACCACGCCATCATCCGGTCCATTGAACCCGGCGAGAGCTGGAAGTGGTGCTACATCGACCAGATCATGATGGAATAATTCCGTCCCGGGCCGTCCTTTTGCTTTCCAACAGGAATTGCGTCATAATACCTGTTGGAAACCCAAATGGCAGACAAAACGGTTCCACAAGGCACGCTGGCGTTGATGGTCTTGAAGACGCTCGACGTTCTCGGGCCGCTTCACGGTTACGGCATCGCGCGGCGCATCGAGCAGATCAGCGGAGATCTGCTCGCCGTGAATCAAGGCACTCTTTATCCCGTACTTTTGAAGTTGGAGCAGGAAGGGTGCATCGCCTCCGATTGGGGCGCCTCCGACAACAACCGCAAGGCGCGTTTCTATCGGCTCACTCGCACAGGCCGTAAACAGCTTCAGGCCGAGACGCGCGACTGGGAACAGACCGCGTCCATTATGGGCCGGTTTCTGACCGCCAAAAGCGAGGATTTCTGATGCGTGCGCTACGCCGGTTCATGTCGCGACTGGCGGGACTGGCCGCGGGATCGCGTAGAGAGCAACGCCTGGCGCAAGAGGTAGACGAGCACGTCGCGTTGCGGACTGAAGACAATATTCGCGCGGGCATGACTCCGTCGGAGGCGCGGCGGCAGGCGCTGCTGACTTTCGGCGCCGTGGAAACGATCAAGGAAGAATATCGCGATCAGCGCGGCCTTCCGCCGATTGAAACGTTCGCGCACGACGTGCGGCTCGGCTTGCGGAGATTGCGCAAAACGCCGACGTTCACTGCCGCAACGGTGCTGACTCTGGCGTTGGGAATCGGAGCGACAACTGCGATCTTCACGCTGGTCCATGCGGTGTTATTGAAGTCGCTGCCGGTGTCCAACCCGGATCAACTCTACAGGCTGGGGAAAACCAACCATTGCTGCGTGTGGGGCGGTTATACGCAGGAAGGAGATTTCTCGATCGTCTCCTACGAGCTGTACCAGTACTTTCGCGATCACACCGCCGGCTTCGCGGAGTTGGCCGCGTTCCAGGCCGATACTACTTTTCTCGGCGTCCGGCGGGCTCACGACAACAACGTCGCAGAAACATACATGGGTGAGTTTGTCTCCGGCAATTACTTCACCATGTTCGGCCTTCCCGCCTATGCGGGCCGCGCGTTGAGCGTTTCTGACGACAGGCCCGGCGCAGCCCCCGTGGCCATGATGACCTATCGTGTTTGGGAACAGAAATATGGCCTCGATCCCAGCGTGATCGGCGCGGCCTTCAACATCGACGATCGCCCGTTTACAATCGTCGGCATCACTCCGCCCGGATTTTTCGGCGACACGCTGCGAGCCAAGCCGCCGGATTTCTTCCTCCCCATCGCCAGCGAACCGATGGTCTCAGGCGCCAACTCCATCCTCCACCTTCCCGATACGCATTGGCTCGACGTGATCGGCCGGGTGCGCCCGAACGTGAGCGTCGGCGCAATTCAGTCCCAAATGGGTGTAGAACTGCAGCAATGGCTCAAATCCCATAGCGGCGAACTGCGCGGGAATGAGCGGAGAGACCTGCCCAAGCAGGCCGTTTACATCCGCCCGGGCGGCGCGGGCATCACCAGCATGCGCGATCAATACCAACGCTGGCTTGAGATTCTCATGATGGTCTCCGGTTTCGTGCTTTTGATTGTGTGCGCGAACGTCGCCAACCTTTTGCTGGTTCGCGGCATGGAGCGCCGTCAGCAGACGGCCTTGAGCATGGCCTTGGGCGCGCGCCCCGCGCGACTGGTCCGCCAGGCGCTTACGGAGAGCGTGGTGCTTTCCTTGTTAGGAGGCGTCGCGGGTCTGGCCATCGCATTCGCGGGAACTCGCCTGATCCTGCACTTCGCTTTCTCGAACCGCGCCGCGCTACCGATCAGCGCGGCTCCGTCTATCCCTGTACTCCTGTTCGCCTTCGGCGTCTCCCTGCTGAGCGGGATCGTCTTCGGAATCACGCCTGCCTGGTTGGCCGTTCATGCCGATCCTGTGGAAGCGCTGCGCGGAGCCAATCGCGCGACCGCCAAAACGGGCGCGTTCTCCCGGCGGGCCCTCGTTTCGCTGCAGACGGCGCTATCTTTGGCCCTCTTATGCGTAGCCGGTCTTCTTACGCAGGCGCTCAGCAACCTGGAGCATCAGAATTTCGGCTTCCAGCAGAACGGCCGCGTCATCGTGAACATCGATCCGGCGCTCGCCGGATACAAACCGCCGCAGCTCGAAGTTCTCTTCAAGCGCATCCAGGAATCGTTCGCGAATCTTCCCGGAGTGGGCGCGGCGAGCATCGGCCTGTACACGCCCATGAGCGGTAGCGCGTGGACCGAAGCCGTCTATATCGAGGGGCAGCCCGAGCCAGGGCCCGACGCCCTCAACGGAGGGTGCTGGACGCGCGTGATGCCAGGGTTCTTCGACGTCATCGGCAACCCCATCCTTAAGGGCCGCCCGATTACGGACCGCGACAAGAGCAGCACCCAGCGGGTCGCCGTGATTAACGAAGCGTTCGCGCGGAGATTGTTCAAGAACCAGGACCCCCTCGGCAAACACTTCGGCAAGAGCGACATCAGGCATGCTACCGATTACGAAGTCATAGGCGTGGCAAAAGACAGTCGTTTTCTCAGCCAGGAGCTGGACAAGCCCATCGTCCCATTTTTCTTTCTCCCTGAATCTCAGACCAGTGAGTATTCCCAGACTGTAGATGAATCCACCGAGGTCCGCTCCCATTTTCTTCATGACATCATCGTCCGCATGCAGCCCGGCGCAAGGTTGACGGAAGCCATGGCGCGGCATGCGCTTGAATCCGTGGATCCAAACCTGCCGCTGATGCGCATGATCTCGTTGAGCGACCAGGTTTCCCGAAACTTCAGCCAACAGCGCCTGATCGCCCGGCTGACGTCGCTATTTGGCATTCTGGCGTTAGTTCTGGCGTCGATCGGCGTCTACGGAGTTACAGCGTATAACGCAGGACAGCGGACGAACGAAATTGGCGTTCGCATGGCGTTAGGCGCGGGCCGAGGCGATGTCGTTGCCTTAATTCTTCGCGGCGCAATGTTGCTCGTCGCGATTGGATTACTCCTCGGCGCGCCGATGGTTCTGGCCGGTGGGCGATTGTTGGGCAGCCAATTGTATGGGTTGAATCCGTACGATCCGGCGATACTGTCGGCCGCGATTCTTGTGCGGGCCGTATCGGGCGCGATAGCAGCCATTATTCCTGCATTGCGCGCCTGTGCGATCTCCCCGATTCGCGCGTTACGTTCTGAATAGTAGGGCAGACCCCCCGGTCTGCGCGCGACCCCCTGGTCGCGCTGTTCGGGTAAACTGTGTGCACGGACGAAGCCGATCAGGCGGTCTG
>Ga0335075_10018795_pt1 | contig 10244 bp, 9 predicted proteins | sample Lox_Sample_24_FD_206723 | JGI IMG/M metagenome (GOLD analysis project Ga0335075, IMG submission 206723) | Soil microbial communities from Loxahatchee National Wildlife Refuge, Florida, United States - Lox_Sample_2.4 | ecosystem: Environmental > Terrestrial > Soil > Wetlands | place: USA: Florida... | reverse complement strand
CTGCGGGGCAAAGTGGTGCTGCTGACGTTCCTCGACCCGGTGTGCGTGTCGGACTGCCCGCTGATCGCCGCCGAGTTCCGGCAGGCCGGCCAGCTGCTGGGCGCGGATAGTCACCGGGTCGAGCTGGTCGCGGTGGACGTCAACCCGCTGTACTTCCAGGCCGCGTACACTCAGGCATTCGACCGGGAGGAAGGCTTGGACAACGTGGCCAACTGGGTCTTCCTGACCAGCAGCCCCGACCGTCTGCGCCAGGTGTACCGCGCGTGGGGGGTAGCGTCCCAGACCCTGCCAGCCGGTGCCATGCTCGGTCACAGCGACGTCGCCTTCGCCATCGACCCGGACGGGCACCTGCGGCAGATCCTGAACTTCGACCCCGGGCCCGGCAACTCAGCGACCCAGTCGTCGTTCGCCGCCGAGCTGGCCGGGGCGGCCACCCAGCTGCTGAGGCCGACGTGACCACGCGCAGGCGGTCCGCGGCCGCGCTGGCCGTTACGGTTGCGCTGGCCGCGGGCTGCGCGAGCGCTCCCACCAGGGCCGCGGCCGATCCAGGGAGGCCGCTGCCGCCGCTGCCGTCGCTGGCCAGCTCGGTGACACCGGCGGGGACCGACTGGGCGACGCTCCCGATGGGCGCGGCGTCCGGGCCGAACCAGTTCTGGCAGTTGTTCACCCGGACGGCGGGCGGCCACAGCTGGACCCTGCGGACACCACCTGCCATCGCGACCAACGGCGCTCTGGTGCTGGCCGTCCGGGACGCACGGACCCTGGTCACCGGGATCCGCCCGAGCCTGGATCTGGCCTTCTCCCCTATCACCGTGACCACCAGCGGCGGCGGAAGCTGGTCAACCGTGCCTCCCAACCCGGGGCTGGCCAATCTCCCGGACGCCCTGGCGGCGGCACCCTCAGGCCAGCTGATCGCGGTGGACCGGGACCAGCAGGTCGACACGGCCGGCACGAGCGGCAGCTGGGCCAGGCTGACCAGCCAGAAGGCGCTGGCCACGGTCCACGGCTGCGCGCTGACCACGCTGACCGGGGCCGCCTTCAGCCCGGATGGCGCGCCCTTGCTCGCCGGGACCTGCGGCCGTACCGGCGCGGCCGGGATCCTGCGCTACGCCGGCGGGACCTGGCAGCTGGCCTCCTTGGCGCTGCCCGCCGCCCTGGCCGGGCAACCCATCCAGGTCATCCGGCTGACCCGGACGACTGACGGCGACGTGGCGCTGCTGGAGGCCGGCCGGATGGGATCTGTGCGGCTCGCCGCCGCGTGGACCGGCGACAACGGCGAGCACTGGATGTTCTCCCCCGTGGCCAGCCTGGGCAGCGCCTACGTGGTCGTGGCCTCGTTCGGCGCCAGCGGCTCGGCCGCGGCCGTTCTCAGCGACGGCCGCGGCCAGACTGTCTCCGGCCGGGGCGCCGCCTGGCAGGCCCTTCCCAGCCTTCCGGCGGGGCGGGCGGTCGTGCTGACGCTGCCCGCTGGCGGCGGGACCGAGGCGCTCACCGCCAGCGGCAGCACACTGGCGGCCTGGCAGCTGACCGGCCGGCCGACCCGCTGGACCAGGACACAGTCGATCGTGGTGCCGATCCAGTACGGCTCTTCGAGCGCCGGCAACGAGCCATCGTGATGTGAGCCTCCAGCATCTGGGCACCCTGCGCTACCTTCCCGCGACCACCGCACCGCGGGCGGCTAGATCATGATCACCAGCATGAACGCCATGGTCACGCCCATCGCGATCCGGCAGCTGATGGCCACCCACGGGGCCAGGACGCCCCGGCCCTGACCGTCGGCGGGACCGCTGCCGACGGCGGGCGGGACCGGGTCCGCACCATCCGGGCCGGACGCATCCGGCCCGGCCGCCCCGGCGCTAGCCGCCTCGGCACCGGCTGCACCGGCAGCCGCCACCCCGGCCAGCACCGGCGCCGGGGTCGGGCGGGTCGCCAGGCTGTAGTGTCCACCCGCGCCCGGGCCGGAGAGCTGGTCCAGGTCCCAGGTGCTGTAGCCGATCAGCAGCAGGGTGAAGACGAAGGCGAGGGTGGGGTATTCCAGCGTGCCCATCGAGCCGCCCATGCCGCCCATGCCCGCCATGCCACCCGAGCCGTGCGCCACCGGCATGTCCAGGGCAGCGAACATGTACAGCATGGATGCGGCGTGGATCAGGTGTGGCGCGCAGTGCCCGCCCGCCAGCGCCCGGAAGCCGCTGAGCTGAGCGTCTCGCACGACCCGGTACCCGAACCAGGCGGTCATCACGGCGAAGACCACTTCCCACGCGCCATTGGGCAGCGTTTGCAGGCTGGTGGCCAGCATGCCCGCCATGGCGATGGCCATCAGCAGGTGCGCGACGTCGATGTCGGCCAGGGCCGCGCCGCGGCCGACCCGCCAGGCCGGGGCCGCCACCAGCCGGGCCGCGCTCACGGCCGCGACCACCAGCATGATGGCGGCGAAGATGTCCAGGAGCCAGCTCGGGGTCATGATGCGATCGCTCCTTCCCCGGCGGCCGGCAAGACGGCGGCGGCCACCGCGGTCCGGGCCGGCCAGTAGCAAAGCGCCAGCAGGGCCAGCAGCGGCGCCGAGTTCGGGTCGGTTGCCCCGCCCGCCATGATCTCCCCGAATGCCTCACCAAAGGCCCAGATCACCGCGGCGACCACGAGGGCCAGGACGAGAGTGGCCCGCAGCGCGGGCGGCGGCAGGTACACGCCGACGGCGATGATGACCAGCGCGATCGCGAGCACGATGGAAGCGGCCAGGCCCTGGTGGGCTACCACGGCGGCCCCGCCCCGGGCCAGGCCGGCCACCCAGCCCGGCTCACCGTCTTCCATCCCGGCGAGCATGTCGTGCAGGCCCTGCGGCGCCCGGCTACTCGGCAGCAGGGCGAAGTAAGCCAGGCTGAGCCAGAGCACCAGCCACAGGGCCCGGGCGGCCGGCGCGCCCACGGCGCGGGCGGCCGCGAACGGGGCCGGGCTGCCGCGGTCGGATGGCCAGAGCAGCACGGCCAGCAGCGCGTAGAGGATGACGGCACCGGGTGCACCGCTGACCAGGTTGATGTCACCCGTCAGCACCATGCCCAGGCCTTCGCCGAACCACCAGACCCCAAGGGACCACGCGACCGAGGCGGCGAGCGCGGGCCTGACCGTCGGCCGCCATGCGATGCCCAGGCCCAGCAGCAGCTGGATGGTGGCGAAGACCGAGTTCAGCAGCACGAGGTGATGCTGAACCAGGGTGGCGTCCCAGGTGATAGGCCGGGCGATGACACCCGGGTTGCCAGATGCCGTGCCGGCCAGCATGTCGCTGAAGCCCTTGGTGTACATGAATCCCTGGTACTGCAGGATGCCGTCCAGCAGCCATATCCCGGCTAGCACCAGCTGCAGCAGCCGGCGGGCGTCGGGCGCTCCTCGCGCTGCTCCCGCCCCGGCGCTCAGGCTGCCGCGCCACGCGGGACGAACGCCCGCAGCGGCGATGTCGCTCATCGGTTCTCCTCGGGGATCGGCCCGGGTGTCTGGACCCGGGCTCTCGGCATTTGCGGGTTGTCCGCAGAACGCAATTAGAACGGCCGAGAATGCTCAGGCTAAATAATAATGACGGCTTTACGGAAGCTTCAAGCGCGTAACCGATAAACACTTCTTTCGTGAAATTGAACAGGAAACTCCAGATCAGATTTACCCAGTTAAGCAGTATATACCGTTCGACTGAATATTAAATAAAACCCCGGGATGGTATCCGATAAACCATGGGTGGGTATTTCACTAACCCCGGCGGGGTATACTTGGAGGCACTATACGTGATTCATTTCACATCCTGGCTGTGGCCGGGCAAAGGAGACGGGCATGATTGCGGCAACTACATGTGACAACCCGGCGTGCACCTGCACGAACTGCACCTGCACGAACTGCACCTGCGGCCGGTAACGCCGCTGGGGTGAGGCTGGACTCCAGCGGGAGCCCGCTATCCCGCCAGGCCACCACCCCTCCGGCCAGGCTGGCCGCGTCGTTGCCGGACTGCTGGAGGAAGGCGGCCAGCCGGCGCGAGTACTCCCCGGCCGGGCAGACAAAGACGACCCGGCGAGATCCGGGAAACGGGTTGCCGTGGCGAAACAGGTCTTCCAGGGTGTCATCGGGAATGTTCACCGAACCCGGTACATGACCGGCCCGGTAAGCCAAGGCACCGCGGGTGTCGACGCAGAGCAGGGCCGGGTCAGTCAGCATCCCGGCGAGCTCGTCCGGTGGCAGCTCGGGCGCCATCGCTACCGACTCGTCCGGCACGTCGGCCGGGACAGGCCGCCGGGCCTGGCCGAACAGGTCGGGACGGCGCTGGCGGATATACGAGAGGTACGGCTCCAGCCGGTCGCAGGCGATGATGACCCCCCGCCGCGGCGGGCCCTCCGGGGCCAGCTGTGCGCCCAGGTACCGCCGCGCCGCCCAGTAGGTGGCGCCGGTTGTGGGCCCCGCCAGCACACCGTGCCGGGCGGCCAGGTCCAGCGTGGCCTCGATGGCATCGGCCGGCCGCACCGCGATGATCTGGTCGTAGAAGCCGGGCTCGAACAGTCCGACGTCCCAGAGCTCGGCCTCAGAACGGATGCCCGGGATGAAGTCGTCCCGGGTGGAGACGACCCCGACCGTCCGCAGTGACGGGTTCGCCGCCCGCAGCCAGGTCGCTGTGCCCCGGGTCGACCCGGTGGTGCCCAGACCGCCGAACAGGTAGTCGACCGGGCCGAGATCGGCGGCGATCTCCGGGCCAGTGGTGTCGTGGTGGGTGCGGACGTTGGCCTGGTTGGTGTACTGCGCGGTGTGATAGAACTCCCCCGGTCGTTCGGCCATGATCTTCTCGATCCGGCTGAACACGTCGTCCGGCACCGTGGGGTCCGGGCACTCGGACAGGCCCGGCAGCTCCTCCAGCTCGACGCCGAGCAGTTCCAGGAAGTCCCGCACCTCGCTCACCTTGGCCCGGTTCGTCAGCACCCGCAGCCGCAGGCCGTGCAGGCTGGCCAGCACCTGCAGTGCCTTGGCGGTGTTGCCGCTCGACGCCTCGATCAGGGTCTGGCCCTGGCGGGTGATCTCGCCCAGGTCCGTGCGCATCATGCCCCACGCGATCCGGTCCTTCACCGAGCCGAACGGGTTGTAGTACTCCAGCTTCGCGTACAGCTCGACGCCGGCCTGGCCGTGCCGCGCTGGGTCCAGCCGGAGTAGCGGCGTGTTCCCGATCAGCTCGGTGATGTGCTGGTAGAGCATGCTGGCGTTTCCTCATGATCGGTGTCGGCACACGCGGTGAAGCCGGTCACGGTGGTGCGCACCACCACCTTGGCGGGCCGGGGTCGCAGCAGCGCCTCGGACGCGGAAAGGTCCATCTGGTAACCGGCCGTGTTGACGAACCCGACGATGTCGCCCGGCTCGGGCAGGTGGCCGAGCCGGGTCAGGTGCTGGCAGATCATGTCGCGTTCCAGGCAGAGGTTCCCGGCAAAGTAGACCCCGACCGGGATCTCCGCGGCCGGGGGCCGGGCCGGGCCGACCAGCACCGGGTCGAGCATGACCTCCTGGTCGGCGGGGCAGATCTTGTCCCGGCTGATGTCCAGGTTCACCAGCGTGCTGCCGTCGGCCGCTTCCTTGATGAACTCGACCCGGGCGAGCGTGAGGCCGGCGTGGTCCACCAGCGCCTTGCCGGGCTCGAGCCAGAGCTCGATCATGTTCTCACGCAGTACCCGGGCCAGCGGCCGGCCGCCCTGCCCGGGCAGCGGGCTAGCCATCAGCTCGCGCAGGAAATCGGCCCCGCCGCCCGTGCCCGCGTACTTGGCCGAGGTCAGCGCGCCGCGGACGGCCCCGTCCTCGAACCGGTAGCCCAGCGTCGCCCCGCCCCAGGTGAGCGGCGGCCCCTGACCGCTGAGGCCGTCCTGGACGGCCCGGCCATAGGCCTCGAAGGGCGCCCCCGAGTCGGCGAAGGCCTGCCGGAAACCGCCGCCGACGTCCAGGACCCGTGGGCCGAGCCCGGCGCTCCAGGCCTGTTCCAGCAGCCGCAGGCATTCATCCGCCGCCCGGACCCGGTCGGTGACCGCGGCAGAGTCCAGGTGAAACGACAGGCCGAGGAAGTCAACCGCGTCACGGGCCGCCGACAGGGTGGCGACCACGGCACCGAAGCCAATGGCCGGCATCCCGAAGCGGCTCGGGCGGCCCGGGGCCAGCCCGCACAGCCGGACCAGCACCGGCACCCGGTGGCCGCGGGCCCGGGCCAGCCGGATGATCTCGTCGAGTTCCCAGGGGTTGTCGACGTTGACGGTGACCCCGGACCGGGCCAGCACGGCCAGGAAGTCCCGTCCCTTGGGCCCGGTCGCCTCGATCCGGTCCGGCGGGAAGCCTGCCGAAAGCGCGCTGTCCAGCTCGCCGGGCGACGCCACGTCGATACCGATGCCCGCGGCCTGTGCGGCCCTTACGAACGCGCGGCCCTGGCTGGCCTTGTGCGCGTAGCAGAGCCGCCAGCGCAGCCCGGAGGCCGTCAGCACGTCCCCGAAGCTCGCGACGTTGGCCGCGAAGATTTCCGGGAACAGGACGTTGAGCGGGGAACCCCACTGCGCCAGCAGCCCGGCCGGCCCGGCCTCGTCGTCCAGGAACGAGCGGACCAGGGGGTGGATGCGCGGCGGCAGCCCAGTCATCAAAGTGGGGTCATGGCGGCGGGACCACTGTGTAGCCCGCGTCCCGGATGGCGTCGAAGGCACGCTCGCGGGCCGCGACCGTGCGGAATCCCGCGACCACGCGCTTGGTCACCAGGTCGATCTCGGCCACGGGCGCCTGGAGCGACTCCAGCAGCGTGGTGATGGTGGCCTGGCAGTGCTTGCAGTTCATGTCCGGGATGTGGAAGGTGCGTTCTTCCGGGTCGGTGATCTGCTCCTCGGGCAGGCCCGGCAGCCGGGTGATCCGGACCAGGCCGAGCAGCCGGGCGAAGGTCTCGGTGAAGGCGGTGACCACGCCGGGCTGCACGCTGAACCGCTCCGCACCGATCGTGTACGGCATCTGGGCCAGGCACCGGGGCTGCTCGCCCTCGGGCAGCAAGGCGTACTGCTTGGCCACCAGATCCAGGTCGTGATAGTACTTCTGCACCGCCCCGGCTACCGTGAGGTTCTCCTCGGTGACGGCCCGTCGCATCACAGTGTGAGCTTCGGTGATGGTGGCTTCCTTCATGGCCCGCAGCACGGCGACGGTCTCCGGTGCGTAACGGACGGTCCCGCCCGGCCCGGGCGCGAGCGACACCGGGATCATGCCGCGCCGGAAGGTGGAGGCCTGCAGCTCCCAGTACCAGGTGCTGGCGACCACCGCGAAGATGCCGGAGTCCCGCAGGCCGCGGGCGAACTCCGCCGGCCCGCGGTACGGCGTCTGGGCGGCCAGGTAGGCGTGCTGGACGAGCGTGCGGGAGGTCGCCTCGACGCCGATCCGGAAGATCTCGAGCGGCTCGACGTCGGTGGTCGTGGCCTCGAGCACCTCCCGGGACCCCTGGTCGAGAGCGGCCACCCGCGCCGCCAGCTCCCGGCTGGCGGCGAGCACCCGCCACAGGGCCAGCGTCGTTTCCCGGGCCACGATGGGCACCACCGGGCCGAGTGAACTCGGCCCGCAGTGTGCCACATTCGGCACCCCGTCGCTGTCGTTCCAGGTCACCCGGTGAGTGGCGCTAGTCACCAGGCGCTCGGGGCAGGGCCGCATGAACGAAGTGAGGTACCGCTGCTGGGCGGGGGTCAGGTGGGTACCCGGCGCGGGTTCCAGCGGTGCGATCCGGTAGCCGATGCTGCGCCCCGGACCCAGAAATCCCGCCGGGACAGGTCCGCCGCCGAACAGCCCAGGATGAGCCAGCCCGGCCAGGATCCCAGATGCCGCGGTGCGGTCGTAGCCTTCCACCCGGGAGGACGCAGGGCCAGAGTTCGGCACGTAACAGCGTCCCTTCCGCGATCAGGGCCAGGAATGTGGTGAAGCGTTCCAGGTCATACCCGGAGTTGTAGATCTGCACACTTACCCGCACCGAATCCTCATACGTGCTGCCCGCGGGCAGGCAGTGATTTCCGGTGCGCACGTAGAACCCCTGGGCCGCCAGCGCGAACCCGATGTCCTCACTGTGCACCCCGTCGATGCGGAACGAGACGATGCCATGACCGGGCTGGCCCGTGTCCCAGGCCACGCCGGGCAGCAGACTCACCCGGGGCATCGAGCGCAGCCGCTCCACCAGGAACCGGGTCAGTGCCTGATTGTGCGCCGTGATCTGCGCCAAGCTGACGCCGTCGATGAAATCCATGGCCGCCCCGAGGGCACTGATCGCGGCCAGGTCGGGGGTACCGCCCTCGAGACCTTCCGGCATCCGCAGCTGGCCCAGGCCCTCCCCGGCCGGTTGGACGCCGCTGCTGCCGCCGGGAAGGAAGGGTGTCAGCTCGGGATGCACCCGGCGCCGGGCGTACAGCAGGCCCGCGCCCGCGACCCCGAACATCTTGTGCCCGGATAGCACCGCGAAATCGCAGCCGAGGGCGCCGACGTCCACCGGGACATGCCCGCCGCTCTGGCTGCAGTCCAGGCATACCCGGACCGCCGGCCCCAGATGGTCCCGCAGCTCCGCGAGTGTGCTCAGCGCCCCGAAAACGTGATGGAGGTGGGTAACGGCGAGCAGGCGGGTGCGCGAAGACAGCTTCGCCGCGATGTCCGCGGCATCGGCCTGACCCGATTGAGTCACCGTATAGGGGATCAGCGTGACCCGGCGGCCGGACCGGGCCAGCAGCTGGCGCAGGTGCAGCCAGGGATAGACGTTGGAGGAATGGTCGTGCGGGCTGAACAGGATCTCGTCACCGTCGGCCAGATTGGCCAGGCCCCACGAAAGCGCGACCGCGTTCAGCCCAGCGGTGGCGCCGGGGGTAAACACGATCTCGTCCGGGCCCGCGGCACCGACGAAACCGGCCGCCTGCGCACGCACGGCGGCGATCCGCTGCGCGCCGCGGCTGGACCACGGGTAGGAGCCGCGACCGGGGTTCGCCGTCTGGGCGGCCAGCGTGGCGGTGACCGCCTCGATGACGGGCCGCGGCTTCTGCGTAGTAGCCGCGCTGTCGAGGTAGACCACCCGTGGCTCGGCGGCCAAGGCCGGGAACTGGCCGGCGGCCAGCGCGGGGAGCGTCCCGGCAGAGTGACTCATACCTCTACCCTGACTCAGCCCTGACAGGCCGCCAAGGTCTAACCGGCGAACTCGTAGCCGGCTTCGGTGACGGCTTCGTGCAGCAGGGCGTCACCGGGGAGCGGGTCGCCGGTGATCCGGACGGTCCCCCCCGCCACGTCGACGTCAACGTCGGTGACGCCGGGTATCTTGACGATTTCGGCCTGGATGGCCCGGGCGCAATGGTCGCAGCTCATGCCGGCGACCGCGATGGAACGACTATGCACGGTAGTAAGTTTAGTCTGGGCAATCCGGGAGGTGATAGGCATGGTGGCGGCAGACACGCTGACCGGCGCCGTACCGGTGCCGGTCAACCTGGCGGCCGAACGGGCGTACGTCACCGTCCCACCGCAGGTCGGCCCGGATGACCTGATCCGTGTCGTGGAAGCGGCCGGCTACACCGCCGGGCTGGCCATCCCGGCCGGGGATGATGGCTGGCCCGGTGCCGACGCGGAAACGGACGTCGCCGATGCGATCAAGCCGTCGGCCGTGGCCGCGGTGGCCCGGCTCCGTGGCATGGGGCTGCAGACCGTGCTGCTGACCGGCGACAACACCGCCACCGCCCGGACAGTAGCGGCGACGTGCGGGATCGATGAGGTGATCAGCGAGGCATTGCCCGCGGACAAGGCCCAGGTGGTCGCCGGCCTGCGTGCAGCGGGTTGCGGCGTCGCCATGGTCGGGGACGGGGTCAACGACGGGCCGGCCCTGGCCGCAGCCCAGCTCGGCCTGTCCCTCGGCTCGGGCACTGACGTCGCCATCTGCGCGGCCGACATCATCTTGCTCCGCGACCATCTGGGCGCCGTCCCAGACGCGATCCGGCTGGCCCGCGCGACGTTCGCCACCATACACCGCAACCTGGGCGGGGCGTCCGGCTACAACCTGGTGGCCATCCCGCTGGCCGCCTTCGGCTTCCTCAACCCGATTGTGGCCGCGGCGGCGATGACCCCGTCCTCGGCGTTCGTGGTCTGGAACAGCCTACGGCTGCGGCGGGAGGTGGTGATCCGGTGAGCCGTGAGGCCAAGCTGGTGGGGTTCGTGCTGCTGCTCGCGGTGATCTTCCTCGGTGCGCACGCGGCTGGCGCCTGGCTGGGGCC
>Ga0335075_10018794_pt1 | contig 10244 bp, 10 predicted proteins | sample Lox_Sample_24_FD_206723 | JGI IMG/M metagenome (GOLD analysis project Ga0335075, IMG submission 206723) | Soil microbial communities from Loxahatchee National Wildlife Refuge, Florida, United States - Lox_Sample_2.4 | ecosystem: Environmental > Terrestrial > Soil > Wetlands | place: USA... | reverse complement strand
GAAGCGCAATTTGAAGATTTGTCAAAGCAATGGTCAATTGATATCGAAATTTACATGGTATTCCTACTTGGCGCTTGTCAACTGCGATTTCTTTTACTGTCTGCATACAGGTCAGTATGTCACTGCGTGTAAACCGTGTTCTTCTACTGCTCTCGAGTCGAAGCGGTTGCAATCTTTCCAGGCCTTCATCCAAAGACTAATCATTTTACCGAACGTATTATCAAATACGCCGCAAAGCTACACAATTCCATTCAGCAAGCATGCTGTAAAATTCCGTTCTCTGTGAGCTTCCCGTCCCTCAGCTCAGAGACCCATTGTCGGCCACTCAATCGGTAACTTGCTTCTTGCTCGAACACACATCCCAGACCCACCAGAGCGCCAGCGCAGCCAGAGATAACGGAACCGAGAGTGTCCAGTACATCCAGAACTGATTAGAGACGGTGAATGATTGTGCGCTGCCGTTTTCGGCGGGCTCGAAGTGGAAGAAGGACATGCTGAAAACAGACTTGAAGAGGTAATTAGGCTGATCTGCTCCGAACCTGCGCAAGACAAGAATGAAAACCTACCGCGATAAAGGTTGGAGGCAAGAAGATCAAAGTAATGATCGCGATTGCCTTCATCGATGCGCTTTCTTTCTTTGTTGCTTTGGCTATTAAGACTTGGATTTTGCTGTCTCGTTGCGCTGCAGTGTGAAAGGCCTAGCAAGATATCAGTTAGATAACGTTGTAGCACATTAACGAGCATGTCATGATTGCTCTTGTCAATATGTTAGAACTTACCAACTTCATTTCGTTTTGAAGCCGCGATTTGTTCGAGTTCGACCGTGCTAGAAGGCTTCGAAGAAGCCGGTGCGGGAATTGGAACGGATTATTGGTTTCACACCCTGAGCTATTTCTCTGAGAACGAACGTCCAAGAAATCCTGATGTTGCTTCTGAATGTCTTGTACAGAGTCTGAAGCCACCGTGAGCGTTTCGCTAACGTGGATCGCATGTCTTGCAATATCGTGCAATAAGGAATAATCCGGCTCATGGCCCCGCGACTGAAAACATTAGTCCTACTCAGCAAGCCGACGTGTCAGTATGTATGTCAAGCCTACCACTTCCCAGTCGCAAATGTGATTTCTTATTGACCATACAGAATTATCGTATAGTGAAATCAATTCATAAACAATCACAGCAAAGACAGAGTATGGATCGGAAAAGTCGATCTTGTTCGTGCTGGCCGTCATTGTTGACTGGATTGAAATCTGAAATCGCTCAGGAAGGTCGAAGCAGAGTATCATTGTGCTACACGGGGCCGTCCAATGGACAAAGAATCCCATTTCATACCATTCCCAGCCGTGCTCAATCGTTTGTGGGCTGTGTATTGGGGCATATTGATTCGACGTCAATTGGTTTGCAATTCTTGGTCCATCCAATGTCGGACGGTGTCGGACGAAACTAGTTTTTGGCCGCAACACTTCGTGCGTTTGCTTGATAATGAAGCGAGACCAGTGATCTAGAGGTGTTAGTGATACTCAGACGGTCTAAATTCAAATGCCAACTCCACAACGTACTATAGTGCGTGATGTTGCCGGCCTTGTCAAGGATTGACTCGTGGCCGGCGAAGCCATTTGACTCGAGACATACTCGACTGAGCAGGAACGGCGGTATTTGAAGCCTGCTCAGTATTCTAGCCCGAATTTTGTCCGGGGCGTGAGCTATCGCGTTACACGACGTGAAACTGGGCTCCCATCAGCGCTACCGGTTTGGGGGGATTACACGATGTTACTTACATGATTTGTGCTTGCCGGCATTTATCAAGCTTTTCGAAAATTAGAGAACGTGGTCCTAATTGTGTTTACTACACTTGCTTCCAGAATATCATCCCATCTCGATGACTGAAGATGGAATGCACTAGTCACTAGGTTTGCTTGGACGTTAATAACCTATACTGCGAAGTGGGAAGAACCACAGTGTACTTGCCAAAGTCAAGGATTTTCACTTCATCCATGCCCAAATATTCTTCGGGATAAAGATCTATTGAGTTTTGCCTTTGCCGGTTCTCAGATGAGTACGTACATCCTCAATAGCCCAAGAGATATCACTATTGATATTGTAAATGGAGACGGGGCTCTCTGCCTGCAGGACTTCTGCCCAATAGGATGGTGCCAAGTTGGTATCTTCAAGCTCGGTCACGCCATCAATATGCTCCGGTCAGCTGTATCTTTACTAGTTCTGCTGTTTCAAGCGATCTGCGGGATCGGGAAGTATGGAGCACACCATGTAAATTTACAGAGCGGCCGGACTTACAACCCAAACCGCTCGTTGCAGAATCTTTAATTACCTCCATATCTTGGCCTCCGGTCACTTACTTAAAAAGAGACATACGCTTTGCTTTACTGAGTTGGCTCTCTAAAAATGACATACCTCCCTACATAAGAGTTACGGTATTATACACAAAGAGCTGTGTGCCAAGCGTTTGGCTCGGATGAAGTACAATCTTCCCAGTTGTTACATCAGATGCGAAGCTAATCTTTGCAACCATAGGACAACGATATCTCACCATACTAACTCCGAACACTGCTTCTGAAGCATGGCCTCATTAGCCGAAAGGGCCAAGTACACTGTCGGATGGATAGCTCCAATGTCGCTGGAACTTACTGCTGGAACTGCAATACTGCAGGATCGCACGCTGCTACCAGTAGTTGAAGACGGTACTTCCTACCACGCGGGAAGAATAGGCAACCACTATGTCGTCATGGTTGTTTGTCCAAGAATTGGCGCAAGTCCAGCCTCCACTGCTGTCACCAACATGCGTCGTTCGTTTCCCAATGTGAAGCACATCCTAGTTGTTGGGATAGGAGGTGGAATGCCATACTACGGCACCAATTTGCAGGAGCAAATTGTACTGGGGGACGTTGTCGTCAGCGTTCCACAGTACCGCGAAGGAGGAGTGGCGCACTATGAATTTGGTGCATGGGTGGGAAAGCACGAATTCAGCGTCAGTGGCCATACACTTCATCCATCTTCATCTCTTTTGACAGCTGTCAACAATCTCCGAAGCGCCCATATGCAGAAGCCAGGAACCAGAATCCCTCAGATCCTCCGCGAGTTGCGAGAAGGCCTTATAGATTCCGAGCTACCAGAGTTCGCAGACCCCGGATCCGGGAGCGACCATCTTTTTGAAGATAATTATCCTCATTTGGACAGCATAAAATTCTGCGAAGGATTCTGCGATTACTCAAGATCAAAGCGACGGGAAGATCGCGGCAGGAAAGCCTCGCGGAAACAAGATACGCCATTCATTCATTATGGCACTATTGGGTCAGCGAATGCCCTCGTTATCTCAAGTGAGAAGCGGAACGAATTGTATCACTCCCATGAAATCATCTGCATTGAAATGGAATCTGCTGGCGTTATGGGCGATAACCAGGGCCTTGTAATTCGGGGGATCTGTGACTACGCGGATTCTCATAAGAACAAGATATGGCAGAAGTATGCTGCCGCCACGGCAGCCGCATGTGCAAAAGAGATCTTGTTACTCGTCCCAACGACCGAAGTCCCAACTGCAGAAGCCGCGGACCATGGTGTTGCGACCAGAAACGCAAACGCACACGGCGGTGTTGGAGCGGGCGATATAAGTGGAGGATACAATGTTGGTCAAGTCCAGACAGGCTTCGCACATGCCTTTTCAGCCGGCTCCAGGGATATTGTCAAAACCCAGGTATCTCCATAACCCCTTCATTTTGGCTCTGCATTTCTTCGCGGACCTTTCGTATTCTTTGAAAAATTTCCCGAATGTTGTACAGGTACTATTCTGATCTGAGTTGTTACAGTTTATTTTAATCCAAAATTCTGAGCCCCGTGAGGAGACACAGGTACGAATGCACAGGCAGGAAGAAATGTTGGAGGAGATATTGAGGCAAATTGCGAGGCTTCGAAGTGGGGAAGGAATGATGGAGGCGGGACTTGTCGACACCAACGGATCCGTTCACGACAACCAACTCGATTTCCTACTCAACAAGTTCGCTAAGCTACCGAATTTCAATCACCAAGAAACATACCGCCTATCCGTAATCCTGCGAAATAGGAGGATACGGAGTCGACATTATGTCTCCATCAGCCATAGCCTGAAATCTAAGTTACAGCACTTTGTCGACCGGAACCAGTCTTCCTTAATGGTGATCGAAGGGTCTGTTGCTGATCAGGGTGCATTAAGGGATACCAGCACTGAGTTAGTTACGGTTCTCAAAGATGTTAATGTCTCGGTGCTCTGGGTTCTCGATCCAGCGTATCTCGGCCAAAGGCAATCTTTCACCCCAAAAGAGCTACTGCAATGCTTATGTTTGCAAGCATTGAAGATCAATAGGCTGCTGCACAATGAGAAGTCCATGAGCCTAAAAGTGTCTCAAATGCAAAGCGCCAAGACATCGCAAGACTGGCTGGATGTCCTAGAATCTACGCTCATAGGCTTAAGGTTCGTTTATGTGGTGGTGAATACTGTGGCACAGACGACGAACTATGCGAACATTCCACCACAAGATCAAGTCATTTGGTACGACGCCTTTGAGAGACTGATCCGTAAGCTGGGAGACAGAACTCCGAATCTGGTTCTCAAAGTTGTAATACTGAGCCTTCACAGTCGTCGGGAGATTTTGGTCTCCTCAGGAAAGCAGATGGATGCAATAGCGTGCACGAGGATTCCCAGGGAGATGCAATTGAAGACGAGGAGACAGCAGGTAAAACAAACGGGAAGCAGAGCTCTGAAACTTCGAAGGTTAGGCTAAAATATGATATCTTAATCGTAGATGGCCATTCGTGAACAATGCGGTCTGTTGAAGATTGGTGATGCAGCGCGACTTTTCATGGAGTTGAAGTGGACCGAACTTTTAATTTGTAGGATTAAGTTAGTTACCTATTCACAATTTGTTTGCACTTTTTGTTGGGCCCGTATCTTGACTAGGGAGTGCTGTAAGCAGAACTCAGCTGACCACTCTCTTGCGTACACCTAGCTCCTAAATGCAGAGTGGTTTTTTGCCCAGCCTTCGCGAAACACGAAAGCCTCATTGACTTCTCGTCTCAACCCTCGCCCGCCCCGCGCTCCAGCCCACTTGGATTATTTTGGAACGACCCTTCTGCCACTACTCCGTGCTCGAATATTCCTAGCTCGCAACCACCGTTATCTCTACGCTCGCTCAGATGACCAATCCAGACAATGGGTTCTACGGTTTGAGGAGTTGAGTAGGATTTGCCTCGATTCAAATGTCTGCAGTCCCACATCCGGGCATCTTAACTTGAACATTCTACACGATACTCCACAAGCCTCCACGCATTTTACCGATGCAGGGCGACTTCCTCGATGATTATACCATCTCAAAGGACCACACCAAAAAATCTTGCAATACGGAAGACTTCAGCATTCTACTTGCTGACAGATCGATCAACGAACCACAAACGCTCAGACGCGAGGACTCTTTCAGAGAAAACCGATTGAACGAGTTGGCTCTTTCAAAACATACAGCCCACCCTCGTAGAGGAAAGTCTTCTTTCCAAAAGCAAGGGTACGTGTTCAAGAGTCCAACAAGCACCCAGAGAGCGGTGGCCGAATTAGACGCTTCAAAAGAAGAAAGTCAACCCACTGGCATCGATTCATCTTCGGGGAAACACTACCTTACCGAGGATTCACGCATTTCAATTCTCTCCTGGCTGCTGACAGGTCCGTCTTTACCGGGAGACCGTTCTCCATCAGCACGCTCTTCTTCAGTCATCTCTCGTGTGTCAGAAGGCAACGAAACTACCCCAAGTTCACATCCACGCGATTTCGTCGAAGGTGATGAGTTGTACGTTACTCCAGATACCGAAGCGCTTCTCCCCCGTGCTGTAGAATCCGTAGAGTGGAGAATCCTGGAGCGCGCTGAAGAAGACGAAGACCCAATCCGTGTGATATTCAGTAGTGGTCCAGCTAGTGTTACTGTTAACCCTTGGTTAGAACTTGAGGGAAAAGCTCCTGACTTTGGTTCCAGCAATCTGAAATCCATGGATTCAGTTGCAGAAAATCTAAAGAAGCGGCCCGCAGACGCCTTTACTTATTCTCAAGAGAGGTCCTTCAAGCGCCAAATGCACAATCCTGACCCGGATGACATGGTTACCAGCAAGGGTATCTCAAGTCCAGCCGATTGTAGTCCTGGCAATGACTTTGGCGGCGGCGACATTGATAGGAAAATCTTCGATCTGAAATCTCAAATCAAGGCGCTAGAAGCTATTAAAAGAGATCAAATTCCTCACGAATGGCGTGTCATCTACAGGGTAGACCGACCTCAATTCACACTGGACAAGGACAGAGACAAGCGTAGGGCTCGTGATCCCCCCCCCGTCAAGTATTTTCTAGACCAGCCAAGATGGTATGGGGGTATAGAAGGACACGAGCCCTTGGAAGGCACAGTGCCGATACTTGATGTGGATTCATATCTTGAAAGACACGGCGAACTTGCATTCGTAATAATTCAAGAATACGGGAGGAACGTGCCGGACGGCGTGCACTTCTCCCGCATCGGCGAACCTTATCCTGTGGAGGAGGGATATCCATTACCATGTGCAGAATCAGCCATTTTCATATTTCCGGACATGCTACACACCATGAAGATCTTTCTTTCTTCACTGCAACAGGATGACCGCCCCTTATTCCGGCAAGATGAGCTGCGACATGAAGAAATGCAGGCACCTTACCTTGCAATTTACCACAACCGTCAAGCATTCGATAGCATGATCGACGCGCTTCCCGAACGCGAGAGGCATTTGTGGACGATTTTCAAGAATTACCTCGACAGCGGGTTTAAGGAAGAGTATTCTCAAGTAAGCCATCAGCTTCAGGAGGGACTAGTGTCTCCGCGATTCCTGAAGTATCTAATCAACCCCGGCGACGTCCTCTACTGCCCTCATCACCCCGTGGTGGAAGCCGTACAGGCTGTGTCACCTCTCCACTTTACTACACAGACTTCTCCCAATGTAACTCCTGCACCACCGAAACTTCATCCGGATAACGACAATTGGATATATCCAGAGAGGGCGCATCGGAAGCGCACGTGGTTGATAGAGACAACATTCTGGTCATTCGAAATTTCATTCCAACGAGAACGACAAACACTTAAGCTTGAGATGTCTGTTGAAGTTGACGAGACGGTTCCGATATCCACCCTCCAATTATACCCGATACGATTTGCGGCGGCGGGCATCGAACAACGAATCTCGGCACGTGGTGCCCAGTTCTGGAAATGCCGCAATAGAAGATTTGTCGAATATTCGAAAGATGAACTAGTTCAGGCCTGGATTAACTCTAAATCGCGATACATGATCGATCCGGTTACCTATAAACGGATGCACGGAAACACCAAGTCCACTGATGAGCTGTCAACCTTGGGCGATCTCACAAGAGAGGAATTTCTCAATAAAGATTGCCCGGCGTACCCATTTCCCATGCTGTTACCGAGGACTATTCAAGGTTTCAACTTCACCGAGAAGAAATGGGTCGATCTGGAAGTAGACTTTATCACCGACGTCAAATGGAACAGTCAGGCCTTCAAGAACCTGGTGACTGAGCAGGAAACGAAAGACTTGATCGAAGCCTTGGTAAAGAATCAGCTGAAGATCGAGACGTCCACAGACCTGATCGCTGGAAAAGGCAACGGGCTGATTATTTTGCTGCATGGCGGACCAGGCACTGGCAAGACCTACACCGCTGAAAGTGTCGCTGATTATGCCCAGAAACCCCTGTACAGGGTTACTTGCGGAGATATCGGAACAAAACCGCTCGAAGTGGAGAAGTACCTCGAGAAAGTCCTGCGCCTTGGTCAGATATGGGGTTGTGTTGTCCTGCTCGATGAAGCGGACATTTTCCTCGAGGAGAGAAGCCTTCAAGACCTGGATCGAAATGCCCTTGTCTCGGTGTTTCTCCGGGTTCTGGAGTACTATGACGGTATTCTGATACTTACCTCGAACCGTGTCGGCTCTTTCGACGAAGCGTTCCGATCACGCATCCAACTGGCTCTACCCTACGGGAGCCTTAATCAAGAACAGCGATACAAAATCTGGGGTAACTTTATCAAGCACTTGTCCGATTCGAAGTCTTGTAAAATGGACTTCACCGATCTAGCCCTGCATCTCACCGAATTGAGCCAGCACGAAATGAATGGCAGACAAATTCGGAATGCAATCACGACCGCAAGACAGTTGGCTGAATTCCAAAACGAGGTCTTGAACTACGAAAATATCATGAAGGTCATCCGGGTGTCAGGACGGTTTGACAAGTACTTACGCGACGTGAAGACGGCTGAGTTAATAGAACAAGGAACCGTCGATGACGGGATTGCTAGAGATGAGAGGATTCGGTAAATGACTCGAAGGTTCCGGGATGAACAGGACATGCCACAACATGGCTCCCTCAGCAGATGGGAATAGGGATGCCTTCGCAACAGTTCTATGGAAACCAGATGCCCCAACAACAGTTCTACCAGTCTCCGCAACAGGGACAGGTGGGTCAGATGCAAACTGGTATGCCTCAGCAGATGGGGACGCCGCAGCAGGCCAGCATGCAACAAGGTATACCGGCCCAGTCGTAAGGCCAGGCGCAGACCGGTGTGGAGCAGACGCAGATTCCTCAACAATAATAGCAGGCCCAGCAGGGTTTGTTTCGAGTTATGGGCAGGGCGGGTTTATGGGACAACTAGGTTGATTAGATTTAACGTAGAAGAATTGTAGAAGCCGAGATAATTTCGGAGTGGTCGTGTCTAGGTGTTCCGGACTAATAGTAGTTGAAGGTTCTAGACCCATAATACAGTTTCTCGTCAATTGTTGCATCCTTCTCGATCAGTAAACGTTACTGCTACCAGCCCATCGTTGGAGGAGTACTGAAAGGGACAACAACTCCACATCGTTGAACCGAGCATCGGACTTTTCTTCTCGGATAAAACTATTTTTCCGCCGTCAGTCTACATCATATCATATTTAATACTGCGGGTACTAAAACTCACCGATCCCATTGATCCAGCCTATTCTGATATTCCGCCCTCGTCCTAGTACCTAATCTCCTTTCACTTAGCTTCCCTGTCACAATGCCAGTATCTACATCGACGCCTTTTTCCTTTGCTCTGGAGAGGAAATATTTTTTGCGGCCCCTTCGCCATGATCCGATATAGTTGAGTCCAACAAAGGAAGAAATAGTCTAGGTTACTTGGAAAAGGAGAGAGGGAGAAGCGCAAAGACAAAGTCCTATGGACAAGAAAATGAGTATAAGCTGTCCTTTTGGGACACACTATACATGGTAGACGGAGGAGATGAGATGTGTGGAACTTTGTCAGACTTTGAGTGGGAATTCGAGCGGACACGGCTCTCCCGCTGCCAGAAGGAGAAACCAGCAACGCCATCCTCAAAGCGGGAGTCGACGTGAGGCACACTATGCCGACAATGCCTTCGAAAGGGGAGATTGGTGTCTGTTTTCATCCCATGTCAAGGGTCTGCTGGTCGTCCCAGGCGTGAACCCAAAACTGGGTCCAACTGGACTTTTAGGGATGCTCAGGTGGAGTTGACACAATTGCGAGGGCATCATGCAGGTACGGAGTCATCGCTGGTTGGTAGGGTGAGCGCACAATGAGCGTAGGGTGAGCATCCGGACGAAACCTGAGCCATGGCGGTGCAGAGGAGGCCGAGGGTGAGCCGGAGTCAGTTTGGGTTAAAATAACATGACACCGCACTAGCCGGAAGGGGCCAATGAGTGAGGTGAGAAAGCGTTGGCGTAAACCTCCATTTTCGGATGCAACTTCACAGGTGGTCAGATTCAATTTGTAATTATTGCACGCCTGCTTGGGCCTGCAGGTCGCTGCAAGCAGTGGGTGACAATCCGAGAGCTTCTGACGATGTGACAGTTTCCTAAGGACTGGCTTAAGTTTTGTATTATTATTATCATCAATTTCTTGCTTAATGTCTGATGCGAGACTCGCTGAGTCGCTGCCCATGCAGACAGGTTCTATGTACATTGGGAAAAACCCTTGTTCAGGGGAAAACCCATGTCCGCCGCTCTACTAGGTCTTCTAGCGTGTTTACGGTACAGGTTTAGAGTCGCAGTTCGGACCCGTTTGGCCTTGTAGCCAGAGAATGGATGCACAGAATCCCGCGCTGCCAGGGCAGGTGCCAATGTCCAGCCTCCCTCCTCTTTCTTTCTCAGCCCGTGGGAGGGCCGTTTGCTCAAGCCTTTGGAGGACGTCGTCCCG
>Ga0335075_10018793_pt1 | contig 10244 bp, 12 predicted proteins | sample Lox_Sample_24_FD_206723 | JGI IMG/M metagenome (GOLD analysis project Ga0335075, IMG submission 206723) | Soil microbial communities from Loxahatchee National Wildlife Refuge, Florida, United States - Lox_Sample_2.4 | ecosystem: Environmental > Terrestrial > Soil > Wetlands | place: USA... | reverse complement strand
GTGGGAACCTGTACCCATGCGCCGTGCCGTGCCGTCGCGTGGAACCAGTCGTTTGCGATCTGATATTCGTGCGTGATCCACGCCGGAATGTCTTCGGCGAGCATGCGTCCGCGCAGAATGTGAGCACCATGGAGTTCGTTGAAGGTCGCGACGGTGCTCAGCATGTCGTCGCGAATCTCGTCACGTTTTTGTGCTTGCGATGTAACCCCGTAGCGCCCGGTTCGCCGGGATTTCGATCAGCTTCGCAAGCAGAATGCCCCAGGCTATGCAGACGGCAAGAAGCGCAAGCGGTTCGGCCCACCAGATGAACGTCGACCACTGCATGCCGAAAATCTGCGCGTTCCATGCCGGATACCAGCGCTGCTCCAGATAGCGGACGAACTGGAGAAAGAATGTCTGACCCATGTAGATCGCGTAGGACCATTCGCCGAGTGCCAGCACAGGCGCGGTGGAAAGCGCGCGCGCGATGATGCCGCGGTCGAAGGCGAGGGTAAGGATCAGCGCATCCATCGACAGCGCGACGTAGATATCCTGCGGTTTGTGCGCCCAGGCGCTGCGATAGATCGAGTCCAGCAACAGCAGCAGCGCCGCGATCTGTGCCAGCGTGAGCAAACCCTCCGGCAGATCGCCCCAGCCGCGCGCCATCGCCTCGCGATACAGCATCGACAGCCCGACGCCGATGCCGAACCCGGCCATCCCGCGCCAGACGCCGTTGTGAAAAGTAAGATCGAGTCCGTGCCCCGAGGTCAGTGCCAGCATGTTCAGCGCCAGCCCGCCGGCGACGATCAGCAATGCCGCACTCAGCGCATTGCCGCGCGCGAAGAACAGATAGAGCGGAAACAGCAGGCAAAGCAGGAACTCGACGCTGACGAACCACGATGCACCGTTCCAGGTGAGATAAGGCAGGATGTTCCAGGCCTGCACCAGGAACAGGCTTGCGACGAAACCTTCGAGCGTGTTTTGGGGATGATAGCGCTGGTCGTAGATCGAGACATATCCGCCATGCGCCGCGAGCGCACGCAACCCGATCACCAGCGCGAGAATGGCGAACAGCATGAACAGATGCAGCGGATACAGCCGCGCCAGCCGGGTCTTCACGAAGGTGAGATAGGTCTTCGTGCCATGCCAGAACTCAGCGGCGCGCTCGCCATAAACATGGACAAGGATGAATCCTGACAGTGCGAAGAAGAACTCGACCCAGAGATAGCCCTTTGCCACCAGCGCGTCGTACCAGAACGCGTTCTGATAGTGATGCCCCTCGCCGAAGTGGTAGAGCACCAGGATCAGCGGCGGAAACGCCCGCGCGCCGGACAACGCTTTTATCTCCACAGGCCGTGACGCTGCCATCTCTCCCCCGAGTCGGCGGGGATTATGGCACGATCAGTGTCCGATCAGATGTGTCGCGCAAATCTTCCACCAGGGCGCGGTGTAGAGATATCCGATCAGCAACTGTATCGCGAAGATCCAGACGGCACCTGCGATATAGGCCGGATGCAACCGCCGCCGCGTGATCAGGTCATAGATACCGAGGCCGACGATCAGAACGTCATTGCCGAGATAGAAATTCGGCATATAGGGCCAGAAGCGATCGCCAAACATGTGGTGAAGCGGCCCGCCTAACCAGCGCGCAAAACCCGCGTCGCTGATCATAAGCGTGGCGAGCAGGATCAGTCTTTTGTGCGCCGGCGAGTTCCCGCGCTGCAGGAATGCCGCGATCACCAGACCAGCGAACCCGACAATGTCGAATGCCTGGATCGCAAAGAATGCAGGATCGCTGTCCGGCGTTCCGAACCTGGCGCGTTGCACCACGATGGCGGTTGCCGGTCCGAGCACGATCATCAGGGCAGCGAGCGCCATCGCCGCGATGCCGAGTTGCCGATGCAGATCATGCCGGCTTCGCCGGATGAGAAGGACTTGCGTCGTCAGGACGACGAGCCATCCGACAAAAGCAACGGCGTGAAAATGGACGATGAGCGGATAGGGCGGGTCTTTGCTATTGAGATGATCGACGATGTCGCCGCCGAAGCCCATGACGATGCCGAGCCAGATCAGCGCGACATAGATGAGAAAGAAGTTGCGGTCCCACCTGTGATAAGGCGCGAATTGCGCCGTTGTGCCGGACGCCATGTGCCGCCCCCGAATAAGCCCCGCTGCACTCAATCAGGATCGGACAAAAAGCAAAAGGGCGGGGATGCCCCGCCCTCGGCTCAGATTCAAAAGGTTCGCGTCCTAGCGGTTGCCCTGTGGCGCGCGGCGCGGCTGCTGCGGACGGCTCGCGGCATTCGCATCGATCTTCTCGCGCGAGGCTTTGCGTGCCTTGGCGTGACGACGGCGCTTCTCTTTCCGCTTCGCGTTCATTCCGGCTGCGCCCATGGTCTTCAAGTCCTTGTGTCTGGCTGGTCTGTTTCGGGCCGGGAAACTAGTCAATACGCGCCGTCATTGCTAGGCCTTTTGGGCCGCCACCGGACGATGTGATACTGTGACGTCTTGGCGGATTCTGGGGGTAAAGATGCGCTTTTTGGCTTTGGCGACGGCCGGCTTGTTTCTCGCGTCGACCGCAGCGCAGGCGGCGGACCCGACGCCGGCATCCGCCGAACAGTTCCTGCGCGGGCTGTATGCGAAATATATCCCGAATGGCAAACCTACACCTTTCGTCTATCCGGATGCCAAGACCATCGCCGACCCCGCCATGATGGCATTGCTCAAACGCGACCGCGACAAATCGAATGGCGAGGTCGGCGCGATGGACAGCGACCCCATCTGCAACTGCCAGGATTGGGGCTCGATCAAGGTGACGTCCGTGCAGGTGACCATGCGGGGCAAGGACGAAGCCAACGCCGATGTCACCTTCAAAGATCTTGGCGAAGTCGAAAAGATTCAGTTCGCGCTGGTCTGGACGAAGGACGCCTGGCGCATCCACGACATCGGCGACAAGGACACGCCGAGTCTCGTAACCTATCTGAAGACTTACAAATACTGATGCTACCGCATCTCCAGTCGGCGCTCGGAATCTGCGTCATTATCCTGCTGGCGTGGCTGTTGTCGGAAGATCGTCGCGCATTTCCGTGGCGCACGGTTGCGGCGGGGCTCGCGTTGCAGGCCGCGCTTGCGATGCTTCTTCTGAAAGTGCCGCTGGCGCGTGAAGGGTTGCTCGCGCTGAATGGCGCAGTGGATGCGCTGACCGGTGCGACAAAGGCAGGCACGTCATTTGTGTTCGGTGTCGTCGGCGGCGGCACGCCACCATTCGCCGTCACCAACCCCATGGGCATGGTGAGCTTCGCGTTCCAGATATTGCCGCTGGTGATCGTGATCTCCGCGCTGTCGGCATTGCTGTGGCATTGGCGCATTCTGCCAGTGGTCGTGAAGGGGTTCGCGTTCGCGCTGCGCAAGCTGCTCGGCATCGGCGGCGCGGTGGGGCTCGGCTCCGCGGCGACGATCTTCATGGGCATGGTGGAGGCGCCGCTCCTTATCCGGCCCTATCTCTCGCGGCTGACGCGCAGCGAGCTCTTCATGCTGATGAGCGTCGGTCTCTCAACGGTCGCGGGTACCGTGTTCTTTCTCTATGCGACAATTCTCAAGGACACCGTGCCGGGGGCACTCGGTCACATCCTTATCGCGTCGATGATGTCGCTGCCTGCCGCGATCCTGATCTCATGCATCATGGTGCCAGGCGAGGCGGGCGTTGCGACCGACAGCGAGAGCGACCTCAAATACCGCTCCAGCATGGATGCGGTGGCGAGAGGGACCGAAGACGGTCTCAAGATCTACCTGCAGATCCTTGCAATGCTGATCGTGATGGTCGCGCTGATCGCGCTGGCCGACGCGATCCTGAAGAATCTGCCGTGGCTTTGGGGTGCACCTTTGTCATTGGAGCGGATATTCGGCTGGCTGTTCGCGCCGGTGGTCTGGCTGTACGGCATTCCGTGGTCCGAGGCCGCGACCGCAGGCAGTCTCATGGGCATCAAGACGATCCTGAACGAGCTCGTCGCCTATCTGAACCTGGCGGCGCTGCCCAGGGGCGCGCTCGATCCGCGCGCCACGCTGATCATAGTCTATGCGATGTGCGGTTTCGCCAATCTCGGCTCCGTCGGGATCATGATTGCGGGTATGAGCACATTGATCCCGGAGCGGCGCGACGAGATCGTGCCTCTGGCCATGCGTGCCCTCGTGTCGGGAACCATGGCGAGCGGATTGACCGGCGCGATGATCGGACTCCTACCAATCGTTTGATTGTCACCGGCCAAGGCGTATGCTCGACGCATTACGAGCCGGGGGGCTCGATGAGCGACGCAAAAGCACGTTTCCATTTCCGGCCGGTGCCTATCCTGGTTGCCGTCCTTCTGACCTTTGGGCTTCCGTATGTCGCCCAGGAAGTGGTCGACACGGCGCGTCACTATTCGCATCTGGTGCCGGGATTTGCAGACAGGCTCGGCTGGCTGACCGCGCATCACACCGTCCTGCTGATACTGGGTTTGATCTCGATCGGCATCGCGAAGTTGATCGTTCCTGCAGATTACGGTCTCGATCTGCAAGATGAGCGCAGTTATGTCGCGGTCGCGTTTCTGTGGGGCATCATCTTCGGCGTGCTGCTGACGCTTGTCGAAGTCGGCCCGAGCCTTCTGGCGCATGTCGCGCCGAAACTCGATCCCTCGCAAACGGAGAACATTCCCGGCTGGCTCGCCTTTAACGGGCTGTATGTGGGCCTTGCGGAGGAAATCCCATTCCGTGCGCTGGTGGTGACCTATCTTGCGGCGACGATGCCGGGAAGCTGGCGGATCGGCCGCTATTCCATGAACGCAGCCGGCGTCGTGGCGGCGCTTATCTATGCCATCTGGGCCGCGGGTTTCCTGACGGCGCCGCTGCTGGTTTCGCTCGCGCAGTTCGTATGTCAGTTCCTGCTGGGCGTTCTCTATGCCTACTGGCTCGAGAAATCGAAGAGCGTGATCGCGCCGATCGTCGGGCATAACGTCAGCAGCCTCACGCAGTACGGGCTGATGCTTGGCCTCGTCATGCTGTTGTCGTGAGCGCGAATGCCTTCGCCAGAAGCTCGTAGGATTTCAGCCGCGACGCGTAATCGTAGGTGATCGTCACGACGACGAGTTCTTCCGCATCATGCGCTTCCGCCACACGCAGCAATCCCGTTCGTACCTGCTCCGGCGTGCCGACGATGGAGCGGCGCTGCACGGTGCGCAGAAGCGCGAGCTCCTGATCGTTGAAGGGATATTCCTTCGCCTCTTCGAGCGCGGGGAATGGGATCGGGTTTCCCGTGAGAAGCTTCACGACCCATAAATTGCGCGAGGTCGCGAGTGCGCGGGCGTCCTCCTCCGTCTCCGCCGCGAGTGCCGCGACGCCCATCGATACGCGCGGGCGAGGACAGGCCGCGCTGGGCTTGAATCGCTCGCGGTAGGCGGCGACCGCATCTTCGCTGCCTTCGGGATTGATGAAGTGCGCATGGCTGAACGGCAGGCCGAGTTCGCCGGCATAGACGGCACCATGCATTCCTGATCCCAGCATCCAGAGCTCGGGGCCCGCGGAGATATCGCCCCGCGGCATCGCGTGGATATTCCGATAGGGGTGATCGTTGGGGATCGGTGCGCGTCCCGATGCATCGTCGAGGAATTGCCGCAGCAGAAATACCTGACTTGGAAATGCATCGATGTCCCAGCCTTGCGGTCCGGCCTGCAGCGCCCGCGCCGTCATCTGATCCGTACCGGGCGCCCGTCCCAGACCGAGATCGATCCGGCCCGGGTTGAGCACCTCCAGCATCCGGAACTGCTCTGCGACCTTGAGCGGCGAGTAGTGGGTCAACATCACGCCGCCGGAGCCCACGCGGATCGATTTGGTTTCGGACGCCACGCGTCCAATCAGAATTTCCGGCGCCGAACCGGCAAACGAATTGCTGTTGTGATGCTCGGCCAGCCAGTAGCGGTGATAACCGAGCGCTTCGCAGGCTTTGGCGAGCGCAATTGTCTCCGCCACCGCATCGGCGGCGGTGCCGCCTTTGCGGATAGGTGATTGATCGAGAACAGAAAGTAGCATGCGGTCACTATGGCACACGCGTGACATGCCGCTACGATATTTACCGATTCCCTACCTTTTCCGGGCGAAAGTTCCCGCATGACCCAGTCCACCTACGCGCCGAAGCCCCCGGTCGATGAACTGACGATCCCGGAATATTCTTCGGGCCGTGTTGTCGGTCTCGATAACATCGAGAGCATGACGCTGCGCCAGATCGCGGATCACTGGAACGGGCTGCGCGGCTATCGGTTGTTTCCGTCGCGCAACGATTTCAAGCCGGTCAACTTGAGGCGTCTGTTGCGACACGTGACGCTGCTCCGTGTGATTGATGGCGGCGCGGACTACCAGTTTCGCGTTATGGGCGACGTCCATGTGCAGGCATACGGCGAAAATTTCTCGAACCTGATGCTGAGCCAGATGGGTCGTCAGCATCCGAAGTTCGCCGAAGGGCTCAAGATTTTCTATGACGGTGTTCGCATGGGACGCCAGCCCGTCGCCTATCGCGGCTGGATCGGCCGGGACATGCCCGAGACCAAGTATTCCTTCCACGAAGTCATCTACCTTCCGCTCGGGGACACGGATGCGACCGTGGACCACATCATTTCAGCAGGCATCTATCTCGGCCGCGGCGGCTTCGAGATCGGCTGACGGCTTGCTTTTCGCGCGGATACGCTAATCTATCCTCCGGCTTTTGACGGAGGCGCGTGTGGCGCTGGATACCGAAACGCGCAACCAACTCATCGACACGGTGCGCCGCTTCGTGCGCGATGTGTGCATTCCCATCGAAGCCAAGGTTGCGGAAGAAGACCGTGTGCCCGATGCCGTGATCGCGCAGATGCGCGAACTCGGACTGTTCGGTCTGTCGATCCCCGAAGAATTCGGCGGCCTCGGACTCTCGATGGAGGAGGAGGTTCTGGTGGCGATGGAACTGGGCCACACCTCGCCGGCATTCCGCTCGGTCATCGGAACCAATGTCGGCATCGGCAGCCAGGGCGTGGTGATGTTCGGCACGGATGCCCAGAAGCAAGAGTGGCTGCCCAAGCTCGCGAGCGGCGAAACGGTCGCGAGCTTCTGCCTGACAGAACCGGGAGCCGGTTCGGATGCGGCGTCGCTCAAAACGACCGCGATCCTCGATGGTGACCATTATGTCGTGAACGGCACCAAGCGGTTCATCACCAACGCCAACCGTGCCGGCATGTTCACGCTGATGGCGCGCAGCGATCCGTCGAAGAAAGGCGCTAGCGGGATTTCCGCGTTCATCGTGCCCGCCGGCACGAAGGGTATCCACGTCGGCAAGCCAGAGAAGAAGATGGGTCAGCAGGGCGCGCATATCTGCGACGTCGTGTTCGAGAATGCGCGCTTGCCGGCGCATCTGCGATTGGGCAAGGAGGGCGAAGGCTTCAAAGTCGCAATGCAGGTGCTCGACCGCGGGCGGTTGCATATCTCCGGTGTTTGCGTGGGAGTTGCGGAGCGTCTGATAACCGAGGCGGTCAACTATGCGCGCGAGCGAGAGCAGTTCGGCCAGCGCATCGGCGACTTTCAGCTTGTGCAGGCGATGCTCGCGGATTCGCAGACGGAGATGTACGCGGCGCGGTCCATGGTCCTCGATGCCGCGAAGAAGCGCGATGCCGGTGAGAGCGTAACGATGGAGTCGGCTTGCGCGAAATACTTCGCTTCCGAGATGGTCGGCCGTGTCGCGGATCGCGCGGTACAGATATTCGGCGGCGCGGGTTATGTCGCGGATTACGGCATCGAACGTTTCTATCGGGACGTGCGCATCTTCCGCATCTATGAGGGTACCAGCCAGGTGCAGCAGCTCGTCATCGCGCGCAATCTGCTGAAGGGCGAGTGATTGGCGGAAAGTCTTGGCAAACTCCTTGGCGAAATCCGCGCCTGTCGTATCTGCGAACAGATTCTTGAACCGCGTCCGGTTCTTCAGGTCACCAAAAAGGCGAAGCTCCTGATTGCCAGTCAGGCGCCGGGGCTTCGCGTGCATCAGACCGGGCTATCGTTCAACGATGCGAGCGGCGACCGCTTGCGGGACTGGATGGGCGTTGATCGCGAGACGTTCTACGACGGTTCCAAGATCGCGCTGGCCGCGATGGCGTTCTGCTTTCCGGGCTATGTCGCGTTCGGTGGCGACAAGCCTCCGCCGAAAGTTTGCGCGGCGCATTGGCGCTCGCGGCTGCTGGCGGCGCGGCCGGCGTTCGAGACCACCCTTCTGGTCGGTAGCTACGCGCAGGCCTGGCATCTGGGAAACGGCGCCAAAGCGAACATGACCGAGACGGTGAAGGCTTGGCGGGAATATGCGCCGCGCTATATTGCCTTGCCGCATCCTTCGTGGCGCAACAGCGGCTGGATCAAGAAAAATCCATGGTTCGAAGCGGAACTACTGCCCCATCTGCGCCGGCGCGTGCGGCGTGTCTTGTCATCCTAGCGCTGCTCTCAGCGTGCGCGCCGCGCGTTGCGCAACAAGGTCTTGAGAACCTCAAGCCGGCGATCGAGCAGGATGTATTTGTCGCTCGCGACGGCGAGAAACTTGCGCTGCGCCACTGGGACGCGGCATCGCCGATCGCCGTCATCGTGGCGCTGCATGGCATGGGCGATTATTCGAACGCGTTCGACATGCCGGCGACGTTCTGGGCCCAGAACGGCATCACGACCTACGCCTATGACCAGCGGGGATTCGGTAAGTCTCCGAACCCCGGCCTGTGGGCGGGCGCCGATGCGTTGCGCGGCGATCTCGATGATTTTGTGGATGCGGCGCGCGCCAGGCATCCGGGTGTCCCGGTGTATGCACTTGGCGAAAGCATGGGCGGCGCTGTCGTGCTGACTGCGCTTGCAAGCAACAATCCGCCGCATGCGGACGGTATCATTCTTGTCGCGCCCGCGGTGTGGTCGCGCGAGGACATGCCGTGGTCCTATCGCGCAGCGCTTTGGACGGTGGCGCACACCGCGCCGTGGCTGACATTCACCGGCCGGGGGCTCAATATCTGGCCGTCGGACAATATCGAGATGCTGCGCAAGATTTCGCGCGATCCGTTATTCCAGCACGAGACACGTGCCGATGCGATCTACGGGCTCGTCAATCTGATGGATGAGGCGCGCAGGGCGCCGCAACATCTCACGGCGAAGGCGCCGATCCTTTTCCTGTACGGTGCAAACGATCAGATCATCCCCAAAGAGCCGACAGAGCAGGTGATCAGGGAATTGGGGAAGCAGGCTCTCGTTCACCGTTACGAACACGGCTATCACATGCTGATGCGCGACCTGGACGCCAAAAAAGTGTGGAGCGACACGCTGGATTGGATAGCCAGCGGTCGCTCCACAACCATGGACTGATTAGCGTCCGTTCGTTGGGGGCGGTGGCCCCTGATCGTCGCCGTTATAGCCCGGAGGCGGTCCGTCATTCGGTCCACCATCCGGCCCGGGGCCCATATCGCTGGGCTGCGCCGGCACCTGTTCCCAATTCCGGCAATTCTTCACGTACGGATAGTAACCTTCCGGGCTGCTGCAGTGGTACCACACGCCACCGCCATATCCGCCGCCGGGTCCACCGTATCCGGGGCCACCCTGATCATAGCCACCCTGATCGCCCGGGCCGCCCTGGTCATAGCCACCTTGGTCGCCGTATCCGCCCTGATCGTCATCGTCGTAGTTTTCGTCGTCGTAATACGTGTCCGAAACGTAGCCGGGATACGGATAGGCGGGTGCGTCATAGAAATACCAGCTCGGGCCGACATTCCACCACCAGCCGTAGCGGCCGTGCCACCACGTGTGGCGCCAGCGTCCGCCGACCCACCAGCGATGTTCAGCCGGTGTGAAGTGGCGAAAATCGTGGCGCAGCACGAAATGCGCACGCGCGTGCGCGTAAGGGTGATGTGCCAAGAAGCGGTGCGGATGGTCTATCGGTGCCGCTCCGGCCGGCACGGTCGAGACCAGCGCGGTCCCGGCCAGCAGGGCCGAAAAGAGAATGCCTTTGTTCATGTCGTTACTCCTGTCGCGGGGGCGAGATCGTCGGATAGCAGTTAAGAGGTCCGATCCTGAACCGCAGATGAACTGCTCTATTTTGCCGATTATTTAATGTCCTGCCGTCCCGAAACGTTCCATTCGCGCGCGAATTGCCGTGTCGCGATGGCGGTTTGCGCGCGTTTTCCGTGATCTTGAGAATCTGCCAAGATCGCGCCACATTTCGAACGCCCGCCAGCTCCGGAAATCAGACAATG
>Ga0335075_10018792_pt1 | contig 10244 bp, 9 predicted proteins | sample Lox_Sample_24_FD_206723 | JGI IMG/M metagenome (GOLD analysis project Ga0335075, IMG submission 206723) | Soil microbial communities from Loxahatchee National Wildlife Refuge, Florida, United States - Lox_Sample_2.4 | ecosystem: Environmental > Terrestrial > Soil > Wetlands | place: USA: Florida... | reverse complement strand
TGCAGCAGCTCCAGCTGCCGCTCGTAGGAGTAATCCAGCATCTCGCGCGGGTCCTCGGCGCGGTCCAGCGCCTTGTTCGCCTTGGCCCGGAACAACGCCACGAGGCGGCGCATCAGGCTCACCCGATCCACATCCCTTCACACGCCCACAGGCCGTCTTCGAAACACGCCCCGGTCACATGGCCGTGTCGGTCTCGCCCGGTCCAGCGCCCGCAGCCGCCGATTTCGCGAGCAGCAGCAGCTCATGCGCCCGCCGCGCCGCCTCTTCGATATGACGGTTCGGAGGCCCGGCCATGGGTCCGCTCTCAAGGCCCCGCGCGAGTACCCCGACCGCCTCAGCGAGTGCCGCGATCTGGCCCTCGAGTCGGCGAACACGCTCGGTAAGCTCGATACCGTTGTCGGCCGACGATGAGCCCGTTGACATGTTCATGCATGCCAGCATGCCGACCTGCGCCAGGGCCCGGCAGGGTCTTTTGTCACCAGACCCAGGTCGCTACGTCCCAGTACCCCTGTCCACCAGGCCCGCACCTCAGTCGGGAAGCATGCACGGCCGGGCGGGCCGCCAGACGTGCTCGGAGCCACGGGGACGGATCAGCTCCACCGCCTCCTGCGCGGTTTCGCTGATCGCCGCGGCGGTACCGTCGTGTCCGGTGTCGATCACGGCGGCATCCGGCCATGGTTCCGCGACGGCCTCCATCTGGGCGGCGATCGCGGTCGCCGGCGAAGAACACCACGCCGAATCGGTGTCAGCCACCTGGCCCCATGGCTCGTCCCGCGACCAGTCTGCCGTCGGCCGTTCCAGATCGGTCATCAGCATTCACCTCGGTCATCACTGTTTCCTCAGCGCGCAGACCTGCGGCCAGGGACGAAGGTCACGCCACCACGATGCGTTCGGATAAATGCATTTAAATGGCATTTCCGGACCCGGAGATTTCCTTAATCAGGACGATGGTCCCTGGCACGCAGATCATCTGTCTCATGGGATAGGGGCATTGAGGATCTAAGGACGCTCGATTGAAATGTTTCCCTTGGGCCGCCGGCTGAGAGGCGCGCCGGTGACAGGGCGCCGCGTTCGCCTGCGCCGCTACTCTCGGTCCTGGCTGCGCGGCGACCTGCTCGCCGGGGTGACGGTGGCCGCCTACCTTGTCCCGCAGGTCATGGCGTACGCGCAGCTGGCCGGCCTGCGTCCGGCCGCGGGGCTGTGGGCGGCGGTCCCCGCGCTGGTCATCTACGCCATTCTCGGCTCGTCCCGGTCGCTGTCGCTGGGCCCGGAGTCCACGACCGCGCTGATGACCGCGGCCGCGATCGGACCGCTGGCGGCCGGGAACTCCACCCGGTACGCGGCGCTGGCCAGCTCGCTGGCGCTGCTGGTGGGGCTGATGGCGGTGATCGCCGCGACCCTGCGGCTCGGGTTCCTCGCCGACCTGCTGTCGCGGCCGGTCATCGTCGGCTACCTGGCCGGGGTCGGGCTGATAATGATCGCTGGGCAGCTTGGCCCGGCCACCGGGGTGCCTGTGGCCGGGCGGGCGTTCCCGGCGCAGGCGGCGTCGTTTGCCGAGCGGATCGGCGCTACCCGGCCGGTCACCGCCGCGCTCGCCGCCAGCGTGCTCGCGTTCTTGCTGCTGGTCCACTGGCGGTGGCCGCGGGCGCCCGGGCCGCTGCTGGCGGTGCTGCTCGCGGCTGGCTGTGTGGACGCGTTCGGCCTGTCCCGGTATGGCGTCGCGGCGGTAGGCCGGATCCCGGCCGGCCTGCCTGCCCCGGCTCTGCCGGACATGGGCCCCGGCGACCTGCGGGAGCTGGCGCTGCCCGCGTTCACCGTCTTCGTCGTCGGCTTCAGCGACATGGTGCTGACCGCGCGCGCGTTCGCCCGCCGTGGCGAGCAGATCAGCGCCAACCGGGAACTGGTCGCACTCGGCGCCGCCAACGCCGCAGCCAGCGTGCTGCGCGGGTTCCCCGTCTCGTCCAGCGCGAGCCGGACCGCCATCGCCACTACCGCCGGGAGCCGCACCCAGCTGTACTCCGGCATCGCGGCGGTGGTCGTCGTCGCCGTCGTGGTGCTGGCGCGCCCGCTGCTGGCCTCGTTCCCGGAAGCCGCACTGGCCGCGATCGTCATCTACGCTGCCACCAGGCTCATCGACGTGCAGGCGTTCCGCAGGCTGGTCGCGTTCCGCCGCGGTGAGCTGGTCATCGCCGCCTCGGCGCTGGCCGGGGTGCTTGCCGTCGGCATCCTTGACGGGGTGCTGATCGCCATTGCGGTGTCGGTCGCCGAACTGCTGCTGCGGGTGGCCAGGCCGCACGACGCGGTCCTCGGCCTGGTGCCGGGGCTGGCCGGCATGCATGACGTCGATGACTACCCGCAGGCGCGGACCATCCCGGGCCTGGTCGTGTACCGCTATGACGCGCCGCTGTTTTTCGCCAACGCCCAGGACTTCCGCCGCCGCGCGCTCGCGGCGGCCCGGTGTCACGGTCCGCCCCGCTGGTTCGTCCTGAATGTCGAGGCCAACGTGGAGGTCGACTTCACCGCGCTGGAGGCGGTGGAGGCGCTGCGGGACCAGCTCGCCCGGGACGGGACGGTCTTCGCCATGGCCCGCGTCAAGCAGGACCTGCTCATAAGGCTCAAGGCGTTCGGCCTCGCCGCCAAGATCGGCCAGGACCGGCTGTTCCCGACCCTGCCCACCGCGGTCGCCGCCTACCAGCAGTGGGCCGCCGCCCAAGACCAGCGTCCAGGCCAGGAACCCGGCGAATCTCGCAAGTCCGCCTAAGACATGGGCTGACACGGTGACGGCTATTGACGGTTCTCGTGGCGCTCGGCTACCCGGTACGACGTGATCTTCTTTTCGGAGGGATTGCGTGATCCGCCGGGTCAGCAGCCGCTGAGTCTATGGCGAGGCCCGTCTCGCGAGGTAATGCGACTTGCTCCGGGCCCGGCCATCACCATCGTGCCTCAAGGGTGAGAGGTGGCCGGGGCTGATTGGGACGGCGGCGCGCTCGGAGAGGTGACCGTGGGCGTGACGGTCGCGGACGGCGTAGTGGTCGGGGTGCTCGAGACGGTCGGGGTCGCCGACGTCGGAGAGACCGTGGGTGTCGGAGAGCCTGTCGGTGTCGTGGCGGTGGGAGTCGCTGACGAAGTTGGGGTGGCGCTCAGGGTCGTCGTTGGTGTCGATGTCGGTGTGGTGGACGGTGCCGGTGTGGATGTTGTCGCGGGTGGGGACTGGATCGGCTGGACGAGGCTGGGCCCGGTGCTGAGGCGGCCGGTGAGCATCAGCGCGATCGCGAGCCCCGCGACGGCGGCGACGGCGACCGCCCCGCCGGCCGCCATGCCCGCGGCGAAGGAGCGGCGCTCGCGCCGGTACTCGGTATCGCGGCGCTGGCGCAGCCAGGCGGGGAGTGCGGCGCGGCGGGCGGCCCAGCTGTTGAACGGCGCGGCGGCCATGCCCAGCGTGGGCACGAAAAGCAAGCCGGCCAGCAGCGGGCCGCTCAGGGTGGTTGTCTTGGTGAGCGCGCCGGCGATCCCGGCTGCGCCGAGTAGCGCGAGGACGGCCTCCGCCCAGTTGGCGCGCAGCGCGTGCCACCAGCTGGTCCGCTCGCTGGTCTTCGGGGTGCGCAGGAAGGCGGCCCTCTTCGCGAACAGGGCGAGCACCGAGGCGCGGGCTACCACGAGCGAGGTGGACTGCCAGATGAAGAACGCGCCGAGCGCATCGCGCCAGGTCGCGCTCGTGCTGCGGCGCAGCAGCGCGATCGCGCGGACCAGGCCGAGCAGGACGAGCACGGGGACGGCGGCGAGGAGGAAGACCGTCAGCTTGCGGAACAGCTGCCCGCCGCCAGTGGCCAGGTTCACGGCGCCGGCCAGCAAGAAGACAAAGAACAGCAGTCCGAGCAGGTCGCCGTACCACTGCAGCGCGCCGGACAGGTAAGACCAGCGCTGGCCGGCCGACAGGTGGTTCTTTCTTGTCTCCCGGCCGGGGAGCAGGGACTTCCAGTGCATGCGCAGCAGCTGGATGCCGCCGAAGCACCAGCGGTACCGCTGTCCCTTGAGCGCCTCGAACGTCAGCGGCATGATCCCGCGGCCGCCGGACTCGTCGACGTGCATGCCGGACCAGCCCGCGCGGAGCAGCCTGAGCGAGATCTCCGCGTCCTCCGTGATGCACCATTCGTCCCAGCCGCCAAGCTCGTCCAGGGCCACCCGCCGGATCAGTCCCATGGTGCCGGCGAAGATGGCCCCGTCGCGTTCGTTCCTTGAGGGCTGGGAGACGGCGAAGAAGTACTCGTAGGAGTAGTAAAGCCGCCGGTAGTAGCGGGCCTGCCGCCAGTCGCGGTAGTCCTGCGGCGCCTGCACGAATCCGATCCACGGGTCGGCGAACAGCGGCACGCAGTCGCGCAGCCATTCCCGCTCGACCTGGTAATCGGAGTCGACGACGCCGATGATCTCGGCGTCCGGGTGGGTCAGATGCTGCAGCGCGTAGTTGAGGGCTCCGGACTTGTAGCCGGGCCAGTTCTCGAGGTGCTTGAACGTGACGTCGTGCCGCCGGCACCAGGACTCGACCGGGCGCCACAGCCACTCGTCGTCGGTGTTGTCGTCGATGAGGACGATCTGCACCCGGGGATAATCGAGGCGAAGCAGCGCGCGGAGCGTTTCGATGACCATGCCCGGCGGCTCGTTGTGCGCCGGGACATGCACACTGACCAGGGGCGGAACGTTATCAGGCGCCGGGCCCACCGCCCGCAGCGCCGCGGTGGGTACCCGCCGGCGCGGGTCAAGCGGGGCACGCCTGCGGTGCCAGTGCGCGGTGCCGAGCGCGTCGCACAGTTCCCACAGGTATGCGCAGGACATCAGGGCGGCGACCACCTCCAGGCACCACAGCAGCACGCCGCCCGCCGTGCTTGCCGGGCCGAGGCGGCTGGCGAAGGTCCACTCGAGCGCGTACACCAGGTAGACCGCGAACAGATAGGTGGACGACGCCCAGCACAGGTGCGCCCGCGGCGACCAGTTCTTGGTGACCGGGAGCCAGAGCAGGCCGGCCGCCACCACGGCCGCCCCGCCGAGGATGAGATTGCCCTGCGTCGCCTTCAGCAGGTAGAGCACGCCGGCGGCCGCGGCGGCGAGCACCACCGAGCCGACGACGGCCAGGATGACCCGCCAAATCGCGGCCCAGGCACCCGCCGCCCGCTCATGGCGCCTGGCCGGCAAGAAAAGCGCGGCGGAACCGAGCGGCGCGGCGGCGAGTCCGGCGATGACCAGTGCCTCAAGCATGAAATCGCCCTCCGCTTCGGAAAGGTCGTTCCAGCTTGGGTCTCGCGCCAGCCGATAGGGACGTGCCCAAAGTCCCGATTGAACCACCAATCTTCCCGATGTGACGCGGGGCGCTCCGGCCGCGCGGCGCGCGGGCTCACCCGCCCAGATACGTCGCCACCGCCGCGGTGAACGCCGCGAGAGCGTACGGGTCGTCTTCGAGGCGCCAGTCCTGGTGGTACAGGCCAGCGTGCTGCGCCGCGTCGAACCAGACCACCCCGGCCAGGCGCGCCGCGCGGACGCCAGCGAACAGCGCGCCGATCTGGCTCTCCCGGTCCGTAGTGGTGCCCACGGCGGTCTCGGCGATCAGCACCGGTGCGCTGCTGAACGTGCGGATTTCGGCGATTGTCGACGCGAAAACCGAGCTGAAGGAATCCGTAGCCAGGTAGAAATAGCCGGCGACACCGATCCAGTTGACCCAGGCCGCGCCGGGCCACCACTGGCTCAGCGAACTCGACGCCCCCTGGATGGAGTTGACCGTCCACAGCCAGGTGACGTTGGCCGCTCCCGCAGCGCGGAAGACCCGCACGACGTGCCGCCAGGCGGCCACGAACGTCGCGGACGCGGTGTGGCCGTAGCCCCAGGAGTACCAGGTGCCGTTCATTTCGTGGCCGAACGACAAGATCACCGGATGACCGAAGCCGACGACGGCGCGCGCGTAGGAGCGCAGGTAGGCGTCTGAGCTGCCCGCCGCGATCGAAGCTAGCGCCACGCCCTTCGGCTCAAGCTGGACGAGCACATAGGCGTCATGGTTCCAGGCCGTCTGCGCGAACGACGTGCTGAACGATTCGTTCCACGGCGAGTAATACACGACGATCCCGGGCGTGACGCCGGTCGCGGCGGTGAACTCAGCGATCTGCGACCAGCTACCCGGCGCTCCCGGTTCGTAGACGCCAACCAGCGGTTTCGCCCGGGCGGGGACCGGCGTCAGGGTCTGCGGCGACGTCAGCGGAGTCAGGCAACCCGTGGCCGCCAGCGATACGCCCGCGAGTATCGCCGCTATCGTGACCCTTCGCACAATGACGCCTCCAGGCGGAGGAAGCCTGCGGAAATGTGCCGCCATTGACAAGCTGCTCTGCCCACTCCTGCCAGAATGCAGGATCTCGCCGTCACTCGTACCGCAGCAGAGGCGAACGACCCGGCCACCTCGGCAAACGACCCAAAACCGGCTTGCCGCCGTCCGGCACCGATCCCGACCCTCGTGCATCCCAGTGCATGTGCCGGATCCAGATGCCCCGCGCCCGGGGAGAAGTTCCCGGTCTCTACCGGAGTGCCCGCAGCCCGTTTCGGCCTGGGGGTGACGGCCGCGAGCGTCGGCTGGGTCGTTGGGCCGGTTTACCAGGGACGGAGGTCCCTACTGACGTCGCGGCAGCCGCGTCACGGTGGAATGTGAAGGCGGATGTCCGCCACTGCGCTTCCGCTCCCGCATAGTGACTTTGCGCGGGCGGATTCAGGTGAGGGAGGAGCCGGAAATGACAGCTCGTCGAGGCTGGCGGCAGGATCCGGAGGAACGTGGCCGGGAGGCGGAAGACCGCGACGAGGCCGCCCGGACCCGTGACCTGGCCGCCGAGGACCGGAACCATCAGGCGGCGAGCCGCGACCTTGCCGCCGGCGAACGAGATGAGGCCGCGGTTGCCCGCGACCACGGGATGCGCGACCGCCTCCACCGCGCCAGCCAGCGAACCCATTCGGCCCTGGCCCGCGAGGCGGCGGCCCGGGCCCGCGATGCGGCAGCCGGCGCCAGCGCCGGTGCCGCCCAGCTCGCCCAGCTGTGGGAGGAGGCGGCAGCCGCACGGCAAGATGCCCCGGGCCAGCGCCAGGCCGCCGCCGGGGACCGTGAAGCCGCGGCGATCCTGCTGGAGCAGGCACGGCAGGACCGGCGTGCCGCAGCTGCCGACCGGGCCGCCGCGGCCCGGGACCGCGAAGCGGCCGCCCGGGAACGGGAGGCCGCCGCCGCCGACCGGGAAGCGGCCGCAGCCGACCGCCAGCAGGCAGCGATCGAACGAGCCCAGCAACACACCCCGGCACGAGGGTGGGCTCCATGGTGGACGGAACCGATCGCGTAGATCTTCAACGCTCTCACAACCGGTCAGACGCGGCGACCACCGATTCTGGCCACCCAGCCCAGAGCACGATAAGGCCTGCGAGGCGATTTTCCTCCGCCGGCATTGCCCGGATCAGGTGCTAGAGGTCGCCATCCGGCTATCGCCAGACGGCCTCTCAGCCTTCCCTGGGGATGTACCGGGGGTTCGACACCCTGCCGGTCATCTCCGCAGTATGGCTCCCTCGCTCGTCCCGCAGGTAGTGCCAGTGTGCCCGGCACATTAACGTGATGCCCGGTGCCGAACGTCCCGATCGCGAGGGTCTTTGGTCCCCTTCCGGCTCACCCACTTGGATGGCCGCGGGTTGCCTGCTGGCGTGACATTGCGGGGGTTCGGTAGCCGTGCCTGCGCCGTTATGCCGCGGCGGCGTGCTCGCGCAGATGGTACTCGTACTCGCTGTCGCGGCCTGCCACCAGCGCCCCGGTGTCGTCGTAGACCGCGGCGCCGGCCGCGGTCAAGGCGGCCCGGCTGACCCGGAAGTGGTGGCCGCACAACAGCAGGTCCACCCGGTGCGGCCGGCCGGGCGCGGCCGGCATGATGACGGTGACAACCGGCCTGGCCGGGCAGCAGCAGGCTCGGTCGGCCAGGACATGCCGCAGGCTCGGCAGCAGATCATCCAGCTTGCCGAGATCCGCGGCGTCGCGGTCGGCCACGTCGCGGTGTGCGAACCAGTCTTTCATGACAGCAGGATCACGCCACGGCCCGGCCTCCGCTAGGGCCGCTGGTCCTGCGGCTAGAGGCGAAAGACCTCCGGCCACACGAAGGCCGATCGCCGGGCCGCCCAGGACCTTCGGCCCTCGATACCGCGGCCGGGCGGGCCGATCCTGGCCTCGTCGCGCATCCGGCGCGTGGCTGGGCGGGCTGGTAAGGACGAGGGAGGAGCGGGGCGTCCCGGATGAACAGGAAAACGCAGATCCTGACCGCGGCGGGGGCGACGGCCGCGGGTGTGGCCGCCATCGCGGCGAACCCCGCCGTCAGGCAGGCGGCGCTGCGAGCCGGCCGGTTCGCCCGGCCGTTGGACCGCGGCGCAGCCCGGCCTCCGGTGCCGCCGCCCCTGCTGCCCGGCCGGGTGGTCAACCTGCCCGGGCGCGGTGAGGTATTCGTCCGCGACTCCGGCGGCCCGCCGGCGGATCCGGCCGTTCTGCTCCTGCACGGCTGGACCGTCAGCGCCGACCTGAACTTCTTCCCGGTCTACGGCCGGCTCGCCGAGGCCTACCGGGTGGTCGCGCTGGATCTGCGCGGGCACGGGCGCGGGATGCGGTCGGCCGAGCCGTTCACCCTCGAGGACTGCGCCGACGACGCCGCCGCGCTGCTCGACCAGATCGGGACGGACCGGGTGATCGTGGTCGGATACTCGATGGGCGGCCCAGTCGGGATGCTGCTCGCCCGCCGCCATCCGGGCCGGGTGAGCGCCCTGGTCATGCAGGCCACGGCGCTGGAGTGGCACGGCGCGGTGTCCGAGCGGATGGCCTGGCATCTGCTGTCGGTGCTCGAAGCGGGGCTGCGGCACCGCGGGGGCGCCGACTTCACCGAGCGCGTCCTTCGCCAGGCCGCCGAGCAGCAGCCCGAACTCGAGGCGTGGCGGCCGTGGCTCAGCGCGGAGTTCCGGCGCGGGCTGGGCCCTGAACTCGCCGACGCCGGGCGCGCCCTCAGCCGCTACGACGCCCGCCCGTGGGCAGCTGCCCTGGGCCTGCCCGCCAGCGTGCTCATCACGGCCCGCGACCGGCTCGTGCGTCCTGCTAAGCAGCGGGAACTGGCCCAAGCGCTGAACGCGCACGTCATGGAGATCGCCGCGGACCATGACCTTCCGCTGGTCAACGGCGCCGACTATGCGCGCCTGACCAGGCTTGCCGTCGACACCGTCGCCCCGGCCGCTTCCGCCGGCACACGTGATGGCAACAGCCCTCCGTTCCGGTATCCCAGCTGGCGACGCAGATGGCCACGTGGTCCGGCCACTGAGTTGCGCCCGCGGGCCGGGCGGCAGGAGAGCCAGTCCCGGGCCGGGGTTAAGCGGACAGGCCGCTGTCGGCGGCGGCCTGGGCATCTTCCGCGCGGAGCTGTTCGTAGAGTCGGCGCTGCCGGGGGCTGAGCTGCTGCGGGATCCCCACGATCACGGTGACATGCAGCCTGCCGCGGCCGTGGCCGTGATAGTGGGGCAGGCCCTTGCCTTCGATGGCCAGCACCGCGCCTGACTGGGTTCCGGGCGGTACCGCGACTTGTACCCGGCCGGTAGGCGCCTGCACCGTTGCCGTAGTGCCCAGCACGGCGTCCGGTACGCCGACGTGCAGGATATGCCACAAGTTGGCGCCCTCCCGGACAAACAGGGGATCGGGAAGCGTGCGGATGATCACATACGCGTCACCTGGCGGGGCGCTGGGCGCCGGGCTGGGCATTCCCCGCCCGGCCAGCCGCAGCGCAGCGCCGTCCGGGATACCGCGCGGGATGCGGACGGTGACCTTATCCAGCTGGGTGGCCTGCCCGCTGCCCTGGCACGCCGGGCATGGCTGGTCGATGATCTGGCCGTGGCCGTGGCATGCCGGGCAGGTAATCACCTGGCGGACCAGCACGCTGCCGCGGCGGCTGGCGGTGGCCTGCTGCCCGGTTCCGCCGCAGTCCGGGCAGGAGCGCGGTGTGGTACCAGGGCGGGCGCCGCTGGCGCCGCAGTCCGGGCACGGTCTCGGCCGGGCGATCGAGACTACGTGCTTCCCCCCGGTCAGCACCTGACTCAGCGAGACAGCCAAGTCGACGCGCAGGTCCTCACCGCGCGTTCATCTCGCCGCTGACCGGCCCAACGCCGCACAGGCCTGGCCTCCCGAGCAGCCAGCCATGGCGCGGCCGTGGGCCAGGTCCAGC